>Ga0209723_1002302_pt1 | contig 25959 bp, 14 predicted proteins | sample BiotimSIPDNA_2_FD_185750 | JGI IMG/M metagenome (GOLD analysis project Ga0209723, IMG submission 185750) | Anaerobic biogas reactor microbial communites from Washington, USA - Biogas_R2 time_0 SIP DNA (SPAdes) (version 2) | ecosystem: Engineered > Bioreactor > Anaerobic > Unclassified | place...
CGGCTGGTTTTGAACATGGCTCCACGCTGACGAGCAGCGTGGTGGCCCGAGATGGCGCGGGGCGGGCAGGCGGCTGGTTTTGAACATGGCTCCACGCTGACGAGCAGCGTGGTGGCCCGAGATGGCGCGGGGCGGGCAGACGGCTGGTTTTGAACATGGCTCCACGCTGACGAGCAGCGTGGTGGCCGAAATCGGGGAAGTTCTTTCGGCAACCGTTGCTCGCGGAAGAAGGCCAGGGGCGTTCCTGGGCATCCTCGCCGCTTGCCGGAACGGGCCGATGGGGGTTTTGTGCGGCGGTTCCCGCCTTGCGGCGGCTATTGGGGACGGGGCGGCGATCCCGTGGCCGCGGCCTGCTGGACGGCCTTGTGTCGGGGTTTGGCGGTTTGCGGGTTGGAACGCGGGGCTTCGACGACCGGCAAGCTGTAGACGGCGTTCCTCGCGTCGTCGTCGGTCACGGCCGGCTGGAACTCCGACGTCGCGGCCTCGGGACGCGCGGCGACGCGGTCTTGCTTGCTGGTCCAGATCCAGCCCAGGAAGTTCCGGGCCACGGACCAAATCATGCCCAGATCGCCCGCCCCGATCATCATCCGGGCCAGTCGCCACATCTGCACCGGGCGGAAATAGAACTCGCGGAACGCCTGTTTGGTGGCCCGCAGGATATCGGCGGCCCCAAAGTCGGCGTACTGGACCACCGCCGAGTCGTTCATGTCGAAATGTTGCCATTGGCTGGTGTTCAGCCAGCCGTTGGCCACGGCCTGGAAATAGAACTCGGTGCCCGCGTACGGCATGGCCACGTGGAACAGGGCGACGTCCAGCGGGATGCGTTTGGCAAAGTCGATCGTCTCCCGGACTGTCTGCCGCGTCTCGCCCGGCAGGCCGATGATGAAATACCCCCAGGTCTTGACGCCGTGCCGGTGGCACAGCCGGATCGCTTGCTCGGCGTCCGCCACGCGCGCGTCCTTCTTGACGTTGTCCAACACCGCCTGCGACCCGGATTCGATGCCAAAGGCGATCAGCCAGCAGCCGGCCTGCTTCATGCGGACCAGCATGTCTTCGTCGATCGTGTCCACGCGACTGTTGCAGGTCCAGCGGATCCGCAGGCCGCTGGCGATGATCAGGTCGCACAGTCGCAGCACGCCGGCGCGGTCGTAGGTGAACAGGTCGGCCAGGAACAAGACGTTCCGCACGTCGTGCTCGGCCAGATACTGCAACTCGCGAAAAATGGACTCGGCCGACCGGTACCGCACCGACTTGCCCCACACCACGCCTTCGAAGCAGTAGGTACAGGAGTACGGACAGCCGCGATTGGTCAAGACCCAGGTGTACCGCTTGCCCAAAAACGGCATGCGGTACTTGTCCAGCGGCAGCAAGTGCTGCTTGGGGATCGGCAGATCGTCCAGTTTCCGGACCAGCGGCCGGTCGGGCGTGATGACAATCTCGCCCCGCTGGTCGCGGAAACCGATCCCCGTGACGCCGTCCCAGGACTTGCCGTGCAGCACGCGGTCCAGGATGTCGGCAAAGCTGTATTCGGGCTCGTGCCGGATGACGAAATCCAATTCCGGGACCGCCTGCAACGTGTTCTTGGGCACCGCCGACACGTGGGTCCCGACGGCGATCGTCGTGGCGCCGGCCTGTTTGGCCTCGCGGACTCCGCGCGCGTCGCTGTCGAAGGTCGAACCGATCAAATAGGTCACGTAGAACCGCGGCTGTTCCCGGCGAACCTCCGCCAGGAACTGGTCCATCGTCATCTGCTCGGCGATGGCGTCGATAATCCGCACCGTCAGACCGTCCGGCACCATCGCGGCCAGATAGGCCAGCGACGTCTGCGGCCAGATCATCCGCTCGCGGCTGCGACGGCCCCAGCGACAGACATCGCGAATGTACACGTGCCCGTCAGGGGAAGGCGGATTGACGATCAAGATGTCAGTGGTCATTGGTCATTGGTCATTGGTCAGTGGTCAGTGGTCAGTCGTCAGTCGTCAGTCGTCAGTCGTCAGTCGTCAGTCGTCAGTGGTCAGTGGTCAGTGGTCAGTGGTGGGTGGCGACGCGGCCAACGAAGTAGGGCGTGGCACACCGGCGGTCAGCGGTCGGCGGCGGCGGCGGCGGCATGGAGCTGTCGCAGGGCGTCGGCGCTGAACTGGGCGGCGGCGGATTCGGTGCGTTTGATCAGGACAAAATCCTCCAGGAACAGGGCGTCCATGCCGGTGGTCAAGAAACATTCGATGGCCTGCTCGGGCAGATGGACAATCGGCTGGCCGCGGATGTTGAAACTGGTGTTCAGCACCATCGGGACGCCGGTCAACCGTTCAAAGTGTTCGATCAGGCCATAGTATTTCGGGTTATGTTTGCGGCTGACCGTCTGGACGCGTCCGGTCCCGTCCACGTGCGTGATGGCGGGGACCAGATGACGTTTGTCGGGCAGCACGTCGTACACCAGGATCATGTACGGCGAGGGATAATCAGTCTGGAACCATTGGCCCGATTTTTCCTCCAGCACGCTCGGGGCGAACGGCCGGAAGCTCTCGCGGAACTTGACGCGGGCGTTCAGCAGATCCTTCATGGCGTCCGATCGCGGATCGGCCAGGATGGAGCGGTTGCCCAGCGCCCGCGGGCCCATCTCCATGCGGCCCTGGAACCAGCCGATGATCTTGCCGTCGGCCAGCATCTGGGCGGCCAGTTGGGACGAGTCGGCCGGCTGCAGCACGTCGACTTCTTCCTCCGCACCCACCAGCGAGTCGAGGGCGGCCTGGCAGCGGGCGTGGGTCATCCGCGGTCCGACGTAGGCGTGCTCAAAGACGTAGGTCCGCGGTTGGCGGAGGACCGTGTTCCACAGCCAGTAGCAGGCTCCCAGGGCGGTGCCGGCGTCGTTGGCCGCGGGCTGGACCAGGACGTCGTCGAAATCCGTTTCCAGCAAGATCCGGCCGTTCATCACGGAATTCAAGCACACGCCGCCCGCCAAGCAGATTCTCTTCAACCCGGTGGTTTCGCGCAGCCAGCGGGCCATGTGCAGGCCGATTTCTTCGGTGCGCAACTGGAGTGCCGCGGCCACGTCCCGATGCCGGTCGCTCAGTTCGCCGTCGGGCGAGCGGGCCGGGCCAAAGACGCGATAGAACTTGTCGCTGAACCAATGCGGCCGCCCGCGGTAATGATAGGCGAAATAGGACAGATCCACTTGGTAGCCGCCCTGCGGCCGGGTCCGGATGACTTCGCGGAACCGGTCGATGTATCGCTGCGGGTCGCCGTACGGAGCCAGGCCCATGACCTTGCCCTCGCCCGAGGCAAACTTGAAGCCCAGGAATTCGGTGACCGCGCCGTAGACCAGCCCCAACGAATGGGGAAAGGCCTGAGTCTTCAGGCACTGCAGGTCCAGACCGCGGCCGACGCCCATCCAGGTGCAATCCCATTCGCCGGCCGCGTCGATCGTCAGGATCGCGGCTTCGTCCCAGGGACCGGTCAGGAACGAGCTGGCCGCGTGACACTCGTGGTGCGGAGCAAAGTGGAGCTGAGTGCGGCGGCCGATGCCGAACGTGTCGCGCAGCGTCTGGGCGATCCGCAGCATGGCCATTTCCTTGCCGCCCCGACTGCCCAGCAGGCCCAGCGATCTGGGGAAATAGCGGAGCAGGTGCCAGGCCCGCTGGAGCCGCGCCCGTTGGGGGTCCCAGTAGTACACGACGTGATCCAACTCGGCAGGCTCGATCCCCGCGACTTCGCAGCACCAGCGGATCGCCTGGACGGGAAAGTCGGCGACATGCTTCTTCTGGACGAACCGCTCTTCCTCGACCAGGCCCAGCAACTGGCCGTCGCGCACAATCGCCGCCGCCGCGTCGTGTCCGTAGCAGTCGAAGCCCAGGATGGTCATGCCAGTCCCCAGGTGCCGAAATTCACATCCCCAACTCTTCATTCTTCATTTCCAATGGGGTCAGGCTTACAGAATTCAATTTTGGCCGAGTTTGGTGCCCGCCACGTCGTATGACCCGGCTCGGCCAAAATTGAATTCTGTAAGCCTGACCCCAGCACCGAAACCGTGACTTCATCAACGACGCGGAAAAGTGCCGAAATCCCGATTGATGCTAGCTCCCCACTCCTGTCCCCGTCTTCAAAACTCCTCGAACGCCGGGCGGTTCGTACTCGGCAGACGCCCCGGCTTTTTGTTTCTCGTTCACCGCCCAGATCACGCGACTGGTGACGCCGCACGTCAGGGCGGCCATGCCGGCGGCCATGGCCAGGGTCAGGCCGCCGGACAGCCAGGCCGACGCGGCGGCGGACGTCGTCCCGGTGTGCAGTCCCAAGGCGGCGAACCCCAGGCCGCCCAGGACCATTGTCGCGGCTCCGGTGGCCGCCAGGCCCCGTTCGTGCAACAGCTTTTGCAACAGCCGTTCGGACGGCCGCAACACGCGCCGAGGTCCGATCAACAGGTAGTTCAGCTGGTGGCCGACCAGTCCGGCCCAGACGAGCAGCACGCATAACACCGCCAACGTGCTGGCCAACGGCGCCAGCACCGTCGCGGAACTCCCCGACCAGACCAACGAGCCCACGAGCAGTCCGCCCAGCGCTGCCACGCCCACACTGGCGGCCAACGCCGACTTGACGGGCGAGTAGCAGCAGAACGAAAACAGGATCGTCAACAAAAACCGAAATCCGTCCCAGACGACGCTCAGCTTGCTCTGCCCGATCCGTTCGTGGTACGGCATCGGCAGCTCGTCTGTCACTAGACGCGGATCCAACACGCCGACGCAGCTGAGTGCGGGGGTAAAATGCAGCCCGTCCGGCAAGGGATACATCCACCGCAGACTCGCCCGGCGAAGGACGCGAAATCCGGAGGCCATGTCCACCACGGCGGTCCCGGCCAACAGGTTCAACAAACGCGAGAACAGCCGGTTTCCGACGCGCCGCAGCCAGGGCATGCGGCTGTCCGGATTCAGCCGGCTGGCCAACACCATATCGGCGTCGCAGTCCAGCAGGCGGTTGATCAGTTGGACGCTGAACTCCGGATCGCACGTCCCGTCGGCGTCGATAAAACCCACCAGTTCGCCCGGCGCGGCGGCGAATCCCGCCTTGATCGCGGCCCCGTACCCGCGGTTCTCGGCGAACCGCACCTTCACTACGTCCTCGAATTCCGGCTGGTCAATCAGCTCCTGGGTCCGGTCCGTCGAGCCGTCATTCACGACGACGATGGTCATTTCCGTGACGGAGGTTTGAGCCAACACCTGAGCCCGCGCCGCTTGGGCTCGCCGCAGCATGTCCACAATCGCTTGCTCTTCGTTCAGCGCGGGAACGACCAGCACATACCGCAGCACGGGGCGATTGTTTTTATCTTCCGGCACGCAGCGGTCCACGGCGATTCCCTTGTCAAACCGGCCTCGACGCGCGGAGTCTGGGCTCGACCAAGCGTGGCCCGCAGCGCGCAATTCGTCCGCAAAACTCGACAACCCAAGTTGACAGATGCGATTCACGTGCCGCTGGTGACGAATGTGACGACACGATGGAAAGTCGCACGCGTGACGGTTCTGACGGTTCCCAGACCGTGGGCCGCGTTGCCTTCGGTTAACAGTTCGCGCATCGGATTGGACACAGCGGTGAAGGATGCGAGCGCGACCGGTTCGGGGATGGGCGTGCGATCATGAGAAAAAATGGATGACAAGAACAACGTGCTTTGATTAGATTTGCAGCATGGACACGGCGAGCTTTATTGCGATCCAGTTGGTGCGGTTCGTCCAGGCGCTGGTCATCGCCTGGGCGTTGGCGTACGCGCTGACGCGGGTTTTCCGCTTGCCGGTTCGTCGCTGGCTGCGCCGGCTTTCATCGGCATGGACGGGACCGCTGGCGGCCGGCTTGCTGGCCGCAGCCGTTGCCGCGGGCATTTCGTGGGCCCGTCCGCCGCTGCCCGGCGCGCACGACGAATTCAGTTACCTGCTGGCGGCCGACACGTTCGCGCACGGACGCCTGACGAATCCGTCGCATCCGCTGTGGCAGCACTTCGAGACGCTGCACGAGATTCAGCAGCCGACCTACGCCTCGAAGTATCCTCCCGGCCAAGGTCTGATCCTGGCGTTTGGCCAAGTCGTGGCTGGCAATCCCGCGGTCGGATTGTGGTTCAGTGTCGGCGCGGCGGCCGCGGCCGTCGCCTGGATGCTGGCCGGTTGGATGCCGCGGCGGTGGGCGCTGTTGGGCGGCGTCCTGGTCGGCCTGCACCCCGGAATCCAACTGGTCTGGACGCAAAGCTATTGGGGCGGAAACGTGGCGTTTTTGGGGGGCGCCGTGGTGTTGGGCGCCTGCCGTCGGCTGCAGCGCGAGGCCAGGGGCCGCGATGCGCTGGGGCTGGCAGTGGGACTGGCCGTTCTGGCCAACAGCCGGCCGTTCGAGGGCGCGCTGGTCAGTGTGCCCGTGGCCGTAGGAATCCTGATGTGGATCACGCGCACTGGACCGGTGCGGCCGGCGGCCGTCTTGCGCGTCGTCCTGCCGTTGGGCGCAGCGTTGGCGGTCACTGCGGGCTGGATGGCCTACTACAACTGGCGGGTCACGGGAAACGCGTGCCGGATGCCGTACGTCGTCCACGAGGAGACCTACGGCGCGGCGCCGTTTTTTCTGTGGCAAGCGGCGGGTCCGCTGCCCGAGTACCGGCACGACAAGATCGCCCGATTGCACAGGTGGCTTCGCGCCACGCACCGGTACCAACGCAGCTGGCCGGGCTTTGTGGGCGAGAAATGGGTGGCACTGTTCAATCTGTGGTATTTTTTTCTGGGCCTTGCGTTATCGGTCCCCTTGGCCGCCCTACCGTGGCTGCTGCACAGTCGCCGTTATTGGCTGCCCGTGGCGATGGCGCTGGCGGGCTGGTTCGCGTTGCTGGTCACCACCTGGGCCAATCCGCACTACTTTGCGCCGGCAGGGCCAGCAGTCCTGCTGATCGTCGTCCAAGGTTTCCGGCACTTGCGCGTCCGTTTGCGGCGGCGCGGGTCGGGACGCTCGCTGCTGGTCCCCGTTCTGCTCCTGGCCCAGGCCGTCGGGTTCGTCCAGTACGCCTGGTTTCACGTCCGTCAAGGGTCCGACGAATTCGCCTCCCGCCGAGCGGAAATGGTTCGGCAGCTGCACGCGCTGCCCGGCCGCCATTTGGTCCTCGTCCGGTACGGGCCGGACAGCAACATTCATCACGAATGGGTCTTTAACGAGGCCGATATCGACGCAGCCAGGATCGTCTGGGCCCGCAGCATCAAACTTGTGGCGGATCGCCGGCTGCTGGAGTATTTTCGCGAGCGGCGAGTGTGGTGGCTGGAGGCGGACACGGAGCCGCCGCAGTTGGTTCCCCAGCCTCGATCGACCGAATCCGCGAGCTTTGAACGAGCGCCCCCAGGACCAGCAGATAGAACCCCAGGAGCGCGTAAAACTGGAACGAAATCACCGTCAGCACGCCAGCCGGCCCCACGGGATGCACCTGGCCGCGGGGAGCAAAGTGATCGGGGATCGTCGCCTGCCAGACGGAGAACGGATTGAGCCAAACCAGCGCCACGGCGGCGGCCAGAACCAGCGTCCGGGAAACGACCCGGCCGTGGAACGCTCCCCACGCCAGCCACAAGCCGGGAATCAGCAACAGGAAGTAATGGTCCCAGGTAATGGGCGAGGCCAGCAACATGCCGGCACAGCCCAGGGCGAAGGCCAAGTCCCGATGCGGGACGGGAGGCTTGGCGTCCGGCGGCCGCGAGTCACTGTGCCGCGGGAATCTGGCAATCGCCCAGTACGTGGCGGCGGCCACGGCCAGGCATGAAACGGCGGCCAGCGCCTTGGCGGCCCACGGGGCGTGCCACACGGGGAGAACTTGGCCAAAGCCGCCGTCCAGCAGCTTGCTCCAGAAGCCCAGCAGCGAGGCGTTGGGCCACGTGTCGCGAAACTTGGCCACGTCGGGCGCGACGCGCAAAAAGTAGTCCAGGTAGGCTTGGCGCCCCAGCAGGCACCAACCCAGGCCGTTGACGCCCAGAAAGGCCGCCGCGGCGCCGGCCACGGCCCGCCACTTTCGCCGGGCCAGCGGCCCCAAGATCAGGAACGCCGGAAACAACTTGACCGCCGCCGCCACGCCGATCAACACGCCGCTGGCGACCTGCCGGTCTTTTCGGTCGGCAAACCAAACGCCCGAGATCAACGCCAGCAGCACCAGATTCAACTGGCCCTGGATCGTCTGCTGCAGGAGCGCGCTGCTGCTCAGAATCAAGGCGATCGGCAGAAGCGTCTGCAAATCCAAAGCACGCATTCGGCGGCCTCGCAGGATCAGCCAGAGACTGGCCGCCAGACAGAACGCCGACAAAACGCTCCAAGCCAGAAATGCCGCCCGATAGGACAACGCTGAAAACGGCAAGGCCAGCAAAACGGACGCGGGCGGATGAGCGTTGTATTGGAAGTTGGCCGAGGCGCTGCGGCCGAAGTGGATTTCCAGAGAACGGCCGAATTCCAGATAGACCGGCTGGCCGACGACAAAATTCCGGGCGGACGTCCATTCCTGGGCAAAGTCATAATAGTCAGGCCCACAGGCGGACGCGATTGCGTAACGTGTCAATTGGAGCGAGAAACGAAGGCAGACCAGCAGGCAAGCCGCGACAAGCATTCCGTGCAGAATCTTTGAAAGCAATCGCATTGTTCAATCCAGCTTTCAGTAAAAGAGCGACGAAGGGAAGCGGCATTCTCATCGACCGCTTCCCTTACCTTTTAAGCGCAGAGAACGTCTGATTCCTTCCCGAATTTTCGCCCCCACGCTTTTCGGCCACCACATGTTCAAAACCAGCCGTCCGCCCGCCACGCGCCATCTCGGGCCACCACGCTGCTTGTCAGCGTGGAGCCATGTTCAAAACCAGCCGCCTGCCCGCCACGCGCCATCTCGGGCCACCACGCTGCTCGTCAGCGTGGAGCCGTGTTCAAAACCAGACGCCTGCCCGCTCATTGCGTCCAGCACATTGAACACCGCTCCACGCTGACGAGCAGCGTGGTGGCGAAGACAACGGATTTCGTCCTGGGTCTCTGGTCTTGAACACCGCTCCACGCTGGCGAGCAGCGTGGTGGCGAAGGCAAGCGATTTCGTCTTGGGTATCTCAGAACCAGCCGTCTACCCGCCGCGCCCCCTTTCGGGCCACCACGCTGCTCGTCAGCGTGGAGCCATGTTCAAAACCAGCCGTCCGCCCGTCACGCGCCCTCTCGGGCCACCACGCTGCTCGTCAGCGTGGAGCCATGTTCAAAACCAGCCGTCCGCCCGCTCATTGCGTCCAGCACATTGAACACCGCTCCACGCTGGCGAGCAGCGTGGTGGCGAAGACAACCGATTTCGTCTTGGGTATCTCTGGTCTTGAACACCGCTCCACGCTGACGAGCAGCGTGGTGGCGAAGGTAACCGATTTCGTCTTGGGTCTCTGGTCTTGAACACCGCTCCACGCTGGCGAGCAGCGTGGTGGCGAAGGCAAGCGATTTCGTCTTGGGTATCTCAGAACCAGCCGTCTACCCGCCGCGCGCCCTCTCGGGCCACCACGCTGCTTGTCAGCGTGGAGCCATGCTCAGAACCAGCCGTCCGCCCGTCACGCCCCCTTTCGGGCCACCACGCTGCTCGTCAGCGTGGAGCCATGTTCAAAACCAGCCGTCCGCCCGCTCATTGCGTCCAGTACATTGAACACCGCTCCACGCTGGCGAGCAGCGTGGTGGCGAAGACAACCGATTTCGTCTTGGGCATCTCTGGTCTTGAACACCGCTCCACGCTGGCGAGCAGCGTGGTGGCGAAGGCAAGCGATTTCCTCGCAAATATCTCTGGTCTTGAACACCGCTCCACGCTGGCGAGCAGCGTGGTGGCGAAGGCGACTGATTTCTTCGCAAAAATCTCTAGGCTCCCCACGCAAAGTCGTTGCGGGCTCCACCGTGCGACCGCTCAAGGGTGGTCACCGTGCCATCAGGCCACCACCTCCACTTTTCGGATTTCCACGGTCAGCGGCATTCCACGTTCCGAACGAACCGCCGAGCAGGCGGCAATCGCGTCCTTGAGATTGTCCAGAGACAGAGACTCTGGCCTTGTCGACCCTTGACTCACGCAAGCGCGGATTGGGGGACACTCGACGACCCACACGCGGTCCGCGTCGCGATCAATTGTGACGACAAATCTCACGCCAAGCCCGTCTCCCAAGAGACAGCTTTTCGAGCTGACAACCCTGAACAGGCTGCCCGATTCTATCAGTCGGCGCTGTCGGCAGGTAGGCCAACTGAACTCTGCCAAGCGAAAATCAGGCCTACCGCGCAGCCGGTAGCAACGCCCATGAAATGACTTCCCCGTTTATGCGGGACGTTCGGGAGACAGGCTGCAGCTGGTGAATGCCCCCGGCTTGTCCGGGGGATCCTTACGTTTCTCACTACACGCGCGGGTTCTACTCCCTCCTCCCCCGCTTCGGCCGCGGCGGCTTCGCCGCCGCGGCCGAAGCGGGGGAGGAGGGACGACGTGGGGCTGCCTCGTGTAGCTGGAAACGGGAGCCTCCACGGGGCAAGCCCGTGGCATCCAACTCACCAAACCGGAAGCTTCGGCTCGCGCTCAGCGGCTGGCTTGTTGGAATGAGGAAGTTATTTCGTGAGCGTTGCTACGGGGCAGGCTGTAAACAGACGCCGTGGCACCGCGCCCGCCCGTGGGGAACGGCCGACTGCATGAGCGGCCTCCACGAGCGAGAGAAGTCCCGCTCCAACGGCCATCGATAGCGCGACGTGCCGCCCCACTGGGAAACACTCCTGTCTTTCGGCGGGTCCCAGAATTCAACTCAGACAGGGCGCCGGGAGCGCCGCCCCGGTTTGCTCGTCACGCGCGGGCTTCGCCCAGGCCGGCTTCTGCCTCGCTCGGACGCGAGCCCACGTTGATCACAACAATCCGAACTCGCGGCAAGTTACCACGAAGAGCAAGGAGATTGAGGCGGGCGATGACGCGCGGACGTGCGGGGGCGTCACGTTGTATCGGAATTACCACGCCGCTCACCTTGATCCGCGCCGGGACGTCGCGAAGGGCAACGAGATTCACGACACAAAAAACGCCCCGCGGACGATCACCGTCCTCCGTCCGTTGCGCAAGGCGACGGAGGGCACGAGGTCGTCGGCGGGGCGCGAGTTTAGGACCATTGCCTGCCGCAGGACGTTTACTCGGGCTCGTAATCGGGGGTCACATCGACGCCCAGCGGATAACCAGCATCAATTAAGTCAGTCGAGTCACAGAAATCCAGCGTGTCCGTCAACCCAGCCCCCGCCACACTGGCCGTGTGCCCAGTGACTGCACTCCACGAGTAGCTCTGCTGCAGCACCGCGATTGCCGCTCCGACGTCGGCGAGTTCCTGAACGACTTGGTCGCGCAGCGAGACAAGGCCGACCATCATCCCCAGCACCAGAATGCAGGAAACCAGAACCAAGTCCGCCGAAACCACAAAGGCCGCTTCGTCTTTCCACAGCTGTTTCATCGCAAATCCCCTCAAAAAAGTGCCAACGCGGACGATGCCGCCGTTACCCATGTTCAGTCGATCGTGTCCCACACGCCGCGCAACGAATCGCGACGATGGGGAGATAAGCATCAGGTGTGCCGGTGATGCGGGTTTTGTCGAACGAAGCTGGAGATTTTCGTTGCGACCGCCAGAAACGGCGTGATTCCTGCGAATCGCATCATTTGCTCGCCGGAAAAAGTCGGCAGGAAGCGAACTGCATTTGCTTCCGACGAAGGCCGACGTTGTGTCGGCCAGTTAACGAGAAACGGGTAGCGCTAACGCCATGCTGCGACAACGGACGGAAAGACGGGGCAGGAAGAAGACAACAGGTCGAATCACGAAAGAGTCGGGCTAGTGCTCTGTCCACCAGCAGTTGACGGAGCGTGGGGCGGACTTCAGACCGCCTTGGGGGGCGGAATGAATTCCGACCTCACCAGCAAGTGATTTCCCTGCAACGACCTGGTTCGGCTGATCGCTTGGATCGGATTCTATTCCTATTCCATCTACCTTTGGCATTCTTTCGTGTTGCGCGTGTTGGCCGCCAAGTGGTCCGGTTCGTTGGATGCAGCGCACTGCGCGTGGGTTTTCGGTGAGCAAGCGTTTCGCGATTCAATGCGGCCGCCCGACCGCCAGCAAGGAACTTCCGAAGGGCAGGGGGATCCAACCGAGCGTCTGCTGTTCCGCCCGGCAGAGGCCGTACAGCAGCCGATTCCACGGGCTGCGGGGAATCCGCACGTCCGGCGGGCGGTTCTTCAGCAACCGCTGCTTGACGCGCACCGCCAGTTTGGCCGCGTACAGCCAGTGGAAGAAGTATTTCGAGCGGACGAGTTCCAAGCCCGCCTGTTGCGCCAACTCGGCCAAGCTGCGCCGCGTATAGCGTGTCTGGTGATGGTTCAAATCGTCGTGGCTGGTCCACAAGTGCCTGAACGCGGGCACGGTGATCAAGATGATTCCCGTGTCCAGCAGCAGGCCTGCCGCGTGCCGCAGCGCTTGCCGGGGGTTGCTCAGATGTTCCAGCACGCCCAGCATGGTGATCAGCGCATACTGCCGGGTCGGCCGGAACGACTCGTCAAAAGGCCCGACGTGAATCTGGGAAGCATGGGGCGCGGACGAATCGATCACGGAGCCGTCGATTTCGACGCCTTCCACGGGGCCGAATTCGGCCAGCGAGGGAAAGGCCAGACCATCCCCGCAGCCCACGTCCAGCACGGGGCCGACCGGGCGCAGCGGAAAACAGCGGCGCAACTGGTCCAGAATCAGCGATTCGCGAGCGCGCCACCACCAATGCTGCTGGTACAGCCGGCGATATTCTTGTGCGTATTCGGCATCCACAGGTCTGCTCCCCGGATCACCTGATCCACCACGTACAGCGGCCGCCGCTTCACTTCCTCGTAAATCCGTCCCACGTACTCGCCGATCACGCCCAGAAAGATCAACTGGACTCCCGCAAAGAAAGCGATCGAGACGGCCAGAGCCGTGAAGCCCTGGGGTGAGCGTTGCAACAGCAGCTTGGCGTACACAAAGAACCCGGCCGCCGCGATGGAGATGGCCACCGTGCTGAACCCCAACACGGCCGCCGCTCGTAGAGGGACGATGGAAAACGAGAAAATGCCGTCGAACGCCAGGCTGAACAGCCGCCGCAAGTTGTACTTGGGCTGGCCCGAAGCACGCGCTTCGCGCTCGATGGGAATTCCGAGTTGCCGGAAGCCCACCCAGGCCCGCAGACCGCGGAGGTAGCGATGCCGCTCCGGAGCTCCGTTCAAATGGTCCACGACCCGCCGCGACAGCAGACAGAAATCGCCCGCGTCCCGCGGCAGGCGGATGCCCGACATTTTGGAGATCAGCCAGTAGAACAGGGCATAGCAGGCCCGCAGCACAAGCCCCTCTTTCCGCTTGACACGCACGGCGTACACGACATCGTAGCCCTCGTGATACGCTTCCAGAAACCGCGGAATGGCTTCCGGCGAGTCCTGCAAGTCGCCGTCCATCAAAACCACCGCGTCCCCCGCCGCCTGGGCCAAGGCCGCCGTCAACGCGGCTTGATGGCCGAAATTCCGGGCCAACGCAACCACCGTGATCCGCGGATCCTCCGCGGCCGCAGCCCGCAGCAGGGCCAGCGTCTCGTCGCGGCTGCCATCGTCGACAAACAGCAACTCGTGCGGCCCGCCGGGCAGATCGTCCAGCACGGCCCGCGTTCTTCCCAGCAAGAGGGGCAAAACGGACTCTTCGTTGTAAACGGGAACCGCAATCGTCAGTTTGCAGTGACCGGCCATCCGTCGATCTCGCGTTTGGAAAGTGGGCTGTTTGCCGCCCGGGCGATCTGGGCCTGCGTCAGGCGGTGCAGCTCGGCCCCGGCTGGAGCGAGCCTTTCAACCATAGCTTATGCCAACGGTCCAACAAGCCAGGAAACCAGTCCGTTTGTGCAGGAAAAAGGGCTTGCTGCGATCCTGAGTTCTGAAGGCTGCCGTTGGCGGCAGCCGCCGGATCGTCGTGGCGCCGAAAAGACCCGGTCACAGGCGAACGACGCAGGGAAATCCAGGCTGGCCGTGCTGCGATTGCACCTGTGGTGCCGAAAAGACCCGTCACAGGCGAACGGCGCGGCGTGAGCCCGCCGGTGAACGGCGGTCGGGGGTTGCTGTGTTGCCGAAAAGATCGGTCCCCGTACTGGACTTGCGGAGCAGTGCGCCGCTATCTTGGGCGGACTTGCAGAGCATCGCGGCGCAGACCCCCTGTGCAAGGGGCATAGGGCACTGCTGGGACACGGCCCGCGGTCGTTGTCCAGCGTTAGTGACGGCAGGTGTCGCGATCCGCGATGCGTGTAGAAGAACCAACAACTAGGGACATGCCATGGAGTATCGCCGAATCATCCCGTGTTTGGATGTCAAGAATGGCCGGCTGGTCAAAGGCATCAATTTCGTGAATTTGCAGGATGTCGGGGATCCGGCGGAAAACGGGGCGGCCTACAGCGATGCGGGGGCGGACGAATTGGTGTTTCTGGACATCACGGCCAGTGTCGAGGACCGGCCGACGATGCTGGCGGCAGTTCGGCGGACGGTCGAGCGGATTTCGATTCCGTTGACGGTAGGCGGCGGGATCCGCAGCGTCGAGGACATTCAGGCCTTGTTCGACGTGGGCGTGTCCAAAGTCTCGATCAATACGGCTGCGGTCCGGCGTCCCGAGCTGGTCCAGGAGGCGGCGGAGAAGTTCGGTTCGGACCGGATTACCGTGGCCATCGACACTCGCCAGGCGTCGTCGTTGCCGTCCGGCTTTGAGGTCGTGGTCCGCGGCGGCACGGAGGGGGCCGGGCTGGACGCCGTGGAATGGGCGCGGCGGGTCGAGCAGTTGGGGGCCGGGGCGATTCTGCCCACCAGCATGGACACGGACGGCAAGCAAACCGGGTACGACATCCCCATGACGCGGGCCATTGCGGACGCGGTCCGAGTGCCCGTGATCGCCTCGGGGGGCGCCGGGACGTTGGAGCATCTGAAGGAAGCCGTCGTCGACGGCCATGCCGACGCCGTCCTGGTGGCGTCCATCGCCCATTTCGGCACATTCACGATCCGGCAGATGAAAGAGTATCTGGCCGCCCAGGGCATTCCTGTGCGGCTGTGACGAAAGACCAGAGGGAGACGCAAAATGGATTGCAAAGCTTTTGTCGAGCAGCAGGTTGACGCGATCCGCCGGGCCGTCGGGGACGGTTTGGCGATCAATGCCTTGAGCGGCGGCGTGGACAGTTCCGTGGTCACCGTGCTGGGGCACCGGGCCCTGGGCGAGCGGCTGAAGACCGTGTTTATCGACAACGCCCTGATGCGCGAGGGAGAGCCGGAGTTCGTGGTCGAGGCGTTCGCCGGCTTGGGCATTCCTGTCCAGCGGGTCAATGCGCGGCAGGAGTTCCTGGGTGCACTGGCCGGCCTGACCGACCCGGAAGAGAAGCGTCAGGCGATCACGGCGACATTTTACCGCCAGGTGTTCGGACGCCTGGTCCGCGAAACGGGCGCCCGGTTTTTGCTGCACGGCACGATCCTGACCGACATCGAAGAGACCGTGGCGGGCATCAAACGGCAGCACAATATCCTGTCGCAGCTGGGGATCGATCCGGAACAAGAGTACGGATACGGGGTGCTGGAGCCGCTGCAGACGCTCCGCAAGGACGCCGTCCGCGAGCTCGCCCGCCATCTGGGCTTGCCGCCCGGCATCACCGACCGGATTCCGTTCCCCGGCCCGGCACTGGCCACGCGGATTGTGGGCGAGGTGACGCCGGAGCGGCTGGCGACGGTGCGTGCGGCGACGGCGGTGGTGGAAGAGGAATTGGCCGACACCCAGGCCTTTCAATACATGGCCGTGCTGCTGCAGGACAAGGCCACCGGGATCCGCGACGGGCGGCGGGAATTCGGCGACATCATCGTCGTCCGCTGCATCCACAGCATCGACGCCCGCGAGGCCACGATCGTCCAGCTGCCCTGGGCAAAGCTGGAGCGGATCTGCCAGCGGATCACCGCGCTGCCGGGCGTGAACCGCTGCCTGTACGATTTGACTCCCAAACCGCCCGCCACCATTGAATACGTGTGAGCAACCCGGACCACGGAATTCCGGCCGTTGCGAACGGATAAAACCCTGCTGCTGTGGTCGCAGCCACCGGCCGCTTGAAGAAAGAAAAGGACTCGACCGTGCCGAAACGAGAAGACATCCGCAAGGTGATGATCATTGGTTCCGGGCCGATCGTCATCGGCCAGGCTTGCGAATTCGACTATTCCGGAACCCAGGCGTGCAAGGCGCTCCGCGGGCTGGGCTACGAGATCGTGCTGGTCAACAGCAATCCGGCCACGATCATGACCGATCCCAGCATGGCGGACGTGACGTACATCGAGCCGCTGAACGTCGAGCGGATGGCGGAGATTATCGACAAGGAGCGGCCCGACGCGCTGCTGCCCAACCTGGGCGGCCAGACGGGACTGAACCTGGCCTCCGCGCTGGCTCGGCGCAAGATTTTGGAGCAGTTCGGCGTACAGGTAATCGGCGTGCCGGTGGACGCCATCGAGCGGGGCGAAGATCGCCAGGTGTTCAAGGACACCATGAACCGGCTGGGGATCGAGCTGCCGCGGAGCGAGATTGCGCAGAGCGTGGAGGAGGCGGAACGCATCGTCCAGCGGATCGGGCTGCCCGCGGTGGTCCGGCCCGCCTATACGATGGGCGGGACCGGCGGCGGGCTGGTGTACAACCTGGACGAACTGCGCCAAGTGACGACTCGCGGACTGGCCGCCAGCATGATCGGCCAGGTGTTGATCGAGGAGTCGGTGGAGGGCTGGGAAGAGCTGGAATTGGAGGTCGTCCGGGACGCCAAGAACCAGATGATCACGGTCTGTTTCATCGAGAACGTGGACGGGATGGGGATCCACACGGGCGATTCGTACTGCGTGGCCCCGATGCTGACGATCTCCCCGGAGCTGCAGCAGCGGCTGCAGAAGCACTCGTACGACATCGTCGAGTCGATCGGCGTGATCGGCGGCACGAACATCCAATTCGCCCACGACCCGAAGACCGGCCGCGTGCTGGCCATCGAGATCAATCCGCGGACGTCGCGGTCCTCGGCGCTGGCTTCCAAGGCGACCGGTTTCCCGATTGCCTACGTGTCGTCGCTGCTGGCCGGCGGGCTAACGCTGGACGAGATCCCCTACTGGCGGGACGGGACGCTGGAGAAGTACTCGCCCTGGGGCGACTATGTGGTGGTCAAGTTCTGCCGCTGGGCCTTCGAGAAATTCGCGGGGCTGCAGGACCGACTGGGCACCCAGATGCTGGCGGTCGGCGAGGTGATGAGCATCGGCAAGACGTACAAGGAGTCGTTTCAGAAGGCGATCCGTTCAGTGGAAATCGGCCGCTACGGCCTGGGCGGCGCCAGGGATTACCGGCACAAGCCGCTGGAGGAACTGCTGGCCCTGCTGTCCCAGCCGACCAGCGAGCGGCAGTTCCAGATGTACGAGGCGCTCCGCAAAGGCGCGGACGTCCAGACGCTGGCCGACCGGACGCACATCAAACCCTGGTTCATCCACCAGATGCGCGAACTGGTTGAGGAGGAGGAGGAGATTCTCCGCTACCAAGGCCAGGCGCTGCCGGACGACTTGCTGATCCGCGCCAAGCAGGACGGGTTTTCCGACCGCTACCTGGCGCGGCTGCTGGGCGTGCCCGAAGCGGACATCCGCCGGCAGCGGCAGGCGTTGGGCCTGACGCCGGGCTTCCATCCGGTCCACGTCAGCGGCGTGGAGAATGCCGCCTACTACTATTCCAGCTACAACGCCGCGGACACGACCACGGTCTCCGACCGCCGCAAGGTCCTGGTCCTGGGCGGCGGCCCGAACCGGATCGGGCAGGGCATCGAGTTCGATTACTGCTGTGTCCACGCCGCCTTTGCGCTTCGCGACGAGGGGCTGGAATCGATCATGGTCAATTGCAACCCGGAAACGGTCTCGACCGATTACGACACGGCCAACAAGCTGTACTTCGAGCCGTTGACGGTCGAGGACATCCTGGCGATCTACGAGAAGGAAAAGCCGGAAGGCGTGATCGTCCAGTTCGGCGGCCAGACGCCGCTGAACATCGCCGCCGAATTGGCGGCGGCCGGCGTCCGCATCCTGGGCACTTCGCCCGACGCCATCGACTTGGCCGAAGACCGCGACCGGTTCCGCCAGATCATGCGCAAGCTGGACATCCCCGAGCCCGAATCGGGCATGGCCAGCACGCTGGACGAAGCCCTGGCCATCGCGCATCAGATCGGTTACCCGCTGATCGTGCGACCGTCCTTCGTGCTGGGCGGCCGGGCGATGGAGATCGTGTACGACCAGGAAATGCTGGAACGCTACGTCGCCGCCGCCGTCGATGTTTCCCCGGAGCGGCCGATTCTGATCGAAAAATTCCTGGAAAACGCCATCGAGGCCGAGGCGGACGCCATCTCCGACGGCGCCGACGCGTTCGTGCCCGCGGTGATGGAGCACATCGAACTGGCCGGGATCCATTCGGGCGATTCGGCCTGTGTGATTCCCCCGGTCAGTATTCCGGCCAAGCACCTGCAGACGATCAACGACTATACGCGCCGGATCGCCTTGGAATTGAACGTGGTGGGCCTGATCAACGTCCAATACGCCATCTATCGGGACACGGTGTATATCCTGGAAGCCAATCCCCGCGCCTCGCGCACCGTGCCGCTGGTGTCCAAGGTGTGCAACATCCCGATGGCGCGGATCGCCACGCAGGTGATGCTGGGCAAGCAGCTGAGCGAACTGGGATTGCAGCACCGACACATCCCGCACTTTGGCGTCAAAGAAGCCGTGTTTCCCTTCAATATGTACCACGGCGTCGATCCGCTACTGGGTCCGGAGATGCGGTCCACGGGCGAAGTGCTGGGCATGGCGGACTCGTTCGGCCTGGCGTTCTACAAAGCCGAGGAGGCCGCGCAGCCGCCGCTGCCGCTGGAAGGCACCGTGCTGATCACCGTGGCGGACCGGGACAAGTCCGAAGTGCTGGCGGTCGCCCGCCGCTTTGCCGAACTGGGCTTCCGCATCAAGGCCACCCAGGGCACCCACACGCTGCTGACGGAAAACGGCGTCGCGGCCGAGTGCCTGATGAAGATGCGCGAAGGCCGCCCGAATATCGTCGATGCGCTGGTCAACGGCGAAATCCAGCTGGTGATCAACACGCCGCGCGGCAAGATCGGCCAGGCCGACGACGCCTATATCCGCACCACGGCCATCCGCCGCAAAGTGCCCTATATCACGACCTTGGCCGCCGCTCACGCCGCCGCCAAAGGCATCGCCGCCTACCGCGCCGGCCGCGGGCAGGTCAAGAGCCTGCAAGCCTACCACGCAGGGATTAAGTAGGTTCTGGCAAGTTTCGGAAACTGGCCCACCAGGACAGGGGCAGGCAGCCGACGACGATCACGGCCAGTTGGCTGGCCACAAACACGCCCAAGGCCAACAGGACGCCTTCGGTAAAGCCGTACGAGTGAAGTCCGACGCCCAGTTCGTTCACGCCGAACCAGGACCAGGCCGTCATAATGTTGCCCGCGACGGCCAGCACGGCTAGGCCGCGGGCGCGGACCTGGTTGTCCCACAGGGCGTGCAGGATCAGCGCGTTCCAGAGCACGATGATCAGGGCTCCGTTCTCCTTGGGATCCCAACCCCAGAACCGGCCCCAAGAATCGTCGGCCCACAGGCCGCCCAGCACGGTGCCGACAAAACTGAACAGGGCGGCAAAACAGACCACGCCGTAGATCATCCGGGCCAGCGGTTGGCGGACGTCCGCCGAGGCCAGCGACCGCGTGAACACGCCCCTGACGATGAAGATCACGCCCAGCAGGCCCGCCAGGAAGGTGGCCGCATAGCCCAGGGCGATGATCACGACGTGGGTGGCCAACCAGAATTGTGTATCCAGTACGGCTTGCATCACGGTAAAGGTGTCCGCCCCTCGGCCTAGCGCCTGGGCGATCATCAGCGTCAACGCTCCGCCGACACTCGCCACGACGTTGCACACACCCAAACGGAAAACGGCTTCCAGGATCAGGCCGGCCAGCGCAAAACACCAGCCGATGAACACGACCGACGAATACAGGTTGGTGACCGGCGGCCGTCCCGAAATGGTCATCCGTCCGAGCAGGGCCGCCGTGTGGACGCAGAAGGCCAGGAAGATTAACCCGTAGGCAGCCCGATTCAAGGGGCGGCTCCAACCGAGCCAAGCGGCGGCGGCCAGCACGAACGCGGTCCAGTACAGCCCGACGCAGAACGTGATCGGCGCGGCGGAACTCATGTACGCTTCCATCCGCACCTTGCGGGGCGCGTATTCGTGCGGCGGATTGCCGGCCAGCAGTTCTCCATACTGGGACACTTCGCGATTGAACGCCTGAACATCGCCCTGGCGGTAGGCGTCCAGCATCGCATTCCACGCCAGCGCCGCCGGATTGACGGACTGGCCCAGCGTTTTCTGCAGGTAGGCGCGGGTATGAGCCGTGGCGTACGCCTCCCACGGTTTCTGATCCGCCGGAGCGCGGTTCTGGTCCGCCGCCTTGGAGCCGCTCAGTCGCGGGACCACCAGCGGCGCTTGGATCGCGTCCATTTCCCGTTCCGATCGCTCGCCCGCAACGATCACCCGCTCGGTCCAACCGCGGATGGCGGCCTGCCGATCGGCCTCCAATTCCTTCTCGGCTGGGAACGGCGGCACCTCCCAGGGTTGAAAGGCGTTCACCAGGCGCAAGTAGGCTTGGAACCGCTGGTTCAACTCCATCAGCTTGCGCTGGTACACGTCCATCTTCTCGACGCCCGCTTGCCCGGCGGCACGCAACTCCTTGTCGAATTCGTTCAGTTTCTCCGGTTGGCTGCGGATCTCCGCCAGCGAATAGCGGAAACCCCGTCGCCGCGGGAGCCCCAGCGTCTGCAGGACGTCCAGGTTCTGGACGCGGAACACCTGGTGCGACTCGGCCGCCGACGGTTTCGCCACGACGTCCAAGAGCCAGCGGACGGCAGGCTGTTTCTGGCCGCCGGCGTCCCGGTACGACTCGCGGTCGGACAGCTTGGCCAACGTGGTGCGCGCCAGTGTGTCGATGGGCTTGACGCGGCCTTGATCGACCACCGGCAAGGCGGCGAAGGCGGCGTAATCGAATTCGTTGTCCGCGGTACGCGGCGGGCGCGCTTGACCCACCCACCAAGTCGCAAACACCAGCACGACCGCCGCCGGAAACATCACGGCGCCCCGCTCCGAAGCCCCACGCCGCTCCAACCTGGCGCCGCCCACGTGGCCGCGTGGGCGGCGAGCGTCCGGCGCGACGGGCGCGACGGGCGTGACGGGGGCGGCGGGCGCGACGGGCGCGCCGTCCGCGCCGCCTTGCGCCAGCAACTCCTCGTCGCGGCGGGTCAAAAACCGCAGCAGCATGAGCGAGAAATGCGCCTGCATCCCAAACCACACGAACATGCACGCCACGTAAGGGATCATCCAGCCCGTATTGGTCACCACCTGCAGCGTCGTCGTCTCGACACCGCTGTGCGGATCGCGGTTGTACCCGCTCTGGTAAAACGTCTCGCCCGCGTACCTCAACGGGTTGTTCATCCAGATCCGCACCGGCCGATCGAGGTTGTGCTGGGGAGCGATCAAGCGGACGTCCGACGAGTAGTCCTTCGGCGTCGAGGTGCCGATGTAGTCGACCTTGCGGACGTCCACCAGGTGCATCGAGTACGGCTTGTACGTCTGCTTGAACCGCAACGCCAACTGGTAGTCCTTGCCGCCGACGGAGACCGTCTCCGAAAACCGCGGCCCGGCCAGCAATTGAGACACCAGATACGTGCCGATCGGCTGGCCGTCGCCTTTGCGTGTCAGGGTGACGTAGGCCGAAGCCATATCCACTTCGCCGCTGCCCCCGGCGCCGCTGTCCGGCCGGACCTCCTGGGCGACCCAAGCCAAGCCGTTGCCGGCGGTCGCAGGATTCTGTTCGTCACCCTGAACCCGCCTCAAATCCGAGTTCTTCAGATACTCGGTCACTTGGACGTCAAACGGCAAAAGACGCTCCTGAATCGCCTCGCCTCGCTGCCGGCTGCGGATCAGCCGCGATTGGGGAATGGCCCAGACTTCCTGCTCGTCCTGCGACGCTGCGGGATCGACAATGGCTAGTTCGGTCTCCCGGATGTCGAGGGCAAAATTGACGGTCTCGCCTTCCCGGATGATCAACCGCTCTTCCACGGCAAAGAAGCTGACATAGACTTCGCTCAGCATCAGCAGGGCCAGCCCGATATGGATCAACACCATGCCGCCGCGGCGATGAAACAGGAGAACGCAGCCCGCCAGCACCACGGCCGCGGCCAAACCGCCTTGAATCAACTGCCACAGAATCCGCATCCCGGCGTCGCCCAGGTACGCCCCGTCGCCCGCCAGCCAGAGCCAGACGGCAAGCAACGAGAGCAGAACGCCCGAAACGCTCATCAGCACCAACTCGATCACCCGCTGCCGCGATTGTACGAACATCACCGCGAGCATGACCAGATTCAAGATCGCCAGGCCGGTCAGCGCCAGCTTGCACCACAGCCACAACGCGGCCCAAGAAAAAACGGGGACCGCCTGAAATCCTTCGGGATTGTGACCGCTGGAGATGACCACCCACGTGGTCACCGCGCCCGCCGCGATCCCCGCCAGGCCAGCCCACAACCGCAGGCCGCGAGCCTGGACCGTGAACCGCACCAGTTGCGAGGCCAGCAGATTGGCGGCCAGCAGCGTTCCGATCGTCGCTCCGCCTGGAAACCAGAATCCGCCCCGGGAGACCGTCAGCGCAGCCTGGGCCAGCAACACAAGCGCTGCAGCGCCAAGGATCATCCGCCAACGTTGCGGAAGGCCCCGCCAGGCCCCACAGCAAACGGCCGCCGCGAACCCTAACCCCACGAAGCTCACCGCACAGATCGTCCCCATGACCGACGGCTGCAGGCCCGGAAACCACGACGGTGGAAACAACACCGCAACGTTGATCCAGGCGATCCAACTGCGGAAGTACAGCGAAATGACCTCCCACATGTCCATCTTCACCTGGGCCAAGGTCCCGACGAAAATCAGGATGATGGCCAAGGCAAACAGGGCCACGGTCAGCTTGAGCGACGCCCAAGCCCGCAGCGCCAGCAAGGCCAAATCGCCCACCCTGCGGGCGACGGAGGCATCTGCCGCAAAGAACTGTCGCTGATTGTGGTCCGAGAGAGTATCGGTGGTCATGGGCTATTCTCCTGCGGACCCGCGTAAATCGACGGCCGTCGCGGTCGTGCCGTCCAACTCGATGCGTTCCGTCTGCTTGTCGAGTTCCTCGGCGGCGATCAGCGGCAACTGTAATTGCTGACGCCAGCGGTTGATGTTGGACAGCACATACGCCGCCGGCTCGCCCGGCGGAACGCCCAACGCGATCACGGACAATTCGAGCGGGTCGTCCCCAGAGCCGAACCGGAGCGTGGCAAACCGCATGCCCGACCCGGCCTCCTGACGCCAGCCGTCCGGCAGCGTCCACTGCGGCTTCTCGTCCACAAACCGGATCGACCTCAACAGCGACCGAAACGCCTCTCCATGCTCCGCCATCCTGGCATCCGGGCCGACTGCCTTGAAAAACCAGGCGCGATCCGCCCGCAAGATCACCGCGGCCAACATGCGCTGACCGCCAGTCGGCACGGCCGATTTGGCTGCGGCCTGCGAAGCCGACTCTGAACCGGCGGAGGCGGGGCTCTCCTTTGGGTTCGCCGCTTCCCGAGGCACCCGATAATGCCGGACGGCTTCCGTTTCAGAGCATCCGGCACATAAGCAGGCCAAGACAAGTCCGAGGACGATCGGCGGGCTGGAGAGAAGCCGCCAGCGGTTGCGGGACGCCGGAGCGGCCTGAGCTGAATCTGGTAACAGCACGTGTGGTCCTACGAAATGGAGTGAATCTCGACGAAAAATGCGGCAGGCGCGTCGTCGACGCAAAGTTCGCAGGATTATAGGCGCACGGGTGCCCAATGGGTACCGGTCGCATCGCGCGATGCGGCACGGGGAACAACGGCCAGCGACCCCGGCAATGCAAGGGGGGCGGAAAAGCGAAAAAGCCCGGCTTTGCCAGCGAGCCGGGCTTTCGCGAGCGATCGGATTGTCCGTTGCCTCTGTGTTACGGCCGCAAACCAAACATTCGGACCATCACGTCCATGATCGGAGTGGACGCGGAATACGTCTCGTCCCAGGTCCACATGTTGCGCACCAGATCGGTCATCAGCATGCCCGTGACGGCCAAGACCACGGTGATCGCCAGGAGGCTGAGCACATTCCAGATCGAGTAGGGAATGTCCTGCGCGGCGCTCAGTTGCGCGGATGGCAGCGTCACCGGTGCGGCTTCCGTTCCGACCAAGTCATCGCCGACCAGTTCATCGCCTTCTGCGCCTTCGATCGGCTCACCGGCCAAGCCTTCCTCGCCTTCTTCCAGAAGTCCCTCGCCGGGCACCGCGAACGCGCTGGAGTCCTCCAGAGCGATGACCTGCGAACCGCTGTCCTCTTCGTCCTCTTGGAGTGCCGCCGACGGGGCGAGTTGAAAATCCTCGTCCGCCTGAACCGGCGCAGCGGCTTCGGGCTCGGCTTCCAAGTCCTCCAAATCCAGCAGATCCTCGTCTTCCGGCAGTTCCAGCGAAGAAACGGAGGAGCCGGCCAAATCCAGGGGCTCTTCTTCCAGGTTCAACCCGCTGTCGCTGGGGCTGGTCAAGTTGATTCCCGTGTCGCCGGCGCCGCGCGTGATGTCGCTGCCGCCGTCCAGAACCAACCCGTCATCCTCGTCCAGCGAGATCTCCTCCGACTGGCCAATCGTCACATCGCTGTCCGCCGCGTTGCTGTCCGGCGTCTTTTTCGCGGCGGGCGGGGGGCCTTCTTCCAGCGATACGTCGGAACTGAGACCAAGGTCGCTGCCCGCGAGATCCAGGTCCCCCGTCCCGGCAGCCCCACCCTGAAAGCCAACGTCGCTGCCGCCCAGCACGTCGTCCGAACTGCCAGCCACCAAGTTCACTTCGCTGCCGGACTCGTCCGGCACCAACCGAATGTCGGACTCCGAGTCCAGATCGAACTCCAGATCGCTGGCCCCGGACGCCTGCGCCACCGGTTTGCCGCCGGCCTTGGGCGCAGTCTTGGCGAGGCCGGACTCCGCCAGTTGGAGATCGCTGCCCTCTTCGACGCTGCGAACCACTGCCTCGCCGCCTCTGCCGATCGCAGTCGGTGAATCACCGACGTCTTCCGCCTCCAGATCCAGCTGCAGATCCGAGGTTCCTTCCCCCAGCTCCGCTCCCAAATCCAGATCGAGATCCGCGTCGGCATCGGCCGCGGCACCCAGGGAAATGCCCCGCTCTTCGGCCACCCGCTCAATTTCGTCCGCCTTGAATTTCCAGGACGAACCATCGCGGACCCCGTAAATGTCGCCGCCGAGTCGCATGTTGTTCAACTCGTCCGGCGAGACACCGAGCATCTTGGCAGCTTGATTCAGGTCAATGTATGTGACGGCCATAGCCACTCAACCATCAGAAACGAGGAAGTTCGTACGGACTCATTCCATTGTAAAGTCGCCGGATGTCAGTTCAATCGCATCCCGGACACCCAATCCGCCTCGGCGGAAACCCACCTGAGCGTCACCAAAGCCCCAGTTCGCACAGCAGCAAACTGGATGTCTATGTCTATTTCTCAGGGCATAGCCCAACGCTTACGTTAGTATCGCTTGCCATTTGATGCCGGACAAGCAAATAAAACCCGTTTGGCGTGTCTTTTTATCTGTTCTACCCAGAACGACAATTCGTTGTCGCCAGCAAGTTTTCTTCCCGCCAAAACGGAGTCTTCCGCCGATGCGGAGTGATCGCTAGACTGAAGTTCCCTTTTTGGTCATAGCCCTAGTTCTTGTGCAACCGCACGGAATCAGGGCTTTTTTTGTGCGCGGGAGAGAAATTCTGGTGCCGAAATGTTGGCATGTAAAATACTTCAAAATAACCTA
>Ga0209723_1002305_pt1 | contig 25934 bp, 20 predicted proteins | sample BiotimSIPDNA_2_FD_185750 | JGI IMG/M metagenome (GOLD analysis project Ga0209723, IMG submission 185750) | Anaerobic biogas reactor microbial communites from Washington, USA - Biogas_R2 time_0 SIP DNA (SPAdes) (version 2) | ecosystem: Engineered > Bioreactor > Anaerobic > Unclassified | place...
GGCGATGTCTGGTTCTGAACATGGCTCCACGCTGGCAAGCAGCGTGGTGGCCGAAGAGGTCGCGCGGTGGGGCGATGTCTGGTTCTGAACATGGCTCCACGCTGGCAAGCAGCGTGGTGGCCGAAGAGGTCGCGCGGCGGGGCGATGTCTGGTTCTGAACATGGCTCCACGCTGGCAAGCAGCGTGGTGGCCGAAGAGGTCGCGCGGTGGGGCGATGTCTGGTTCTGAACATGGCTCCACGCTGGCAAGCAGCGTGGTGGCCGAAATCCGGGAAGTTATTTCGGCCACCGTTGCTGGGATGATCGGCAATAGACACTGGACAGTTATTTCTCGAACGATGCTAAGATGCGCCAGCCGTGCGCACATTCTACAGCCTCAGACTCTACCGGCGCCGCAGCGTCACCGTGGTGCCGACGATCTCCGGGCGCAAATTGCCGCTGGGGTCCAGTTGCCGGCGGTCGTAGACGACCAGCAGTTCGCCGGGCGCAACTTCCTCGACCGAGTTGTAGCTGGTGGTCGGCCCGTTGTAGAAACAGAAGTGGCCGGTCCAGGTGCGGCCGTCGTCCGCACTGAAGGCGAGCCAATTGCCCGGACGGCCGTAGGTGCAGACGAGCACGCCGTTGGCCATGCGGCAGGCGTTGGGCCACACGCCGCGGTCGGCGATCGGTTCGGGCTTGCTCCAAGTCTTGCCGTCGTCGGCCGAACGGCTCAGGTACAGCGGCGTGTGCTTGCCGCCGCTTCCGCCGGTGCGCATGAAGCAGAGGACCTCGCCGCCGGGCAGCGTCAACAGGTCGGCTTCGCAGAAGCTCTCCAGGCCGATGTTCGGGTCGTAGGCGACCGTCGCCAGATACTCCCAAGTCTTGCCGCGGTCCGTGGACCGGACGACGAACGTGCGGTACTTGTAGCACTTCCAGGCCTCAGGCATGGTCGGCACCAGCACGCGGTCGCTGGCGAACTGGCCGTACATCGCCGCCAGCAGGCTGCCGTCGCGCAGGGCGACGATCGCATGATCGGCCACCGGACCTTCGTAAGCCTTGCCGTCGTCGCCCGTCCCGCCGGTGGCGTCGGGGACGTGCAGCAGGGCCGTCTCCGAGCGGGCCGTGCGGCCGTGGTCGGTCGAGCGACTGAGCGAAATCGAGAAATAGCCGGGCCGATCGGTTTGTTTGCTATGGAACCCGAGTTGCACGATCTCGCCGTCGGGAAATTGATAAGCGCCCACCTGCAGCGCCAAGCCCGGTTTCCATGTCTTGCCCGCGTCGGACGAACGCCGATCGGCTACGGCAAGGCTGCCGTCGGCCAGTTTGAACATGCTGCGATAGATCGCGCCGGGCACGATCACTTGCGTCGCGCCCAGTTGGATGTCGAGTTCGGAGACCTGGGGCACAGTCACCTGCGGCGCGTCGACTTTGCCGCCCTGGAACCGCACCCATTGCCAGACGGCTTCGCCGGTCGCGTTGGAGCTGCCGCAGCCGAACCCGAGCTGGTTGCGGCTCGCGTGGGCGGGACGAGTGAACTTGCCCCGGCCGTCGAGCAGCAGTTGGCCGTCGGCCCAGACCTGGATGTCGGAACCCTCGATCTGGACGCGGTAGGTATGAAAGTCGCCAGCCGCGTCGAAGGGCGCGGTCATGCCCGCGGCGGCGAGCATCACCTGCTGCGGAAAGAAGGTCACGCCCTCCTCGTGTTCGCCATCCGAGACCAGCAGCGCCACGCCCCACGGCTCGGAGCACGACACCGCCTTCAGCCGGGCCTCGACCGTCGCGCCCCGCCGCGGCTCGACGTGCCAATCGAGCTGGAAGAACCGTCCACTGCCCTGGGCAGGCGACGGGTCCGCGATCCGCAGCCCCTCCGGCGTGGCGGCCGACGAGGTCAAGTCCGACTGCCAGCCTGCCGTCGCGTTGCTGACCTGAAATCCATCGCGGTAGAAATCGCACCAGGGCTCGTCGGCCGGCGCCGCGGTGATGGCCGAGAGCACGCTAAGTAGAAAACCAATCATCGTGGGAACTCCCCAACAGATCTCCTTGAACTTCAATTCGCTGCCTTCCAGTGTGCGTGCGCTTCCTCGGCGCTCAGGGCCCGGTTGTAGATCGCCACTTCGCAGATCTTGCCTTCGAACGTGGCGTCGCGGTCGGTGCGCCCGCCAACGACCACCTGGCCGCCTGGCTGCGCCGCACCGAGTTCCACTTCCCCGGCAAGCTCCGGAGTCGGCTCGCCGTCCAAATACACAACCACGCGCCGGCCATCGCGGACCAGCACCACGTGGTGCCACGCGCGAACGGTCAACGGCGTGCGGCCGGTGAGCGACGGTCCCGGTTGCCGGCCAGCCGAGAAGACGAGCTGTCCACGGTTGCCACCCTTGCCGCCGATCGCCAGGGCGTCGCCAGGGTGCTTCTCAGCTTCGGAGCCGGCGCGGGTGAAAATCCAGCCGGTCACGTCGCGGAAGTCCGTCGGCAGCCCGTTCCAGATCCACATCTCGACCGAGTACGAGCTGCCCAGCGCCGGCAGGGCTGCCGTCATGCGTCCGCCGGCAAAATGCGGGGCCCGGACGGACGACGTGCGGAACGTGTGGCCGGGCCGATCCGGGCCTTCGAGATGGAAGGCAACGCCGTCTTCGTAGTGTCCCGGTGCCTGCTCCAGCACGTCGCGAGCCGCAGGGCCGCTCATCTCTTGCAGACGCCAGTAGGCGGCAGGCCGGGACGCCAGCACGGCCTGCGCATAGGGCGTCAGCGGGTCGCTCAACGGCCGCCGCGGCTGGCCGGTCACCTCTTCCAAGAGCGAGAGGACGGCGGCGACGACCTGCGGCTCGGCCTGGACCTCCAGGCAACTCGTCCGCGCTTCCCAAGTGCTGTAGCCGCCCAGCGCGTGTTGTTCGGGCGGCGGCAGGTAACCCTCCTCGCCATTGGCCAGTTCGATGTTCATCGTGGGGATCAGCGGGCTTTGCCGCTTTATCTTCAGGCCGGTCAGCCCGTAGACCTCGCACGGCACGGCCGTGATGCCCAAGCCGCCGACCCGCACCGCCTGCAGCTTCAGTTCGCGCTGCGGCGGCGTTTGGGCGAACAGGATTTGTTCGCGGGCGTAGACCTCCTCGCGGGTCCGTGGCAAACGGTCCCCCAGTTTCTCCGCGATCGGCCGCGCCCACTGAAGGCGATCGGGCGGGGGCCGCCGCACCGCCAGCGTCAGCTTCCGTTCGGACATGGCCAACGGCACCCACGGCTCGTAGCGGATTTTCTCGTAGGCCTCGTACGCCACCTGCACGACCGAGGCGGCGTACGTGGCGGTCGTGCCCTTCTTCTCCGGACGGCTGTAGTCCATGTAGTGCTGATCGCCCGCCGTGCCTTGCGACATGATGGCTACGAAAGGCCGCTGGCCCTCCCGGCCGCCGATCCGCTTCTCCAATTGCCGGTCAAACTCTCCACACCAGTCGGCCGACAGCGGCGTGGCATGATAGAAGTGCATGCCGTAGTTGGCCAAGAGGGCGATGGGGCGGCCCTCGGGCGATTGGACGGACAGCAGCGTCAAGGCCGCGTCGACCGCTCCCGCCGGGCCGATATTGTGCGGGCCTTGGTAAGGCGGACACATCAAGATCCGTTTGCCGGGCTCGCCCCAGGGCGTCGGCGGCACGGTGCCGGGAGTCATGATCCACAGCCGGCAGCGCGTATCGGCCTGATCCTCGGTGACGGCCCAGCCGACGCGGGCCGGCTCGCGATGCCGATGCGCCTGCTCGATGGCGGCGGCGATCTGTCCCGGCAGTTGCTCCGCATAGTCCGGGTCCACGCGGCTTCCCAGGGCCTCCATCACCGACGGCGCGGAATGCGTGTGCGTGGCCGAGATCAGCATCCGCTCGACGGGGATGCCCGTGGCGCCGTGAGCGAGTTGTTTGGCACGATCCGCCAGCGTCCGGGGAATGACACACGTGTCGACCACGCAGATGGCCACCTGACACTGACCGTCGTCCAACACCAGGGCGCGGGCGGTGAGTTGATCGACAACCCGGTCCGCCGTGCGCTCGAACGTGTAGCCGTTGACGATCACCGGGAACTTGGCCGGCGCAATGTCGACGATCGCTGCGCCTGCACGAAAGACCCGCTCGGCCGCCAGGGCGTCCTGCGATATCGACATCACCCCGGCGAACAACAGTACGATTCGAAGCGTTTTCTTGCCGATCATGATTCGTCTCCCAGACCTCGGCGGCTCCACCGGCTCTTCAACCACTTCCCACTTCTAACTTCTAACTTCTTTCATAGAACCACGACGCCGGCAGAATTCGCAGCTTCAGCGACAAACCGCCTTTGTAATTGAAGTAGGTCACCAGTGCCCGGTCGCCGACCCAGGTGACGGCGGGATAGGCCCAGGCGTCGCCGGGCGCGTCCTCCAGGTTGCGGAAATGCTGCCAGGTCTCGCCTTCGTCCTTCGAAACGGCGGCCGTCAGGGGATTACGACTGTTGGCCCCCGGATTGTGGTTCCAAATGGCCAACAAGTCGCCCGTGGCGGGGATGCGGCTGATGGAAACCGGCGCCGCCGTGCCGCGCAGGGCCGTGGGCACAGGCTTGCTCCACGTCTGGCCGCCATCGTTCGAGATGCTCTTGTACTGGCCGCCCAAGCCGGTCCGCATGAGCATCATCACGCGGCCGTCCTTCAACTCGATGCAGGCCGGCTCCCAACACTGGCCGCCGGCCGGGCGGACCCGCTGGCCGTCACGCCACGTCTGGCCGTCGTCGTCCGACAGGCAGCAGTAACTATCGCCACCTTCCCAGGCCTCCAGCACGATCCGCCCGTTGCGGAGGCGGATGCACCGGCCGTTGGTCAGGCCCGTGTACTTTCCCGCGGGGCTCAGTTGCCGGGCCTCGCTCCAGGTCTTGCCCTCGTCCTGCGAGGTCCGCAGCATGATGCGGCAGTCGGTCGCGGACGTGTTCTTTTGGCAGTGGAACAGCGCGAGCGAACCGTTTTTCAGACGCAGGAAGTTGACTTCCATCACGTTGCAGCCGCCGTCGTTCTCGACCAGCGTGTACTTGTCGCCCCACGTGCGGCCGGTGTCGGCCGAGACGCGGCCCACGATCCGCGCGGGCCCGTGATCGGCGCCGGACCCGGCGTAGAACTCCGTCCATGCCAGCAACAGCGAGCCGTTCTTGAGTTGGATGATCGCCGCTTCGCTGTTCCGCGGATTCTGGGGACCGACGGCGGCGACGACCAGGTCGTAGGGCTGCTCTGGTTCCGCGGCGGGGGTGGGGGCGACGCACAGCAGGACGATGGCCAGCGCGAGCGTCAGGAGAGGTTTCATCGGAATGCTCCTTGAGATTGAATTGCTTCTGGCGGGGCATCGTAGGCGTGGCGCTCCGCGACACGATTCCGTTCGCGGAGCGAGCGGTCTACGGTGGCCCGGTCTTACCGGCGACTGGCAGTTTGACTTCGACCGTGATCGGATGTCTCACCTGGTCCGCAAACTTCTCGGCGGGCGTTTGGGCCAGCTTCCGATTCAGGTCGATCAGCGCGACCGCGCTCGCGGCCCCGGTGATCACGATGCGTGCCACTTCGATGCCTCAAATCAGGTCCACCTTGCGTCTCGTCCGCGGTTGGCCTTGGGCGCACGTTTCGCAGATGCCATAGATCGTCAGGCGGTGGCCGGTGACGCGGAAGCGGTGCGCCCGCGCCACGCGGTTGCGGAGGTCGACCAGTTCCTCGCTTTCGAACTCAAACAGCCTTTGGCACTGTTTGCAGTACAGGTGATCGTGGGCCGGGTAGCCGTAATCGTGTTCGTACACGGCGCGGCCGTTCAGCTCGAATTTGCGGAGCAGGCCGGCGTCCACGAATTCGGCCAGCGTGCGGTAGACGGTCGGGCGACTGACGTGGCCGCGCTGACCTTTCAGCGGCAGTTGAGCGATCAGTTGCTCGGCGTCGAAATGCTCGTGGTGGCTGAAGATGTGCTCGACCAGGATGCGGCGCTGCTCGGTGTGCCTCATGCCGCGGCTCTGCAAGTACTCCTCGAACCGCGCTTGCGGCGTCAGGGCGGTTTGCACGGGATCAAGCGTTTGGTTTTCGGGCATGACGGGCAGCGGCGGATCCGAATCAGCGGTGAGCTCACACGCTTATTCTAGGGCACCTGCCGGCAATTGCAAGCGTCGCGAAAGGCCGCGGTCACGGCCGGATGGCGGGAAGTCGGAGCGGACCCCTCAGCCGGCCACTTCGTCGAGCAAGCGTCCCAGGGCCACGTCCAGCCGGGCCTCGGATTCGTAGACGCCGGAGGCGATCTGGGCGCGGAGTTCGGCCACGCGGTCCGCGCGCACGTCGGGCAAGTCGCGGACGCGGCTCACCAGGTCGGCTTCCGGCGAGATGTCCAGTTGGTCCACCGCCGACCACGAATCGGCTTGCTGCGCCGCTTCGGCCGCGTGCATGCGATGGGGACCACTGATCGGTTGTGCGCCGTGAAGATGCGAGAGCCCGTAAATCTGCATTGCTTACTCCCCCGAGAGGTGGCGGCTGACACAGGCCGGCAGACCGACCTCATGTCGCCCGGCGGCCGTCGAGTTCTTCCGCTGCGTTGCCATTATACCGTGAGTTGATCCTGGCGTCGCCTGTCCGTGTCGAAAAGCGCTGTCCGTGGCGGGGAAGTGACTTCTGCGAACGCCCCTCAGAACACACTCCCTTATCGGCCGCGGGCCTGCGATGCTTGACTGCCGAACTCTCGTGACTCCTTGTGCCGATGGCGGGCGTCTCCTCTTTGTATGACGCCTGGACCGGCGACTGTCGGCGCGTCTGGCATTGTCTACGTATCTGGACGGACCGGAGTTCGCCGGATTGCCTCGCGCGGCAGCAAATAGCGCGAAAGTGTACGAAAAGGAACGCTGCCGGGCAAGAGCGAACGACGCAGCGCTGCTAGCAGCAAACGGGATTCCGCCACTTGCTGCGCGTCGTTGATGAGATCACGGTTTCGGTGCTGGGGTCAGGCTTGCAGAATTCAATTTTGGCCGAGCAGAGTCGTAAAGCGTGGCTGGCACCAAACTCGGCGAAAATTGAATTCTGTAAGCCCGACCCCAGGCGGAGCCAGACTCCGTTCTGCAACAGGCGGTTAACGATTCCGCCAGATTCGCCGATCGGGGATCCCCAAACGTTGCTGGCAAGCCTCGATTTCTTTCTTGAAACGCACGGCGTCCTGGGGATAGCCGGCCGTCGGGCGCAAGCCGGGCACTTGTTGCTGCCAGAACGCGTTCCAGGCCAGCATGGCCAACTCACGCAGGTATTTGGACGTCATCGAAGCCAGCGCCACCGGCAGAAAGCGTTCGGCCTTTTCCAGGAACCGGAATTCGACGCGGGCCCCGGCCGGCCCCCCGCGGTAGACGCTGCGGACGGCGGACTCCTGGAGGATTGCGACCAGATCGTCCGGAAAGACCGTCTGCAGCAAGGCGGCGTATCGCTGGCGGCCGCCGTGTTTGTCGCAGACGACCAAAGCGGCCTGGCCGTCCGCCGGCGGCAAAACCGCTTTCACCAGTTCCATCGTCAAAGTCGACAGAACCGTTGCCTTGTTGCCCAGTCGATCGAGCCAGGCGTTGAACGGTTCGGGCCGGACCGCGACCGAGCGCATGGCCAGCAGTCGCACGCCGGCGCGTTCCAGGGCGTGGAGTAAGGTTTCGGCCAGGCGGTCCAGCGAGTCCGGATCGTGAGCCAGTGGCAGCGCGAGTTGGAAGTCCCGAAACCATGGATCGCGATCCAGTCCGGCGGCATCCTCCGCCGCCAGCGTCTCCCATGCTGCGCGCCAGTGACCCGGTCGCAGTCCGACCAGTCGCAGGCACGCGAGCACGCCGCCTTCCAGGTTCCGCAGGCTGCCGCCCGGCTTGTACAAGGCCTTGGAGTCGGCGATGGGGACACGGGCTGGGTTCATCTTGGGGCGTCCCTCGCGGCAGACCGCGTCGGAAAGCAACTCATACCAATCCGCATCGCCCCAGTCATCCGGCGCTTGCCAGAGCGTAGCGGAGACCACCAGCGGCCCGAGGTTGGGGCCGTAGCCGGCCTCGTCTGTTCCGATCACGTAAACCATCGCGAAGTCTCCAGCGGCGTTGGGTCCGGTTTTGCTCCGCAGCTTTTCAGCGGTTCGCAACCAGGGCTTCCAACAAGAACTGTTTCAGGGATCTCCGGACTTCCGAGCGGTCGCGGCAGGCAAGTGCGGCGGGCCTGTGAAACCTTAGCGGATTTGCCGTCCAGGCAGGCTGGCAAGGCCGCTTCCGGCAGGGGTGTTGTCCGAACAACCGTCACAGTTTCGGCACCTTACTGGTCCGGAATCTTCCGCAGAGTTTTCGCCGTAACCCAAGACTGGAAAATTGTTTTCGAAGCCTCAAGGCCTCTTGTCAAGCACGCCGATACGGATCATGTCAGTGGACGCGTGAAGCTGAGTGTGGAAGTGCCCAGCGACGCGTCGGTCCAACCGGCGGACACAATCGAGTCAAGGATTGGCTCGACCGGTTCTGGCGTTACTCACCGTTTGTATCGGAGGCATGACCCACCTGCTCCGATTGGCCTACCCGCGATCACTCGACCCGGATCGGTCTCCTCGGCCAAGGGGGGCCGATTGATCAGCGGTTGATGCCGACCACCGCTTTCGGGCACACCGGCGACATCTTCTGCGCGAGGCCTGGACGGAAGCAGCGCCAGTTCGATTTCACTATGTTCCAGTGTTATAGGAGACATGGCTCGATGAAGTGGAACATCCTTGTTGCTTCGATGGTGCTCGGCCTAGGTTTGAGCACACCGAGCTTCGGTGACCTGTTGGACCGAATGCTCGGCTCGAATGGGTGCGGCTGCGAACAGAAAGACGGCTGCGCTCAGAAGTGTGGTGACCCCAAGTGCGACGGCAAAGATGCCTGCGCGCAAAAAGACGGTTGCGGCCCCAAGTGCGCTCGTCGTCCCTTGTTCAACCTGGGTTGCGCCCAGAAGTGCGACGACGGGAAGGGCGGCTGCAAGGACCCGTGCCAGAAGGACGGTTGCAAAGACCCGTGCCAGAAGGACGGCTGCAAAGACGGCTGCGCCCAGAAGAACGGCTGCGGCCTGTTCGGTGGCGGCCTGCTGGGCGGCTGCGCTCAGAAGGACGGCTGCAAGGACGGTTGCAAAGACCCGTGCCAGAAGGACGGTTGCAAGGATCCCTGCGGCAAGAACGGTTCCAAGGACGGCTGCGCCCAGAAGAACGGCTGCGGCCTGTTCGGTGGCGGCCTGCTGGGCGGCTGCGCTCAGAAGGACGGCTGCAAGGACGGTTGCAAAGACCCGTGCCAGAAGGACGGCTGCAAGGACCCCTGCGACAAGAACGGTTCCAAGGACGGCTGCGCCCAGAAGAACGGCTGCGGCCTGTTCGGTGGCGGCCTGCTGGGCGGCTGCGCTCAGAAGGACGGCTGCAAGGACGGTTGCAAAGACCCGTGCCAGAAGGACGGCTGCAAGGACCCCTGCGCTCAGAAGGGTTGCGCCCAGAAGAGCTGTGGCCCGACGCTGCTGGAACGGATCTTCGCTTGCCGCCGTAACGCTTGCTGCGAATCCAAGTGCGGCAAGGACGGCAAGGGCGGCGGAGGCGACAAGGGCGACGACAAGGCGGTTGGAGGCGACAAGGCCCCCGCGACCGCCGACGCTCCGGTTCCGCCGGCTCCCGTTGTCGATCCCTCCGCGTTCCTGAAGACTCAACGTCGAGTGATTACTGCCAGCACCAGTTTAGTCCGCTAAGTTGGCCTAGCCGATCGGCTCTGACGTTTCGACGGCCTGTCTGGATACTGACTCCGGACAGGCCGTTTTTCTTTGCGCCGAGGCGCCGGAAGTCTCCTGCGGGAGTCGCTCTCCGGACGGCGCACCGTGACTGCGGCATCCGTCGCCCGTTTGCCCGGCAGCCTGCCGAAAAGGGGGAGCGGCCCTAAGCGGCGTTGGAGAAACTCAAGGAAGACGACCACGGCGAGGTGCCTGGCCTCTTTTCTTAACAGGCTGCTAGACCCGTTTTCGTGCCGTCGGTGGCGTGATACCTTAGAAGCGACTTCTGGGGCCCTAGAGGAGCAGACACCACCGTGAACCTCGACGATTTCTTTCAGCCGTACCGGGCCACCACGAGCAATATCGTGGACTGCCTGCAGTTCTGGGCCGGCGAGACTCCGGACGCGGCCGCGTATTACTTTTTGGAGGACGGGGAGAACGCAGAGATCCGTTGGACGTTCGCCCAACTGGACCGCAAAGCGCGGGCCGTGGCCGCGACGCTCCAGGCGCGGGGCTTGCAGGGCCAACGCGTCCTGCTGCTGTATCCGCCGGGATTGGATTTCGTGGCCGGCTTCTACGGCTGCTTGTACGCCGGCGCCATCGCCATTCCTGCCTATCCGCCGCGCCGGAACCGGAACATGCTGCGGATTCAGGCGATCTCGGATGACGCTCAGGCGACCGCCGCCTTGTCCGTCCACGATGTCTGCGATCGCGCGGGCAAGCAACTGGACGAAGCCCCGCACCTGAAGGAACTGACGTGGCTGGCTACCGACGAGATTTCGGAGAACATGGCCGATCAGTGGAGGGCGCCGAAGATCGACGGTGAGATGCTGGCGGTGTTGCAGTACACGTCGGGATCGACCGGCACGCCGAAGGGAGTCATGCTGGCGCACCGGAACCTGCTGCACAACGTGTCGCTGATCACGTACGGTTTCGAGCCCGACCGCCAGTCCGTCGGCGTGTCCTGGCTGCCCACGTACCACGACATGGGCTTGGTGGGCGGCGTGTTGTACTCGGTGTTCTTCGGCCGTCACTGCGTGCATATGTCGCCGCTCGCGTTTCTGCAAAAGCCGATCCGCTGGCTGCGGGCCATCGCGCGGCACCGCGCGACGATCAGCGGCGGACCGAATTTCGCCTACGATTTGTGTACCCAAAAGATCACGGACGAGGAGCTGCAGGGACTGGACCTCAGTTCCTGGAACGTCGCCTACAACGGGGCGGAGCCGATTCGGGCGAAGACCCTGGATGCGTTCGTGGAGCGGTTCGCGCACGCAGGCTTCCGCCGCGAGGCGTTGTATCCCTGTTACGGCATGGCCGAAACGACGCTGATCGTCACCGGCGGCAAGAAACGCGAACCGCCCGTCGTCCGCTCGTTCGGCGGCCAGGCCCTGGACCAGCATTGCATTGTCCCCGTCGACGAGGGCGACGAAGACTCCCGCCCCTTGATCGGCTGTGGACGCGTCCTTCCGGACGTCGATGTGCGGATCGTCGATCCGGTCCAGTACCGGCAAATGCCCGAAGACCGCGTCGGCGAAATCTGGGTGGACAGCCCCAGCGTTGGTTTGGGGTACTGGAACAAGGAGGGAGCGACGGAAGAGACGTTCCGTGCCAAATTGAGCGATCGCACGTCGGGCACATACCTGAGGACCGGCGACCTGGGATTCGTCCACGAGGGCGAGTTGTTTGTGACGGGACGACTGAAGGATTTGATCATCGTCCGCGGCGTCAATCGTTACCCGCAGGACATCGAACTCACCGTCGAGCAGGCCAGCGCCCATCTGCAGCCCGGCGCGGTGGGGGCGTTTGCCGTGGACATGCGCGGCCGCGAAAGGCTGATCATTGTGAGCGAAGTCGAACGCGTCCGCCGCAAGGATTGGTCCGACGTGATTGCGGCCATCCGCCGCGTCGTGACGGCCGAGCACGAGCTGCCTCCGGACGGGGTCGTGCTGGTGCGTTTTGGGTCCATCCCCAAGACGTCCAGCGGCAAGATCCAGCGGTATGCCTGCCGCAGCAATTTCCTGGACGGCTCCCTGTCGGTCGTCGCGCAGTGGTTTGTCTGGGACGAAGAGCTGGCCGCCGCGCCGGGAGCCGGCCAACCGACGCCAAGCGGCTGAAGCCGGGACGCCTTTGTCGAGCGGGCCGCAATCGGCAGCGTAGCGGGCCCGCGGCCAACGGGCCGGCTGGCCACTGTCTGCCGTCGCCGAACGCGGGCGGGGGCAACGCGACAAGTCGTTGTAGCGCAGACGTTTGCGTTAGCTCCTTCCCGCTTTCCGCCGCGGCTTTCAAGCCGGCCTGAAGGACCGGGTTCCGGGGCGGCAGAATTGCGCAAGTTGCGAATGGCGCAAGCCTTGCGGTCTACCTTGCGGTCAGGGTACAATGTGCCCCGACAAGAGGCCCGCCGGCACGGTTTGTCCGTGGACGTGGTCACTGTCTCGAAGCTGTCTCCATCAAGAGGTTTGGTCGATTGAAACGCGCTCTGATCAGCGATATCCACTCGAATTTGGAAGCCCTGCGGGTCGTCCTTGACGACATCCGGCAGCAGCAGGTGTCCGAGATTTACTGCCTGGGCGACGTGATCGGCTACGGACCCAACCCCTGCGAGTGCCTGGACGAGATCATGAAGCGGTGCAAGGTCTGCATCCTGGGCAACCACGATCAGGCTGCGCAGTTCGACCCGGAAGGCTTCAACCCGGTTGCCTTGCGGGCCGTCTACTGGACGCGCGATCAATTGGACAACGGGCCGGGAGGAGCGTCGCGAGTCAATTCGCGGTGGGATTTCCTGGGCGAGCTTACCCGGATGCACAGCGAAGACTCTTCGTGTTACGTCCACGGATCGCCGCGCGAGCCGACCAACGAATACGTCTTCCCGGAAGATGTTTACAACCACCGCAAGATGGAATCTCTGTTCGGCATGATTCCCCAACTCTGCTTCCAAGGGCACACGCACATTCCGGGAGTGTTCACGTCCAACCTCGAGTTTCTGACCCCGGAGGAGTGCCGTTTCGAATACCGGCTGACGGGCGAGAAAACCATGATCAATGTCGGCTCGGTCGGCCAGCCGCGCGACAGTGACCCGCGCGCCTGTTATACGATCGTGGACGGGGATCGCATCGTGTTCCGCCGCTTGGCTTATCCCGTCGAAGTCGTCGCCAAGAAGATCTACGCCGTGCCGCAATTGGACAATATGCTCGGCGATCGGCTGCTTGCCGGCCGTTGAAGCCGTCGCCAGCCAGAAGGGATGCGATTTTGAAACGGGCCATCGTCAGCGACATTCACGCCAATCTGGAAGCTTTGACGGCCGTCTTGGCGGATATCGCCTCGCAAGGCGCAGCGGAGATCTATTGCCTGGGAGACATCGTGGGCTACGGCCCGAATCCCTGTGAATGCGTCGATCAGGTGATGCAGTTCGACGCCTGCGTGCTGGGCAACCACGACCAAGGGGCGGTGTTCGATCCGGAAGGGTTCAGCGCCGGAGCGGAACGGGCCATCTTCTGGACGCGGTCGCAGTTGGAGTCCCCGCCGGACTCGCCCGCCCAGAACCTGCGGCGCTGGGATTTCCTCTGCGAACTGCCACGGACGATCCGCGAGGACGGAATGCTGTTCGTGCATGGTTCCCCGCGCAGTCCGCTGAACGAATACGTCTTTCCGGAAGACGTCCACAACCCACGGAAACTGGAAAAGCTGTTCAGTGCCGTGGAACGGTTCTGTTTCCAAGGCCACACCCACGTTCCCGGCGTGCTGACGGAAGACGGCCGTTTCCTGCGGCCGGACCAGTTGGACGACGTCTATCCGCTGGGCAGCCAGAAGACGATGATCAATGTCGGCAGCGTCGGCCAGCCGCGCGACGGGGACCGCCGTTCCTGCTACGTGCTGTGGGAGGATGGAGCGGTCCGCTTCCGCCGTGTGGAGTACCCCTTGGAAGAAACGGCCCGGAAAATCTACGCGATTCCGGAATTGGATGATTTCCTCGGCGATCGCTTGCGTGACGGGCGATGATCGCTGCCTCCTGCCTAAGGTCTTGAATTGTGGAAAAACGCTTCGCCCTCTTCCTGGTCCTCTCCGCGCTGATTCTCTTCATGCACCTGACCGTGCAGAGCCTGTTGCACCCGCCGCAGCCGGCCGACCGAAAACCCGCGGAGGTTGCCGAGGGCGACGCGGTTAAACCGGCGGCCAAACCGGTGCCAGACGGCGCTGGCGGTCCGGCGGCCAAGGTCAAGCCGGTCCCCGCCGGCGGCGAAGACCAGGCCGCTCCCGCCCAGCCCGCCGCAGCCAAAAAGCCGCCCGCCATGTCGGCCCCGCCGGTCGCGGTCCCCGATCAACGGCTTACGCTGGGGTCCATGGCGTCCGACAGCCCTTACCGGCTGCTCGTCACGCTCCACAATCGCGGCGCCGGAGTCGAACGGATCGAATTGGTCCAACGCACCGCCACGGGCCGGTTCCGCTTCCAGGACCTGGAACAGGCCAGCGGCTATGTGGGCTACCTGGCGCTCAGCGACGAACCGCAGGGCAAGGGGTGCCGCGTCAATGTCGTCGGCCCCGGCACGCCCGCCGGCACCGCCAAACCAGAAACCCCCGGCGCGGGCGACGGTCTGCGCGCCGGCGATGTCATCCGACGCATCGACAGCACCACCGTGCGGGACACGATCGATTGGGGGCGTTTTCTCGCGGACACGAAACCGGAGCAGACGGTGCGGATCGCCGTCACGCGCGCCGCCGGCGCCGGCCAGGCTCAAGACCTGACGCTGAGCGCCACGTTGACCTCCGCGCCGCTGACCCTCGTCCAGCCGGAAATCCAGCCGAAATCAGGACTCCCGGCGCCGTTGTCTTTTCTGCTGACGCTGGAGAGCCTTGGCGACGCGTCGATCCCGCGCGGCGGCCAGGAAATCGACAAGTTGACTTCCTTGCGCGACAGCAACTGGCAGGTTCGCCGGTTGGACGACGACCCGACGGGCCCCGGCGTGGAATTCAAATTCGTGCTGACCGACGGAGACCTGCAGGCGATCGGCGGCGCAGGCTCGTTGGAACTCGTCAAGCGCTACCGCCTGGCCAAAACGCCCCCGCAGGAACTGGCCAACTCGTCGTTCCCCTCGTATCACCTGCAGTTGGAGCTGGAAATCCGCAACCTGGGCGACAACCCGCAACAGGTGGCCTATCGCCTGGACGGCTCGAACGGCCTGCCGCTGGAAGGCTGGTGGTATCTCGCGAAAATCCACCCCCGCATGTTCGCCGCCGCCGGAGCCCGGGACGTGATTTGGAACACGCCCGCGACCGGACACGGCCTGATCGGCGGCTCCCAGATTTTTTCCGACGCCAAGGCGGCGCTGGAGAAGAGCCAGCCGGTGAACATTCCCTTGTGGGCCGATCCCCAGCCCCAGCCGCTGAACTATGTCGGCGTCGATACGCAGTACTTCGCCACGGTGCTGGAGCCCCAACCGAGCGAGACGGAGCCACCGCTGCTGTTCAAGCAGGCGCTGGCGCTGCCCGTGGGCGAGACCGATCCGGACGACAAGTCGAAACACAAGACGACCGACGTCTCGTTCCGGTTGATCAGCCCGGCGCAAACCGTTCCGGCCGGCGGGGTTTGGAAGCAGGCCTTCACCGTTTTTGCCGGCCCCAAGCAACCGGCCTTGCTGACCGCTTACAATCTGGAACGGTGCATCGAGTACGGTTGGTTTCGCACGATCGCCAAATTCCTGGGCGCCATCCTGCACGTGTTCGAGAGCCTGCCCGGCGTGAACTACGGCCTGGCGATCATCCTGCTGACGGTGCTGGTCCGCAGCTGTATGTTTCCGCTGAGCCGGAAAGCGGCCAAGAACGCGCAGATGATGCAGGAACTGGCCCCCGAAATGAAGCGGCTCGCCGAAAAGCACAAGGACGACATGCAGAAACGGGCCGCGGCCCAGCGAGAACTGTTTGCCAAGCACAACTACAATCCCTTCGGCGGCTGCCTGCTGATGTTCCTCCAGTTGCCGATCTTCATCGGCCTGTACCGCGCCCTGTCGGTGGATATCGAATTGCGCCAGGCTTCGCTGATCCCCGGCCTGTCCTGGTGCTCCAACCTGGCCGGCCCCGACATGCTCTGGTACTGGAAGCCCTACCTGCCGGCCTTTCTCGCCGGCGAAAACGGCTGGCTGGGGCCGTACCTGAACGTGCTGCCGATCGTGACCATCATCCTGTTCCTGCTCCAGCAGAAGATGTTCATGCCGCCCGCCACCGACGAACAGACGCGGATGCAGCAGCAGATGATGAAGTACATGATGGTCTTCATGGGCCTGCTGTTCTTCCGCGTCCCCAGTGGTTTGTGCATCTACTTCATTGCCTCCAGCCTGTGGAGCGTCGCCGAGCGGAAGATGCTGCCGCCGGTGGGACCGGCCGGCAAGCCGGCCGCCGCCGGCCCCCAGCCGTCATCCCTTTGGGAGCGCGTGGCCGCCCGATTTGGCCCCGTGGACGATTCCGACAAAGCCCGCTCGCAACGCCGGCAGCGGAAACGAAGATAGGCCCACAACGATGCCGTCCGAGGCCGCCTCGCGCCGCGAAAATTCGGCAGATGCACGGCTCCGATAGCCCTGCGACGCGAAGCCGCGTGGCACGGCCCACTGGGTTGGCCGTGCTTGCCGGGCGCCCGGCTCGGAAACCCCTGCGACGCGAAGCCGAGCGACTCGGTCAGGCGGCCTTGGTCAGTTCCTCCGGAGAATGCTCCGCCGGCCGCTGGCCGTAGTTGTCCACGTTCGACAGGTCCAGCGATTCGCTGAAGACCTCGCCGGGCAGAATCCAGATCTCGCCGTGGATGTCCTCCTGTTCCGTCCGGACGCTGTGGTGCCGGACCAGTTCCAAGATGGACAGAAAGACGCCGATCATGGCCGTCTTGTGCATGTGGGGAGAGAACATCTGCGAGAAGGCCGCCCGGCGGTCCTGCACCAGCCGCTCGTGAATCCGCTGCATGTACACGTGGATCGGCGTGTCGTCGTACACGATGCTGCGGGCCTGCGTCACCCGGCTGTCCCGCACGATCCGGCCAAAGGCGCTGACCAGGTCCCACAGCTCGACCTCCTGGATCGGCTGGCCCGCCGGGTCGATCCGCCGCGGCGGCAGGTCGTTCGCCAGCCGCGGCAGGTGCTCCTGCCACGCCCGCCCCTGCTCCTCCAACAGGCTGGCCGCGTCGCGGAACTGCTTGTACTCCAACAGCCGCTCGACCAGTTCCTCGCGCGGATCCTCGATCTCCTCCGCCTCCTCTTCGCCTGCCGGCAGCGCCATCCGCGACTTGATCTCCACCAGCGTGCTGGCCATTTCGATGAAATCCCCCACGGCGTTCACGTCCAGTTCCTGAAGGACTTCCAGATACTCGAGGAACTGCTGCGCGATCGTGGCCACCGGGATGTCCAGGATGTCCAACTCGTGCTTGCGCACGAGGTACAGCAGCAGGTCCAACGGTCCTCGAAAGATGTCCAAGGCCACGCGAAAACTCATGGAATTCGTCGATCCGGTGCTAGCACGGACTGCGTACAGGCTTCGGGCGCAAAGCGAGCAGGGGCGACAGGCCGCCGCCCCTGCCAGATAGTACCGACGGCGGCCGATTCACGCGAGTGGAATTCTGCAACGCAATTTGCCGGAACTGCCGGACGGGGCCGGAAGCCAAAGACGAAACAGCCGGGCTTGACGGGCCACACGCCGCTCCGGCCGGCATTGGATCTCAGCCGGCATCCTCTGGGGCCGCATCCAGGATGGCTGGCGTGCCGCCGGCGCTGCCCAGACGCCGGCAGCCCTGGTCCAGAAAGCCGCAAGCTGTTTCGTAGCTGCGGATGCCGCCCGAGGCTTTCACGCCCAGTGTCTTGCCGACGGTCTTGATCATCACGTCGATGGCTTCCGGCGTCGCGGGACCGTCGCCGAAGCCGGTGGACGTCTTGACGAAATCGGCCCCGGCGTCGCGGGCGATCTCGCAGGCTCGGGCGATCTGGTCGGCCGTCAGATAACAGGTCTCCAGAATCACTTTGACCAGCACCCCGCCGGCCCGCCGGGCCTCGGCCACCACGCCCTCGATGTCGCGGCGGACCCAGGCTTCGTCGCCGGAAAGAAACTTGCCGATGTTCATCACCATGTCCAGTTCCCTGGCGCCGTCCTCGATCGCCAGGGCGGCCTCCAGGGCTTTGACTTCCGGGCGATGGGCGCCGTGAGGAAAACCGATCACGGCAGACGGCACGACGCCGGAGCCGGCCAACTCCTGGGCCGCCAGCGCCACGTCGCTGGGCCGCACGCACACGCTGGCCACGTGATAGCGTTTGCCCAGCCGGCAGTTCTCCACGAGGTCCTGATCCGTCAGGTTCGGTTTCAACGCCGCATGGTCAATCGTGGCGGCAATCTGCCGCTTGGTCCAACGAGTCATGGCGAATTACTCTCCTTGGGTTTGCTGCTGCCTGCAGCCGAAACGGTTGGCTCCGCGGCCATCGTTTAACCGCGACCCAACGGGGAGCGAGTAGCTGGTGCAGGCTCCGCTCCACGCGCTCCCCGTTGGGTCGCGGTTAAACGATCTCAATGCATCTCCCGGCCGCCGGTGACGTTGATCGCCTGGCCGGTCATGTAGTCGGCCCGCGCCGAGGCCAGGAAACAAGTCAGGTTCACGACATCCTCGATGCGAGCCAGGCGGCCCAGCGGCACTTTGGAAGTGAACTTCTTGACCACCTGCGACCTGGGCAGCTGGAGGTTTTGCACGTAGTCGGCTGAGACGTTGCTCCACACGCCCGTGTCTTCCGTGATTCCCGGACACACGCAGTTGACGCGGATCGCCGGCGCCAACTCGAAGGCCAGCGCCTGGGTGAAGCCGATCACCGCGGCTTTGGCCGCCGAGTAGGCGCTCATCAGCGCTGAGCCGGTCTTGCCGGACTTGCTGGAGAAATTCACGATGCTGCCGCGGCCGGCGCGTTTCATCACCGGCACGACTTCCCTGCTGAACAGAAACGTGCCTCGGCAGTTGACGGCGAACACGGACTCCCAGTTCTCCAGCGTCATCTCGTCGACCGGCCCGCCTTTGCCCACCGCGCCCGCGACGTTGATCAGCACGTCGATTCGATCGCCCAGTGCCGCCAGCGCCGCCTGCACGACCTGTCGCACTTGCTCCTCCACGGTGACGTCCGCCGCCAGGCCTCGGCAGTTCGGTCCCAGTTCGCCGCAGGCGGCGTCCAGGCGAGTCTGATCCAGATCGGTGATGAACACCCTGGCGCCCTCTTGGACCAACCGCGCCGCAACCGCTTTGCCGATCGCGCCGGCCGCCCCCGTGACCAGGGCGACCTGATTTTCAAACTCCATGATTCATCCTCCCGCTTGCGGCCTCGTTCCGCTCCGCGACTTGTTCCGGTCGGCCTCTTGTTCGCTCGTTACTGCTTCGCGACCTGCTCGTTCAACTTCGCGCCCGTGTGCCGGGCAACGGAGCCCGTGTGGACGTTGGCCACTTCGGTGCCGACGGAGCCTCTTGGCCCGGCGGCTTGCCCGTGTTGCGGCTGACGGCGGCTGACGGACCGTTCAGTTCCCACAACCGTACGGAGCCGTCGCGGTCGGCACTGGCCAGGCGGGTGCCGTCGGGTGCAAAGGCCAGGCTGTGGACGGCGTTGGTGTGGCCTTGGAGCGAGGCCACCTGCTTTCCGGTCGCCATGTCCCACAGCCGAATCAGCGGGTCGTCGCCCGCGCAGGCCAGTTGTCGTCCGTCCGGGGAAAAGCGGACGCTGCGGATAACGTCTCGCCCCGGCTTCCATTCGGTCTGGAGTCGAGGGCCGTCCAGCGACCACAGTTGAACCGACCCGCTGTAGCCGCCCGAAGCTAGACGCTGGCCGTCGGGCGAAAACGCGACGCACAGGACCGCGTCGGCGTGCCGGTCCAGGACCGCCTGCAGTTGTCCCGTGGCGACGTCCCACAGGCGGCAGCTCTTGTCGAAGCCGCCGGCCGAGGCCAGCGTCTTGCCGTCGGGAGAAAACGCCAGCTGGTGCACGGTGCTGGCGTGGCCGTTGAGCACCGCCAGCAAACCCCCGGAAGCGGCGGACCACAAGCGAATCGTCTGGTCGCCGCCGCCCGAAGCCAGGATCGCTCCGCGCGGATCGAACGCCACACTCCAGACGCCTTCCGAATGCCCCTCCAGGATCCGCAGCGGGCGGCCCGACGAGACGCTCCACACAATCACGCGGCTGTCGCGGCCGGCCGAGGCGACCGTGGCGCCGTCCGGAGCGAACGCCACGCTGCGCACATCGGCCTCGTGCGCGACGCCAGCCGGCACCGCCAGCAGCTGCAGCAGCCGCAGCAGGCGGAGACGGACTTCCGCCGAACGCGGACGCTCCAACTCCCGACGCAGGTCCGGCGCCATCTCGTCGCCCAGTGCCGCCAGCTGCACGAACGCCTGCTGGCGGACGGCAAACCGTTCGTGGTCCAAGGCGGCCACCAGGCTGCGGCGACGTTCCAACTCCTCGTCCGCCGCCGACTGCGCGGCCAGGCGGTGGAACTGGAGGGTCCGGTCGGCGCTGGCGGAGACCAGCACGTTGCCGTCGGGCGCGAAGGCCAAGGAGTAAACGGCAGCCGGGTGTCCTTGGAGCGAACGCGAAACTTGCCCGCGGACCGGAGCGGCTGCCAGGAAGCCTGCGCCCAGCAGGGCCAGCGCCGCCATGCCGGCTTGACGCACCGTTCGGCGCCAGCGGGGTCGCCGGTTGATGCCAGGTTTCTTCCACATGCCGATCCGCCTGCCGCCTGCAAAACCGAGCCCGCCGACCAAGGTTTCGTTCGGCAGCCCGCGATCGGAAAAACTCGCGGCCCGGCCGAACGCCTCGGGCCGGGCGGCGAGGCCCGGACTCCGGCGAGGTTCTCGAACAGGAATTCAGTTGCCGCCCAAGGGGTTCTTACGTTCCGTCCAGGGAAAGTCCTCCAGCTTCATCAACAGGCGCCAGTTGAAGAACGTCATGATGGCCGCATTGACTTTCAAGGCGCGGTCGAGCAGCTTGGTGCCCTGCAGCGGTGTCGGGGCCACGATCAGGAACAAGTCCTGCTTCCGCATGATGTCTTCCCGTTCGACAGGAGGCCGCGTTCGTTCCAGCCGGCTGTGAATGCGTTTGGCTTCGCCAAACTCGCTGGCCTGCTGGTCGCCGACAGCCAGCATGACGGACAGCCGTTGACTGATGACCGGGGTCGACAGCGCCTTGTTGCAGTTCAGGCGTCGGAAGGTCTGTTGGGGACTCAGGAGCACCAGCGCCTTGACGTCTTGACCTTGCTTGTAGGCCGCCGTCATCGGCCAACTCCAATCCAAAACCGCCCAGTTGACGGCCACGATGGTCCCCACGTCCGCGGCGATCACGCTGAGCATTTCGATGTTCAGTTCGGCGGCGTTGTTCTTGTCCACCAGCACCTTCTTTACGGATTCGACGTCCAGGATCATGTTTTCCAAGTCCTGCGGCTTCAGGTCGTCCACCTTGACGACTTCATCCTCTCCGTCCATTTTTTTGCGGCTGACGCTGCGGCCGTGGCCGCGCAGATCCGGGACGATGGAAGCGAAGCCCCACGACTGCAGAACGGTCGCCAGGTCGGCGTATTCGCTGCCCTGTCCTTTCCAGCCGTGCAGCATGATGATGGGCACTACTTGCTTGCCGCTGCGGACGCCCTTTTTGGGCCCGTAATACGTGCAGAAAATGCTCCACCCGTCTTTGGTCCGCAGGTAGAAATTCTCCGGCTCCGGAGGCGGTTCCTCCCTCGGTTTTTCCTTTCCAGCGGCGCTGGTTTTCGCAGGCGGCACGGGGGCGGCCGGCGCGGCGGCGGGCTTGGCGGGTTGCGTGGCAGGGGCCGCTGCCCCCGGCTTGGAGGCCGCTTTCGTCGCGGCTTGGGCTGGCGTCTTCGTCGCCGGCTGAGCGGCAGCCTTGGCCGCTGGCTGGGCCGCCGCGGCCGCGATCTGACCGGCTGCGCGGTCGCAGACGGCAGCCAACAGAACAAGCCCCGCGGCGGCGGCGGCCAGGAACACGGGGAGCTCCCCACGGATTGCACGGTTCTGGTTTGCTGGATTCATCGTTCTGACCATCGTTGCGTAGTACGAGAAACGAGTCACAAGCCTCAGCCATTTCACGGTTTATCCTAAGTCGGCCGGCATCCGGCGTCAACGAAAACCGAGTACATTGCGCGACTTTCTGCGTTTATGCAATAGAATGGCGGGCAGGCTCGAATAGCACAATCGGTGCATCTTCGCTAAACTCAGCGTTATCACTTGGCCGTTTCTGGGTTTGCGGTCGGCAAGGAGAAATGCTCGTGGCCCTTATCAAGAACCTGCAGACGTGGTGGCAAGAGAAGACCGGAGAGGAGGAGACGCCCTTCGATGGCGACTCGTCGGCCTTCTTCGCCAGTTTGTTGTTCCACATGCTGCTGTTGCTCATCATGGGACTCGTGCCCCTTGTTTTCGACAATCCCAACGTCTCCCTGACGATCGCGGCGCCGATGAAGGAGGAGTTCGAAGAACCCAAGCTGATGCCCGAGGAAGTTGCCTCCAGCCCTTTGGTTGCGGACGAAATCGGCGCCAACAGCGTGGGTGAAATCGGGATGGCGATGTCCCTGGCGCAGCTTGTCTCCGATGTGTCGGTCGTCCCCAGCATCATGGATTTGCCCATGGACCCGACGTCGGATATCGCGGTGAACGTCGAAGTCAGTGTGGCGACCGGGCTGAATTTCAACAAGAACCTGACCGTCCGCGGGGCCACTGGCGAAGGCGTCACCGGGGCCTCGGGCGCGATCGACCGTCTGACCGAGGAAATCCTGCGGTCGCTGGAGGAACGCAAGACGCTGGTCGTCTGGTTGTTCGACCAGTCGCCCAGCCTGGCTCGCGAACGGGCCTCGATCAACGAACGCTTCGACCGCATCTACGAAGAGTTGGGCGTCATCGAAGCGGCGGGCAACCCGGCGTTCAGCAAACACGAAGACAAACCGTTGCTGACCAGCGTGATGGCCTTCGGTCAAGAGGTCAAGCTGATGACCAAGCAACCGACGGACGATTTGCAGGAAATCAAGGCGGCGGTCGCGGCCATTCCGGAGGACAACTCCGGCATCGAGAAGATCTTTTCGTCGGTCTACCTGGCAGCGGAGCGGTTCAAGTCGTTCCGCATCCGCGACCCGGCCAAGAACGAGCCGGAACGGAATGTCATGCTGATCGCTTTCACGGACGAACGCGGCGACGATCTGGAGGGCCTGGAGACGACGATCTCCATGTGCCGCCGTTACACCGTCCCCGTGTACGTGGTCGGCGTGCCGGCCCCGTTCGGCCAGGAAGAGACCTTCGTCAAGTGGATCGATCCCGACCCGAAGTACGATCAAACGCCGCAGTGGGGACGCGTCAACCAGGGCCCCGAAACGTTGTTCCCCGAACGAATCAAGCTTGGTTTCACCGACCCCCGCAGCGAGAGCCCTGATCCGATGGACTCGGGATTTGGCCCCTTCGCCCTGACGCGGATGTGTTACGAAACGGGAGGCATCTACTTCTCGGTCCACCCCAACCGCAACGTCCATCGCGAGGTGACGCGCGACGAGACGCCTACCCTGACCGCGCACCTCAAGTACTTCTTCGATCCCCAGATCATGCGCCGTTATCGCCCGGATTACATTCCGGCCGAGGAGTATCTGAAGCAGGCGGAAACCAATCGCGCCCGCGCGGCGCTGCTGTTGGCGGCTAAGAAGTCATGGGTCGAGACGCTGGGCGAACCGGTGCTGCGATTCGTCCGCCGCAGCGGTCCGGAATCGGCAAACTCGTTGGCCCAGGCGCAGAAAATCGGCGCCCGGGCGGAAGCGACGCTGCTGGACTTGTACAACGTCCTCAAAGAGGGCGAGGCGGATCGAGCGCGGGAGACGACCCCGCGCTGGCAAGCCGGCTATGATCTGGCCATGGGCCGCGTGCTGGCCTCGCTGGTCCGCACCCAGGCGTACAACGCGCGCGTGGCGGAAGCCAACCGCGGGATGCCTTTCAAGAACGCCAACAGCAATACCTGGGTCTTGGTGCCCTCCAGCGACATCTCGTTCGACAGCCGCCTGGCCGCGCCCGCGGCGAAAGCCAAAGAGTACCTGCAAGGCGTGATGAACTATCATCCCGGAACGCCTTGGGAACTGCTGGCCAAACACGAACTCGAAACCCCGCTGGGCTGGGCCTGGACCGAGGAGGTCACCGCGTCGCCGCGCCACGGAGGCGGCCACGGCGAAGGCGGAGGCCACGGCGGCGGCGGGCCGCGAGTCGTCACGCCGCCAAAACGCGAACCGCCGAAACTGTAATCCGGCTCCGGGGCGAAACGGGAAACCGGCTCCGGGGCGATCGTCCGGCAACCGACGGCGATTCCCCCCGCTTGCAACGGCCCTTCGAGGCCGTCGCGGGACGCTTCCAAGGGCTGGCCGTCCCAGCCCCGCCAGCCCCCCCCCAACGCCGCCGTCCGAACACTCATTTCGACGTCAACTCCAGACGCACCGGCTCCATTCCGGAGGCGACATCCACCGTCAGGCCGGACGTGCGGAAATCGGCGTACTTCGCAGGCACCAACGCTTTGACTTGGACTTTGCCGCCGTCGGCTGGCATCGTCCCGTCATCCTGCGGCGGCGCGCCGCCGCTGGTCTCGGTCTTGGACACCGCCACCTGGCTCGAACCGGGTACGGCCCGGACAGTGAACGCGCCGGAAGCGTCGGTCCTGGTCGCGACAGGACTGCCCCCCTCCGGCCCCGAAAACATCACGCCGGCATCCGCCAGCGGCTGGCCGTCCAGCGTGACGACGCCCTGGACCTCGATCGTCTCTCGGCCGCCCGAACCACAGCCGACCCAGGCCGCCAGCGTTGCCAACACCGCGAGCGTCCACGCAGTTCTGATAAGATTCCACCTCGGCATTCCAGATTCTCCTTTCCTTAGGGAATGGTCGCCGCCCGCCCGTCTTGTTTGTCACCCAGGTACTGATACGTCCAGTGATCGATCGACTCCGAGAGGAAATGCACGGAACCGTCGCCAAAGACGAACTGGGCTCCGCCGGGATGCCGGGACTTGAAGCCGACTTCCGTATTCCAGTTGCAGCGGGCCTTGCAGCCATTCCCGCCCGCCGCAGCCAAATCCACGGCGCAGGAGTCATAGTTGATGGGAATCTGCGTGAAGCAGCCCCACTTGTTCGAGTGGCTCCAACCGACTCGCACGTGGTTCGAACAATCCCCGCGCACTTCCCCGACAAAAATCGTATTCGAAAGACCGTCCGTCACGTCGGCCATCGGGCAACAGTAGTTCCAGCCGCGACGGGCGAACGGTCCCGCAGGACGATCCGTGTTGGTCCCCGGCGAGGAGTAACTCTGCCACAAAGCGTGTTCGCTGCAGGAACACGTCGGACTGTTGGAGATATCCGCCGTCGGACCGCTGGATGGATAGTAGTTGGAGACCTGAGTCTGGTCCGGCACGCTGCCCAACTTGGCCATCGTGCTGCCGTCGCTCGGACACAGATGCGACGGAACGGTCACGGACCGCAACAGCGTGTTTCCGTCCGGCAGCGCGGCCGTCCGCTGACCGTCCGTCGAGGTGCTGAAGTCAAACTGCTCGTACAAGGCCATCTGTTCCATGTACGGCAGAAGCCGGACGTGAAGCGAACCACGATCGTTGGTGCCGCCGTAGAAAACAGCGCCCGGCGGGAACCGCTTGATGACATCGTGGTAGTTGTGCAGCGCGACACCCCATTGTTTGAGATTGTTGTTGCATTCCGTGCGACGAGCCGCTTCGCGGGCGGCCTGGATGGCTGGCAGCAGCAACGCGACCAGAATCCCGATAATCGCAATCACGACCAGCAGTTCGACCAGCGTAAATCCTCGGATTCGTCTTAACATCGCAATACCCTTTAAGAAAGAATGCTCCCTCGCCGCAACAAACAGGCGCCGGGACGCGGGGAAAAAATGACGATACGCCGTAAGCCTCATCGATTGCCAGAAACGCATCGACCGGATCACGGAACCAGCCAGCCCGCCTGAGTAGGGTTGATCACGAAAAGACGGAGACCCGCAGGCTGGCCCGCCAAAAATCCCGGCGAGCGGCGGGAAGATCGGTATTTGTGAAAACGGGCATTTTTGTTCTATTGTCGCCTGTTTTTGTGAGGGGGGGGCGACGATCGGTTTTCTGGTCTCTCTCGCAGGAGTTGAACAGGGATGGAGTCCAAAGAATTGAGAAGCCCGGTCCGGAAGTTGGTTTGGTTCTTTCGTTCCAGTCGTGATGGCTGGAAGTC
>Ga0209723_1002311_pt1 | contig 25895 bp, 17 predicted proteins | sample BiotimSIPDNA_2_FD_185750 | JGI IMG/M metagenome (GOLD analysis project Ga0209723, IMG submission 185750) | Anaerobic biogas reactor microbial communites from Washington, USA - Biogas_R2 time_0 SIP DNA (SPAdes) (version 2) | ecosystem: Engineered > Bioreactor > Anaerobic > Unclassified | place...
CACGTAGAAATCGGCATCCGCTTTCACTCATCGGAGCTCAGATAAGAAGAGCACCCGGGTCAGCCGGAACCGAACTTTTTCGCTGCCGGCCCGGAATCGGGGCCGTGGCGGAGGCGTGAATAAGGGGTGCGGGAAGTCTGTAGAGGAGCAGGGCGGGTCCGATGTCCGGGGCTTTGATCTCCTCGAATTGGATCAAGGTGCCGGAGAGCCGGTACACGGGAGGTTCTGGCATGGAGAAGGAAAATAAACGGAAAAGAAGACCATGGGCGGCGATTCTACTTGTATGCTGCACCCTTGCGCTGTGGGGGGGAGCGCCGGTGCTGCGGGACGCCGGGGCAAGGGTCTATATTGATATCGATTCGCCGGCATTTCAGAAAATACCCGTTGCCGTTGCCGACTTTGCCCCCATGCAAGGCAATTCGGGTCATGAGGAGCTCTCTTCATGGTTTCCCGGGGCCCTGAACAAGTCCCTTGACCTGACCGGGTATTTTACACTTTTGGATGCGCACGGCAGTTCCCTCAAGGCGAATCCGCCCGCTTCGAAGGAGGGTGGAGTCGACTTTGCGGGCTGGAGCAATCTGGGCGCGGAGTACCTGATATCGGGGGGATTCGCCCATCACGGAGGGAAGCTCTCCGCGGAATTCCGGCTCTTCGATGTCGTGCAGGGGCGTCAGGTTCTCGGGAAACAGTATTCGGGCGGATTTGAAGACCGCGGGGAGATGGTTCTTTCTTTCACCCGGGAAGTACTCCGGTTGCTGACTGGAGCGGAAGGTTTCTTTGATACGCGGGTTGCCTTTGTCGCCCGCCAGGGTCAATCTTCAACCCTCTACACGGCGGGATTCGGGGCAGTCCTCGGCGCTCAGGAACTGACCAGAGTGATGAATTCTCCCGCTCTGATTCTTTCTCCCCGCTGGTCTCCCGATGGCCGTTATCTGTGCTTTGCCTCGTATCGCGACGGGCAGCCCGATGTCTTTGTGATATCCCCTTCCGGTTTCGGTCTGAAAAAGATCGTCGGTTTCAAGGGGCTTAACCTTCCCGGTGCGTGGTCTCCCGATGGCCGGCGTCTGCTGCTGACCCTGAGCAAGGATGGAAACGAGGAAATCTATGCAATGGAAATTGGCAGCGGGCAGTTGCAGCGTCTGACAAGCAATTTCGGAATTGACGTGTCTCCCGTCTGGTCGCCTGATGGACGGAAGATCGCCTTCGTCTCGAGCCTTTCCGGGTCGCCGCAGATTTACGTGATGAATGCCGATGGTGGAGACGCCCGCCGGCTCACCTATTCGGGCAGTTACAATACGTCTCCGGCCTGGTCCCCCAAGGGGGATAAAATCGCCTACGAGGGGCGATCGGGAAGCGGCTATCACATTTTTTCCGTGGATGAGGATGGCGGCAATGTCCGGCAGTTGACCTCCGGAGCGGGCGATCATGAATCGCCTTCCTGGTCTCCCGACGGCCGTTTTCTCGTATTTACGATCCGCAGCGGCGGCCGCAGCAGGATCAACATCCTCAATGTGAACACCCTGGACACGCGGACCATTTACGAAAGCGCCGACCGCATCCTGAGTCCGGCCTGGTCCCCCCGGTTAAAGTAAAAAAGTTTCAATTTCCCTGATTTATTGAGAAATAAAAAATTTTACAATTAAGGATTGACCTTTTTTTACAGAGTGTGATTTAAAATTTCAGCGTTGTTTTTTTTCTTGGGAAACGGGACGGCGGATACCGCATAAGCAAGCCCTTTTCCTGGTTTCTGAAGGTGAGGATATTTCCCGCTTCGGATGTTTTTAAGGGGTAGAGAAAGGAGAAGGATCGATGATGAAGACATGGTGGGTGCTGGGGATATTGATCTGCGTGCTTTTTTTAACCCTTGTTTTTACGGCGGGATGCGCAAAGAAACCGACTCTCGGGGAGGGGACGGGGGGGGCACAACCGGCGGGCGGACAGATTGAGGGCGCGACGGGGATGGCGGCGCCCACTCCTGAAGAATTGGCCGCCATGAATAAGGCGAGGGCTCTGAAGGAGCAGACGCTCAGGGAGCAGGCGGAAAGGGAGCGTCAGGCAAAGGAGCGGGCAGAGAAAGAGCGCTTGGAGAGAGAGAAGGCCGAACGAGAGCGTCTTGAGAAACAACGGGCGGCAGCCGAAGCGGAAGGAGCGGCCCAGGCAAGGGGTGAAGGTCCCCTTGCGGATATCCATTTTGAATTCGATCAATTCAGCTTGAACTCCGAAGCGCGTGGACTGCTGCGGAAACATGCGGCGTGGCTTTCGGCTCATCCCGGGTACGATCTGACGATAGAAGGCCACTGCGATGATCGCGGGACGACGGAATACAACCTGGCTTTGGGCGAGCGGCGCGCCGCGGAAACTCTGAAATTTCTTGCTGCACTGGGAATCGACACGGCCAGGATGAAGACGATCAGCTACGGGGAAGAGATGCCCCTGGATGCTTCAGGAACGGAAGCCGCCTGGGCAAAAAACAGAAGAGTGCATTTCGTCGTCAATCCGAAAAAGTAAGATGTGGAGGTAAGTCTTTTGAAAATCTTGAAACTCCTTGCCGTGGTTGCCGGGCTGGCTTTTGTTTTGGGCTGTGCCACAACCAAAGATCTGGACCGGACTTCGGCTGAGCTGAATTCGAAGATCGGCGTCGTCAACGAGAGAATGACGGTGACCAATGAAAGCCTTTCGGCTTTGAAGAAAGAGGTCGACGCCAGTAAAACCGTGCTGGAGAGTTTGCAAACAACTCAGGCCAATGAAGGCGCCGACCTGACCGAGCTTCGCCACCAGGTGCAGCAGTTGCGGGGCCAGATCGAAGTGCTCAGAAAAGAGGTCGGAGGGGTATCTGGACGGAGCGGCCATGATGAACTGAAGGAAAAGGTGGATCAATTGGCCCAGAAGGTCAATTTCCTGGAAACCTTCCTTGCCATCGGGAACAAAAACAGCCCGGCCTCCGGTATGAACGGGACCAAGGCCAAGGAACCGGTGAAACCCAAGACCGCCAGGGAGGACCAGTATGCTGCCGCCTACCTGTCCTTCAAGGAGGGAAAATACGAAAAGGCAAGGACGGAATTCCAGAATTATCTGAAATCCTATCCCAAATCCAGCTATTCCGATAACGCCCAGTTCTGGATTGGCGAAAGCTACTATTTCGAAAAGAAATATGAAAAAGCCATTCTGGAGTACGACAAGGTGGTCAAAGGCTATCCCAATGGAAACAAGGCGGCCAACGCACTGTTCAAGCAGGGGCTGTGCTTTATGATGCTGGGCGACAAGGCCAGCGCCAGGCTGATTTTTCAGCAGGTCATCAAGAATTATCCGAACACGAGCCAGGCCAGGACAGCCCGCGCCAAGCTGCTGGAAATCAAATAAAGAAGCGAATTACTACTCCTCATTGTATCTGACAGGTTCCATGCCGTCCGGGATTTCGAGAGCAAATAAAGCCGCCTCGATGCCATCGAGGATCTGGAGGTCCGTATAGCGAAGGGTGAGGGTCACGGGATTCGAATCCCCGATGACAACGGATATCTTTGCCGGAAAATCGCCCGTCTCCTTGATGCTCCCGCGGTCTTCAAAGCGTGCCCTGTAGCGCAGCTCCCCATCCCGCCCCCAGAGAGCCGCCTGGTGAAGGGCTCCTGATCCCTGCTCCAGCCAGAAAGCCTGAATCTTATTCCCCCCCCGGTAGACTTCCAGGCGGTCGTATTTCCCTTCCAAAAATCCTTTCAGGGTGACATCCGGTCCCTGGAACCTGGGGACAGTTCCCCGGAGGAGGGCAAGCATGTCGGAAAGCTGGAAACGGTACGAGAAAAAGGGCAGAAAAGCGGCCAATTGAGCGGGGGATGGCGCGCCGATGTAATATTTTCCCTCCTGGGGCAGAAGGACTTTCATCGTGTCCTTTTCAAAGGTGAGATAAAAATCGGGGGGGCCGAAGAGAGGAATCGATTCGAGGCGGAGGCGGTCGGGATACTGCAGCAGAATAGCGGCTTTTAACGGGTAGCGCCTGGAGGGGGTGGCAATGTCGATTCTGGCCAGGGCCTTCAAGGCCGGGGGCTTTTCTTCCGCCGCCGCAAGCTGCTGCCAGAGCATTGGCGGAGGTACGGAGCTCATGGCCACTGGCTCCGGCGCCGTCTCCGTCATTGCGGCGCAGCCGGCAAGGATCAGCATGGCCGGCAGGGCGAGAAGGAGCATACGGCAACGGCCCATCGGTTTTCCGGATCCGCTCTTTTTCTTGTTTTTGATGGGATTCATGGGCGCAGCCGCTTCTTTCCTCTTTGAATATCCCGGTCGGATCCTCAATGGCCCAGCTGTTCGATCTTTTTTCTCAGGGTAGAATTTTCGGGAGAAAGCTTCAGCGCCCGCTCGTAAGATTCCCGAGCCTCTTTCATCTGTCCGAGCTTTCTGTAGGCATCGCCGAGATGCTCTGCAATGGTCGGATCGTCGGGAATCAGCAGGCTGGCCTGTTTGAGGTACCGGATCGCCTGTTCGATCCGGTTCATTTTAAAATAGACCCATCCCATGCTGTCCAGGATATAGCCATTGTCCGGCTTTAACGCCAGCGCCTTGCGGATCAGGCTTTCAGCCTCATGAAGATGGATGCCCTTTTCGGCATAACTGTAGCCGATGAAATTGAGGGCCTCCGCATGATCCGGGTTGAGTTCCAGAACATGTCTCATGGTGCGGATGCTTTCCTCGAAGCGATCCATCTTACTGTAGAGTTCACCCAGTCCGTAATAGAGCTCCGAGTTTTGAGGGAACTCTTTCAGGCCTTCCTGGAGAAGGCTTTCCGCCTCCGGGTAGAGCTGCTTTTCCGAATAAAGTGCTGCCAGGTAGGTGTAAAGATTGGGCGCTTTTTTCCCCTTCGAGAGAGCTTCCCGGACGATGCCGATGGCCAGATCGGTCTGCCCTTCTTCCTTGAGCAGTATGGCCATCCGGATGCGGGTATTGGCATACAGATCCGAATCCGGGGGGATCTTTTCATAGATCTCCATCGCCTTTTTGCTCTCATGAATTTCTTCATAGGCTGAGGCCAGGAAGTACAGGATTTTCGGATCAGAGGGCGCCAGGATTAATCCCTTTTTAAATTCTTCGATAGCGGCCTGGTGATTACGCCGTTCATAATAGATCAATCCGAGGGTGAAATGGATGTCCTTATTGGAGTCGTCGATGCTCAGGATCTCGCGGAATGTCTGTTCCGCTGCCTCGTAATTGCCCTGTCGCAGGTAAAATTCCCCCAGGCGGATTCGAATGTTGACCCGTGACGGATGGCGCTGAATGAAGTCCTGATATGCCGTGACGGCCTGCTTGAATTTCTTCTGCCGCTCATAGAATTGAGCCAGATCGATCAGCGCCGCTTCCAGGGAGGGCTTCAGGGAAAGGGTCTCCAGGAAATAACGTTCCGCTTCTTCATATCGCTTCAACTCTGCCAGTACTTTGGCCATGTAGTAGGTCCCGAGAACATTTCCGGGATCTTTTTCCAGGAGGAGGGCGAAGACCTTGACGGAATCGTCGTAACGACCGCTTTCAGCATAGAGCGTTCCCATGTAGAGATAGGCAGGGATGTTGTCCGGGTCGAGTTCAATCACCTTCTTGTAGGTGCGTAAAGCCTTTTTATAGTCCTTCATCGTGATATAGAGGTTTCCCAGAATGAGGTAAACCTCCGTGTCCCCGGGGTCGTAGACAAGGGCTTGTTTGCACAGGTCGATGGCTTTGGTGATCTCCCCCTTCTCGACATAAAGCGAGGCCAGTTCCTTCATCAGGTAGGGGGAAAGAGGATCCTCCTGGAAGGCGGTCTCCAATTCTCCGATGGCGTCGTCCAGCCGGCCGTCCATCGCGGCAAGGACTCCCAGCATGTAATGGTATCCCGCGCTGGAGGCTGAGGCGGATGAAGCCCTGTCGGGAAGAGCCCTTCCGGATTCCGGCGGGACTAGGGCGCATCCCCCCAGGGCGAGAAAGACCGAGAAGGTAAGAAGTATCTTGACTATCAGCGTGTTGTGCATACGTCCTTTGGAGATAACATCTCGATTCTTGAGGGAAGTTTCATGTGTCTCAGCGTTGTCTGCCCGTTGCCTGGTTTTTTCACTGAACCATGTGTGACACGGGAACAATGAGAACCCCCCGGGATTTCCATTCCGGAACAACCTTCTCCAGGGCCGCGATGGTGCCCGCATAGGGGTGGCCGATGAGAACCAGGCCGCGATGGCTGCCCTTTGAAGAAGACAGCACGTCCAGCAGGATTCTGCGGGTGGCGCGGTAATCCTGCCCGTTGTCAATGAAAATCTGCCTGGCGGCAAAGGGAACCCCGACTTCTCGAGAGGCCGGAGCCGCTTTGGATTCCGCTGTCGTGCGGCTGTCGATAAAAAAGAGCCCCCTGCCTTTCAGTTCCTTCATGACCACAACCATCTTCTCCTCATCCTCGGTGAACAGGGATCCCATGTGGTTGTTCACGCCGGATATATGTGGCACGGAGTCCAGGTTCCTGGTGAGAACCTTTTTGAGTTCGTCGTGGTTCATCGCCGTGAACAGCGCCCCCGGCCCCGGCTTTTCCTTCGGGTATGCATGGGGCTCCATGGGCAGGTGGAGGAGAATGTCCCTGCCCGCTTTGTGGATCATTTCCGCCGCGGCAACAGAGTGAGGCCGATGAGGCAGAACGGCGAAACTGATGGGTGCTTCGATCTTCAAGAGGTTTTTTACCGAAGACAGATCGAAGCCGATATCATCAATGAGAATGGCCACCTGCAGACCGGACAGGCGCTCCTGCGAAGCCGGCTTTCTTTTTTCCGGCTCCGGGGAAGGGGCCGGTGTTCCCTTTTCGCGAGGTTCCTGAACGACGGGAGGCGCTTTACCGGACCCCTCCTGTTTCATGGGGGCGTGTTTTCCGGGAACGGGCCTGCTGACCGCCGGGGGAAGTTTTTCCTCGCCTGGGCGATCGGAAAAGAGTTCATAAAAAACCGCGGCGGCAACAACAAGAAGCAGCAGAATGACAATTCGCTTGATTGTTTTAAAAGGGTCCGCTCCCTTTCTGCCTTTCCGCTGGGATCGTCCGGTGGCTTTCTTATTCAAAGGTCTTACCTGACTTCAGCTCTCGTCACATCTTCCCGGCGCCCTGAAAAATGCCCCAACTTTTCAAGATGTCGACAGCCGCCTTGAGCTGATTGTCCTGTGACTGATCATCAAAAGCCCGTTTTTTCAGCTCGGCCGGTTTCTTGTCTTCCTCTCCGGGGGCCTTGATGTGACCCTTGAGATCCCTTTCCCGCATGCCTTCACTTTCTGTACCATTTTCATCGGCTGGTTTGATATATTTGACCGTGACATCCGGAGTGATCCCCTCGGCCTGGATGGAGCGCCCTCCGGGGGTGTAGTATTTGGCTGTTGTCAACTTCAGTGCCGCGCCTTCCTCCAGGGGGATGACGGTCTGGACGGACCCCTTGCCGAAGGTCTGAGTTCCGAGGACGAGCGCACGCCCGTTGTCCTGCAGCGCCCCGGACACGATCTCGGCGGCGCTGGCCGTTCCCTCGTTGACCAGAATAACGATGGGGCAGGTCAGCTCATTTCCGTCATCCCGCGCCACAGACTTGCTTTCCACGCTCTTGATGCGTCCCCTTGTAGAGACAATCGTCCCGGACTTCAAAAACACATCTGAAACCTCGATCGACTGCGCGAGCAGCCCGCCTGGATTATTCCGCATGTCCAGAACAAGCCCCTTCAATGGGAGGGGCGACTTTCCCTGCAGTTCAGAGATCGCCTTTTTTAAATCTTCGGCGGTTCTCTCCTGGAAGGCGGAAATACGCACATAGCCGAACTGATCATCGATCCTCCTGGATTTGATGCTCTTCACCTGAATGATGGCCCGCGCGATGGTGATGTCCTTCGGTTTGGGGAGCCCTTCCCGCATGATGGTTATGGTCACCTTTGTATCCCTGGGGCCGCGCAGCTTGGTGACCGCTTCCATGATGGTGATGTCCTTCGTGGACTGACCGTCGATCTTGATGATCTGGTCTCCCGCCTTGACGCCTGCCAGAAAGGCCGGGGTGTCTTCAATGGGGGACACCACGGTCAGAACGTCATTGAGAATTGTAATCTCGATGCCGATTCCGCCAAAAGAGCCCTTTGTCTCCACTTCGAGCTCCTTGAACATTTCCTCGGTCATAAAGGTGCTGTGAGGATCCAGCGACTTCATCATCCCGTTGATGGCGCCTTGAAGAAGTTTTTTGGAATCGACGGATTCCACATAATTTTTATCTATGATATCAAGTACTTCACTGAATACTTTGAGCTGTTTGTAGGCGCTGCGGTCCAGGGCAAAGGCCTGACCGTTCCCGATGGGAGATAGAAAGATCAAGAGCGTGAAGAGGCATCCTGCCTTCAGGATCCTCCTGTTCAAAATGCTGTTCATTCAAACCTCCATGGTTGAAGTTTCTGGTTTCCGCGGCCCGCCAACCGGTGATCTTGGGAGAGCCTTGAAGCAAACGGTCAAACTTGTTAAAAAAAACGTCCTGGTGATTACAGGACTTCGTTGAAATAAAAAAACAATCATTGAATTTTGTTGCGTCAAAATAACATTTTTTTTTATGAAATTTCCATTACTTTTTCATTTCAGAAGCGCTGCCGTGCGGCCGGGCAGGGCGTCTTTTTCGCCGCCTGCCATGAAATGAAGAAAGGTGGATTATTCTGTTGCCTGTCGCATTGGTGTGTAATAAAGAACAGGGATGCTGATGCAAGAGAACTCGGGCCGGGCAGGAAAAGGTCATGCCGGCCGCATCATAACCCTTCTGACGGATTTCGGGCTCCGGGATGTTTATGCGGGAATTCTGAAAGGCGTGATAATCGGCATTGCACCCTCTGTTGCGATTGTCGATTTGACGCATGAAATTCCCCCTCAGGACGTTCGGGCCGCGAGCTTGTGCCTGGCCATGGCTTATCCATACTTCCCGAAGGGGACCATCCACCTGGCCGTTGTCGATCCGGGGGTGGGCACACAGCGGCGGGCCGTTGCCGTTGCGATGGACGATTCGGTGCTCGTCGGGCCGGACAATGGAATCTTTTCCGGAGTCTTTCAGAAGGGGGGCGTCCAAAGGGCGGTGGCCCTGACCCGGGCGGAATTCTGGCTGACGGAAAATCCAGGCTGCACGTTTCACGGCCGGGACATTTTTGCCCCCGCAGCAGCCTATCTGGCCTCCGGAGTGCCCTTTGCCAGGCTGGGCGAGGCCGTTGACCCGGCCACGCTGGTGCGCCTGGATCCCGCCGGCTGGAGCGAGGACGGGGATGGCTTTTCAGGGTGCATCCAGTATGTCGACACGTTCGGAAACCTGGTGACGGACATTCCCGGGCGCCTCGTGGAGGGAAAACAGTGGAAAATCCAGGCCGCCGGGCAGGAAATTCCCGGCGGAAAAACCTATGGGGGTGTTTCGCCGGGTGCTTTGCTGGGCCTTGTGGGGAGCCATGGATTTGTGGAGATAGCGGAAAACGGGGGGAGCGCCCGGATCTCGCTGGCCATGAAACTGGGCGATCCGGTGCGGCTTGTGTACGATGACGTCCGGTGACGGATTTCTTGGAAGGATGTGAGCAGATTGGTCATGAACAGCCCTGTTATCCTGGTTCTTGTCGCCCTGGCGGCTATCGCGGTCGTTCTCCAGGTGGTTCTTGTCTTCCGTAAACCCCGCGTCGATCCGGCCTTCAGGGACGATGTGATTCAAGGTGTCGAGCGGTCGGCTGAGCGGGCGGAGCGGACCGTCAGAGAAGAAATATCCAGGAACCGGGAAGAATCGGCCAATGCCCTGCGGCAGTTCAGGGAGGAGCTTGCCGGCACCCTCAAGGGCGCCGGAGATACCCTTCATCAGCAACTCTTGAGCCTGACCCGCATCAATGAACAGAAGCTCGAGGCTCTGCGGGTATCCGTGGAGGATAAACTTCAGGCCATTCAGAGCGACAACGCCACGCAGCTCGAACGGATGCGGGAGACGGTGGAAGAGAAGCTGCAGGGGACGCTTGAGGCCCGCCTGGGTGAGTCCTTCCGGCAGGTAAGTGAACGACTGGAGCAGGTATATCGGGGACTGGGCGAAATGCAGTCCCTTGCCGCCGGGGTGGGGGATCTCAAAAGGGTCCTGACCAACGTCAAAACGCGGGGCATCTGGGGCGAGGTGCAGCTCGGGGCGATGCTGGAGCAGGTTCTCCATCCCGAGATGTATGCAGAGAACCTTTCGACGAAGGAAAGCGGAGAGCGTGTGGAGTTTGCCGTAAAGCTTCCCGGGCGGGACATGGAGCGTGATGAGGCGGTCTGGCTTCCCATTGATGCAAAATTTCCCATGGAGGATTATCTGCGCCTCCTTGAAGTCCGGGAGAAAGCCGGAGGGGAAAGCGCGGAGGCTGCCGCGAGACAGCTGGAAAGCCGGATCCGGCAATGCGCCCGGGACATCTGTGAGAAGTACATCAATCCACCGAAGACGACGGATTTCGCCGTTCTGTTTCTGCCTGCGGAAGGGCTCTTCGCCGAGGTGGTCCGCCGCACCGGCCTGGTGGAATACGTTCAGCGGGAATGCAAGGTGGTCATTGCCGGACCCACCACGCTCTGGTCTCTTCTGAACAGCCTCCAGATGGGCTTTCGAACCCTGGCCATCCAGAAGCGCTCCAGCGAGGTGTGGGCCCTGCTTGCCGCGGTGAAAACGGAATGGACAAAATATGGCGAAGTTCTGAGCAAGGTCCAGAAGAAGCTCTCCGAAGCGTCGGATACACTGGACAAGGCTCAGAGCCGGAGGCGGGCGATCGGGAAAAAGCTCAAGGATGTGCAGGAGCTTCCCGATACAGAGGCGGAGGCCCTGCTGAGGGTTGAAGAGAGCCGGGAAGAGGGTCCCGCCTGAACGGAAAAAGAAGGCCCCTCAATGCTGTCGATCTTTCGCATTGAGGGGCCTTCGGTTTTTCAGGGTTCAACGAAGCGCCGGATTAAGGCTTACCGCTGAAACACCGCGCTGACTCTCCGGTTCTTCTGCCTGCCTTCGCTGGTCGCGTTGCTGGCGATCGGTTTGTCGGGGCCGTAACCCACAGCCTTGATGCGGGAGGCATCGATGCCGAATTCGCTGACAAGATAATCCTTGACGCTGTTGGCGCGGCTCTGGGACAGATTGATGTTGGCGGCTCTCGCCCCGGCATTGTCCGTATGGCCTTCAATGACTACGGTTGATCCGGGATTCTCTTTCAGGAATTCTGCAACCTTCTCGATTTCAGCTCTGTACTGGGGCTGAATGTCGGATTTTCCCGTGGCAAACTGGATCTTGAGGGTCATGCCTGCGGGTGCCTTTGCCTTGGGTTCGGGAACCGGCTGGGGTTCCGGAGCTGCCGGAGCAGGAACCGGTTTGGGCTCTTCAACAACAGGGGCCGGTGCGGGGGCTGCCGGCGGAGGGGTTTTCAGGAAGACCTTCTCCACAAAGTCAGCCATGCCCTGCGGGGTGGAGATGCTCTCTCCCGTGACCATGAATCCGCACTTGCCGGCATCGGCTACCTGCTGCATCATGTTGACGCCTTCATTCTTGTCACCAATGTCAATCGTTTTCGTTTTGTCGCCAAGGAGAACGGTGTAGATGCAGACTCTATCGCCGTAGGCACTCTTCATTTTCTTTGCTGCTCCAACCGGGTCATAGGCTTCCATATCCTCACCGTCGCTGAAGGCGATGACGGCCAGCTGGCCCGACTCCGATTTCAGATCGGCGGTTGCACCATCAAAAGCCTTGTCCAACGGGCTGAGGCCTCTTCCCCAGGTAAAGGGCTTAATGGCGTCCGGCAGAGCGGCCTTGTTGTACGCCGCGGGGCCGAAGAGATTCCATGAAGTCGCATCCTCGAACACGTCCTTCTGGCCGAAGGCACGCGCCGCAGCATTGAGCTTCAGGTTGGGGATCGTGTCATTAAAGAGATTTATAAGGGCTTTTTCCTGCTTCAGTTTGGTGGTCAGTTTGCAGTTGTCATTCATCGATCTGGACTGATCGACAAGGACCTCAAAGGAATTGACCTTCTGAACGAGCTGTCCTGAGGTCAGCTTCGGGTTGAGGTCCACCGCCGTGACGAGGGGTGCCGCTTTCTGCGTGGCGCATCCCGTCATCAAGGCAAACATCGCGAGGGGAGCAAGGATCTTGAAAATTGTTTTTCTGTGCATTTTTTTCTCCTTTCTGACTTAGTTTAACCTACAAAATTTAATTTGTAACACGCTTCTAAACTACGGCATAATAATAACATTGTTGAATTGTGTCAAATGGAATCATCACCTGGAACATGCTTAAAGCGTTTTTTCTTCATTTTTAATGCACTTCAGCTCACCAAGGCAAGATATGGTTCCAGAACAGGCTCAAAGAAATCAGGGAGAACCAAAGGGTTGCGATCTTAAAAAAATTGAGAGAAAGGGTTCTTTTTCTTGATGAAATGAAAACATTTGGAAAAATGATTCAGATTGCGGGCGTGATGGATATGGCCGAAGCCCGCCTGCTGGCTGCCGCCGGCGTGACCCATCTCGGGTTTCCCCTGCGTCTTCCAGTCCACCGGGAGGATCTGAGCGACGCCGAGGCGGCGGCGATTATTGCGCGGTTGAGTCCGTCCGTGGGGGCGGTCCTGATCACTTACCTCGATGAGGCCCGGGACGTTGCCGGGTTATGCCGTCGACTGGGCGTTCGGATCGTTCAGCTTCATGGAGAAATCTCTCCGGCGGAAGTTTTGCGGCTGCGGCGGATCGCTCCGGAACTGGCCGTTATCAAAAGCGTCATTGTGAAGGACAGCCACCTGGGAAAGGTGGGGGCAGAGGTCTTGAATTATGCGCCGCTCGTGGACGCCTTCATAACGGACAGCTGGGATCCGGCAACGGGAGCCTGTGGAGCCACGGGCCGGGTCCATGACTGGGATGTCAGCCGCCAACTGGCGGAACTTTCTCCGAAACCTCTGATTCTGGCAGGCGGCTTGGGGCCGGAAAACGTTCGGCAGGCGATTATCCAGGTGCGTCCGGCCGGAGTGGATGCGCACACCGGGGTGGAAAGGCCGGACGGCCGCAAGGACGAAAAGCGGGTGCGCTCCTTCGTGGAGGAGGCGAGGGCGGCCTTTTGGGAGTTGGACGCCGCCCGGGATCGGGGATGATCTCAAGGCTGCAAAGCGGAATTTTCCCCGGCCCGCTCCTTAATTGCCCCGCCGTTTCGCGGATTTTCCGGAAAACGGGCGCTCCCGGAGGAGGACGTAAGTCGCTCCTGCGCCCCCATCGAAGGATTGGGCGCTGGAAAAGGCGATGAGCCATTTCTTCCAGGCCCTGGAGGTCAGCCGGGCGCGGACGCTGTTTTTCAGCACCGGCTCGGCACGCGAGGAAAGGCCGCGTCCATGGATGATCAGAACGGCCCGCTTCCCCTTTGCCAGGGCCTCCTTGAGAAAGGCGTCAACGGCTGTTTTGGCCTCCTGTGCGTTCATGCCATGAAGATCGATGAAGGCCTGGATGGAAAAATCGCCGCGATGAAGCCGCCAGGCGTAGGACGAAGGGACAGAGCATCCCGTTCCTTCCATATATTCCGGCGTTTCCGAGACGTTGAAGCCCTCTCCCATCTCAACGAGCTTCCGCAGGCGCAGAAAAGCCTCAGAGGCTCCGTTGTCCGGCGGACAGAGGGCTGCAGCCGGTGATCTTCCGATCGCCCCCACATCGCTTCTGCCTTCGTCCAGGGGCTTAACCCCCTCCCTTCTCATGGCGTCCAGAAACTGCCGACGCTCCGCTTCGACGTCAAGGAACCTATCGCCCCGCCCGGCTTTCGGCGCTGCCGAATCCCCGGCGGCCGGGGGAAGAGCGGCGCTTTTTTTTGAGACCGAAACAGCGATATTCTCAAAGGGGTTGAAGGTCAACGGGAAGAGTGGAGCAGTCATGGGTTCACCTCCTGTTTTGTATTCAGAAGATGCCTGTTGTTTACCGGAAAACTCTGCTCAGGGCAACGGGTTTTCCTCTCCCGGCTGCTGAAAAACCCTTTTCCTGCCCGATATGCTCGGCAAATTCGGGCCTTCCTGAATTCCTGGTTCCTGAAATGAGCCGCCTATTCACGGATTTCCGGTCACGGATGTCCGGTTGTCTTCAGCTTCGAGAACGGCGCGCAGAAAACGGCCCGTGGGGCAGGACTCCACGGCGGCCACCTCTTCCGGGCTTCCGGCGGCCATAATCCGCCCCCCGCCCGGACCTCCCTCGGGGCCGAGATCGATGATGTAATCGGCGGATTTGATGACATCCAGGTTGTGCTCGATGACCACCACCGTATTGCCCATGTTCACCAGGCGCATCAGGACATCCAGCAGCTTCTGGATGTCGGCGAAATGCAGCCCGATGGTCGGTTCGTCGAGTATGTAAAGGGTGTTGCTGTTGGCCCGTTTGCCGAGTTCCCGGGAAAGCTTGATCCGCTGGGCCTCGCCCCCGGACAGGGTGGTGGCCGATTGCCCGAGGCGGATGTATCCCAGGCCGACATCGTAGAGGGACTGCAGGCGGCCGCGGATGGAAGGGATGTTCTCGAAGAAGGCAAGGGCCTGATTGACGGTCATATCCAGGACATCGGCGATGTTTTTGTCCTTGTATCGGATGTCCAGGGTATCGGGATTGAAGCGTCTGCCCCCGCAGGTGTCGCAGGTGACATACACATCCGGCAGGAAGTGCATCTCAATCTTGATCAGCCCGTTTCCTTCACAGGCCTCGCAGCGTCCGCCCTTGACGTTGAAGCTGAAGCGACCCGGCTTGTAGCCCCGCATCCTGGACTCCGGCAGCCCGGTGAAGAGGTCCCGGATGTAGGAAAATCCGCCGGTATAGGTGATCGGGTTGGATCGGGGGGTTCTGCCGATGGGCTGCTGGTTGATCAGGATGACCCGCTCGATGCCGCCAAGATCCACGATGCGCCGGACCTTTCCCAGGCCGCCCCTGCGGTTGTTCAGCCGCCTGAACATGACCCGGTAGAGGGTTTCAATGATCATTGTGCTCTTTCCGGACCCGGATACGCCTGTGACGGCGGTGAAGACACCGACCGGTATCTTGATCGTGAGGTCCTTCAGATTATGCTCGTGGGCGCCTTCCAGGTGGATGAAACGCGAGGAAAGAGACCGCCGGGCTGGGGGAAGGGGAATGGAAAGGCGTCCCGAGAGGTACTGTCCGGTCAGGGACTGTATGCTTTGCATGATTTCCCCGGGAGTGCCCTGAAAGGTCACCTCCCCGCCGTGGACGCCGGCGCCCGGTCCCATGTCGATGATGGAGTCCGACGCCAGCATCATGTCCTGGTCGTGCTCCACCACCAGAACGGTGTTTCCCATGTCCCGCAGGCGCTTCAGGGTCGCGATCAACCGTTCGTTGTCCCGCTGATGGAGTCCGACGGTGGGCTCATCCAGGACGTAGAGGACCCCGACCAGGCCCGAGCCGATCTGGGTTGCCAGCCGGATGCGCTGCCCTTCGCCGCCGGAAAGGGTTCCCGCGGAGCGGGCTAGATCCAGGTAGTCCATTCCCACGTCGAGCAGAAAGGTCAGGCGATCCTTGATCTCCTTGAGGATCCGCTCTGAGATGAGCATTTCCTGGGTCTTCAGGGACAGGGAAAGGAAAAAATCCATACACTCCCGGATGGAAAGCAGGCAGACCTCATGGATGTTCCTGCCGTTGACCCTCACGGCCAGGCTTTCCTTCCTGAGGCGTGTGCCCAGGCAGGTCGGGCATTCCCGCAGGCTGATGTATCGCGACAGATCCATCCTTGCGGTGCTGTAGGGGGATTCGCGGTAGCGCCGGTCCAGTTGGGTGAGCACGCCTTCAAAGGAGCGGTTGTAAAAGAAGCGCCTACCGCCGCGATCGATAAAGAATGGGATCTCCTCTTCCCCGGAACCGTAAAGGAGAACACTCCGAATCTTATCGGACAGATCCCGGAACGGAGTGTTGAGGTCGAAGCCGTAATGCTGAGACAGGGCGTCCAGCATCGAGAAATACTTCATGGAGCTGCGTCCCGCCCAGGGGGCGATGGCGCCTTCGCGCAGGGACAGGGCCGGATCGGGGACGACCAGATCTTCGTCAAAATACATCCGCGTTCCCAGGCCGCTGCAGTCCGGGCAGGCGCCATAGGGGCTGTTGAAGGAAAAGAGCCGGGGCGCCAGCTCGGGGAGGCTCACCCCGCAGACCGGGCAGGCGTAATGTTCGCTGAAGAGGATTTCCTCCCCGGCGCCTAAATCGATGCGGACCAGGCCGTCGGTCAGGGCGGAGGCCGTTTCCAGGGAATCGCGGAGGCGCTGCCGGATGCCTTCCCGAAGAACCAGGCGGTCGACGACCACGTCGATATTGTGCCGGCGGTTCTTGTCCAGCCGGATCTCCTCCTCCAGTTCACGGGTTTCACCGTCTACCCGGACCCTGACATAGCCTTCCCGCTGCAGTTTTTTGAATTCCTTCTGAAACTCCCCCTTTTTCCCCCGGACGATCGGGGCCAGGACAATCAGGCGGGTTTTTTCCGGAAGGCTGAGGATCGTTTCCACCATGGAATCGATTTTCTGAGAGCGGATTTCCCGTCCGCAGGCGGTGCAGTGAGGGATGCCGATCCGGGCGAAGAGAAGGCGGAGGTAATCGTAAATTTCCGTAACGGTGCCCACGGTGGAACGGGGATTGTGGCTGGCGGACCGCTGCTCGATGGCGATGGCCGGAGACAACCCCTCGATGGATTCCACATCCGGCTTGTCCATCTGGCCGATGAACTGCCGGGCGTACGTGGAAAGAGATTCCACATATCTGCGCTGGCCCTCGGCATAGATCGTATCGAAAGCCAGGGAGGATTTCCCGGAACCGCTGACCCCGGTGACGACGACCAGCTGGTTGCGGGGGATGTCGAGGCTGATGTTTTTAAGGTTGTGCTGTGACGCACCCTTGATGCGGATAAACTCTGACATGCAAAGACAAGCCTTGAGGCGTGCATCCGGTTCCGGATTACAGCTTTATTTCTATGTGCGATTTGGCCCTTAATTCGGTGAGCCAGGAATCCAGTTTCTTGTCGATCTTCTCATCCTCGATTCTGGATTTAATTTCTTCCCGAACCGTTTCAATCGGCTTGTTGCCTTCGCCGCGGCGGTCCGTCACCTGAAGGATGTGAAAGCCTACAGGAGATTCAATAACGTCGCTGATCTCGCTTGTGCTCAGGCTGAAGGCGGCTTTTTCCACTTCGGGCAGCATGGTTCCCTTTTCCACAAACCCGAGGTCTCCACCGGAGGAGGCCGCCGGGCCCTGGGAAAACTGCGCCGCAAGACTGTCGAAGGATTCGCCTCCCTTGAGGCGCTTTCCGATGTCCGTCGCCTGGGCCTGAAGTTTTTCCCTGACTGCGTCATTCATGTCTTTGGGGAAGACCAGGAGGATCTGCTTGAGTCTCACCGCTTCGCTCCCTTCATAGGAATCCCGGTGCAGGCGATAGTATTCGCCGATTTCCTCGTCGGTTACCATAACCTTGGCGCGGACTTCCCGCCGGACGAGGCGCGTCCGCATCATGGTTTCCTTGGCTTCCCTCTTGTAGGCTTCCAGGGTTTTTCCCTCAAGGGCAAGGGCCTGCTGGAATGCCTCCTGGCTCATCTTCCTCCTGGCAAGCATCCCCCGGATCGAGGCCATAACCTCTTCATCCGTGACGGTAATGCCTGATTTCCTCGCTTCCTGCTCGATGAGCAGGGTGTCGATCATCCGGTCCAGGAGGCTTCGCCTGGTCTGCGCCATGACCCGGTCCTTGTCGGGCCCCTTATAGCTCTCTTCGATCTTCTGCCTGTAAGTTTCAAAGGCGGTATCCAGCTCCACGAGGGTGATGACCTCGTCATTGACAAAGGCGACAATGCGGTCGACCACTTCCGCCCGTCCTGATAACGCGAAGGTCGGGATGGCCAGCAGGACCAGGGCAAGGATACGTAGCTTTTTCAAGGAATGCCTCCTTCATGAAATGGTATTTTGGTGTTGTCCGTCTCAACCCCTCCAGTCGCCTGGAAGGCAAAAAATGCAAGATGAAGGGAACTCTAGCAGAATGCGCTTCCCGCTTCAATTCTTAATTCGGGTTCCGGAGCTGTTTCCTCCGAAGGGCGCCCTTTTCAGGAAAGCAGCCGCAGCACTTCCCCCGCAGCGGAAAGGATTTCCTGCCCCTGAAGACCGGGAAGGGGGATATAGAGCTTGTAATCGGGGGTCAGGCGCAGGCCGCGGTATTTCCGGCGGGCGAGGGCCAGGATCCGATCCGGCTCCACCGGGGTGTCGGCGGAGAAAAAGATGAATATCTGCTTCGAGTCGTAGCCCATTTTTCTGGCCCGGATCCCCTTCAGCCGGCTGCGAAGGCGGATGACGCCGAGAAGGTTGGCCACTTCCGGCGGAAGGTAGCCGAAGCAGTCCGCCAACTCTTCCCGGATTTCCTCCAGCTCCTCATCCGAGTCGGCCGTGGAAATCCGCTTGTACGTCACCAGCCGCCGGTGAACGTCTGCCATGTACTCTTCCGGGATGTAGGCGGGAAGCCCCATGTGAATTTCCGGAACAATCTCCTCTTCGGGGATGGCCTCCCCCTTGATCTCGCGAATCGTTTTTTCCATGAGCTCCGTGTACAGCTCATAGCCGACCGCCGATACGTGTCCCGACTGCGAGGTTCCCAGGAGGTTGCCGCCTCCGCGGATCTCCATGTCGCTGGAGGCGATGCGGAAGCCGGATCCGGGTTCCGAAAAGTCCATGATGACCTGCAGGCGTTTCTGGGCGTCCCGCGATAGCAGCACCCCCTTGGGGACAAGGAGATAGGCGAAGGCCTCCTCGCTCGATCGCCCCACGCGCCCCCGTATCTGGTACAGCTGGGCCAGGCCGAACCGGTCCGCACGGTTGATGAGCATCGTGTTGGCCGTGGGGATGTCCAGGCCGGATCCGACGATGGTCGTGCAGACCAGGACGTTGCATTCCCTGCGGAGAAACCGGCCCATGGCATCCTCGATTTCCCTGGGCTTCATCTGTCCGTGGACGACACTGATCTCCGCCTCCGGGACCAGCTTTTCCACGAGGCGGGCCATGGTGTAGATCGATTTGACCCGGTCGTGAAGGAAGAAGACCTGCCCCTGGCGGGCCAGCTCATTCCGAATGGCGTCCCGGATGATTTCTTCGTTGAACTCCAGGACATAGGTCCTGATGGTCTGGCGGTCCTCGGGCGGCGTGTTGATGATGGACAGATCGCGGATTCCCACCAGGGAGAGATGCAGGGTGCGTGGAATCGGCGTGGCCGACAGGGTGAGGACATCGACCAGCGTCCTGAGCTTCTTCAACTTTTCCTTGTGGGAGACGCCGAAGCGCTGCTCTTCATCGATCACCACGAGCCCCAGGTTCTTGAAGGTCACATCCTTCGAGAGCAGCCGGTGCGTGCCGATCACGATGTCCACCTGGCCCCTGCGGAGTCCATCCAGGACCGCCGACTGCTCCACCCTGTTCCGGAAACGGTTGAGGGCCTCGATGCGGATGGGGTAGTCCTTCATGCGGCTGACGAAGGTGGAAAAATGCTGCTCCGCCAGGATGGTCGTCGGGACAAGCACGGCGACCTGCCTGCCGTCCATGACCGTACGGAAAGCCGCCCGCATGGCCACTTCCGTCTTGCCGAATCCCGCATCGCCGCAGATCAGCCGGTCCATGGGCTTCGCGCTGTTCATGTCGTTGTGGATGTCTTCGATGGCCCGGGCCTGATCGGGGGTTTCGTCGTAGGAAAAGGCGGCGCAGAATTCTTCATACACGGCATCCGGGGGAGCGAAGGCCCGCCGCTCCATGATCTCCCTGGCGGCGTAAATGGCCACTAGCTCTTCGGCGACTTCCCGGATGGATTTCTTGACCCGCTCCCGCACGGCGTCCCAGGATGTCCCGCCCAGTCTGTCGACTTTGGGGATGTAATTGTCGGGGCCGATATATCGGGAAATCTGATCAAGGCGGTCCACGGGAAGATAGAGCTTGTCGCCGCTCTGATATCCGAGCAGGAGGAAGTCGTTTTCAATGCCGCCGACGTTCAGCTTCTGCATCCCCTGGTAGAGGCCGATGCCGTGGTCCTTGTGGACGACGTAATCCCCTTCCTTCAGATCTCCGAAAGAGCGGAGAAAGTATCCCTCCCGGGCGGAGCGGACGCGCTTGCCCGCTATTTTCTTCCCGAAAAGCTCCTCTTCGCTGATGGCGGCCAGGTTCAGGTCGGAAAAGAGAAAGCTCCGGCTCAGCCTGCCCTCCCTCAGGCTCAGTGCACCGGGTCCGGAACCAAGCAGGGCCTCGTCGATCAGCAAGCCTTCAGGCATCCGGACGGTCAGCTCGTAGTCTTCCAGGAGGTGGTGCATCCGCTGAAGGTTTCCCTTGCCCGAACAGAAAATCGTCACCAGCATGCCCGACTGCAGCCACGGCCGGATCCGCTCGATGAGCGGTGAAAGGAGGGTGTCCTCGCTGCCGGGCCCCCGATGGAGATCGCCCAGTCCCGGGTCCGTGTCCAGGGGAAGGTAAAGGGATTCCGCCCTTGACGGGGTGGAATCCGCGCCGGCTCCGGGGTGGGATTCCGGCAGGCGGTCAAGAGCAAGCCCCTCCAGGATCATCCGTTGAAAACGACGCAGGTCTTTCAGGAAGGAGGACTTGCTGACATAGGAGGCTTCCCGTTCCAGGTAGAATTTTTCTTCCCGTCTCGCCTTCAGCAGGCAGCGGTCAATCTCGTTCTCAATGCTCTGGCCGGCATTTTCAATGGCCAGGGCGTCGTCCATCACGATGAGGCATTTCCCGGGAAGGTAATCGAAAAAGCTCCCCAGCGGGCTGGTCTTCGGTGAGATGCCCCGTTCCGGCGCACCGGAGTCCGGCTCCAGGGATTCATAGAACAGGGGCAGAAATAGAGGGTTCAGCGATGTGGACAGGCCCGCGTCGATCATTTCCGATAGGTGCTCCCGCACGGTCCGTGGCAGCTCCAGGGCTTTCGCCCTGCTGTGGATGTTGCGCAGCGCCTGCTGGCGGCAGTCTTCAGAAAGAATCACCTCTCTTGCCGGGCACAGCACGAAGGCATCCCGACGGCCGGTGGAGCGCTGAGAGGCGGGGTCAAAGGCCCGGAGAGATTCGAGGTCGTCCCCATCGAATTCCAGGCGGAGCGGCTGGTCCTCCATGGGCGGGAAGAGGTCCAGCACATGCCCCCGCAGACTGAATTCCCCCTTTTCTTCCACGAGGGTTGTTCGCTGATATCCGCCGGCGATCAGTTTGGCGACAAGATCCTCCCGCGGGATCTCGCTTCCCGGCGTGACAATCTCCAGGTATGCGTCAAGAAGGCTCCGGGGAACAACTTTCTGCATGAGGGCCTTCAGGGGGGCGACGATGATGGCTGGTTCATCCGCCAGCAGGCGGGCCAGAACCTCCATTCGGACCAGTTCGACCTCGCGCTGCAGGGCGAACATGTCGATGCTCTGGATGTCCCAGGGAGGGTACAGGAAAACCTTGTCCCCGCCGAGAAAGAGGGAAAGATCCGAAAAGGTCTGCCGTGCCTCTTTCTCCGTCGGGCTCAGGACGACCATGGGCCTGCCGAGCTTCCGCGACAGGGCCGCGATGAGGAAGGCGTTGGCCGAACCGTGCAGCCGGTTCACGGATAACTGCTCCGCGCCGTGGTCTATCTTTTCATAAAGCATCCGGAGAACCGGAGCGGAAGGGCCTTTGGATGTGGAAAGTATTTTTCTCAATGTCACAAAATTCCGGCCGGAATCGGCCAGGGCGGAATTCCGGTCATCAAGCGTTCTTCAAGCAGGCCTTTTTGTCGTGATCAGAAAGGCGGCAGCCGTTTGAATCAGGGAACTCCTTCTTCAGCGGATGGCCAGCATCCGGTCCAGGGCCCTCTTTGCCGGAATGCGGATCGCCTCGGGAACCTTCACGACCGGCTTCATCGTTTTCAGGGATTTCAGGATGTTTTCCAGCGTGATCATCTTCATGGTCTGGCAGACAAGATGTTCGGAGGGGGAAATAAAGATCTTTTCCGGGTTCTGCTTCTTGAGCGGGGTCATGATCCCGATCTCCGTGCCTACGATGATTTCCTTGGCCTCCGTTGTCCGGCAGAACTCGATCATGGCTGACGTGCTGCCCACAAAGTCGGCCATTTCCACGACGGCGGCGTTGCATTCCGGATGGGCGATGAAGAGCGCGTCGGGATGTTCCGCCTTGGCGCGGGCGATCTCCTCCGGTTGAACAAAATGGTGAAAGGGGCAATAGCCGTCCCAGGGAATGATTTCTTTGTCCGTAAACCTTGCCACGTAGCGGGCCAGATTGCCGTCGGGGATCATGAGGATCTGCCGCGAATCCTGAAGGCTCTTTACCACCTTGACGGCGTTGGACGAGGTACAGCAGATGTCCGAGTGCGCCTTGATCTCCGCCGAGGAATTGATGTAGGTGACCACGGCTGCGTCCGGATACCGCTGTCGGGCCTTTTCCAGTGCGCCGGGCGTGATCTTGTCGGCCAGGGGGCAGCCCGCATCCAGGTGGGGCAGGAGGACGGTCTTGTCCGGGCACAGAATGGATGCGCTTTCCGCCATGAAATGAACCCCGGCGAAAACAATGACCTCTGCCTCCGTCTGGGCGGCCTCGATGCTCAAGGCCAGAGAATCCCCAAGAAAGTCGGCAATTTCCTGAACCTCTTCCCTCTGGTAATAATGGGCCAGTAGAATGCCGTTCCGTTCGCGAAGCAGATCGCGGATTTCCGACTGCAGGTCTGATCTGTTCATAAGTCGAGTCCTCGATTCCTTGATAGGATGAAACTCCTGTTAAGGGAAATATAATATAAAAACACACATTACAAGATGAAAAAACAGAGGATTGTGGTTGTTGACAGAACGGGGGAATTGGGATAGCTTTCCGGACAGTTCCAGAGCCTGCGAACTGGACGGCGTTTTCCATGGGTTTCTACGGGGAGTGGGAAAATCGGTTGAAAAAAAGGTGCGCCATGATTCAAGTTGAAGATGCCCTGAATATCATCTTAAAAGAGACGTTTCCTCTGGGTGCGGAAAAAGTCGCTGTCCTTGAAAGCCTGGGGCGTGTCCTCGGAGAGTCCGTTTATGGTGGGCGGATTATTCCGCCACGGGACAATTCCTCCATGGACGGTTACGCCGTACGCGAGGTGGATACGCAAGAGGCTTCTCCTTCCAATCCAATCATTCTGGACGTGATCGAAGACATTCCCGCCGGGTCCATTCCCAAACGGGCCATCGGGATCGGCCAGGCGGCAAGGATCATGACGGGTGCGCCCATTCCGGAAGGCGCTGATGCCGTGGTCAAGGTGGAGGACACCCGGCAGACCGGACAAAGGGTAGAGTTGACCGTTGCCGCGAAAAAAGCGGAAAACATCCGGTTCGCCGGCGAGGACGTCCGTGAAGGAGAAGAAGTCATCCCTGCCGGAACCGTCGTGCGCCCTGCGGAAGTGGGGATGATGGCGGCATTGGGGAAGTCCTTTGTCTCCGTGTATCAGCGCCCCGTGGTGGCGGTCATCGCCACAGGCGACGAACTGGCGGACATCGACGACCCGGTTTCATCGTGGAAGATCGTCAACAGCAACGCCTATTCCCTGACGGCCCAGATTCTGCAGTGCGGAGCCGTTCCCCTCTTGATGGGCATCGCCCGGGATAACCGGGAAGATCTGCTGGCCAAGTTTCGGCCGGCCCTCCGGGCCGACGTCATCCTTTCTTCCGGAGGGGTGTCCGTAGGTGATTACGACATGGTCAAGGATATCATGACGGAAGTGGGTACAGACATTGAGTTCTGGCGGGTGGCGATGAAGCCTGGGAAGCCCCTGGTGTACGGCAGGATCAGTGGAAAGCCGATTTTCGGCCTTCCGGGAAACCCAGTGTCTACAATGGTCTCATTTGAACAGTTTGTCCGTCCCGTTCTCCTGAAGATGATGGGGCACCGATTCCTCTTTCGAAGAACCGTACAGGCGGTTCTGAAGGAAGGATTGGACAAGCAGCCGGAGCTGACTTATTTTGTGCGCGTTCATGTGGAGCGCAAGGACGGCGGTTATGTGGCGGTCCTCACGGGAGAGCAGAGCTCCGGCATCCTTAAATCCATGGTGCGGGCCAACGGCTTGGCGATCCTTCCGAAAGGCGTGCGGAACATTTCTTCCGGAGAGCGGGTCACCGTGCAGATGATCGACGACTCGTTCAACATGACCCTGAATCCGGAATATTTCCAAGAGAGATAATGGTTGACAGGCATCGCCTGTTGGGGTTTAATACCCCCTCTCAAAAAGAACGTCCATATTACCCGCTTTACTCTTTTCCAACGGAAGTGCCAAGGTCACTGGTGGGCCTCCCGGACTTCAAATCCGGTGTGGGGCGCTAAAACCGTCCCAGGTGGGTTCGATTCCCATGCACTTCCGCCAATCATCATCCGATACAATCCAAAGCAGTATAAAAAGCCTTAATTAATCAGGGCTTATTTTGTATCTACTGTCCGGGGTTGTCCAGCGAAATCCATCTATATGCGCACTTTTTCGGGGTATATTTTCCTTGGGATACCCCGAAAAAGGAGAAAACCTAATGCCTAAAAGGATTATCCCACAGAGATGGGTAGATTATTTGGACGGTCTATAGGATAGGGCAAAAATATTGCCGTTTAAAATAGGGACAGCCTAAAAGTGTTTTGACCTACACTGCCCTAAAGCTTTTCTCTCCGTAAGCGGAGGGCATTTCCGATGACGGAGACTGAGCTGAAACTCATTGCCGCTGCAGCGATCATTGGTGATAACAGAATTCCGAAGAATGGATACAATACTCCCGCCGCAATTGGAACGCCTACAGTGTTATAAACAAAGGCAAAGAACAAATTCTGCCTGATATTGCGCATGGTGGCTCGGCTTAACCGTCTGGCTTTGACGATACCCCGCAAATCACCTTTAATCAAAGTAATGCCTGCACTTTCTATTGCCACATCTGTACCTGTACCCATGGCAATACCAACTTGAGCCTGTGCCAGTGCAGGGGCATCGTTAATACCATCTCCTGCCATCGCAACAATGCAACCATCCGCTTGTAGCTGTTTAATTAGTTCGGCTTTTTGTTCAGGCAATACTTCGGCATGTACCTGGTCGATCTCCAATTTACTTGCAACGGCTTTTGCGGTGGCATGACTGTCACCGGTAAGCATTACTATCTTAATACCGTCGGCATGCAAATCGCGAATGGCTTCTGCTGTTGAGTCTTTGATGGGGTCAGCAACACCAATTAAACCTGCGGCTGTTCCATTAATAGCAATCAACATAACCGTGTTTCCTTCGACGCGTTGTTGGTCTGCTTGTTGCGATAAGTTTCCCAAGCTGATACCAAGACTTTCCAGCAGCTTTGCGTTGCCAGCCATAACTGTATGTCCATCAACTTCGCCTGTAACGCCCTTTCCAGTAATCGACTGAAAGTTATTGGCCTTAACTAGCGTAACCCCCTTCTCTTCCGCTCCATGTACAATAGCTTCTGCCAAAGAATGTTCGCTGGCGCGTTCAAGGCTGGCTGTCAAACGTAATATTTCATCTTCATTAAAACCTGCTTCCGCATGCACCACAACCAACTTTGGTTTTCCTTCGGTCAGCGTACCGGTCTTGTCCACAACCAGTGTATCGACTTTTTCCATGATCTCCAATGCTTCAGCATTTTTTATTAAAACTCCGGCAATCGCACCACGCCCCGTTCCCACCATGATAGAAATTGGGGTAGCAAGCCCCAGTGCGCATGGGCAAGCGATGATAAGGACAGCAACGGCATTAACAATGGAATGTGCCAGGCGCGGTTCCGGACCCCACACCCACCAGGCGATAAATGCAACCACGGCGACACCAACCACGGCTGGTACAAAATAACCTGCCACGATATCTGCTAATTTTTGAATGGGTGCTCGAGAACGCTGTGCTTCGGCCACCATATTAACAATTTGTGAAAGCAATGTATCGGAACCGACT
>Ga0209723_1002312_pt1 | contig 25893 bp, 25 predicted proteins | sample BiotimSIPDNA_2_FD_185750 | JGI IMG/M metagenome (GOLD analysis project Ga0209723, IMG submission 185750) | Anaerobic biogas reactor microbial communites from Washington, USA - Biogas_R2 time_0 SIP DNA (SPAdes) (version 2) | ecosystem: Engineered > Bioreactor > Anaerobic > Unclassified | place...
ACACTCCAGGACTTCGCTACGCGTGGCTTTCGGGCGTCTTGTTCTCCGCGGCATTGTCTATCCCTCCACTTCGCTTTTTCCCCTATACTATCCCCGTTTGCCCTCCTGTCTAGCCAGTTTTGCTACCATAGAAAAAAATACCTTCGAGAACCACCACTGGTGTTTTCGTTACGTTCCAGCTCCACCCCCAGTGGTACAGTCGCCGGGGCTTACGGCACTGGCAAAAGGCCCATTTGTGCAATCACCAGTGTAAAGGTGATTCGCCGTATATCCAATAGAGCATACACCATACACAATCGTAAGTGCCCCTAAGTCAGTGGCTTGGGGTTTCACATACATAATTTTGTCTGTACATTCTTTGTTCATAATGCTCTCCTTCCCATCTGTTTACTTTTGCAGAGATAATCCTAAACGGACGTTGTTACCTGTTGAATGATGTTAACTGTTTGAAGTGAACGGTCACAATACAACTCGTATCCCGATACAACCCGTGCCACATCCACCAGGCTTACAAAACATGCCCTCTTTTCCTCAAGGCTTTCAGCCTGCCTACGGCCAACTTCGGCAAAAGCCTTCATCAAGTATAGGCCGGTCTCCAGAGCGCGGAGGGGCATCAATCGTGGATATGGCGCCTGGTAAAGACGAAAAATAGCGCCTAAACATACATGCAGAGCGGTCGATGTGCTCTGTATCCCTGTGCTTTCTTGCAATAGGCGTGGCCTGGCATCACCCACTCCCCACCCGTTACCGACCTCCCAGTCAAGGTCAATCACATCATCCGCCAGCACCCGCGCGCCGTCAAGCGTCGCGGCCAGCAACTGCGAGATCGTGCTCTTGCCGGTTTCGGAAGGGCCAAGAAACACCAGTGCCTTGCCCCGGTATTCAACCGCCGAGGCGTGGATCATCACGCTGCGGTAGGTGGGTGGTTCGTTGTTGGTCATTAGTTTTTAGTCCAAAGTTGAAAGTTGAAAGTTAAAAACCTGGTGACGGCCATCCTACTCCCTACTTCTTACTCCCTACTCCCTCTCCGGCGCATCCAACACCAAATCGTAGGGTTTCCGGCAGCGATACGTCCGCGTCTCAGGCCGCCACTCGGCCACGGCGCGCGCGCCACATAAATATTTTACCACCGTTCCCTGTGAAGTCATCACGGAAACTTGCGTCACGGCGGGGCGCCACACGCGGCGCACCAGGCCGCTGGCGCGCAGCCAGCGGTAGGGCAGGCGTCCCAACGCCAGCACACGGCGTCGCAGGCGCAACAGTCGCGCCCAGCAGCGCCCGGTCCGTCCGCCCCACACGCGGCGGACGCGGCGTCCACGCTGGGCCTGGATCACGTGCCCAACCAGGTCGCCGGTTTGCACGCGGGCTGTGTCCGGCGCGCCACAGGCGTCGCCACGGGTGATCAGGCCGTCGTGCGCGCGGGCGACTACGCGGTGGACGATCAGGGTGACGTCGTCATCGCCGCCCGGCGCGCGGAAGGCCACCACGTCACCGGGGCGGATGGCTTCGAAGGCGACGTCGCGGGTGACGAGCATGTCGCCGGGCCGGAAGGTGCCGGTCATGCTGGAGCCGCGATATTGGTAAATTGTAGCCATAGTCCTGTCTTTAGCGCAGCCGCCCCGCCGGGAACACCCCGCGTTCGTAGGCTTCGGCGCACAGCAGCGAGGGCGCGACCAGTCGCCCGGTGGCCTCGTAGTTGTTCGCCACGCAGTAGGTGAGGCAGCGCCCCGCGTGGATGCAGTTCGCGCACACACCGGGGTAGGGTTCGTCCAACTCGCGGCGCAGTTCTTGCAGCATGGGGGTGTTGAACCACACGTCCGCCACGCTCTTGTCGCGCAGATTGCCGAAGGCCAGCGCCGGGATCGTCCGCCCGATGCCGCACAGGGCCATCTCGCCGGAACCGAGCACGCCCAGGATGTGGCGGACGTGGCACATGCCGTTGTTCCCGGCGTGGACCAGCTCGCTCACGGTGTAGAGCGCCAGCGGCGTGGAGAGGATCAGGCGGATCGGCGTGCGCTGTTGTAGCTCGCCGCGAATCCAGTGCGCCAGGGCCATCGTCTCGTCGAAGTCCAGCGTTTCGCCGTGTTCGTGCATCGCAATGCCGCGCCCGGTGTGCGTCACGGGGTTGAATTTCACCGATCCCGCGCCCAGGGCCACGGCCATCTGCACCACGGCCTCGATGTGCTCCACGTTGCCCTTGTGGACACTCATAATCACCTGCGGCTTGTAGCCCGCGTCCACCAGGTGCTTCAGGCCGCGCGTGGCGGCGTCGAAGCTGCCGGGAACGCGGCGGAAGGCGTCGTGGATTTCGGCGTCCGGCCCGTCGAGGCTGACCGAGACGAACCACAGCTTTGTTTTCTCTTTAAGGTGCCGGGCCAGCGCCGCGTCGATCAGCGTGCCGTTTGTTTCCATGGTAAGGGATAAGCCCTCGGCTGTCAAGAAATCGGCGATCTCGACGAACTGCGGGTGCAGCGTCGGTTCGCCGCCGGTGAGCTTGGCGCTGCTCAGGCCGAGCGGCTTGGCCTCGGTCACGGCCTTGCGCAGCAGGTCGAGGTCCAGGCACTCGCCGGGATGAGGTTTGCCGTCCACGAAGCGCGGCGCGATCCAGCAGTGACGGCAGTGCAGGTTGCAGCCGTCGGTCAGGTAGAGGTAGAAGCTCGTCAGTGCGGGCACGCCGTCGGGCAGGTTCAAGGCCGGGGCGGCGGGGGCGTCGTCAGGAAGAGGGTCACATACGGTCATATAACTCCTTGTTATCTGTACACATCTTTACGATGTCCGACTCTAATCACGGTAATCACGAGAACATTGGCTTCTATGGTATACACCGCACGATACGTTCCAACCCGGAGACGATACGTGTGTTCTGCTCCTATGAGTTTTTTCACACCTGCTGGATAAGGATTTTGCGCCAGTTGCTCAACAGCCTTCACGATCCGCGCAATGGCATCCTGAGGTAACTGTTTAAGCTCTTTAACGGCGGAGCGCTTCCATTCAATTGTATAAAAGTCCATCCCGCTTCAGCTCCGCGACGACATTGGCGTGAGAAACAGTTGGTTCCGCATATCGCTCGGCGGCAATAGCTAAGTCCGCAAGGTCCTCCATCAGCTCTTGAAATTTGTCTATTGGCAAAACGACGGCAGTTTTCTTTCCTGATGCATCGGTAATGTATTGGAGCTCCATTTGTTTGATCATTATCATCGTTATCTCCTGTTACCCAATATCTCCCACAACCGTCTGCCACTCCCGCCATCCCGCCCGCTGACGATTGCTACCGGCCGCTTCAAGCGCAGCAAACGCCTGGCGCGCGATGTGGGTGTCCTCCAACGTTTCAAGCCACTCGATCAGGGCTTCCCAATCGTCTTCGTCAATGACGGCAAATCGTTTGCCCTTTGCGGTGACGAATTGTACGGATTGTAATGCTTCTAAACCGCTCGTCGTAATGCTCCTCTCGCGATTTGGAAATCGCGGCTACATGGCTCCGCCGGTCTCCAGGGTGTAATACGGGTCTTCGCCCTTGAAGACGCGGTAGCAGTTCATCGGGTTGCGGGCGTTGAGTTCGCCGGTGTGGAAGATCGCGCCCTGCGGGCATCCGCCGGTACAGAACCCCTGGTAAGTACAGTCGCGGCACGTCTCCAACGCTTGCAGCGGGATGTCGCGGCGCTGCCGCAGCATCACCATCGTGGGATGCGACAGCCACACCTGCTGGAAATCGTCCTCGCCGATGACGCCGAGCGCGAGTTCGCTCAGGTTGTGGCAAGGGACGATGGCGCCGTCGTGCAATACCGCCAGCTTGCTCCACATGCCGCCACAGCCGCACAGCGTCCCGCGACCGGGGAAGCCGGTTTCGCCCCGGGCCAGCGCCGCCTCAATGCGCTCGGACTCGCGCGCCAGCGCCAGCGGCCCGGCGGATGCGCCGATGCGCCCGTCGTAGTGCGCTACGAGGCCGGTGAGTACTTGCATGGCCTGGCGGCGCTGCGCGGGCGTCAGGATGATGTTGTCCTCCTGGCGCTCGACGATGCCGCAGGCGTAGGCCTCGTTGGTGCTGAAGCTCTTCAGCCCCACGTCCTCCAGCAGCAGGTGGGCGATGTTCTCCAGGTCATCGACGTTGTGGCGGGTGATGGTTACGCGCACCGTCATTGGGAAGCCGGCCTCCACCAGCAGCCGCAGACCGCGGATGGCGCGGTCGAAGCTGCCGGGGCGCGTTTTGTCGTGGATCTCCGCCCGCGAGCCGTCGATGGAAATCTGGATCGAGTCCATGCGCAGGCGGCGCTTGCCGTGCTCGAATTGCGCCAGCACTTTCTCGGTGACGAGCGTGCCGTTGGTCAGCAGGCCGTAGCGCATCCGGCTGGCGATCACGCCGTCGATCAAGTCGAACAGGTCGGGCCGGGTGAAGACTTCGCCGCCGGTCAGGGTCACGCGCTGCACCGCCAGGTCGCCCAATTCGGCGAAAAATCTTAGCCAGCGCTCGGTGGGCAGGTCGCGCAGCGCGACCATCTCGTCGGCGTAGAAGCAGTACTTGCAGCCGAGGTTGCACCGCCCGGTGATGGCGATATCCACCGATTGCGGCGCGCCTATGACTTTGGGGAGGGAGGAGTTGTCCAACACTATGCTCCTGAAAAGGCTTTTAACACACGATTATCCCACTGCGACCTTCGGTTCGGGTATGCGAGGCATAGTTTCAATAAGCGCTCGTAAAATCTCATTCACTGACTCAGGTGTTTTGAAAACCTCAGCGATATCTGGGTCGAGAACCACTACCAAACGTTCGCCTTGACCCCGACCCGCAAAACGATTGGAGCGCCCCTTGCTGTAATCGAAGCGATATTCAGTACGCAGTTCATCTACTGTCATTTCCTGATTGGTCTTAGAAACTTGTGTTTTGCTCACAATGTTTCCTGATATTTAAGGCTGCTTTTTCTCTATCCCATTCAAAGTGCAGACTCATTGGTTAAAGTTGTATTGTACCTTGATAAATGCCTACGAACCCTTTGGCGATGAGTTGCTCCATAAACTCGTCCACGTCTCCCGCCACGCTGTCTTCGGGGACGTTGTTGCAGCGGTTCGCCAGCGCCGTGACGACCGCAGCCTTGTCGCGCGGCTCGCGCAGCGCCTCCCAGATCAGCAGCCCGGTGGTGTTGACCACCAGCACGGCGTCCGTATCGGGATTGAACAGCAGCGCGCCGTCCGGCCCTTCCTCGCGGCACGAAACGTCGGGATTGGCGATGTACAATGTGGATTCAGGTATGTTCATAGTTGTCCCCTTGTTGCTATAGTCGTTCTACGCATTCTGTTCGGTCTGCGGCTGCACCGGTTCGACGATGCCGAGCTGTTCCATTTGCCCGAGAATGACGCGCGCATCCTCCAAAATCACTTCCACCGGCTGGGCATAAACCATCGCCATTGTCGCTACGATGGCTTCCAGCGGGGTTTCCCCATCTAAACGGTTGATCAAGTCACGCGCGGTGGCGTTCAGTTCCACCAGGCGCAAATCCTCGCAGTGCAGCGCCAGCGAGCGCTCACCGAAATCTTCGATGGCAACGGCGGGATTTAGGCGGTAGATTGGTAAAGTGTCTGACATAAGTTCTTCAAACGCCTGCCTGTACCGGCGCGATAGCGATATATTCAGCAAAGGAATGGGATTTTGGGACGGGTAGTTGATCTTCAAGCATACCTTGCACGTGCATCTCAATTGCCTGGTGCATATTGCGCGCGACTTGCTCGCGCGTTCTTCCGGTCGCCACACAACCGGGCAAATCAGGTGAGTAGGCAGAATAGTTCCCGTTTGCCTTTTCGATAACGATCAGAAAGCGATACATCTCTGGTTAACCTTTCTTTAGCCTTTGTACCTGTGCCTGCTTGAAAATGCTATTGAGTGTGCCAGGTGCTAAATCGTCACTGGGATGTCCGGCTATCGTCACACGGCCGGGTTTCGTAGGGTGTTTGAATTGCCGATGGCTACCCTTTGTTGCTATCAAATACCAACCATCATCCTCTATCAATCTGATAATTTCGCGAACTTTCATAATGGTCGATTAAGGCAACTGGCTAGAACTTGTTTCCTCTGTTCACAATTATACCTTCACCGGGCGTAAGTCAAGCCTGTCGCGCCCCACCTGTTCAAGCTTTTACCAGCGCCGCATACAAATCAGGCCGCCGGTCGCCGACCGTGTCTAGCTCAAATGCATCTGGACGCAGTACGATGCGCTTTTGGCGCGCTTGCGCCGGTTCGATCTCGGCGTAGCAAATCTCCTCACCATCGCCCGCTTCCGCCAGCACGTTGCCACCCGGATCGCTGATCTGGCTGTGGCCGAAGAACCAGAACCCGCTCTCCTCCCCGCAGCGGTTGCAGGCGAGCAAAAACACGCGGTTTTCCAGCGCGCGCGTGCGCGTGACGAACTGCGGCGCGTTCTGCGAGCCGTCGGGCCAGTTGGTGGGCAGCGCGATGATGTCCGCGCCCGCCAACGCCAGCACGCGGGCGGCCTCCGGGAAGCGCAGATCGTAGCAGATGACCATGCCTACACGCCCGATCGCGGTCTCCCACACGCGAAAGCCGCTGTCGCCGGGCGTGGTGAAGCGATCGATGCCCAGGAGCGGCAGGTGCGCTTTGCGATATACGCCGACCACGCCTTCGGGACTGATCAACGCCGCGCTGTTGTAAAGGTTCGCGCTGCCGTCGCGTTCGAGCAGGCCCACCACGGCGTAGGCGTTGGTTTCTCGGCAGACTGTCGCCAGCGCCTCTGTCGCCGGGCCGGGGATGGCCTCCGCCGCGGCGTACCCCGCTTCGAGCGTCGCAAATCCGTAGCCGGAGACCGCGCACTCCGGGAAAACCACCAACCGCGCGCCTTCTCCTGTTGCCTCACGGAACAGCGCCAGGATGCGCGCCAGATTCGCTGCGTTCTGCCCCAGCTTGGGGTCCATTTGTGCAACGGCGACTTTTACGCTCATTGTGTCTCCCTCGGAGAGTAAACCGCTAATCTCGCTAATCTACGCGAATCTATTAAAAAATTAGCGAAGATTCGCGTGATTCGCGGTTAGATACGCCGCCAATGATGTGCGCAACGCTTGCTGTACGTCTTCTGGTGGGTGGTTGGCGTCGATGAGTCGCCAGCGCGTTGGCTCGGCGGCGACCAGTTCCAGGTAGCCCGCTCGCACGCGTTCGTGGAAAGCCAGGGCCTCGCGGTCGAGGCGGTTCATTTCTCCACCACCGCGCTCACGGCGCTGCAAGCCCACTTCTGGGGAAACGTCCAGGTATAACGTCAGATCGGGGATGAGGCCCTGCACGGCGAAGTCCGTGATCGTGCGCAAGCTCTCTAACGGCAGACCGCGCCCGTAGCCCTGATAGGCGTAGGTACTGTCGAAGTAGCGGTCGCACAGCACGAGCTTTCCGGCAGCCAACGCCGGGCGGATGACTTCCGCCACGTGCTGCGCGCGGGCCGCGGAGTAGAGCAGGATTTCGGCCTGGGGCGCCATTTCGGTATGGGCGCAGTCGTGGACCACGGCGCGGATGGCTTCGCCGATGCGCGTGCCGCCCGGCTCCCGCGTCGTCAGCAGCGGGTATCCCTGCGCGGTCAGCCATTCGGCCAAGAGGCGCGCCTGCGTCGTCTTCCCGCTGCCGTCCGGCCCTTCTAGTGTGATGAATAGTCCTGTTGTCATTTCTTTGTCAGCAGATTTAGCAGATTAAGCAGATTTTTAGCCAGTTGAACAATCCGCTAAATCCGCTTAATCTGCTGATAAAAATCAAGCATAATGTGTAGGTGCTTAACTGTCGCGGAAGACGCGCACGCTGCGGTACGGCTCCTTGCCGTGCGAGCGGGAGGCGAGGCTGGCTTTCTCCGCCATCTCGTGTTGGGTGCGACGCACGAACGAGTTTTGCGGTGCGAGGTCCACGGCCTGCTCCTCACCACCCAGCACCCGTTGGATCGCGCTCTCCGTTTCCTGCATCGCCAGGGCGTAAGGGTCGACCTCTTCTTCGGACAGTTTGAAGAGATCGATCAAGAAGGACTCCATCTGCGCGCCGGTGCTCGCCCGCAGCGCGTAGACCGGGATGTTGCGACTCTCGGCGTCGAGGACGATGTGCGGCCGCTTGCGGTAGTATTGCTTGGACGTGACCAGCACGTGCGCCTCGCCCAGGTTATCGACGATGCGCACCGGCACGTGGAGCAGTTGTGCGGCGCGGATCAGCCGGTTGCGGGCTATGCCGAAGGCGTAGATGCGCTTCTCTTTCAACTTGCGGTGGCTGACCAGTGCTCTGGTTTTCTCGGTGTTCCAGGCAGGCGGGGCCTTCTCGTCCACCTCACCGTTTTGATCCTCCGTCCAGTCGATCTGCTCCATACGCACTTGCCCGTCCTCGTCCCGGTAGCGCAGCACGTCGGGTCGGGGACGACCGCGCAGCAGGGCATCGACGGCCTGCGCCACGTCGTCGCGCACCAGTACCCGCTGGCGATCCTGGATTTCGACCAGCACGTCGAACGTGGGCGGCGCGCGGCGTTCGAGCACCGTCTTCTGCGTGCCGCGGCGGCGCGCTTCCTCGTCGGAAAGCGTGACGCTCTCGATCCCGCCGACCAGATCGGAGAGGGTGGGGTTGAGCAGCAAGTTTTCGAGCGTGTTCCCGTGCGCCGTGGCGATCAGTTGCACGCCGCGCTCGGCGATCGTGCGGGCGGCCATCGCCTCCAACTCGCGCCCGATCTCGTCGATGACGATGACTTCCGGGTTGTGGTTCTCCACCGCTTCGATCATCACCTCGTGCTGCAGGCTCGGCAGCGCCACCTGCATCCGCCGCGCGCGGCCAATCGCCGGGTGCGGGATGTCGCCATCTCCGGCGATCTCGTTGGAGGTATCCACGATAACCACGCGCTTCGTCTCCGCGAGCACGCGGGCGGCCTCGCGCAGCATCGTCGTCTTGCCCACGCCGGGCCGGCCGAGCAGCAACACGCTGTTGCCGGAGGCGATCAGGTCGTCGATAATGGCAATCGTTCCGAAGACCGCGCGTCCCACCCGGCAGGTGAGACCCACGACGGCCCCTTTGCGGTTGCGGATCGCGGAGATGCGGTGCAGCGTCCGCGCGATGCCGGCGCGGTTGTCCGCGTCGAAATCGCCCACCCGCTCCACGACGCCGTCGATGTCCTCCTGGATCACTTCGCGCTCGAACAGCACCACTTCGCCGTCGGTGTAGCGCGCCGTCGGTACCCGGCCCAGGTCGAGAATCACTTCCAGCAGATCGTCCCGCCGCCCTTGTTTCTCCAGTACACTCTGGATCGTGTGCGGCAGCACGTTCATCAAGGCATCCAAATCATCTACAATTAATTGTGTCGCTTTTGTCATCGTGTTTTGTGTCTATCGATAAAGTCAGAATTCACTCTGCTACTGTGATTGTACCACATCCCCTTATAAGAAGGAAGTCGTTTTTGACGCGATGGCGTTCCGCGTTATACTGGCGCTGAGTTGAGGTGAAAGGGATGTTCGGCGGGAAAAGTTGGTTCTATGGGTTGCTGGGCGTTTTCGTCATCCTGGGATTGGCTTATGGGTTGACCATTCCGTTGTTCGAATCCTCCGATGAGTTTTCACACCTGCAAGTGATCCGCTATTTTGCCAATGAGAGGATGCTTCCGCCGCCGGTGTTCCCCGACCGGCGTGCCGACAGCGGGGAAGCGATGGCGTGGTTTTTGACGGTTCACGATCCGCCCCTGTATTACGCGCCGCCGCTGTATCACGCGTTGAGCGCGGCGCTCACCTTCTGGACGCCGATGGAGGATTTACCCGCACGCCTCATCCCTAATCCCGGGTGGGCGAAAGGGTGGTCGCCTGAATCGACGACCGATCCCTGGAACAAGAACATCTACGTGCATCTACCCGACGAGACCGTGGCCCAAAGTGCGACGGTGCGTGCTGCGCTGTTTCTGCGTTTGATTTCGTTGTTGTTGGCATGCGTCCCGATTATCTGTGCGTACGAGATGGCGCTATTGCTCTGGCCGGAGAGATCGGCGTTGGCATTGGCCGCGGCCGGTTTTGTGGCGTTCAACCCGCAATACATCGCTACGGCGGCATCGGTCACGAACGATCTGTTGTTGTGCGCGCTGTTTAGCCTGGCGGTGCTGGCGCTGGTGCGGGCTATCGTGGGCCAGGGGTGGGGATGGCGGCAGTGGGCCTTGCTCGGCGTCGTCGTGGGCGTGGCTGCGTTGGTGAAGCAGAGCGCATTGATGCTGTTGCCTTTGGGCGCCGTGGCCATTCTGTGCCAGACGCCCGATGTGACCTGGCGTCACTGGCGCAAGTGGCTGGCGGATGGCACGGCCTTTGGGCTGGCGGTGCTGTGTGTGGGCGGCTGGTGGTACGGGATGAATGCTGTGCGGTACGGCAACCTGTTGGGTACGGCGACGCACATTCAAAGCCAGATAGCGCTGACAGGTTTTGACCTCCAGGCTGCGGTCAGCTCTTTCCGCTCTTATTGGGCGGCTTTTGGTTGGGGTATCCCCGCGCCGGGTTGGTTCTATTGGATGATGGGCGGCATCGTGACGGCGGCTCTGCTTGGGATTGTGAAGTCGGGCGCGTTATCAGGTGAGGTGTGGCGACTGTCGCCGCCTCTCCGGCGCAGTTTGGCTTTCTTGGGAGGCGTTTTGCTGCTCAACGGTGTGGCTTTTGTCCGTTGGGCGGTTTCCACCGGCGCGCCATTTGGCCGCTTGCTTTTTCCGTCGATTGTGGCGGCAGGAGTGCTGTGGGCGTGGGGTGTCGGACAGTTGTTCGGCGGGAAATCTTTGCGATGGGTTTACCTGGGCCTGGGTGTGGGGATGGTTTGCTTCGCGGCCTGGGTCCCGTGGGGCCTGTTGCGCCCGGCGTATGCGTCCCCGTACCGCGAGCGCCTGCCCGATGGCGTCACCACTCAGGATGAGGCTTTTGGGAACGACGTGCGCTTTGTCGGCTATGCGGACATCGCAGAGGATTTCAGACCCGGCGATAGTTTGCGCGTCACGCTCTATTGGCAGGCGGAACAGGCGCCTGTGCAGCTTTATAGCGTGTGGAGCCAGCTTGGCCCGCAAGATCCCACACAACACGTCGCCGGGGACGACCGCTGGCTGGGAGGGACGCTCTATCCCAGTACGTACTGGCGCGCCGGAGACCTTGTGCAACACACGCTCGACCTGCAGATTCCCGCCTGGACGCCGGCCCCCGCGTTGTATTGGCTGCGGTTCGGCCTGGTCGATGAACAGCAGCGGCGGCTGTCTCTGCCCGATGCTGGTGACGTGATTACGCTTGGCCCCTGGCGGGTGCGTAGTGATGTGAAACCGGCTGCATCTGCGTACAAGACAAACTTCCGTCTGGGAGAAGTGATAGCCCTGGTCGGTTACGACGTGACGATTGCGGAGACGGCGGTTGTGACGCTGACCTGGCGCGCCACAGGGACGCCGGATATGGATTACACCGTCTTTGTCCATTTGGTGGATGCGGACGGCACTATGATCGCTCAGGATGATGGTTTTCCGGCGGACGGCGCGTATCCCACCTCCTGGTGGTTGCCGGGGGACGTGATTCGGGATCGCCATGCATTTTCCTTGGATGAAATCCCACAAACCTCGCTGTATTTCAGAGTGGGGCTTTACGAGCGCGAAAGCGGCAACCGTTTGCCCGCCTATCAAGCTAATGGCGAACGCCTGCCGGATGACGTGTTGACGCTTCTTGTGGGCAGGTAAGGACCGGGTGGTTATGGCTGAGAAAATCCATTCGAAGGCAGGCCTGGGCATTATCCTGCTGCTTTTCGTGTTGCTCGGCGTCCTCAACAGTGTGGTCACGCCGCTGTTCGAAGCGCCGGACGAACTCTGGCACTTTGCTTTCGTGCGCTATCTGTCGCTCAACCGCGCGCTGCCGGTGCAGCCCAGAGAGGGCACCGACATCTGGCTGCGGGAATCGGGCCAGCCGCCGTTGTATTACCTGACTGCGGCTCCTATCGTCGCGGCCTTCGATACCTCCGATTTCCCCGATTTTGTGCGGTTCAACGTCGCGCACCCGGCGGTGACGGTGAATGCGCAGAGTGACGCGCCGAACGTCTTTATCCACACGCCTTATGAGGCGTTCCCGTATCGCGGCAGCGTTTTGGTCATTCATCTTCTGCGCGTTTTTACGTTGGTGTGGGGCGTCGGCGCGATCATCGGTGTGTACCTGGCAGCGCGCGAACTTATACCGGATTCTCACTGGCTACCCCTTGCGGTGGTGTGCCTCACAGCGTTCAACCCGCACTTCATCTATATCAGCAGTGTGGTCAACAACGACGCCACCGTCGCCTGTCTGGCGACGCTGACGTTGTGGCTGTGCCTGCGCTTGATGAAAAGTCCGACCTTCCGTCGCTACCAGATCAGTCTTGGGGTGGTTTTGGGGCTGGCGCTGCTCAGCAAGTTGAGCGCCCTGGCTTTGCTGGGGATTGTGGGACTCGCGCTGGTGATGGTGTGGCGGCGCGACCGGGATACGCGGGCATTCTTCACCCGTGCGCTGTTTGTCTTTGGGCTGGCATTGCTCGTCGCCGGGTGGTGGTACGTTCGTAACTGGCGGCTGTATGGCGATCCTCTGGGCTGGAGCGTGTGGTTGGCCCATGCCGGAGTGGAAGCGCTGGGGATCCTTGATCTGCTGCGCCAAATCCCGCAAGTCGCCGAGCGTTTTTGGTCGCCGTATGATGCGCTGTTTCCCGTATGGTCGCTGTGGCTGTTGGCGGCGGCGACGCTCGTGGCGGTGAGCGGTTGGGTCAGGGTGCTGGCAAAGCGTGAACTGGCTCCCGGCATTTTTATCGAAGGGATGCTCTTGTCCGCCGTTTGGTTCGCCGTGTTGTGTGTGAGTCTGTTGCGCTTTATGAGCCTCACACCGGCCGCCAACGGGCGCTTGCTCTTTCCGGGCATCGCGGCATTTGCGGCGCTGTGGGCCTTGGGGTTCCGGTTTGCACTGCCGGAGAGATGGGCAATGCGGGGACTCGGCGTCATTGCTGCCGGATTGTTGCTGTTGAGCCTGTACACTCCTCTGCTCGGCATCGTGCCGCGATATGCGCCGCCGTTGGCGAAGTCCCCCACTGCATTGAAGGGCACAACACTGTTCGACGACGCGGCGTTTGGCGCAGTGCGGTTGTTGGGCGCGCGTGTTTCCCCCGATACGGTTGCAGCGCCTGGCAACGTTCGGGTGATACTCTATTGGGAGACGGTGGATTCTCCATCCGCAGATTTGCGCGTTGTTGTGCGGCTGTGGACGGCAAGTGGGCAGTTGATCGCGCAGCGCGATACTGTGCCCGCGGGTGATCGTTATCCGCCGGACTTGTGGCAGGCCGGGGACATTATCCGCGACGAGCATCCCTTGCGCGTGGACGTATCCGGGCCGGCGATGGCTCGTGTTACCATCAGTGTACTGGTTGGCGATACGCCGTTGGGCGAGGTGGCTTCGCCACTGATTCTGCGTGTGACCGGGCCTGGAAGGGCGGTGGGTGATCTGCGCCCGTTGGATTACCGGTTGGGGGATGCGTTGGCGGTACGAGCGTATACTGTGGTGAACGATGGTGAATGCGTGACTCTTGCTCTGCAATGGGACGTTGTGGCGACACTGCCCGCAGATTACACAGTGTTCGCTCACATTTACGATGCCGCTGGTAATCGCATCGCTCAGGGCGACGGCCCGCCTTTGGACGGCGACTATCCTTCTTCCTACTGGCAAAGCGGGGAGCGTTTGACCGACACACGCAAGATCGTGCTCGAGGATCCTGCATCGGAACCGGCCTATCTGCTGGTGGGCTTTTACCGGCTCACTGACGGCGTCCGCTTGCCGGTGGTCGGTGCTGACGAACAGCATGTCGCCGACGATGCGATTCGCCTAAAGGTGGATTGACTAGCGCAGCTCGATGGCCCAGTCGAGCACTTCGACGCCGCGGTACTCTTCCTCGATCCAGTGGACGGCTTTTTCGAGCACGGCGTAGATATGCCCTGTGTCGTTTGAGACGGCGACGACGGCGATATCCGCCGATTGCCAGGTATCCTGGTTCCCTACCTCAGCGGCGGCAATCTCGAATTGCTTTCGCAGTTGGTTGAGCAGCGGCTTGAGCATCCCGCGCTTCTCCTTTAGCGAGAACGCGCCGGGCAGGTACAGGTGAATAGTACACGCTCCGATGATCATAAAGCCCTCAGCTATCAGTTGTTAGTCCAAAGTCGGAAGTTAGGAATCGGTCTCCAAAATCCAAGACCCTTAATTTTTCTTTGTCCACACGGGATTGGCGTATTTCTCGGTCGCGAGTTGGTCGATCAGGCGGCGCTCGGCGGGCAGGAGGGGGGCGGGGATGAGGGTGAGGTTGAGCGCGGCGGTGAAGCCTTCGACGAGTGTATCGACAATCTCACGCCAGGCGACGGCGCGACCGAGCGCGTCGCGCAGGGTGAGGGCGTGTTCGCGGATGCGTGCGGCGGGAGGATGCGCGGTGAGGTAGTCGCCGACGCGGGCGATGTCGCCGCTGAGCGGCAGCGTCCCGTGTTGGAGGATGCCGCCTTTGATGCGCATCTGCGCGCTGCCGAACAGTTTGCGCGGCCCTACGGTGATCTCATAATCCGAGGGCAGCTCGAAGCAGACGGGCGAACGAATTTCGCCTGGTGAGCGCGTGCCACCGCGATGTTCGGCGTGGGCACTGGCTTCGGCGTTGTGCAGGCCTACTTTTTCCAGGGCGTAGAGCAGCGCGGCGCTCAATCCCCGGTAGCTCTCCGCAATGCCGCCGGCTAAACGTGGCTCGTCGTGCGTCACAGCGACGGCGTAGGCGAGTTCGTCCTCGTGGAAGACGGCAGTCCCGCCTGTGGCACGCCGCAGCAGTGTGACATTGTCCGCAGCGAGTCTTGCCACGTCCGCATCGGCGCACGGCTGCCCGCGTCCCAACGTCAGCGCCGGCGGCGACCAGGCGTAGAGTCGCAGCGTGGGCGGCGAACGGCGCGTCGAGACTTCGCGCAGCAACGCCTCGTCGGTCGCCATGTTCAGCGCGCCGGGTTTGGGGTGCGGTTCGAGTATGAGTCGCCAGGTGGCGGGAGGGTAGTCTTTAGTCATAAGTCCGAAGTCGAAAGTCGAATGTCAAAAGTCCGACGTTGAATCGACGCATGAGCGAGGTGTGTGGCTATTGGACCGCCATAGCATAAATCCGCACTTCGCGCTCCAGGCGATCCTGTAAGCGGTCTTTCTCCATTTCCAAATCGTAGTGCGTTTGCAGATTGATCCAAAAGCGTTCTGATAGTCCAAAGTAACGTGATAGTCGTAAGGCTGTATCAGGGCTGATAGACCGTTTGCCCTGCACGATCTCATTGATGCGACGTGGCGGTACGCCGATGTCCTTTGCCAGGCGATACTGGCTGATTTCCAGCGGTTGCAGGAACTCTTCCAATAGAATTTCACCTGGATGAATAGGCGGTAAAGTTTGCTCGCTCATAGTGACTCCCTAATGATAATCCACGATCTCAACACGATAGGCATTGCCGTCTTCCCACTCAAAACAGATACGCCATTGAAGATTGATGCGGATGCTATATTGCCCACTGCGATCGCCGGTAAGTTTTTCGAGATGATTGGATGGCGGGATTCGTAAATCTTGTAAGGTTTCGGCTGCGTCCAAGATCTCCAATTTCATTCGCGCTGTGCGTTGGATTTCAGGCGGTAAACGGCGCGAGAATTGACGTCGGAAAATTTTGACGGTTTCTTCGGCAGCAAAACTCTTGATCATCGTTTCTATAGTAACGCCATGCGTTATGATTGTCAAGAGACAAAAGCTAGTTCAACTGACCATTGGTGTTTGTGTAATATGTTTCTCTGGTGATTCTGAAGGCATAACCGCCTTCATCATCTATGCCCAGATACTGCATCCCAATCTTTTCCATAACGCGCTTTGAAGCGAGATTCTCCGGCGCGGCACCTCCATGGACACTGGTCAGGTTCATCGGACCAAAAGTATAGCCCAGCAAAGCTCTGGCAGCCTCGGTTGCCAATCCCTGCCCCCAATAGTCCGCTTTCAGCAGATAGAATAGCGCCGGATCGGGCTTAGTGCTATCCAGGTGATCTAGACCGCACCAGCCGATAAATTCGCCTGTATCCTTGAGGATGATTGCCAGGCACAAGTGCGTCAGTTTCCCTGGTGCATTCTGAGCGTGATTGTTGAGCATCCAACGTACTTGCCGTTCGGCTTCCGCGCGGGAAATAGGGCCTTCATCCAATTTCCAACTGCGCGCCACATCGTCGACATCGGCGATCGTGACCGTTCTGAGGATTAACCGGGCTGTCTCGATGAATACGTTGGTTGTCATAAGTGGAGGACTACCTCAACCACCTCAATCAATTACTTGTGACGAAGTCATTCACTTGTCTCTTGCCCTCTGTAGCGACTTCAAGTAGCCTCGCGATCCGTTCGCAATCTCCCCGCCGCGACGTGAGAAATAAAACCGGGAACCCTATACCTATGAAGGCGTTTATGATCGGGAAAGGTAAAGCCAAAATGGGGATACTCAGAAGCGTGCGGTATGTCTCATCCCCTAACTGCATCAGGTGCTCTCCAAATGCGAAGAGAAAGGCGATCCATATTGCTTCCACAACCACAGTCATAGCGCACGGTAAAACAATCCATAGTAGTCCCCACACCAGCGCCGCAGTTTTAAGTCCAGAGGAAGTTTGACATTCTCCACATAGCAGTGAGCCACTTTCCGCTGGCTCCACGCGTCCTCGGAAATAGGGTGCGAAGGGATTGCGCATTCCGGTCGCCAGCCGCACTGAAATGTTTCTTTCCTGTACACTCCCCCATAACGGCCCGCGATCCTGGTTGGACAGGACGTTTTTACACAGTTGATTTTCGATCCGCTGACTACATGTCTCAGGGTCGAGAGGGCTGCGTATCTCGTACTGCATTTCGATCTGTAGACGCTTAAGGGTTTGACTCAGGAGCGATCATGGGTAGAACTTCTTCGACTGCCTCGATCATCTGCGGCGGAACGGGGACCATCCAGGCTTCCTCGCTCGCGCTGCGCGGACGGGGCGGCAGTTGGATTTCGATGTGCAGCCGCGTAGGTTCATCGCGGTGCAGGGTGACGCGGCGCACGTAGCTGGATGTGCCGTTGCCCTTGAAGTAGTTGCCGAGCGCGTAGACTTCGTCGCGGCCCAGGGCGACCTCGCCCGGTTCGGCTTGCACGTAGGCTTTGCGGACCATCAGGTGTTGGCTGCCCGCCACGACTGCGCCGATGACAGCGCCAACGACACCGCCGCTCACCAGCCCAATCACACCACCTAGGATCGCCTGGCCCCAACCCTCATCCGAGCCGATGAGGAGGCCGGTCAACAGGCCGGCAATGGCGAAAAGTACAGTCAGGCAGCCCAATTGGACTTTCCAATCGCCGCCTTCTTCTTCCCAAACAGCTTCTTTGAGACGTTCCCACTCCAGCGTGGAGTACTTCCAGCGCACGAGCGGGCGGTCGCTGGCGAGGAATTCGTTGGACCGTCGTATGTGTGTCCAGCCCCACACCCACACAATGAGTGTCATCACGCCGAACAGCACGAGGAAGCCCACGGCAATCGCGAGGAAAACGTAGCCGGTCAATCCAAGGGCAGACACGCCCCAGGCCACCAGCGTACCGAGCAACGCCAACAGCGTGAGCCACAAAGGGGCCATCCATGCGCGCCGGTAGGGATCGTTGGTGGGCGGTTGGAAATCGTATTCCTCTGTCGTCATAGTGTACCTCGATTCTCAGTAGATCGGAAAATGGCGAAGACTACAAAAGTCTCAGCACGTACTGTGTATTGCAGGCCTGTCGTTTAACGTATATACTGGCTCAAGCAAGCGCCTAGTCAGACTTTTGTAGTCTGGCTCAAACGTGATGCGTGACACGTGAGATGTGAGATTGTGTTCACGCATCACGAGTCACGCCTCATGCCACGTGTTTCTCCCCGCGTTGCGGAACAACGACGTTGCCATATCCTAATCCGCGCAATCCCTCGGCGAGATTCTGTGCTGGCTTGGGGTCGCCGTGGACGACGAAGGCGGTTTTGACGGTGTGCGCCTGCGGCGTGGCCCAGGTGAGCAGGTCGGTGTAGTCGGCGTGGGCGCTGTAGCCGTAGAGCGTGTAGACTTCGGCGCGGCGCTCGAATTCCTCGCCGAAGATGCGCACCACGGGTTCTTCCTCGGCGATGCGGCGGCCTAACGTGTACGGCGCTTGCCAGCCGGCGATGAGCACCGCGTTCTTGGGATCGCTGATGGCGTGTTTGAGGTGGTGCTGCACGCGCCCGGCTTCGGCCATGCCGGAGGCGCTGATGATGATGACTGGATTCTGCATGGTGTTGAGATCTTTGGATTCCTGCACGCTGCGGACGTAGCGCAGCCGGTGAAAACCGAAGGGGTCGTCGCTGTCACTCGCCGCGATGAAATCCCGCGTCTCCTGGTCGTAGCAATCCGGGTGGAGGCGGAAAACTTCGGTAACGTTGACCGCCAGCGGGCTATCGACGTAGATCGGCAGCTCCGGGATGCGTCCTGCGTGGGTTAGTTGGTGCAGGTCGTAGACGATGTCCTGCGTGCGCCCCACCGCGAAAGCGGGGATGATGATGCGCCCGCCGCGTCCCGCCACGGTGTTGACGATGTCGGCGAGTTGGCTTTGGATGTCCTGAACGGGCGGATGCTCGCGGTCGCCGTAGGTGCTTTCGATCATCAGGTAGTCGGCGGGCGGCATGGGAGCGGGATCGCGCACGATGGGGAGCTTGGGCTGCCCCAGGTCGCCCGTGAAGAGCAAGCGCACGATGCCTTCGCGTTCTTCCGATTCCAGCAGCACCATCGCCGATCCCAGGATGTGCCCCGCATCGAGAAAGGTCACGCGGACGCCGCGGGCGATCTCCACGGGCCGGTTGTAACCAACGCCGACGAAGTAGTCCAGCGTGCGCAGCGCGTCGGCCTCGGTGTAGAGTGCTTGCATCGGCGGCTCGCCTTTGCGCTGCCGCTTTTTGTTGACGTATTCTACGTCCCCCTCGTGGATGCGCCCCGAATCGGGCAACATCGCTCCACAGAGGCCGTAGGTGGCGTGTGTGGCGTAGATTGGGCCATCGTAGCCGGACTTCACCAGGTTGGGCAGGTTGCCGGAGTGGTCGATGTGCGCGTGAGAGAGGACGACGGCGTTTAGGCGATGAATATCGACGGGGATTTTGTGGTTGCGCGCGTAGGCTTCATCGCGCTTGCCTTGATACAGGCCACATTCCAGCAAAATGCTGCGCTTGTTGGTGCGGATGAGATACATCGAGCCGGTGACAGTCTCGACGCCGCCGAGAAACGTGATTTTCATCTTCGGTTCCTCCAGAAGCAACCACGAATCTACACGAATTTACACTAATTTGCTTTCTATTCGTGAGTGTTTGTGACAATCGACAATCAAAGAATTGTACACGGATTTCATGGATTCTTTGGATTTTAGGAAAACAATCCGTGTTTTCCGTGTTCATCCGTGTACCGGAATTGCGAGATGCTTTTGAGCTATGTGGCGCTGCGCACAATGCGCAGCAAATCCGGGCCATACGCCGCCTGCCGCCACGGGCCGATGCCGGGGATGTCGCCCAGGTTTTCCAGCGTGCGCGGCGGACGGTGCGCCAGTTCCCAGAGCACGGCGTTGGGCAGGATGACGTCGGAATCGACGCCCCGGCGAGCTGCGACGTCCTTGCGCCAGGCCTTGAGGGCGTTGTAGCGGTTGATCACGTCTTGTGCGGGACGCTCGTGATTGCACGGCGAGGGCGGCATGGGCAGTGCGGGGCTGTGCAACGCCTTCAGGATGCCGTTGCCGAACCGCTGCGCCTGGTACACCGTCAGCCCGGAGGTGGTGAGTTCTTCGTAACTGCGCGGCTGCACCTGCGCCAACTGGATCAAGCGTTGGTTCGAGACGACCTTGACGGCGGGCCGGTCCATGCGCCGGGCCTGTTTGTCGCGCCAGAGATGCAGGCGATAGAGCACCTGCTGCTCGCCTGGATGCAGGTCGTGCACACCTTTGATGCGCCAGAAGAAATCGTCGGGGTGGGGATCGGCGGGCGGGTGGATGGTCTGGCAGAGATAGTCGAAGGTCTCCTGCGCCTCTTCCCACCGCCCGGCGGCGATTAGTTGCTCCTTTTGAATTTCCCGCAGGTCGAGCAAATAATAGCTGTCCATCCAGGCGTAGGTGAGCGCCTTGGCGTCGATGGGGCGCTTGCCCCAGTCGTAACGCTGGAAGTGCTTGTCCATATAAACGTTGAAGGTGCTGGCGAGGATGTCACCCAATCCCACGCGCGGCCAACCGAGGATGCGCGCGGCCCACATCGTGTCGAAGAGTGTGTTACACGTGAACCCGAAATCGCGCCCCAGCATAATCAAGTCGTAATCCGCGGCGTGGAAGACCTTCTCGATCTCCGGCGCGTCGAACACCGGGGCCAGCGGGCTGAGGTCGTCCAGCGGGAGCGGATCGATCAGGTAGTTTGCCTCCGGCGTCGAGATCTGGATGAGGCACACGTGCTCGTGGTAGGCGTAGAGGCTGTTCGCTTCGGTATCTACGGCGATGCGCGGCTCATCCAACAGGCGTGTCGCCAGGCCGCGCAGCGCGTCTGGCGTGGCGATGACTTCCGGTGGAGCGATGGTCGATGCCGCTCGCGGCTCTTTCTGTGCCATAGTGCGGTTATTATCGCTGTTCAGGGGAGTTTGTCAAGAATAGGTGTGTTTGGGGGCGGCTTTGCCGCCCCCAAACACACCTTGCGATAAAAGAGGGAGCTACGCCAGCGTGAACGACGCCAGGGCGCGGATGTCTCTGGATGAGCTGCCGAACATCACCTCGAACGCGCCCGGTTCGGCCACCCATTGCCCGCGATAGGGATCGTAGAACGAGAGCGCGCGCTCGTCCAGCGTGAACTCGACGACGGCGCTTTGTCCGGGTTCCAGGTGCACTTTCTTGAAGCGCTTCAACTCCTTCGGCGGGCGCACCAGCGACGAAACCGGATCGCCGACGTACACTTGCACCACTTCTTGTCCCGCCACCGCGCCGGTGTTCGTCACTTTGACGGAGACGCGGGCGGGTTCGCCGGTCTTGACTACTGCGGGAACCTGCGGGTCACTGTAGGCGAACGTGGTGTACGACAACCCGTGCCCGAAGGGGAACAGCGGCTCGACGTCCTTTTTGTCGTAGTAGCGGTAGCCGACGAAGATGCCCTCGCCGTACAGCACTTCCATGGAGCCGGGGTAGTTGATGAAGGCCGGGTTGTCCTCGTAGCGTTTGGGGAACGTGACCGGCAGCTTGCCGGAGGGGTTGACCGCGCCGCTGAGCACGTTGGCGACCGCGTTGCCGCCTTCCTGGCCCATGTAGTAGGCCAGCACGATTGCCGCCACGTCGTTCGCCCACGGCATTTCGACGGGCGAGCCGACGTTGAGCACGACGACGGTGTTGGGGTTCGCCGCCGCGACCGCCGCAATGAGCAGGTCTTGCTCGCCGGGCAGCTTCATGTCGGGACGGTCGTGTCCTTCGCTCTCGAAGCCTTTGGGCATCCCGCCGAAGATGATGGCGACGTCAGATTGCTTCGCCAGCGCGACGGCGCGTTCCAGCCGGTCGTCGGGATCGGGGGCATATGCGCCTTGCAGGTAGAGCGCGGTGGATTCCACGTCCGGCAGCTTGACGTACTCGACTTTGAGCGCGTAGGCGCGGCCGGCTTCCAATGTCACAAACGCCTGCGCGACGCTGCTGAACCAGCCGCCTTCCGTTCCGGGGGTGGCCTCCAACATCAGCGCGCCGTCGAGGTACAGGCGCGCGATGCAGGCATTGCGCAGTTGCAGCGCGTAGCGCCCGCTGCTCGGCACGGTCAGCGTGCCGGTCCAACGTACCGAGAAGACTTTCCCGTCCACGCCCCGCGGCAGTGGGATGCGCCAGTCTTCGACGTTGGGTTCGACGCGCGAGGCGACCGGCGCGCCGGAAAGGTCGGCGTTGTTGAAGAACTCGCACAACAGCCCTTCACCCAGGTAATCCGGTTTGATGGCGGGCAGTTCCACGAAATTGTCGCAGCCTTGTTCGTAATGGATGGCGACCGTGTCGCCGAGTTTGGCCTTCAGTCCTTCCAGCGGGCTGATGCGGTAGGGCGGCTCCAGGTACGAGCTGCCGCCGCCGCCGATGCGACATTCCGCCGCGTTCGGGCCGATGACGGCGATGGACTGCACGCCCTTGAGCGGTAACACGTCGCCGCCGTTGACGGCGGTCTCATTCTTGAGCAGCGTGATGGAGGCTTCTTCCAGTTCGCGGGCGAGTGCTTGATGTTCGGGCGTGTTCAGTGATCCGGCAGGCATTTCGCCGTCCATTTTGCCAGATTTGACGATCATCCGCAGCATCCGCCGTACCGCCTCGTCGATCGTGTCTTCGTTCACCTGCCACGTGTTGACGGCCATTTCGAGCAGTCTGCCGTAGTAAAGCGCCGGGCCGGGCATTTCGATGTCCAGGCCGCCGGCGACGGATTCCACGGTGGTGTGGTTCGCGCCCCAGTCCGAGACGACGACGCCTTCGAAACCCCATTCGCCTTTGAGGATCTCGTTTTGCAGGTAGTCGTTTTCGCTGCCATAGACGCCGTTGATGCGGTTGTACGAGCACATCACCGTCCAGGGATTGGCCTCTTTGACGACCATTTCGAACTGCGCCAGGTAGATTTCGCGCAGCGTGCGCTCGTCCACCACGGAATTGCCGCGATGGCGCTCGAATTCCTGGTTGTTGCAGGCGTAGTGCTTAAGCGACGCGCCCACGCCCTTGCGCTGCAACCCGTTCACCCATGCCACGCCGGTGCGGCCCGCCAGGTACGGGTCTTCGGCGTAGGCTTCGAAGTTGCGACCGGCGAGCGGCGTGCGCACGATGTTGACGCACGGGCCGAGCAGGATGTCGCAGCCCAGGGCGCGCGTCTCTTCGGCCAGCGCCTCGGCGACGCGCTCGATGAGGGCTGGGTCCCAGCTCGCTGCCATCGAGACGCCGGTGGGGAACGAGGTCGCCGCGCCATGCACGCGCTTGCCGCCGGTGCGGTTGGCGCGCACGCCGTGCGGCCCGTCGGTCATCACCAGCGCGGGGATGCCCAGGCGCGGAATGGCAACGGTGTGCCAGTCGTCCTCGCCGGAGAGCAGGGAGACTTTCTCTCGAAGCGTCAGTTGGTTGAGCAGGGTTTCGACGCGCTGCTCGATGGTGGTATCGGTCAATTTCGTCATATATGCCTCCAATTGGAATATGGTTTGAGGCTCAGTATACCTCAAAAGTTGGGGGGATCAACGGTAATTTGTAAAAATCACCGACCTATTTATCATGAGTAATGATGCTCAGGTCAGTCAGTGCCGGGTCGGATCTTTATGAACTTTCAGGACCCAACGTGGTAATGTAGACAGGACTGCTTGAGCAGGTGAAAGCCCCCCCTTAATCCCCCCCGATGGGGGGGAGATCTTGGCCCAGCACATTATCTTCCCCCCGATGGGGGGAATTAAAGGGGGGAAACTCTCCACCTTGATTACCCGATTATTTTCGTAAACTTCATAAGGAGTTGTCGAAGTGTCAGACACAAAGCGTCTCTATTATCTCGATAATCTGAAAGTTGCTCTCATCACTTTGGTCATTGCCCACCACGTCGGTCAGGCTTACGGTCCCACCGGCGGCGATTGGATGATCACCGATGCCTCCAGCGCGCCGGTGTTGGGGGCGTTCTTTTTCGTGAACCGCTCGTTCTTCATGAGCCTCTTCTTTATGATCTCCGGTTACTTCACGGTGATGTCATATCGGGCCAAAGGCGCGCGCCCTTTTCTGAAGGATCGCTTGCTCCGGTTTGGCCTCCCGGCCTTGTTCTTCGCCTTGATGATGATTCCGATGAAGCTGTTCGTGTTTGGCGGCTCTCTTTTCCCACTGGAGGTCGGGCATCTGTGGTTTCTGGAACATCTGCTGGTTTTCAGTGCGGGCTATGTGCTGTGGGAGAGGTTGCGGAAGGATCGCCCCTCAGAAAGCCAGGGGCAAGCCGATCTCCCTGGTTATAGGTCGATTTTACTCGTCGCGGTCGCTTTGGCCGTTGTGACCGGCATTGTGCGCATCTGGTTCCCGATTGATCGATGGGAGTACCTGCTGGGATTTTTCCGGGTGGCCTTCGCCGACGTTCCACGCGACCTGGCTTTCTTCACCATCGGCGTGGCGGCCTACAAGGGCGACTGGTTCCGCAAATTCCCCACACGCGATGGCTACGTCTGGCTCTCCGTCGGCGTGGGATTGGCCGCGTTCTGGTACGCCTATGAATTGCTGTTGTGGCAATGGCTCCCCACCGACGGCATCGGTTGGGACATTTTTCGCCTGCTGTGGGAGATGGTGTTCTGTTTCGGCATGTGCATCGGGCTGACCGTTCTGTTTCGGGAGAAGTTCGACACGCAGGGGCGACTGGGGAAGGCTATGGCGCAAAGCCAGTACGCTGCATACATCTATCACATCTTCGTCGTGCTTCTGTTTCAATTTCTACTGGCCGATGTCAGCCTGCCCGCATTCGCCAAGTTTGTTCTGGTGACTCTGGCCGCCGTGCCGGTTACGTTTCTGTCCAGCTATTGGTTAAGGAAGCCGCTTGGTCTTTAGACAGGATTTACAGGATGAACGGGATGAACACAAAGGAAAGCATTGCCAAAGCCTATGACCGGGCAGCGAAGGATTACGCCGCGGCCATGTGGAATGAATTTGAAAGAAAACATTTCGATCAAATCATCCTCCGGTGGTTTGCCACGCAAATCCCGCCCGATGAGACTGTACTGGAAATCGGGTGTGGTCCTGGTGAGGTCTCGGGCTTTTTGTACCGTGAGGGCGTCAGGTGCCTGGGGACGGATATTTCTACGCAGATGGTTGAAGCTGCGCGGATGTACTTTCCCGATGTGCAGTTTGAGACCCAGGATTTTTTCCAGTTGGGGTATGACGATAACACGTTTTGTGGGGTGGTCGGCTTTTACGCAATCGTCAATCTGGTCTTGGAAGAAGTACAGGCGGTGTTAGTGGAAGTGAAGCGTGTGCTCAAGCGCGAGGGCCTCTTTTTGTTCAGCTTTCACATTGACGAAGGGGAAGAGAAGGTCGACGTTGAGAATTTCTTCAAGCAAGAAGGCAATGTGCTGACGTTCTATTACTTCAAAGTTGATGACGTGAAAGCACTGGTCGAGAGTGTGGGGTATCAGGTGGTCGACATTTTGATCCGATACCCCTACACGGACGTCGAGTATCCGAGCAAGCGGGCGTATTTTGTGGTGAGGAAGGCTTGAGGGTAAAGAAATGTCGCCCGCCGTGAACACTTTTCCGTGTGGGGGCGTGCCCGCCTCTATCAATTCCCCAATCGCCAATCTCTGTTGACTGATCCTGCAAACTCCCTATACTAAAGACAGTAACCTTGCTACAACGAAATCGTCCTGCAACTCTCATCCAGTCCGGGGCATTGACCACCGGCGATAACTGTGCTATCTCACTGGCCTCGACACGGCAAACGGTGCACAAGCCGACATTGTAGGGATTGTATATGGCCAAAGACGTAACCTTTTTATTGACATGTTAGCTGGTAGAACGAGAAATGCTTCATCGAGCAAGCGAATGTTAATATGAATCTGAGAGGATCATACCGGGCTTTACGCAACAACTCGAAGGCTGCAATGCTTGCAGCGATAGAGATTTACAATAAGCCACAAATTGAATATCGAGATGAATGTTTCTTGATTTTGTTGGTAAATGCTTGGGAGCTACTACTTAAGGCCATATTATCTAAAAATAAACAGAGTATTTTCTATTTTAAAAAAACTACAGTAGCAAAATTAGCTAGAGAGCAACTCCTCGAGCCCCGCTAGATACAACTCAGGATCACGGCGGAAACGGCGCTGGAGCACGCGGCTGTGCCGATGCTTATCCAGCTCACCCCGCAGTGCCA
>Ga0209723_1002322_pt1 | contig 25795 bp, 20 predicted proteins | sample BiotimSIPDNA_2_FD_185750 | JGI IMG/M metagenome (GOLD analysis project Ga0209723, IMG submission 185750) | Anaerobic biogas reactor microbial communites from Washington, USA - Biogas_R2 time_0 SIP DNA (SPAdes) (version 2) | ecosystem: Engineered > Bioreactor > Anaerobic > Unclassified | place...
AAGCCATAAGTGAGTATAACGAAAAAATGCTGTCCTCGCTGACTCTGATAGGAGGATTATTGATGCTGCTGCCGGTGCTGGCAGCACCTTTCAGTAAGACAAAGACAGACGCTGTCCCTGTATATTTGTCGGCGGCTGCGCTCTATTTTATCCTGTTCTTTATCTTTAAGATCCCTGTCATAAAAAAACACGCGCTTGGCGGGCTTTATATCTGTTTTTCCCTCTTTTTTGCGTTTGCAATATTTCTCAGTGTGATTCATTCGCCAAATATGCGGGCGACAGTTCTGCTGGGGGCATTTTGCATTATGCCGCTCGGCTTCATCGACCGCCCTTACCGTATGAACCTGTTTGCTGCTTTTTGGCTTGCGGTTCATACGATATCGGCGTTTTACCTGAAACCGCAATATGCGCTTGATGATACGATCAATTGCCTGTGTTTTGCCATCCTCGGGTGCTTTATCGGTAATATCGTTGTATGGGTCCGTTTAAGAAGCTATGAGGCTCACCGCCTGCTGATCATCGAAAAGGAAACCGATGTACTGACAGGCCTCTACAACCGCCGCAAATTGTTTGAAACACTGGCAGCTCTGGAAACGACAAGCGCTGAAAAACCATCCGGGATCCTGATGATAGATATCGATCACTTCAAAGACTTTAACGATGACTACGGACACAGCGCCGGTGACAAATGTCTGAGCCGTCTGGGAGAGGTGTTTTCGATTTCCGCGCAGAATTTCCGGCTGCATTTCTACCGCTACGGCGGTGAGGAATTCGTGGCAATGGCGTATGGATACAGCGAGAAAGAGCTGTTGTCCATAGCGGAAAGTCTGCGGATCGCCGCGCAAAGTACGGATATCGACGGTCATCACACTACCATCAGTATCGGCGTAGCTTACTGCGGCGATGAACAAATAAAAAACTATGAAAACGTGATCGATCGCGCCGATAAGGCAGTTTATGCCGCAAAGCGCTCGGGGCGGAACAAGGTATGTAATGAGCCAAACGAAATTTCTGTCCGATAAGTATATTTGTTGATAAAAAGCCGGCAGACGCGGATATATCATGTTTTCAGCATATGAATCAGCTGGAAATCTATAGGGGATTATGGCTGATAATAAAACGATTCGCTTATGCCTTTTTTTTAAAGCCTTGGCTATACAATTCCACCGCCGGGCGTGTGCGGGATGCTCACCGACTGACCGCGCACGTGCCGGGTGCAAAAAGAACATGAGCAGCGCTTGACAGCTGTTCATGTTCTTTTCGTTTTGTCTTGTGTTCAGCGCCTCAGGTGTGTGCGCCTGCTGATTCAGCCGATTACCTGCCGTATTTTGTCAGCGTCGCTCCTGTGATCTTCTTTACGAAATACGGGTTTTTGGGCGGCTTTTCGAACGGGACAGGGGCTTGTAAGCTGCCGTAGCTTCCCATGCAGGTCATGCCCATTGTCTGCCCGTTCAGCGGGCCTGACACAAAGATCGCAAGGCGGTTTGTGTCAAACACGGGAACCGTGCCGCCCGGTTTGCAGTCATCAACCGATAATCCCGGCAATTCCCCGCTTTTTGCGACTTCCAGGATTCCTTCCTGCAATTCGCTGCCCAATTCATCCCACGGGAACCTGTTGTAATCGCCGATATATCTGGCAAGGGACTCTCTGGTGTAGCCCGCTGCGGCCAGCTCGCGCGCCTGCCCCGGATAGAGGACCAGAAGGTAATTGCGGCTGCTCATTAGCCTCATCGGATTTGCGACGTTAGCGCTCATTCTGTGAATATCATGCTTGTTTTTGGCCGCGAATTCGAGAGCTGTCGGCGATGCGCCGATCGCTCTTTCCGCTATCCTGTCCAGATCCGCCTGGAAGCCGTATGTCCATACGCTCGACGGCAGTCTCGTGATCTCAAACGGCCAGTCTCCGTCGATGTGCGTGACCTCCTCGACCAGGACGATGCTGTCCTCCGGTTTAAAGCCCCGCGACACGTGATAGGGTTCCCAGGGACTATCGTCTTCGTTTTCGCAGAACAACACATTGCAATATCTCGTAGGATTGCCTTTCATGCCTCCGTCGATCGAGAAGTCCATCCAACCGAGATTGATAGCGCACAGACTGACAGCGCGGCCTATGGAGCTGTTTGCCCTGTTGCCGGGCCCAAGATATCCTGTGCCGGTGTTCATGCCGAGCTCTTTCGTGATCGGCCCGCTGATCGCGATAAGTAAGTGCGTGGAGCAGACGGTGGCTATCGCGTGGAATGCCAGGAAGGACGGATCGCAAAGCATTTCAACCGCGGTAATGATGACAGGCAGATATTCCGGCTTCGCGCCCGCCATAACCGCGTTGGCCGCGATCTTCTCAATGGTAACGATGCCATATCCCGGCGTCATCGTATGCGGCAGGACCTCGGCGGGATCGCGGCTCGTCCCGGTGAGCATATGCTTGACCGCCGCCGGAGTGGGAGGCGCTACCGCCAGGCCGTCACTGTATCCGTTATCAAGGAAATAGTTCTGGAACTTATCGAACGCCTCACCGTAATCCTCTCCTTCAAAAAACATATTTCCGGTATCAAATTTAACGGGTTTCGGATTCTTTTCTTCATCTGTCAGAGGATCGGTCAGGGCTTTCTCAATATCATCAATTGTATTCTCCGCAAGCTTGATAAAAAGCTCGGTCTCGTTCTCGCCCGGCCACCGCTCGGCAGGCATTTTTACGATCCTTAATCCGGGCAAGCCGAACGCCAGCGCTGTTCGCCTGGTCTGTCCGATCAGATTATCTCCGGCACAGAGATGCACCCCCGGTATACCCGACTTTTCATAAAGAACGGCAGGTTCCGTATTGAACGCGGCGGTGTTCCTCACGCCGTAAATAAACGCGTCGTACTGCTTCAGCCTGTCCAGAATCGATTCGGGCATAAATATATTGCCTATTATCAGGTCGAATGTCGATGAAGGATGCTTTTCCCGAAGGATCTTAATAAGCTGATTCAAATACAGGCATGTGTCCGGTTTCTCGGAAACTATTGCGATGCGCTTTCCGTCCATACTCGTCAGGCGCGAATTGGTCAGGCCCTGAAATCCTTCAATTTTCATTGCGTTTCGCGGGTTAAGTACTTCCAACACATATTTTTCTTTCATCATTCAGTCACCTTTCTTTTATTCCGGGTTATAGAACCGATATTGATTACAAGCTGTTGATCTCCCTTACATGGTGGCAGGAAACATAATGATTAGGCAATACTTCTTCATAGACCGGGATCTCCTGCCGGCATATATCGGTCGCGTACGGGCAGCGATTAACAAACCGACATTCTCTCTTTGGATTGATCGGGGAAGACAGCTCTCCCTGCAGTACAATTTTCTCTCTTTTATAATCTATATTTGGGACAGGGATCGCCGCCAGAAGCCCTTTTGTATAGGGATGCAACGGTTTTTTGAACAGTTCCTTCGCTCCGCACTTCTCAACCATAGCTCCGACATACATAACAAGGATATCAGTCGAGATGTGCTTGACGACAGAAAGGTCGTGCGTCACGAAAATATATGTAAGCTGATGCTGCTCCTGTAAGTCCTGGAGCGTGTTCAGGATCTGCGCCTGTATTGAAACGTCAAGCGAGGATACCGGTTCATCGCAGACAATAAACTTGGGGGAAAGCGCCAGCGCCCTTGCCACTCCGACCCTTTGCCGTCGTCCTCCGTCCAGCTCATGGGGGTAGGAATACGCAAAGCGTCTCGATAGCCCGACCATGTCCATGAGTTCGAGGACCCTCTCTTTCTGCGCCTTTCTTCCCATCAGCCGAAAAGCCTTCAAAGGATCTGCGATGAGATCGATGACATGGAGCCTGGGATTAAGCGAAGAATAAGGATCCTGGAATATTATCTGCATTTCCTTACGGAGCTCGATGTTCTCTTTTTTTCCGATGTTGGTGATATCTCTGCCTTCGAAAAATATCTTCCCGTCCGTAGGTTCAAGCAGCTTTATCACGACCCTGCCCAGAGTGGTTTTTCCGCAGCCGCTTTCACCGACGACACCAAGCGTATCCCCTTTGTTGATCGTAAAACTTACGTCATCTACAGCGTGAAGAAGACCCCGGGGGTTGTTGAAATACTTCTTCAGATGCTCTACCCGCAACATCTCACCCATTTAGAACCCCTCCTGCTACCCTCATGCACCTCACCGTGTGGCCGGGCTCGATCTCTCTGAGCGACTGTTCTTCTTTTCTACATTCATCGCAGGCGTAATCGCAGCGCTCCCTGAACTTACAACCTTTTGGCAGGGCAGAGGGATCCGGCATGAGTCCCCTTATAGGGTTGAGTCTGTCAGTGTCCTTGTCAAGGGAAGGTATCGAACCAAAGAGTCCCAACGTATACGGATGTTTAGGATTGTGAAATAACCGTTCAAGCGAGCCGTACTCCACTATCTCTCCGGCATACATTATCGCAACGGCGTCACATGTCTCCGCTACGACCCCCAGATCATGAGTAATAAGCAACATCGACGTGTTCAGTTTATCTTTCAGTTCCCTCATCATGTCTAGAACCTGTGCCTGAATCGTTACATCCAGAGCAGTCGTAGGCTCGTCTGCAATCAGCAGTTTCGGGCTGCAGGCAAGCGCTATAGCAATAACAACGCGCTGTTTCATACCCCCCGAAAACTGGTGGGGATACTCTCCGGCCCGTTCAGGGCGGATCCCTACCATCTCAAGCATTTCCCTGCTTCGCTCTTCCGCTTCCCTTTTTGAGCATTTCTCGTGCAAATGAATAACTTCCGCGATTTGCTCTCCGACCGTAAGTATGGGATTCAGCGCCGACATGGGGTCCTGGAATATCATAGAGATCGACTTGCCGCGAATGCTTCTCATCTCCGCGCTGCTTATTTTAAGCAGATCTACTCCTTCAAAAAGGATTTCTCCTGAAACGATTTTTCCGGGTGGAGTTTGAATGAGTCTCATTATCCCGCGGGCTGTCGTCGTCTTCCCGGCGCCGGTCTCGCCAACTAGGCCAAGGGTCTGCCCCGGTTCTATTACCAGGCTCACGTTATTCACGGCGTGTACCGTATTTGCTCGCATTGCGTAATGTATCGTCAAGCCTTTAATTTCCAGTAAGTTCATCGCTGCCCCCTAATCCTTCAACCGCGGATCAAGCGCGTCGCGAAGCGCATCACCAAGCAGGTTGAACCCAAAAATAGTCAGCATGATAAACAGGGCGGGAAAAACAGTCATAGGCCAGAAGTCGCGGATATAGTCCCTTCCGACATTGAGAATGGAACCCCATTCCGGTGTCGGCGGCTTCACTCCCAGACCGATAAAGCTCAATCCCGCAATTCCCATGATGCTGCCTCCGATACTCATTGTCGAGTTAACGATCAGCGGGGCGATCGTGTTAGGCAGGATATGCTTCCTTATGATCCTGAAATTGCGCGAGCCGGTTGCCTTTGCCGCTTCGATATACTCGTTGGTCTTTATCGCCATAACGGTGGCCCGGATAATTCTCGCCGACATAGCTATGCCGCCTATAGACAGCGCAAACGCAGTATTTATCGGCCCCGGACCCAAAACGGCGGATATGGCAATAGCAAGCAGCAACCCCGGTATAGCCATCATAATGTCCAGAAATCTCGATATTATCGTGTCAACCACACCGCCGAAGTAGCCTGCGGCGGAGCCGAAAATCGTTCCTATCACTGCTGAGATAAAAGTGGCGATAATTGCGATCATAAATGAGATGCGCCCGCCGTAAAGCATCCGTGTGAATAGATCCCTCCCGAAGTTATCCGTACCGAACGGATGTAAAGAACTCGGATACAAAAAGCGGTCGGGAAAGCTCTGCGCGTCGTAATCGAATCTCGTGAGCAAAGGAGCAAAAAGGATGAGCAGGATCATGATAACCACGATGACGAACCCTGCTATGCCGCTCTTGTTTTTTAAAAATCTTGCTAGTACATCCTGCCAAAGCGTCTTTTTTACAGCCATGTTTTCCAGTGCGCGCAGATCGAGTTCTTTTCTTTCTTTGACCAGATGCCCGTGCATTACACCACCTCCGATGCTGCCCCCGGCAGGACGGCAGGCTTTTTCCTATTAGTCATTCGTGTGCCGTAGATAGTCTTTATTCTCGGATCAATAAAAGCGTACAGTATGTCCACAAGTAAATTGACAATACACACGACAAACGATATAACCAGAACGCCTGCCATCACAACAGGATAATCGCTCGAAGATATCCCGCTGTACATATATGTGCCAATACCTCTTATGCTGAATATGTTTTCAACAATGATCGACCCGGACAAAACCATTGCCACGGACCCGCCGATAATCGTAACGAGCGGTATCAGGCAGTTCTTTAAGGCGTGCTTGACTATTATCACGTTTTCTTTCAAGCCCTTGGAGCGGGCCGTGCTGATATAATCCTGGCGAATAACCTCCAGCATTGTTGTACGCGTCATTCTCATCATACCGGCTATTCCCGGAAACGCGCTTGTGGCAACAGGCAATATCCAATGCTTGGGTGTGTCCAGCCCCACTAACGGCAGCCACCTAAGCTGGACTCCGAATAAGACCACGCACAGAATTGAGAGAACGAATCCGGGTATCGCCGCCATGATCATCGCGATAGCGGTCAAACCATAGTCCAGTACTGAGTACTGTTTTATCGCGGAGAATATCCCCAGCGGTATACCGATCAAAACCGTCAGAGCAATCCCGAACAACCCCAGCATCGCGCTGACAGGGAACCTTGCCGCCAGTTCGGTTTCGATCGGAATAATTGAGAAATAGGATTTTCCCAGGTCAAACTTAGTAACTAGATTTACAAGATATGATACCAGTTGTTCAATATAGCTCTTGTCTAATCCCATATACGCCGCTTGAGCGTCGTATTGCTCTTGCGTATATCCTTCGCCTAAAGCAGTGCTGACCGGATCCCCCGGTGCAAGAAAGGAGAGGGAAAATACTATTATAACCACGCCTAACATGATCGGGATCACCATCAGAAGACGCCTAATTATATATAGTATCAGAACAATCGCCTCCTCCGTTTTAATCTGACGGGATACTCGGGCATGAAATACGAGAACTTTTGCCGCGGGGCATATCGCTGAGCCGAAATGCCCCGCGGCTCTTTTATGGGCGCACTATTTCATGTAGTTCTCTTTCAGGCCGAGTTTTGACAGATAGACGTTGATGTTGGAAAGTGAGCAATCCAGGACCTGCTGCGCGGACAGTTTTTCGGTTCTGAAACCGAAGAGCACTTGCAGCTCGGCATAGGGTATATTCAGGACTTCATCAAAAACGAGCTGCTGGAGTTCATGAGCCTTTTCCATGCGTTCGGACGCCGGCGCATCGAAATTTTCCGCCAGATCCAGGTACAATTCCTGGAATCTTTCGTTATCGATGTAGAGGAACGGCAGGGATTTGACGCCCGCCATATTCAACGACGAGGTCGGATTGCGTGTACCGGAGCCTCTGACATTGAAGTGCAAGCCAAAGTCCATGTCGGGAGAACTCAGCATCTGCCCCCAAGTCGATGTAAATGTGAACTGAGAATTGAAACCGATCTGATCCAGGTAGAACTTCAGCGCCTCACCCTGTTTAATGGCGTTCGGGTTATCCTGCATGAAGGTCTCGATCGTCAGTTCTCCGGGAGCATATCCGGCCTCCGCAAGAAGCGCCTTGGCTTTTTCAAGATCATATTCATACTGGCCTACGTTAAGATACAGCGGACTGTCGTGTGTGGCAAAAGAGGTCGCCGGATAATACATTGCACCGTATGATAACTCGCCAAACTCATCCCAGGGTACTCCGTAGGCTACTGCCTCACGGACCTTCTTGTTGCTCCACGCCTCGTTGTTCAGAAAACCAAAGCTCAGGTGGGCCACAACGCCGGACGGTTTTCCGACTATTTCGAAGCCGTCACCGCCTTCACTTAAATACCTGCCGTAGTCGGCTTCGCCGATCGAGCAGTTAAGGTCAATTTCTCCGACTTCCAGCGCCATGTACATCGTGGCGGGATTTGCATAGAACTTAATTATGTACTCGTCTACATAGAAATCTGTGATGGGTCTGAGCCAGTATTCGTCCCTGAGCCTGAGGACCATGTGGTCATCGGGTGCGTATTCTTCAACATAGTACGGACCGCTGCCAACGGGATAGAACCAGTCCATAGACTCCCAGCCTACCGATTCGCACCATTCCTTGCAGTACAGATATGTCACCGCAGTGAATACCAGCTCATCCTTCCTCTGCACTTTCAGGGCGACAGTGTACTCATCCCGGAGCTCGCACTCTTCGGGAATAAGCTGCATGTTCGCTATCCAACGCACTGCTCCGCGATCCACAAGGCTTGTAAAGGAATACAGGAGGTCTTCTCCTGTCGCCTTGACACCGTTGCTGAAGACAATGTCGTCGCGCAACGTCATGACCAGGGTTGTAGCGTCCTCCCAGTGCCAATCCGTAAGGATCTCCGACGTTATCTCGCTTGTTGCCGGATCAACATACCATACAGCGTTGAACACGGCGTCGCAGGCATGAGAGCTGTCCGCCGTCGACAAGCCTCCGGTGATAAACCCGCCCAGATAGCTGGATACTCCGAGGGTAATTGAAACGAACTCATCATCCTCCGGCGGAGTTGTTTCGCTCGGGCTGGTCGCGGGGGTCCCCGTGGTTCCGGGGGTTGCGCTGGTTCCCGGGGTCGCGCTGCTTGTGGTATTGGGCGTTTGCTCGGATGGTTTGTTATTGCACGCGGTTAACACGCCGGTTAGCAGTATCGCGCATAACAATAACACTATGGCTTTTCTGACTGATCTTCTCATTTTTTCCTCCTTATAATATTAGTGGTTCATGTTCAGACCGATCTTATTGTGCCTCCGCGATTCATGACAAACGTGTGAAAGAGTACCGCAAACGAACTGCCGGGTATGCACGGTTGACGCCGTTCAGGTCAGCCTTCATTCCCGCAAATACCACCCCCGCATCGTTGATATTACAAGCTTTTGCCCATTCACAGTGCCTGATTTAATGACCTGACTTAACGGCATCCCAATATACAGGAGAATTTCATGCGTCCGGTCCGGTGTGGCGGCTTTTTCTTCAAGATCCGTGACAGACATGAAGTCGGGTACATGTTAATTGCCCATCCGGCCGGTAGACGCTGTTAAGGTTATACAGATTATCGGCAAGCTATCATTTCCCGACTTCCGAATACTCCGCAGCGCTGCTGACCAATTGCGACAGAATGTCGGGAGCGTTCCCCCGGATCAACGCGCTTACCGCAGCAGTTGTCACGCTTACGCTCCTTGTCACCTTATTGCCATAATACTGCCCTTTTCACCCCATGCCGGACGGCAACAGTCGGATTGTTCGCCGATTTGAAGACCTGCATAAAAATGCATTTTTTGATCTCGCCGATCAGGTTGTGTCAGTTAAGTATTCTCTTTAGGATCTGGGATCCTGAATTTAACTATCAGCCGATAAACATAAAACATATAAGATTAATTATTGTTTTCCATGTTTTTCATTATTATATAATATTTTCTTGTGGCAATCCAATCTAATTATTGTAAATAAATTCTAACCTTTTGGTTATAGGGTGTGAGCGGCCGACACAAGGACAGGCAAAATCATTTATGGCTTTTTCCGGGCGCTCCGGCATCTTAAATGCGATAAAACCCTGTATTTTCTCATTCTTCGGCCGGTTAAGTATAAATATCCGGCCCGGAATGCGTTTCAGGAGCAGCATTGTGTACCCGTACAAACCGCCGGCAGTGCTTCCATCGGCCGGAAAGACCCGTAAAGCTCATGGAGAGCTTGGACAGATTTGTCGAAAAAACACATATAGCAGGTAAACATGCCGCCGTGTCGGAGATACCCGAACCCGTGCCTTTGCGCGCGGAACCGGATTTTGTCCGGGTAACGGCGGGATGATCCGCTCTACCGGCCGGGGTGACAGCCGGGACTTCACGCGCTTTATGTGAAGTCCCGGCTGTTCACATTTATACTCAGAGCGTCAATGGCGGGCAAATGACGAAGGCATCAAAGGACTCTCCGATCGTCGTTTCGTGCATATCAAATGAATTTTAGTGAAAATGGCTTTATCTATCCGGGTGTCGGCCGCTCACACCCTATAACCAAAAGGTTAGAATTTATTTACAACATTTAGATTGGATTGTCGGAAGAAAATACTATATAATAATGCAAAACATGGAAATTGATAACGTTGATGATCCCAAATCCGAAAGATATTACGTAATTAACATAACCAAACCGGCGTAATCAACAAATGCATTATAGTCCGGTATGCAAATCAGCAAACAGACCGATTATTACCGTAAGGCATGGGGTGAAAAAATGGGCAGTATGGCAACAAACAAAATCAAAGGCATAGTATTCAATATCGTCCACGGGTCATTCGTGGACGGCTACGGCATCAGGACGACGGTATTTCTGAAAGGATGCCCTCTGCGATGCAAATGGTGCTGCAACCCGGAGGGGCAAAAGTTCGAACCGGAGCTGAAGTACACGGAAGCCCTCTGCAGCGGCTGCATGAACTGCATCGAAGTCTGCCCCGAGGGAGCAATAAAGAAGACCGAAAACGGGGAGAAGATCCGGATTGACCGGAAGCTCTGCACAAATTGTATGAAGTGCATCGACGTATGCTATACGGGAGCTCTGGACAGGTTTGGCAAATACTACACTGTCGACGAGCTGTTTGACATAATCCGCCGGGATATGAGCTATTACAGGGCGTCCGGAGGCGGCGTCACAATAGGCGGCGGGGAGGCTACGCTCCAGTCGGAATTCACGCTTGCGCTGATCAGGAAGTGCAGGGAGAATTTCATCCACGTCGCTGTGGACACCTGCGGATATACGGTGTCGGAGGAGGCTTTTGAAGTATTGTCCGAAGCGGACCTTCTTCTGTATGACATAAAAGGCATGGATCCCGTGGAGCACTTAAGAGGGACCGGGAAATCGAACGAGCTGATCCTGTCGAACCTCAGAAAGCTCGACGCCCTCAATATCCCGATTATCATCAGACTGCCCCTGATACCGGGGTATACGGACTCGGACGAGACTATACAGAAGACAGCGCAGTTTCTGTCCACGCTGAGGAATCTTGACCGGGTGGATCTGATGAACTACCACGAGTTTGGCAAAGCGAAATACGTACAGCTCGGGATGGACTACGAGGTGGACGCCTCTCCGCTGTCCGAGGAGCGGCTTGCGGAGATCACTGCGGTATTTTCCGGATACGGGATCAAGACGCAGATCGGCGGTTGACCGCTGCTTTGGCGGACGCGGATACATAGAGACAGATATGATGTATTGACTGGAGAGGTGAAAGGATATGAGAATGCGCAAGGTTGGCGATACCGGCATCTCAGTGTCCGAGATCTGCCTGGGCACGGGCTCATTCGGCGGGCTGGGCATGTACAGGATGAGCGGCAACATAAACCAGAAAGAAGCGGATGAAATCGTCGGTCTGGCATTGGACTCCGGCATAAATTTCTTTGACACGGCCGAGATCTATTCTGACGGCCTGGCGGAGCAGATCCTGGGTAAGGCTCTGGGCGAAAAAAGGAAGAGCGCGGTCATCGTGACAAAGGTGGCGCCGAAGCGTCCGGAAGGATCGTCCGCCGGGGGCTTTACATACAAACACGTGACCGGGGTATGCGAAGCGAGCTTAAAAAGGCTGGGGACAGACTATATAGACATATTTGAGCTGCATATCTTCGACCCGAACGTACCTTTGGAAGAGACGCTGAAGGCGATGGACGACCTGGTGCGCCAGGGCAAGGTCCGCAGCATCGGCTGCTCCAATTTCAGCGGCTGGCAGATGATGAAGGCGCTTGCCGTCTCGGACGCGAACAAATTCGCCCGCTTCTGCGCGCTTGAAGCAAAGTATTCCCTCGTCCAGCGTGACATCGAAAACGAGCTGGTGCCGCTCTGCGTCGACCAGGGCGTGAGCATCTTCGCATACAGCCCGCTGAACGGCGGATTCCTGAGCGGAAAATATGACCGCGACAAGCCCTGGCCGAAGGGATCCAGATTCCCGTCGAAAGAGGCAGCGGGGCCCTGGGCCGTCGATTATGAGCTGCTTTACGGCATCATCGACGAATTGAAGAGGATCGCAGCAAACCGCGGCGTGTCCGTTTCGGACGCCGCCCTCAACTATCTGCTGCAGAAACCCGCGATCACCTCCCTGATCATCGGCGTCCGCAACGCGGAACAGCTGAAGGCCAACCTGACCGCGAGCGGCTGGGACCTTACCGCCGAGGAAGTCGCCGCTCTGGATAGCGTAAGCAGGCCCGCCGTACCGTATCCCTATGCGGACCAGAAGATGGGCTTCATCGTCAGCAACGCCTGAACCGTTGCAGAACCGATAAAAACAGTATGAAAAACAAGTGAACGTCTGAATCTGAGGAGGAAATGTTATGAAGATCTACAGCCCCTGGGCCGAAGTTGATAACGAAGGCGCCATCGCCCTGAACCCGCGCCTTGACACTCTGGAAGGGAAGACTATCGGCCTGTACGCCCACTTCAAGGCGCATTCGCCGGTCATGCTGCAGGTCGTCGCGGACCTGCTGCACGAGCGTTTCCCCACCACAAAATTCAAGAGCATACAGATCAAGGTGGACACCGCGGAGGCGGTCAATCTCCCGGAATTCGACGCCGAACTCAAAGAGTGGCTGAAGGACGTAGACGGCGTCATCACCGCATACGGCGACATGGGGTCCTGCTGCATGTTCCACGCGTACAATACGGCGTATGTGGAGCGCCTGGGCAAACCCGCAGTGATGATCTGCCATGAGGAACTGCTGCCCGCCGGAATAAAGGGCGCTTCCTGCCGTCAGTGCCCGAATCTGCGCTTCGTCACCACCACGCTGCCAGATATGAGCTGGTTCCCGGAGATCGACGACAGAGTCATCAACGGCATGATGCGCCCCGCCTTTGCCGCGTGCCTGGACCGGATAATAGATGGCCTGACAAAGCCTCTGACCGAGGCGGAGAAGACCCCCGTGATCCGGGACAACTCCGAAGCCGAGCCCTTCGAGGTCGACAGCCTGGACGGGATCAGCGAGCTGTTCTACAAGCGGGGCTGGACCACCGGCCAGCCGATCATCGCCCCCACTGAAGAAGCTGTCGGGAATATGCTGCGCGGCACGGATCTGCCCCGCGACTATGTTGTCGGCCTGATCCCGCCCATGAACGGCAAGGCCACCGTGGAGAAGATCGCCGTAAACGCGGTCATGGCCGGCTGTCTGCCCACATATCTCCCGGTGCTGATCGCGGCAGTCAGGGCCACACTTGACCCCTGCATCCATCTGGAAGGCTGGACCTGCTCCAAGGCGAGCTGGTTCCCCCTGATAACCATAAGCGGCAAGGTCGCAAAACAGATCGACGCGTCCTCCGCGCTGAACATGTATAACAAGGCGTCCGCCACAATAGCGAGGGCATATTCCTACATGATCATGAACATCTCCGGTGTCCGTCCCGGTATAGAGGACCTGTGCGAGCCCGGCCACGAGTGCCGACAGGGCGTCTGCATCGGTGAGAACTCCGACATGAGCCCCTGGGCGCCGCTGCACACCCGCTGGGGCATCAGCGAGGAGGATTCCGCCGTTACGGTGTTCTGGCCCGAGGAGCGCGCGGAGGGCCACGGGGCCCAGCCCAAGGAGTGCTTCGACATTATGTTCCGCGTCAGCTATTCGGGCTACGACAAGGGCGCCTGCTATGTCGTCACCCCCGGCTTCGCGGAGACGCTGGCCCGCGCCGGTTTCAGCACCCAGCAGGAGGTTCTGGACTACATAAAGGAGTACTGCAGGCAGCCCGCGTCAGAAGTGGCCTATCGCTGGCTGATAGGCAGCAACCATCTGCCCAAGGGCGTTGTTCTGCCCTTCGACAAGCAGAACAGCGTCAGGAAGTTCTGGACGACAGACCACATGTTCATCGTCGTTGCGGGGTATACCCAAGGCGCCACCTGTATCACACTGGCGGGCGGCGGAGAGCACGGAGGTCCGGCCTGTGCAAAGATAGACCTGCCCGCAAACTGGGACGCGCTCGTTGCTGAGTACGCAGACTTAAAGCCCTCCTACCACAGTTATTGATATGCCTGGTGATAATATGTCCGTACCGGCCTTCGATCTGTCCGAGCTTAAGGTAGTCGCGGAGATCCCTTCAAGTTTTGGAGGGGCAAAGACTCCGATATACGATTTTCCTGTATCTCCGAAGGAAGCGTACGCGGCTATGCTTGCCCGCAGGCCCGTTTGGCAGATCACGAATTTTGAAATACGCTTATTCGCTCCGAAAATCATACCGGATAATATCGCACGCGCATTCGTGATCGAGGCAAGCCCGTTTAATCCCATGAAATGCGGCGGCGGAAAGGATATGTTCGGCATCGAGTGGGAATTCGTCCCGCAGGCAGGCGGTTCCATGGTGCGACCGGGCAACCCGCTCCTGGATGACGCTAATGAGTGGCGCGATAAGATCGTATGGCCGGACATAGGCTCATGGGACTGGAAGGGCTCCGCACAAGAGAACAATGACACATTCATCGATTGCGACAAATACGTCAACGTCTGGTTTATGAACGGATGGTTCGAGCGGCTGATATCTTTTATGGGTTTTGAAGGCGCAATTCTGGCGTTGGTGGACGAGGACCAGACGGGCGCTGTCAAGGAGCTCTTTGACAGGCTGACTGATCTATACATAAGGATCTTCGACAAGTTCATTACGTACTTTCCCAAGATCGACGGGTTCAATATACACGACGACTGGGGTTCACAGAGGGAAACTTTCTTCTCCCCCGCTGTCGCCGAAGAAATGATCGTCCCGTATATGAAAAGAGTGACAGACTTCATCCACTCGAAAGGCAAGTCATGCGAGCTGCATAGCTGCGGGCAGCTCCTCAGGCAAGTCCCCAACATGATCGCGGCAGGCTGGGACTGCTGGACACCGCAGCCGATGAACGACACACGGAAGATTTTTGAGCTGTACGGCGATAAACTCATAATTGCCGTGATGCCGGAGGAATTCGACCCGAAGACCACACCGGAGGAGAAGCAGCGGGAAATAGCGAGGGCGTACGCAGACGAATTCTGTCATCCCCAAAAACCGTCATACCTCAACATCTCCGCTATTCCCCTTCTTACTCCAGCTTTCAGAGAGGAACTCTATAAACAGTCGCGCATCAACTACGGCAAATAAGCAGCTGTGGCAGACGCGGGGGAGTTCAACCTGTAATAACCGCACTTATCTTTTGAACGGAAGGAGATCTATATGACACCGAAAGAACGAATAAGCAAGATCAGAAGTGAAATAAGGATAAATCCAAAACTCTGCATCGAGAGGGCAAGGCTCTACACGGAATCGTATAAGAGCACGGAGAGCGATCCCCCGGTAATGAGAAGAGCAAAAGCTTTTGAGAAGGTTCTTAGGGAAAAGGTAGTTGTCATTCACGACGGGGAACTGATCGTCGGCAACCCGACGTCAAAGCGTATCGCGGCGCCTATCCTGCCGGAGATCGCGTGGAAGTGGTATACGGAGGTCATGTTCGGCCCCCCGGGTGATCCCGATGAGGATAACGGCTTCCTCACCGAAGCCGAAAAGGCCGAATTCCGGGAACTCCTCAAGTACTGGGACGGAAGATCCCTGCGCGACAAGTGGCTCTCCGTGCTTCCCGACGAATACAAGGACCTTGAGGGCCTGTCGTGGCTGCAGGGTGCCGGCAACCCTAATGCCGGATATTACTTCGCGCACTGCTGCCCCGACTTTGAACGCATATTGAAAAAAGGTATCGTCGGTCTGATCGCCGAGGTCGACGAGAAACTAAACCAACTCGACGTCACAATACTTGACGACTTCCAGAAGATCATATACCTCAATGCTATGAAGATCTCCCTTAACGCCGTAATATGCTGGGCCCGGCGGCTGTCCGACCGGGCCGCCGATATGGCAAAGGCCGAAAAGGATCCCGAAAGGAAAGCCGAGCTCGAGAAAATCGCGTACATATGCAACAAGGTTCCCGCGAATCCTGCGGAAACCTTCTACGAAGCGCTTCAGTCGGTATGGATATCGTATGTGGCCGTCATGCTGGAAGGTTGGGGACCCGGACTCGGCTTCGGACGCATGGATCAATATCTTTATCCGTATTACCGAAAAGACATCGACAGCGGGGAAATTACGAAAGAAAAAACCAGAGAACTGATCTCCCTGTTCTACCTTAAACTGAACGAACTTCTCAATCCCTTCCCCATAACGGAAGGAAAGGGAGGCAACCTGGGGACTCTGTCCGGCGTGACGATCGGCGGCGCATCCCGTGACGGAACGCAGGACGCCGAGGAGCTCTCGATCCTGTTCCTGGAAGCTGAAGAGGATGTGTGTTTGTACGAGGACATCGCGGTCCGGATACATCATTCCATGTCCGACGCGTTCGTATACAGGGCATGCCAGCTTGCGACCTCCGTCCGGGGAAAGATCAAGTTCCTTTGTGACGAAACCGTTTTTATGCAGCAAATGAGTCTGGGCAGAAGTTACGAAATGGTGCGCGAGTACGCTTCAACAGGCTGCTTCATACACACGATACCCGGAAAATGCCACGACCCGGGCATGGACGCCCATAACCTGCCCATGATGCTGGAACTGGCACTTAACAACGGAGTATCCAGGCTTGACGGCAAAAAAATAGGCGCGCCTACGGGAGATCCGCGGAATTTCAAAACCTATGAGGACCTTTGGAGTGCATATAAAAAACAAGTGGAAACCGTTCTGCCAAAATGCCTGATCGGGCCGAACTATTACCAGCGGCTCTGGGCGACTCAGCTCCCCTCGCCTCTGCTGTCGCTGCTTTTTGAAGGCTGCCTGGAAAGAGGTCTGGACATACTTGACGGCGGAACAGGACCGTATGCCACCATAGGCCTCTGGGTGACAGGCGTGGCGAATGTCGGCGACTCACTTGCTGCGGTAAAAAAGGCTGTCTTTGACGACAAAAGAATCTCTATGGAGCAGTTGATCAACGCTCTGGACAAAAACTTTGAGGGCGAAGAAGAAGTCCTGCAGGTTTTAAAGTCAGCTCCGAAATACGGCAATGACATCGACTATGTTGACAACATCGTCAACGATGTGATTGTCAATCTGTCTGACGAGCTTGCAAAACACAGAGGCCATGCGGGGCGCAGATATACCATGGCAGCGGGAACCGTGCAGTATAATATCATCTTCGGTATGAAAACAGGTGCGCTGCCGGACGGCAGAAAGGCCGGAGAGGCTCTGGGCGAAGGCGGCATCTCTCCCTACCAGGGACGCAACACCAGCGGAGCGACATCATCCGCCCGTTCCGTTACCAAGCTCAACCTGATCAAGAGCCCCGGGGGCAACGTGCTGAACATGAAGTTCGACCCGAGCAGCACAAACAGTCACGCGAAGATGATGAACTTCGTGAATTTCCTGCGAACCTTTGCGGAGACCGGCGGCGACCTCATCCAGTTCAACATCATCAGCAATGAGATGCTCCTTGATGCGCAGAAGCATCCGGAAAACTACAGAGATCTGCTTGTCAGGGTGGCTACGTACAGCGCATTCTTTACCGATCTGAATCCGATGGGGCAGCAGGAGATCATCGACAGAACGGTTTTCCTGGGATTCTGACAGTAATCGATCATCGGGACCAGGGACCGGAAAACGGCGCGAAGCTGTTCCGGAGACAGAGCAACCGGGCCCGATCCCATAACATGCCGAATATAATAGTTCCGGCAAGCGAAAAAGCCTGTGAATCCGCAGATTTTCAGGCTTTTTCGCTTGTATATTTATAAATCGTGGTATTAAATAAAAGAAAGACTTTTATTTATTGTAAAGAATATCGACTGATATATTGTCATCTGTCACATCTTATAACTACAACGGGGCTTGAAAATGGAAAACGGGATAAAAGACCTGCCGATCGGTCATCGTGAAACTCTTCTCGGGATCCTGAAAGATCGTTTTGAGAAAAACCGTGGCCGTCATCCCGATATTTTGTGGGATAATGTACAGGCCCGATTAGAGTCGAACCCCGAAAAGCTGTGGTCCCTCAACGAAATGGAGCTGACTGGCGGCGAACCGGATGTTATTGGTTATGACGGGGAATCGGGCGCATATGTTTTTTGTGATTGCTCGGCGGAAAGCCCAAAAGGCCGCAGAAGCATCTGCTATGACCGCGAGGGGCTCGAATCAAGAAGAGAGCATAAGCCGGAGAACAGCGCGATCGACATGGCGGCTTTCATGGGGATCGAACTATTGTCGGAAGAACAGTACCGGGAGTTACAGACACTGGGGAAGTTCGACCAAAAAACATCAAGCTGGGTGAAGACTCCGTCTCCGATAAGAGAACTCGGCGGAGCTCTTTTCTGCGAACGGCGTTATGGAACGGTCTTTGTATACCATAACGGTGCGGGATCCTATTATGCCGTCAGAGGCTTCCGCGGTCTGATGAAGGTATAGACACGCAGAACCGTCTCACGCATCTGCCGGATGGTTTTTCGATCCGCCGAAAAATGGATAATTGTTTTTTATATTTTGAGTCATGGGATCAGATATTTTCAGGATTGTCCCCGGGTTGTGCGGTAGTGTCGGATGATAGCTGAGGAGTCCGGATATGGTAATAGAAACAGACAGATTGATTCTGCGTGAGATGACGGAAAATGATTATGATGCATTATATGCCGTCCTTGCAGACCCGGATATAATGAATCACTATCCATACAGGTTTGACGAGGACAGGGTCAGAGGATGGATAAGAGAGAATATTGAGAGATACAAGGTTTTCGGCTTCGGTCTATGGGCTGTGGTTTTGAAAGATACCGATGAGCCGATCGGAGATTGCGGTCTTACACTGCAGATAATTAACGGACAGATAAAGCCGGAAATAGGATATCACATTCGTAAAGACTGCCAGCGGAGAGGATATGCCGGTGAGGCTGCAAGAGCGGTAAGGGACTGGGCTTTTTTAAATACCCCTTTTAACATCATTTATTCCTATATGAAACACACGAACGTACCATCATATAAAACAGCTATAGCCTATGGGTGCCGTCCGGTCGATGAGTTCAAAGACGACTCCGGTGAAATCAATATGGTGTATGCGATCAGCCGCGCCGAATGGAACGAATCGCGTAAACAGCAGGCAATATCCGGATGTAAAGAAAGACGGCAATAAATACGAAAAACTAATAAAACCCATATAAATCAGATAACATCATATTTGCGATATTTTGGCCGGATGCGGGAGCTCATGAATACAGATTGCGGGTATGGCGGCGCAGTGATACGCGCGGCTGTGTATCATGTGGTCGCCGTGCCAAAGGATCTATGCATTTTGAGCAAACAATACGGAACAGCCGAAAAGTGCCGCTCGAGCATCGGGACATACTGATAAAACCAGAACTTTAGCACACGAAACGCAGGATATAAAACCGGAATTCAGGAGATGCAGCGAAATGAAAGTCTGTTTTTTTACTTTGGGTACCCGTGGTGATGTTCAGCCATATATTGCCCTGGGCAGGGAACTAATCAAAGAAGGCCACGGAGCAGTGATCTGTTTTGGTGAGAGTTCTCGCGGGCTTGTTGAATCCGGCGGCATTGATTTTGTCCCCACAACATCTGATCTGATGGCTATCGCTGCCTCACCTGAGGGAAAGGCAATTCTTGAGCATCCGATCAGGAACCTGAAACTGGCACTTCGCTACTACAAAGAGGTTATCAATCCGGCGTACCGAAAGACACTGGAGGAATTCTTCGAAGCAGCGAAAAATGTCGATGTGATCGTATACCATCCAAAGGCTTTAGGCACGGTAGACATTGCTTTAAAACTTGGAATCCCATGCGTCAGCATGCCGCCGGTACCTGTTACATATCCTGTGAGCGAGTTTGCCAATCCTGCCGTCACGACAAAAAACTTTGGCAAACGACTGAACAAAGCTACATATCGCGTCAATGAAATGGCAGAAAGATCGCAGATAAATCTGATCAACGATTTCCGGGAAAAGGTGCTGCAGCAGCCGAAACGCAAAGCAGGCGTCTATACTTACACAGACGGCAGAAATGAAATTCCGACGGTATATCCTCTGAGCAAGGCTCTTTTCCCGGAAGTGAACAGCTGGGACGGACATGTTTTTATACCGGGGTTCTTCTTTCCCGACAGCGAAGGTGAATTGCTCCCTGAAGAAATCGAACGATTCCTTTCTGATGGAAAACCGCCGGTCGCCGTTACCTTCAGCAGCATGCCGCTTGCCCGGCCGGCCGGGTTTCTCGAAAAGCTCCGGGCCGCACTCGGATCAACCGGAAACCGTGCTGTCTTTTTGACCGGAAACAGCGGAATAAAGTGTGACAGTGACGATCTGATCTGTACCGTAAATGCCGCGCCCCATTCTGCACTGTTTCCGCGCGTTAAGGGAGTCATTCATCACGGCGGTATCGGTACGATGGCAGCGGCGCTTCGAGCCGGCAGACCACAAATGATCCTTCCGTTTTCGGTAGATCAGCCGTTTTGGGCAGAGCGCCTGTACCGGCTTGGGTACAGCCTGAAGCCAATGCGTGAAAAGGACGTCACTGCGGCAGCGCTCGCCAAGGCGTTTACCGAAATGGACGATCCGGCTGTATCAAGACGGGCAGAAGAAATCGCAGCCGTTATCAACAGCGAAAATGCAACGGTAGACACTGTGAGATTTCTTTCGGGAATAGCAAATGCTCACTATGAGGCCAATTGAGCAAAAACAAGGTTTTTATTCTCGAAAGCAAGTCCATAAAACAGGGTTTTTTCGAAGCGGTCAGGTCGATCGTTTTGAGAGAAACGAAGTCTGCCGGAATTAATCACAGACAGCGAGGATAACGTCGGCGATATATTTGAATAACAACAGCCAGAAGACAGGAGCTTAATATGAGCGTATGTGAAATACAAGGCCTGACCAGAGATTACGGCAGTGGGCGCGGGGTGTTCGATTTATCCTTTGCGATCGATCAAGGCGAGGTGTTTGGCTTCCTCGGGCCAAATGGCGCAGGCAAAACTACGACGATTCGTCACTTAATGGGGTTTCTGAAGCCCGAAAGCGGATACTGCACCATTGATGGGAAAGATTGCTGGAAAAACCGTGTCGATATCCAGAAAACGCTTGGCTATATACCCGGAGAAATGGTGTTTTTTGATGATATGACCGGAACAGAATTCTTGTCCTTTATGGCGAAGTACCGTAAGGCCGACTCAAACGGGCGCACCAAAGAGTTACTGGATCGTTTCGAACTGGATCCGCGGAGCAAACTCAGGAAAATGAGCAAAGGTATGAAGCAAAAGGTCGGCATTGTGACGGCTTTCATGCACGACCCGGAAGTATTGATCCTTGACGAACCTACAAGCGGTCTTGATCCGCTGATGCAAAGCAGATTCATAGATCTGGTGCTGGAAGAGAAAGCAAGAGGTAAAACGATCCTGATGTCGTCTCATATGTTTGAAGAAGTGGAGCGCACCTGTGACCGCGTAGCCATTATAAAAAACGGCAGGCTTGAAGCGATGGATGATGTGGAGACGCTGAAGGCGGCACTGTCGAGAAAATATGTCGTAACACTGGAAAATGATGATGCAGCCGCTGCATTTGCCGGCGAAGGGCTGCGCGTCTTCGAGGTTTCACATAACCAGGTGACGGTGATTGTGCAGAACAATATTAAAGATCTCATATCTGTTATGAACCGATACCCCGTGGTAAATATCGCCGCCCCTAATCAAAACCTTGAAGAGATATTTCTGCAGTATTACGGGGGTGGCGGCAGATCATGATCAATTGGCCTTTATATAAACGCGGCATCCGCGGAAGCTGGAAAATGCTTATAATTTTCGCCGCAGTGATCACGATGTATTTCTCCGTTATCATCTCCATGTTTGACCCGGCATTGGGAAGTGCGCTGAATGAGTTTGCCAAAGCCATGCCGGAACTCATGGCCATAGTGGGTATGAATCCTGAGTCCGCTGAGCTTGTCAGCTTTTTGGAGGCTTATCTTTACGGATTTATCATGCTTGTATTTCCTATGCTTTTTTGTATTCTCAGTGCGAACAAACTAATCGTACGTCACATAGACCGCGGATCTATGACATTTCTGTTAGCCGCCCCCGTAAAGCGCGAAGCGGTTGCTTTTACCCAAATTAAAGTGTTGGTCACCGGGCTGTTCGCCCTGATTACCTATGCGACCTTATTGGGGATCGTCAATTGTGAAATATCGTTCCCCGGAGAGCTTGATATAAAAAGTTTCATTCTGCTCAATGTTGGCACACTGTGCCTGCAGCTTTTTATAGGCGGTATCTGTTTCTTATGCTCCTGTGTTTTCACCGACAGCAAATATGCCGTCGGTGTGGGCGCCGGTATTCCGGCGCTGGGATTCATTCTGCAGATGATGGCGAACGCGGGAAAAGACCTGGAAAAAATAAAATACGCAACATTCTTCACACTGTTTGATTCGGACGGAATCATTTCGGGAGAAACATTTGCAATCCGGGGAATGCTTGCCCTTTTCGCAGGAGCCATCGTACTATTCTCAACTGCAATACTGATTTTTTCTAAAAAGGATTTGCACATATAGAACGCTGCGCTACAAAACAAAACAAAGCTTTGGGAAACACTCGGCGGCACTGAGTGCTCCGTCTGCCTGCTTGTATTGTAAAGAAAGAGGTTCAATCCCGAACGTAAATAATTGGATTAAAAAAAATGAAAAGAAACGAACTGAGCAGATTATTCGCGTCGCTTTTGGCTTTGATCATGGTTTTTTCGTTAGCCGCCTGCAGTGCGAAAAAAGAAGCAACCGATCTGGACTACGTTAAGAAAAACGGTAAGATGGTTATAGGCTATACCAATTACGCGCCGATGAATTATTTCGATGAAGCCGGGAATTTTACAGGTTTTGACACCGAGCTCGCGAAGATCGTCTGCGAGAAACTCGGCGTTGAACCTGAATTTGTCGAGATCGACTGGGAGACCAAGGAAGTTGAGCTGAACGCCAAATCCATTGACTGCATCTGGAACGGCCTGACTATCGATTCAAAACGCAAGCAAACAATGGAAATCACCGTTCCTTACGTAAAGAATGCCCAGGTAGTTCTGATGAAAAAAGGCTCCGCTTATGACGGCACAGCGTCCTTGATAGGCAAAACAGTAGTTGCCGAACAGGGTTCTGCCGGTGAGGATACGATATTGGCGGATGATAATCTGAAACAGGCGAATTTTGTTGCAAAGACACTTCAAACCGATTGCCTTCTGGAGTTGAAAGCCGGAACAGCCGACGCGGCCGTGCTGGACCTGACCCTGGCGAAGACCATGACCGGTGAAGGCACAAGCTATGAGGATATCGAAATTGTAGATTACCTGGCCGAAGAAGACTATGGGGTCGCCTTCCGCAAGGGATCCGACATATGCGCGGAAGTGAACAAGATTTTTGCCGAACTTGTTTCAAACGGCACAATGACCGGGTTGGCCGAAAAGTACGGACTTGAACTTGCCGAATAATTCTTTCGCACATTTACAGGGATGTCGGGGGCAGAGGAAAACCTCTGTCCCGTCGCCTGTATTTTGAGGTATTACTGATATGAACGATGTTTCTGTGATTATTAGTCGCCTGACCGAGAGTTTTTTGCTCAATTGCAGGCTGTTTGCATTGACCCTTGCGTTCTCACTCCCTCTGGGCCTGGTGATCGCATTCGGTTCCATGAGCCGATTTCAACCGATACGATGGCTGGTACGGACATTTGTGTGGGTGATCCGGGGAACGCCCTTGATGCTGCAGCTGATAATAATATATTACGGTCCGGGCTTGCTGAGCATGGCCTTTTCATGGCCCAGCGGCATTTCCGGGCGATTCGTTGCTGCCACCGTGGCCTTTATCATCAACTATGCCTGTTATTTTTCGGAAATATTCAGAGGCGGGATCGAGAGCATACCGCAAGGCCAATATGAAGCGGGGCAGGTCCTGGGCATGACTAAAATGCAGATCTTTTTCAGAATAATATTGCTGCAGGTAATAAAGCGCATTATTCCCCCCGTCGGCAACGAAGTTATCACATTGGTGAAAGATACGGCTCTTGCCCGCATCATCTCAAATAAAGAGATCATTATGATGGCCGGTGAATACACCAACAAAGGACTTATCTGGCCACTGTTTGCCACCGGCATCTATTTTTTGGTATTTGTCGGGGTTCTGACCCTGCTGCTTGGCTGGGTCGAGAAGAAACTGGGTTATTTCCGTGTATAGAAAGGGGGCAGCAAAGTGCCGATCTTAGAGGTTAAAGATATTGAGAAACGTTTCGGGCTTCTGCAGGTATTGCAGAATATCAGTTTTTCTTTGGAGAAAGGAGAAACCATCGCGATAATCGGTTCCTCCGGAAGCGGAAAGACTACATTGCTGCGCTGCCTCAACTTTCTGGAGCGACCTGACAAAGGGCGCATTATCGTTAATAGTGAAGTGATTTTTGACGCAGCGGATCCCTCTACACAGCGGGAAAACGAAGTGCGGGAAAAGCGCCTGCATTTCGGACTGGTTTTTCAGAATTTTAACCTGTTCCCCCAATACACTGTCCTGAAAAACGTTACTTTGGCTTTGGAACTGTTGGCGAATAAGCGCCCGGATTATAAGCAGCGGAAAAAAGCGATTCAAGTGGAGATTCAGGATAGAGCAAGAGCCCTTCTTTCCCAGGTCGGCCTGTCGGATAAGCTGGATTATTATCCCCACATGATATCCGGCGGACAACAGCAGCGGGTGGCGATCGCCCGCGCCCTTGCGCTTGAGCCGGACATTCTTTGCTTTGACGAACCTACATCCGCATTAGACCCCGAACTGACAGGGGAAGTGCTGAAGGTCATCAGGGAGCTGGCGGAGCGCAATACGACAATGATCATCGTTACCCATGAAATGGACTTTGCGCGTGATGTGGCGGACAGGGTCATATTTATGGATGAGGGCGTTATTGTCGAGCGGGGCTCGCCTCAGGAAGTGTTCGGAAACCCGAAAGAAGAAAGAACCAGACAATTTCTGACCAGATATAACCAAAAATAAATGAAATACCGAATGCGGCGCGATAATTATCGCATGCAAAGGTATCCCGTCATTACTTCTTCAGGCAGCGATTTACTCGAATTCTCACACGCGGAGGAGTGACCGTCAATAAAAAACCCATTTACCTTTTTTGTGCCGCCGATCAGGAGTAATGACACCATAAAAACCATTCTGAATTACATAAAAAAAGAAACGGTCCTGTTTATATCTTTACTGCTGGCGCTTGCATCCGCTGCGTTCGTACCGCCTGACAACGGATATTTAAGCTATATTGACTTTCACACATTGACGATCCTGCTCAGTTTGATGATCGTTATGGCCGGCCTTCGAAGCCTCGGCATATTTTCCGGGATAGGAAGATGGATGCTGGAACGGACGAGCAGCGTGCGAAGTTTAGCGCTAGTACTTGTGATGCTGTGTTTCGGATTCAGTATGTTCATCACAAATGACGTTGCGCTCATAGTCTTTGTGCCGTTTGCTATAGACGTGCTGTCAATTGCATGTCTTGAGAATTATCTGATCCGGGTCATTGTCCTGCAGACCATTGGGGCTAATCTGGGCAGTATGTTTACACCGATCGGTAACCCGCAGAATCTGTATCTGTTCTCCAGGAGCGGCATGGGTATGAACGGTTTTATTTCATTGATGCTGCCGTACACGCTGCTCTCGTTTGTCGGGCTGACAGCTGCCTGCGTGATGTTGAAAGGCAGGAAAGCCGTTACCGTGAAAGTTTATCCGAACCGCGCTCTGACAGCGCC
>Ga0209723_1002325_pt1 | contig 25756 bp, 18 predicted proteins | sample BiotimSIPDNA_2_FD_185750 | JGI IMG/M metagenome (GOLD analysis project Ga0209723, IMG submission 185750) | Anaerobic biogas reactor microbial communites from Washington, USA - Biogas_R2 time_0 SIP DNA (SPAdes) (version 2) | ecosystem: Engineered > Bioreactor > Anaerobic > Unclassified | place...
TTTCATGGAGTTTTCTGACGGTCCGCTTGTTTTTTGCAATCAGGATCACTCCTGAGGTATCTCTGTCGATACGGTGGACAAGCGCAGGTTCTTCACCCTCTTTAAGACAACCCTTATCAAGAAGATAACCAGTGGCAAGCTCAATCAGTGTGTCTCTGTGAAGATGACCTGTTCCCGGATGTACGACAAGTCCTGAGGGCTTGTTGCAGGCAAGAAGATCGGAATCTTCATAGATGATTTTAAAGTTACGTTTGAAGAATTCTGTATTGACAATTTTTCTGAGGGAATTGTCGGGGCCCTTTACCGCAGTCAGCTCTGATTCATCTGCCTCTACTTCAAGAATATCTCCCTCCTGAACACGTGAGTCCTGCCTGGCTTTCTTCTCCCCGAGCCGGACTCCGCCTTTACGTATCAGAGAATAGATTTCAGAAAGAGACATAAGCCTCAACCGCTTGCGTAAAACGCGGTCAAGTCTGCTGCCCGATTCCTCAGCCCCTATAGATATTTTTATCATCAGAATTTATCGTAAAGACCGCTTATGGATTCTCCTCTGTTTGTATACATGATCGCTTTCGCAAACATCTCAGCAACAGAGAGAATCACCAGTTGAGGGAATTTTTTATGCTCAGGAATGGACACAGTATCTGTTACCACAAGCTTTGCAATCGATGACTCGCGAATGCGTTCAACTGCGCTGCCGGAAAGCACACCGTGAACACAGCATGCCTGAATCTCTTCAACGCCAAGAGATTCCAGTGCCTTCACAACCTCCAGAATCGAGCCCCCCGAAGCAATCTCATCGTCAAATATAAGGGCCCGTTTCCCTTTCACCTCACCTATGACATTGTGAACCTGGGGTGATTCGGTATCATCAGAACGGCGCTTGTCAAGAATCGCCAGAGGCAGACCCATTTTGATGGCATAACTTCCAGCTCTCTTGGCACTTCCTGCATCAGGAGCCACAACCACGCAGTTGTCGGTACCGCACTTCTGGAAATAATCGCACAGAAGACGTCCGGCAAGAAGATGATCTACCGGAATCCTGAAAAAGCCCTGAATCTGGGGTGAGTGCAGATTCATGGTCATAACACGATCCGCACCGGCAGTCTCCAGCAGATCGGCCATAAGACGGGCGGTGATAGAAATTCTCGGTTCATCCTTTTTATCTGAACGGGCATAAGGAAAGTATGGAACAACTGCGGTTATTCGTCCTGCACTGGCATGCTTGGCAGCATCAAGCATTATCAGCAGCTCCATTATGCCTTCGTTTACAGGAGAACAGGATGGCTGAATAAGGAAAACATCCTGACCGCGTACACTTTCCAGAATTCTTACTTTAATGTTCTCGTTGCTGAATTTGGTCACTGTACATTTGCCAAGCTCAACGCCTGCGAAATGACATATCTCTTTTGCCAGAGGAATGTTTGCATTACCCGAAAAAATCTTAAGTTTTCCACTCATTAAAAAAGCCTCACCTAAGCTGAGATTATTTATTCCTGTGATCCGCCGTTTTTACGCGCGTCCCATTCAAACGCTATATCCATCATCGATTCAGACATCAGTCTTGGCTGGCTGATCAATTTTGGTTCAAAGTAAAAATCGCCTTCCGGCAACTCAAGCATCTGAAAAATCGCCTCCCTGCCGGTTTCATTTCTGTAAAAGGCATCAACTACCTGCCCCAATTTAAAGGTAAGATACCCTTTACGCCTTCCACAGTATATATGAAGAATTCCCTCTCTTCTGCCAATTTCCAGAAACTGTATGGCATCCAGAAGGCTTGTCTGTTTGAGGTTTCCTGAGAAGACAAAACTGGTATTGTACTGGCCCGGAGTTGCTTTGGGTTTTGTTTTAAGCCGAAAAGCAAGCATAAAAAGCATTCCTGTCAGCAATCCTGAACCGAGCCCTGCAACAGGAACCCAGATATCCAGATTCATGATTCCCCCTCTCTGGTATTCTCCTGAGGGTAATTAATATAATCTTTTACACGAGAGATGTTTTCAACACCCTTGATTTTCTGCAGCTGCCTGAAAATCTGTTTCAGCTGGTTACGGTTGCGTATCTCTATGGTGAATGTGCTGCGCGCCAGCTGACTCTCCACCTTCATCGCCCCTTCAGTCACATTAGCCCCGAAATCGGAAAACACCTGACTGATTTCATTCAGAAGCCCGGAACGATCACTGGCATTAATCTCGAGGATGACATTATAGCGTTTCTGCTGACCATCATCCCACGAAACTTCGATTTTGCGTTCCTGGTCGGTCGAAAAGATCTCAGCATTACTGCAGTCGGTCCTGTGAACCGATATTCCCCTTCCCCGGGTAACAAAACCGATGATCGGATCCCCCGGAATGGGGTTGCAGCATTTTGCAAACCGAACCATCAGATCCTCATTACCCCCCACCAAAATCCCATGACTGCCGCGACCGGTAAAGGTGTCAACAAGCCGGGTAACCATACTGGACGGAGCCTTTTTTATCTTCCTGGCCTGGAAAAACTGCATTACCCTGCTGACCGGAAGCTCTCCACTGCCCACCAGCTCATGGAGTCGGTCGATATTGCTGAGACCAAGAAACTGGAGAAGTCCGGCAATATGATCGTTAAAAGAGGTGCTTGCATGCAGGCGCTTGTAAGATGCCTGAACAATCTTTTTACCAAGTTCTATGCTCTCCTGCCGGCCTGTGTTTTTAAGCCATCTACGGATCGCGCTCCTTGCCTTTGGAGTCTTTACCTCCCTTAACCAGTCAATTGAGGGTTTTTTAGATGTGACGTGCAGAATCTCTACAGTACTGCCGCTCTTGAGCGTCATGTTTATGGGCTCAATTTTTCCATCAACCTTGGCCCCGATACAGTGAAGTCCAAGATGAGAGTGAACAGCAAAAGCGAAATCAAGAACCGTTGCTCCTTTGGGAAGAGAGATCAGATCACCTTTAGGTGTGAAAATAAAAATCTCTGCATGGAAAAGATCGATTTTAAAAAACTCAAAAAATTCAGTTGAGTCTGTCAGATCCTTTTGCCACTCGATCAGATTCTTCAACCAGACAAGCGCCAGGTCATCCTTGGTCATCTCCTTCTCACCGGTCTTATAAAGCCAGTGCGCCGCTATTCCATCCTCGGCCACCTGGTTCATCTCCCAGGTCCTGATCTGCATCTCAACAATGCTGCCCTTTTCACCAAAAATTGTGGTGTGAAGAGATTGATACCCGTTTGACTTTGGAGTGCTGATATAGTCTTTAAAGCGGTCCTGTAAAGGAGTCCAGATCGAATGTATAATGCCAAGAACATGATAGCAGTCAGCTATCGTATTCACAATTACACGGATCGCCAGAAGATCATAGATCTCCTCAAAAGACTTATTTCGCTCTACCATCTTGCGGTAGATGCTGTAGAAATGCTTGGGACGCCCCACTATCGTGCACTCGATCTTCTCATGGTCCAGACGACGGCGAAGCGGCATTACAAAGCTGTCGATTATTGTCTCACGCTCACTGCGGCTGGCGACTACCTTGGCAACTATATCTTTGTACTCATCCCAGTATAGATGTTTAAAGGCAAGATCCTCCAGCTCCCATTTGATTCTGCCCATGCCAAACCTGTGCGCAAGAGGCGCATAGATATCAATAGTCTCAGAGGCAATAGCCTTTATCCGATCCGGTTCCAGATATTTCAGTGTACGCAGGTTGTGAAGACGGTCGGCAAACTTGATTATTATGACACGAAGATCCTTTGACATGGAAAGAAGCATCTTGCGGTAGGTCTCTGCCTGCCTCTCCTGAGAGGACTTCATCTGTATTTTTCTTATTTTTGTGACCCCGTCAACAAGAAGCGCCACTTCCTCGCCAAACTGCTGAGAAATAGCCTCTCGCCCGATCTGGGTGTCTTCCAGAACATCATGCAGAAGACCTGCGGCTATAGTGATCGTATCAAGCCGCTGCTCAGCAAGAATCAGCGAAACCGCAACAGGATGAGCCAGATAGGGTTCACCGGATTTACGCATCTGGTTTTTGTGCGCTTCCCAGGAAAATCGAAAGGCTTTTTCGATCAGCTCTGTCTGGACCCTGGGGTTAACTTCCTGCATCTTGCGGATAAAAACCTGAGCTGCCTCATCAATTGATGCCGTCGGAAGAAGTAATGAAGGATCCATAGATATAAAATAAACCATTGATGCAAAAATTGAAAGTATCGCATACTTAATGCGGTCAAGAAAGGGGACTATTGTTCAAGGAAGTTAAATGTTAAGAAATTAAAGCTAACAACAAACAGCGCGAAAAACTATTCCACCGGCAAAAAGCCAATCCAGTTCCGTTTTTTCCGGAATTCTATTTTAAGATGATTTACCGCTTTGCGGAAATTTCCATATATTGCCTGCTTCATCTTTTCAACTTTTACATTATTATTGGCAACCTGCGCCTGGAATACACCGACCTTCTTGACAGTAGATATATCGAATACGCTGCAGCTCACGATTGTCTTCAAAACAAACTCTTTCCCCGCAACCGCCGGAAGCTCAATTGTTTCCCTGCTAAAACCGCTATCATGATTCAAGATTTTCTTAAGAGGAACAGGTACTTCTTTCTGATCATCGTAAAGCAGACGGTTCCTGTAACTGATTATCATTACGTAGCGTATACCCTTATCGAGGTACCCGGCAAAATCACTGCTGGAAAATTCTGTGTTGCGCCTGTAAAAAGAGAGAAAAGATGTGTCTCCGGAAAGGCTGACAGTATTCAGTTTCATTCTGCCAGGAAAGGATGTGATAAATATCGATTCGAGAGTATTACCATAGACTTCCTCATTATCACAGAAAAACGGGGTTATCAGGTAAATCGAATCTTTCTTAAGTGGGATAGCGGCACACACCTGTAAAACAAGAATCAGTATCAATGAAAACGGTCTCATCAGCTCCCTCAGGTCAGTGAAAAAACAACAAAAAATCTTTATTTAACCGCTTATTCTGAGAAGTCAGCAAAATCCGCACGCCCAGAAACCAAACGGCACCAGCAAGTTTAAAGATAGATCCCGGAATCACTCATGCCAGGCAGCATCTGTTTCCCGGAATACCCTTTTAGGACTAATTTAAGGGTACCTCTGAAAATTCATCTTCCACTGCGGCTATCCTGCGAATTCCACACCCGCTGGAGCCTCACTTGAAAACTGAATATTTAAAGGTACCCTTAAGATAATTCGCGGTTACGCGTGAAGAAATCCCTCTTTATACTGAGAGTCGCGGCTGAGGAGAATAAAAATCCGTAAGATGTTGAAATGAAAAGAGTTGATAAAAATCGCAGATGCACGACACATGGTGGAAAATCTGCGATATGTGGAAGCCTCTATGCACCCGGGACAGGTGCAATCGCCCTCTCCCGGGTGCATAAGTCAGGGGTTATATATGCCTGACGGAAAAAAGGATATTTTTCCATATCAGGCAGGAAACAGAACAGAACAGCAGTTCTTTATTTACGAAAAGGGTTCCAGCACCTTACCTGTAACGGTCTGGAGATATCTGCCAGGGGTAAAGAAACCCATAATTTACAAGAGTAGACCTTGTGGTTATCTGGAGAACACAATCTTCGGAAGTATCCATCTCCACGGCTTCATAGGCTTTTCTGTCCCCTGCCGATAATACAAAGGTCTCACCACTGTACATAACCTCTACACTGCCGTCATTTTCAAATTTGTTGATAGTGATCTTATGGTTATTCCAGGGTATCGATTTCACACCGTAAAGCACACTTGCCGCCCCTGATCCCAGACCACCCGAAGTCATATACGTTCCACTTCCAAAGATTATCTGTACCGAATCGTTTAATTGCGGGACTATACCCCTGAGCAGCCTTTTCTCTGCATTGTAGCTGTAAGTGGGAAAATCGATACATAATGCGGCACAGCCAGTTCCTGAGACACTTTGCATGTCTACTTCTTCTCTTTGATTCAGAAAAAGGAAGGAACGCGGATTGTCAACAGGCGTAAGCCCGATCTGAACAGTATAACCCGCATATCCCGATTCCTGATTCTTCGGACATTCCGGGCTGACATTGCCTATTGCCAGTCTGTAGCCCGATGCCTCGATGTCCAGAGAGTCATAGGTGGAGAAACGAATCTGCTGTTTCTTTCCTCCGGATGTCAATGTGAAGAAAATTTCTGCAAAGCCTTCCCACGCGCAAAGGCACTGGCAGCAGCACCTGTGATCGGCAATGGAATCCAGTGAGAGGATAAGCTCATGAGCGCTGTTCCACAAGGTATCTTTGAGACGGAACAGATTCAGATAATCAAGGCTGAGTTTACCATGATTCATCTCTACTCTGATCTCATCATTGTAAGTTGTCACTGGAACTATAACATCGTCGTAATCCATATGCGTTACTACCAGCCGATCAATCGCCGGTGCAGAAGCTCTCTTCTTTTCTGAGGGTTTTCCTGAGGACCACTGCAGCGCTGCATTTCCAGCTGTTGTTATTTTGTAAACGTAAGCCGCATGTGCGGTTTTCCATCGGAAAAGAACTGTCTGGTTTGTAATATCCTGCGCAATTCTGAATCTGTGAAGTCCAGGCTCAAGTACACCATCAAACAGTATAGAGATTCTTTGACCGCTAAGATTGAAGATCTCAAGGTTTACTTTCTGAAGCTCAGGGTTTTGCAGGAAAAGGATACGGTCACGATAGATAATTTTCCCGGTGTGAGTGGTTAAATTACAGTCCGTTCCAATTCCCGTAGTTGTAAATGAAAATTTTCCGTTACCGTCTGTAACCTTCTTCTGATTTTCTTTCTGAAGGAGTACCGAGGCCCCGGAAACAGGATTGTTCTCTTGATCGACTACTGTTCCGGTCAGAACACTTTGTGCCAGAACTGTCTGAGTTACCAGAAACAGAATCGCTGTCAGAACTCTCTTTGCAGGCATATGTCCTCCTTTACTAAGTAAAGCATATACCTTTAATATAAGCATTTTAGTGTGTAAAAGGGAATACTCCAGGGTCAGCTTTCGTATTCTTGAAGAATACATCGGAATAGAAAATTTGATCCCCTGAATGAAGGTTAAAAACCGCTCTTTTTCATCAGAAACCCGGTTATGTGCCTTAAAAATTCAGACGGCATCAAAAAGATCATCCTCGGGCCCGAGAACCGCATCACCGCTCTTATCCTTTCTCTCATCTCCGGCTTATAGCAATGTATTGTACATCGCGAGCAGCCGGGTTTTGATTCCCCGAATTTGCAGGAATCAAGCCTTTTCAGGGCATATGAAATCAGTTCATTACACTCCGGGCAGAGACTGTTCTGTCTGTGTTTTTTCCTGCAGTAGTACTCAATCATCAGCTTGACTACTGCTTTTTCTTTTGAGATGATTTTCATTTCATCGAGACCGGTTATATAGTTTCCTGATTCATAAAGGAAAGTACATCAGTAGGACTGATACAAAAATATGATCCCTGCACAGGAAAACATAGTTCCTGGATTATGATGATGAAAACAATATTGACCGCAGGATCGTCTACAACTACATCAGTGCAGACACCATGATATCAGCCCAGTATAATGATAAGGGCAGGAAGGAATATACCATGGTACATTCAAATAAAACCGGCAGCGGCCTTTATCTTACCACAGCTATTATTCATCAAGCTTATAAAGAGCCTTTATCTGTAAATTTGTGAGTGCGCCGCTGTAGATACGCACATCATCCAGATCACCCCTGAAGTTCCAACCATTTAGGTCTATCTCTATGCCCACAGCAATACGCATGAAAGAGGAATCACTAATATAGGAATAATCACTTGTTTCCTCCATCTTTTCTCCATCCATATAGATAACAGTTCTGGTTCCATCATAGGTGACAGCGCAATGGTGCCAGATATTGTCAAAGTAGTCCTGAGCAGACAGTGAGGTGAGCCAGTCAAGTGACCATCCGTTCACTCTCATTACCATATCAGATCCACGAGGACCCATTGCCGCCTGGAAATTCTTCTGTTCCAGTGCAGTACCCAGGCCAAATAGAGCCTGGTAAGCAGTCTTATCAGACGACCTGAACCATCCGGCTACGGTTTTGGCCCTTTTTCCTGAAGGGAATGATATACTGTCCCTGACCATGTAACCGGTTCCATCGAAATGGTAAGCGCTCTTCAAACGGCCGTTGCGATCTTTTGTCAATGTGGCCCCGAATACGTTCAGATCGCATGAATTACCACTCCTGTCATCAGCACTGCCGTCAAAATCATAATGAGCGAAGAGACCCGGAGCTATGTCTACCACAACTGTACATGCGCTGGACTGTGAATTCCCGGCCTTGTCGGAAACGGAATAGGTAATAATGTATTTACCCGGAGAGGATGAGTCTACCTGCCCTGAAGCCGTTACCTGATTTGTCAAATCACCGTCTGCGTCATCCAGGGCCAGATATGTTACTCCCTCCCACGACTGGCCGACATATAAGGAATCGTGAGTTAGAGACAGGTTTATCTGCGGAGCAGTTTTGTCCGGATCAACAGGGTTATTGCATCCGGAAAAAACAGCGATCAACAGAACAGTGAACAGAAAAATCCTGAGTTTCATTTTCAAACATTCTCCTCTAAACAGGTTTATCTCATTTGCCTTTACTTTTCCATATTCCCCTTAGCATCTGTAATCTTTCACCCGCCCTTAAAAGAGTCTCCTCTTTTTTGGCAAAATGCAGCCTTATATAATTCTTTACAGGTTCCCTGAAAAAGCTGGACCCGGGGACCGCAGCAACACCGGCATTCTGTGCCATCCACTCGCAGAAATAGTTATCATCGCCACAGCCGAATTCTGATATGTCTACCAGGACATAGTATGCCCCCTGAGGCTTTGAAAACTTCAGACCGGCACTCTCCAGGGCACCAAGGAAAACATCGCGCTTGCGGGCATATATTGAAAGGAGCTCCTTGTAGTAACTGTCCGGAAAATTCAGCGCACTTACTGCAGCCTCCTGAAGCGGTGCAGCGGCCCCGACAGTCAGGAAATCATGCACCTTTCTTATTGCGTCAATAACAGCCGGGGATCCGATCACATATCCCAGACGCCACCCTGTGATTGAATATGTCTTTGAAAGCGAGCTGCAGGAAATCGTTCGCTCAAACATCCCCGGCAGAGATGCGAAATAGATGTGCTGAGCAGGCTCGTACACTATGTGCTCGTAAACCTCATCGGTTATCACAAACGTATCAAACTCTTTTGCCAGAGAGGCAATCACTTCCAGTTCGCTTCGCGAGAAGACCTTCCCTGAAGGGTTAGATGGATTACACAGGATAAGGGCCTTTGGCTTCTGCTCGAAGGCGCGCCTGAGCTCCCGGGGGTCAAATGAGAATTCAGGGGGGTGGAGTGGAACATAAATCGGTTCCGCACCGCTTAAGATGGCATCTGCACCATAGTTTTCATAAAACGGTGAAAACACTATCACCTTTTCGCCCGGATTACATACAGCAAGCATGGAGGCGATCATCGCCTCGGTGCTTCCGCACGTCACTACCATGTTGGAATCCGCCTCGATCGGCAGACCCATAAAGCGGGATACCTTTTGCGCCAGTGCCTTCCTGAATTGAGGGGCACCCCAGGTGATCGCGTACTGGTGACGGTCGCTGTCTGCAGCCTTGTGAAGAGCATCGATAATTTCACGAGGGGGGTCAAAATCCGGAAACCCCTGTGAAAGATTTATCGCATTAAACGAATTTGCGATACGAGTCATCCGACGGATAACCGATTCTGTAAAATGGGAAACTCTTCTGCTGACCTGGGGCATTATTGATTCTCTCTGAATAAAGGTTTGAACCTAGGAATCAGAATATACAATTTTTTCGCTATCCGTTCACACAACGCACATAGCTGGTCAGGATCCTCTCTCAGGAAAACTGAATTATGAGCTGTAATTTTTAAAAAATAAGGCGGGATACAGCAAAGCCGAAGTATTACTCTTACACAGTACGCTCCTGAATCTTACGTTTGTTTTCCACCCTGACGGCCTGGGTTCTGCATAATTGGTACAACAGTACCTGTGAGGTATGATAAATGCAATAGCGAAGAATACCGCCATGGTATTCTTCAAACAATTCACCGAATGCCTGAGGATCATGTTCAGCATTCTTTATCAGGTTATTTTCATTTTCCCGGTCCAATAAGCATACTCCAGAAAGCTGTTCCTTCCCTGCCTGCCCAGTTCTAAAACTGTTCCAGAAGGAAAATGTTGTACTTTATTATAACAACAGAACCGTTTTTTTAAGAAAATGAATTCTTTACAACCGTTTTCATTGTCGGACGTTATTTTATTGAGCAGTGCAGAAATATGGCTATTCAAACTTAAATCGGGGATTTTATGAAATTATTCTCCTTGTATGCTGCGGTACTGTTTTTATCTGCAGTCGGCTCAGGCATGGCAAGCACATTCAGTGGTACGGTCCGTGATCTTGAGACTAACAAACCGGTACCAGGAGTACGTGTTTCGGTTGGTTTTACAGATACAGTCACCTATACAGATATTAACGGATGGTTCTCTTTCAGTGAAAATTCAGATGTAAAGAGAATACGATCATCAGGGAAACCAGAATCTATTCTCATCAGAAAATTTTCCGGCGGTTCTGCAGTCGACCTGAAGCACTGCGAGTCAATCAATAGAATTGAGCTGTTTGATCTGAAAGGCAGGACTCTTTTCAAGACTGATGTTCCAAACTCCCGCAGGATTATCCTGCCATCTGTTTCAAATGGGATGTATCTTATTCAGTTCTTAAATGGCTCTTCAGCTGTTTACACACTAAAGTGGAACAGCATTAATATATCACAGCACGTAACTTTACCTTCGTTCCTCAGGCAAAAGCAGTTTACTGCCGCGGCCTCAGGCAGCAGGAAATTTGTATTTCAGCACGATTTCTACTATCCTCTCTATTTTGAAGAAGAGCCCTCACCTCAAACGATTCTGATGGAACCGGATCCCCGGGCCGCTGTCTTTGACGACACGAAGGTCGGAAGGTACGATTTTGTCTTAGCAAATCAGGATTCCCTGTCAATGGAGCAGAATGCCTTGCTGGAGGAGTATGTCCCTGCAGACTTTTTTTATAACCAGGTACATTTCGGGACAGTGGGACTGCGCTACAAAGGTTCCACTTATTCACTGCCAAACTGCTTTGAGACTGACGGCACCAGAAAAGATAAATCTGAATGCCGGAAAATCTCCTTTAAGGTAAAATTCGATAAGTACAACCCGGACCTGCGGTTCAACAAACTTAAAAAATTAAATCTGCACTCCGAATCAATAGATCCCTCAAAAATGCACGATATTCTTGCCTACGGACTTTTCCGCGAAATGGGTATCATTGCCCCCCGATGCTCTTTTGCAAAAGTATATCTCAACAATGTATTTCAGGGACTCTATTGCGCAGTTGAGGACGTTGACGGGAGATTTACGGCGGCACGCTGGCCCGGAGATGGAGACGGGAATGTATACAAAGAAAAATGGCCAATCTCAGCCTCTCCCAGTTATTATCAATGGGGCCTGGTTACAAATGATGATCCGGAGGACAGTGCGGATGTCTCAAAGATGGTTCAGTTTTATGAGGCTGTAAGCAGTTCGGATGAAAGTACATTTAAGGACCTTGTCTCAACATTCTGGGACTTTGATTACTGGCTGCGCTATATAGCCGTTGACAGGGTTATTCATAACACAGATGGAGTTATGACATGGTATAAACAGGATGACTGGACAGGAAATCATAACTACTACCTGTACCAGCAGAATGCAGCAGATGGTAAAATCTGGATCGTCCCCTGGGACCTTCATGTCACATTCGACCGCAAAGATGAAATATTCGATGTGTTTGGTGTCCCGGACTGGAATGTTGAACCGCCCAGTTGTGAACCGGTAACCATCTGGGGAAACCAGACCGGTATTCCGCCAAACTGTGATAAACTCACCCGCCTGACAGCTGCAGTTTTCTGGGATGATTTTGTAAAAATCAGTGAAAATATGCTTCGGACCTGTTTCGACCCCGCACATCTACAGAGTAAAATTGAAAGGTATAAAAATCTTATCGATACCGTGGTTCAAAATGATCCCCACATCAGCTACGACTCCTGGCTTGGACAGGTAAGCGCTTTGCAAAATGATATTTCAATACTGAATACTGACTTTGATGATTATATCCACGGAAGATCACTTGTAAATGATACCAGTGATTTCCTGACACCATTCAACGGCTCGGGATATCTTACTCTGGACCAGCTTAACAATTATGAGTCTGAGCCAACCGAAAAGGAAAACCGGTGGTCAAGTATTATGGCAGCATCAAACACCATTGTAACTGTTAAACGGGACACTATTAATCCACTTTGGGGCAAATCTGATCTCCTCTACTCATTTGTTTTCAACCCTGAACCCGGGGAAGGAACCTATCTTGAATGGGGGAAAATTGTACTGGGCTTTGAAGAGCCGGTAGACCTCTCCAAACTCAAAGCAATACAGGTAAATGTTAACTCAGATTCATACCGCTATCTCTGGGTATTTATTTCAAGTCCGGTATATTATAAAAACAGAGTTAATTATGAATACGGCTGGTGGGATGCAGCAACTCCAGAAAAAGCATTTAAGACTTACACGATAAATTCAGCAGGCTATCCCTCATGGGCAGATGATAATCCTCCGGACCTGAAGGAGGAAGCTCTCAAAAGAGTAACCGGAATCGGTTTCCAGGCTAATCCGCACTATAGTAACGATGGAGAATTGGCTTCCGTTCCAGATTCCGGATTTGTGCGTATCGATAATATCCGCTTTATCTTTTAATCCCGTCCGTACAAAAAAAGGGGACAGGTTTATCACCTGTCCCCCGCTATTTACACACACGTAGTCCTGATCTGGTTAATCAACTACCTCAAAATCAGCATCTACAGCTCCGCCTTCACCGCCTTTGCGCTTCTTATCTTCTTCCTGAGCGGCTTCAGGTCCGGCTCCGGCCTGACCCTGCTGAGGACCGGCCCCGCCTTCAGCCCCTGCTCCGGCAGCTCCAGGACCACCGGCATTTTTATAAAGTGCTTCCGCCATTGAATGCGAAGCCTTCATCAGCTCATCTATGGCAGCCTTTATAGCAGCGGTGTCATCACTTTTAGCCTTTTCCTTAAGATTGTCAAGTGCAGAAGCGATCTTTGCCTTATCACCCTCAGGTATCTTCCCCTCAACCTCACCCAGTGTCTTTTCTGTCTGATAAATAACCTGATCGGCCTGGTTTTTGGTTTCCACCTTTTCTTTTTCAGCCTTGTCGCGTGCAGCGTTGGCCTCGGCCTCTTTTACCATCTTATCAATATCAGACTCAGAGAGCCCGCTGGAAGACTCGATACGAATCTGTTGCTGCTTTCCGGTGCCCAGATCCTTTGCACTCACATTCATTATTCCGTTTGCATCAATATCGAATGTCACCTCGACCTGAGGTATCCCGCGGGGTGCCGGGGGAATTCCCAGAAGATCAAATTTACCAAGCAGCCGGTTATGGGCCGCAAGCTCTCTTTCTCCCTGATAAACCACAATACTGACTGCGGTCTGATTATCTGCTGCAGTAGAGAAGATCTGGCTCTTTTTTGTAGGAATCGTCGTGTTGCGCTCTATGAGCTTTGTCATGACTCCACCCAGAGTCTCAATACCAAGAGAAAGCGGTGTGACATCCAGAAGAAGCACATCTTTAACGCTCTGGTCACCACTGAGAATCGCGCCCTGAATCGCGGCTCCCATCGCTACCACCTCATCGGGATTTACTCCTTTGTGAGGGGCTTTGCCGAAGATCTGCTCGACTTTGCTCTGCACAGCGGGCATACGTGTTGCACCGCCAACCAGTATCACTTCATCAATATCACCGGCACTCAGATGAGCATCAGCAAGAGCCTTACGGCAAGGCTCAACAGTACGCTGAACCAGGTGATCAACGAGCTGCTCGAGCTTGGCCCTTGTCAGGTTCATGTCAAGGTGCTTGGGTCCCGATGCATCCGCGGTGATAAACGGCAGATTGATATTTGCCTGCATCGCCGATGAGAGCTCTATTTTGGTCTTCTCGGCAGCTTCTTTAAGCCTCTGAAGAGCCATACGATCATTGCGGAGGTCAATCGCATTGGTTTTCTTGAACTCTTCTGCAATGTAGTCTATAAGCACCTTGTCAAAATCATCTCCACCAAGGTGAGTGTCACCATTGGTAGACTTTACTTCAAATACATCCTCACCGATCTCCAGAACAGAGATATCGAATGTGCCGCCGCCAAGATCGAAAACCACTATCTTTTCGTTCTTTTTCTTATCAAGACCATAGGCCAGTGATGCGGCTGTGGGCTCGTTGATAATTCTCCTGACGTCAAACCCGGCTATTCTTCCGGCATCTTTTGTAGCCTGCCTCTGTGCATCATTAAAGTAGGCCGGCACTGTTATAACAGCCTCTTTAACCTCCTCCCCAAGATAATCCTCAGCAGCCTTCTTGAGGTACTGAAGAATCATGGCGGAGAGCTCCGGAGGAGTATAATCCTTACCCATGGCACTTACCTTCACCGATTCCTCAGGCGCACCCTTAATTGAATAAGGTACACGCTTCTCCTCTGATTCTACCTCGCTGTGCCGGCGTCCCATGAATCGCTTTATTGAATAAACAGTATTTTCAGGGTTGGTAACAGCCTGTCTCTTTGCTATTGCACCTACCAGCTTCTCACCTGATTTGGCAAAGCCGACTATCGATGGCGTGGTACGTCCGCCTTCTGCATTGGGGATAACTACAGGTTTACCACCCTCCATAACCGCTACACATGAGTTGGTTGTACCAAGGTCTATACCGATTATCTTTCCCATAAACTCCTCCTGATCTTTCTAACCTACGGAAATTTTAAAAAGCTAAGGAATGATAATCAATAATCATGCCATTTTTGAATTTTAAGCCATAAACTTTGCTGACAACACCCAAACCCTGTTAATTTTATCATTTCCAGCCATCTCAGAATTAGAGATTACCCATACAAACCTTCATTTCTGAATCACCAAATCCCGGTACCCATTCCATTATAAAGCAATTGTTCAATTATGAAACAAATTCAGAAGATCCGGCATTAATCTCAAACCCGGCTTATGCATCCTTAAACCTAAAAGTCGCAGATGGGGAGAGCAAAAAATCGTAAGATGTTTGGGATGATAAGGCTTGAAGGCGTCGCAGGTCTTATCGACAAGGTGATAAGATCAAGACGCCTGAAAGCCTTAGCGCTCAACAGGTTACGATTTTTTGCCTCATCCAACTGCGATTTTTAGGTTAAAGGGACGATGTGCGTTTAGACCTTGTAGCGGAAAGGTTTGAACAAATCGCAGACGCACCACACTGATCTAACATCTGCGATTTGTGAAAGCTTTTATGCACAAGGAACAAGTGCAATCTACTTACGTGTTTTACCCAGAATTAACATAATTTATTCAGGATGAAAGATCCCAGTATTAAGTATAAGCAATTATTACCGATTGATTTGAATACTCAATTCATATATTCTGCTTACATTATGAAAACAGTTTTTATGTTTACGGGTTGTATTCCAGGCTTTTCAAGTGTATCTTGGTAATAGGAGACAACTGATGATTGATATTTTTGAATATACCGATTACCGCAGGTTTCTCACAGACTTCCAGACTCAGGAACACGCCAGAAACCCCCATTTCTCTCATCGTTATTTTGCCGCCAGGGCCGGGTTCTCATCATCGGGCTTTCTCACCAATATCATCAAAGGACGCAGAAATCTTACCGGTCCGATGATCTGTAAATTCTCAAGAGCCCTTAAGCTTAACAAAAAAGAGGAGACTTATTTTGAACACCTGGTCCGCTTCAATCAGGCATCATCGCTGGAAGAAAAGAATAAATATTACGGGCGCATGCTTGAGATTTCGCCGGTGAAGACAAAGATCATAGGACGTGACCGCCATGAGTTCTATTCCCAGTGGTGGTACAGCGCTATAAGAGAGTTAATTTATTATTACAGGTTTAAAGATGATTTTCAGGATCTTGCCAGAAAACTTGATCCACCAATCAGCGTCCAGCAGGCGAAATCAGCCATAAAGGTTCTGAAGAAATTAGGACTTATAGAGAAGGACAGCGAAGGCTTCTACCACCAGACTTCATCTGTTATCACAACAGGAGAACAGCATGAGAGCTCTCTTCATGTACAAAACTTTCAGAAGTCTACAATGGATCTGGCAGCCTCGGCTTTGACACGTCATAGGAAGGATATTCGGGATATCTCAACCCTGACCCTTACATTATCACACGAAAGCTTCCGGAAAGCAAAATTAGAAATCGAAGCTCTTCAAAAAAAACTTCTCAAAATTGCCGAAGAAGACAAGTGTGTTGATTCGGTTTATCAGGTCAACTTTCAGATGTTTCCTTTGACAAGAATCGAAAAAACCAGATGAACTCTAAACCTTTACTACTGTGTATGACAGCAGCTTGTATGCTCTCTGGATGTCTGACCGGGATTGCAGGAAGCGGCTCGCAGACAACAAACGGAGTAACTGTTGCCTCATCGGAAAAAAGCATCACCATTTCAGCCGATTCAGGACTCTCTGTCCGGATATTTTCCTCTGATTTCATAAAATCGGGATTTTCCGGTTCAGCGATTATGGAAAGTAATAAACACACATTCGATTCTCTTCCCGATGGCCGGTATTCAGTTTTAGTGAAAAGAGATGACGGGAAAGCCGCATTTTTTCAGGATATTCCGGTTTCTGCATCTCAGAGTTACAGAAGAATCGATTCTCTGCAGGCAACAGGGTCGATCAGAGGCTCAATTTCAGGAGCAGATTCGAGCCCGGTTCCAAAAGGCCTTGTTTACATTAAAGGAACACCATTCAACTGCATTACCGATGAATCCTCCGAATACCTTTTAGATTCCATTCCACCAGGCTCATACCAGGTATCGTTTCATCCTTTTTTTGACAGTATAACAGATACCATTCCTGGTGATACTGGCAATCCAAATCTGGTAGTCATAACAAGCGAGGATCTCAACAAGATACTGAATTTAATAACGGTCGATTGACTATGATGACGTTTTCATGTTTATAACATACAACGTTAAAGCAGTCATCTGAGAAAAGGAGATGAGCATGGGGTCAATAAAGAGGGTAATTGCAGTTGCAGTATTGCTGATGACTGCCGGCTGTAACCACAATCCACTTAAAACCGGGTCGGATCCGGAAAATGATATTCTGAGTCGCAAATCTTCAGTTCATCGGGAGTCAGATCCCCAGGTGACAGCTTTACAGGTAGATCAACTGGTATCGGGTAACACCCGGTTTGCAGCAGACCTTTACCGTGATCTCTCAAAAGACAATAAAAACGTGTTCATTTCACCGTTCAGCATATCAATGGCTCTTGCCATGACCCGCGCAGGGGCGATAAACCAAACCGCAGTGCAGATCGACAGCACACTGCGCTTTTCACTCTCAGACTCACTTGTTCACAGGACATTTAACTATCTTGATCTTCAGTTGAAATCCCGGGATGGCGCAACTCTTTCTATAGTAAACCAGGCCTGGGGAAGAGCCGATCTGAATTTCCAGGATGCTTATCTTGACATTCTGGCTATAAACTACGGCTCAGGCATGAATTTGCTTAATTTCGGAAGTGATCCTGAAGGATCAAGGCAGATAATCAATGCCTGGGTAGCAGATAATACAAACGATAAAATTACAAACCTTCTTCCGCCACAGAGTATCACCGAAAATACTGCTCTGGTTTTGACCAATGCCATTTACTTTCTGGGCGACTGGCTCTTTCAGTTCAAGCAGGAACTGACATCTGATCATCGTTTTTTTCTTGAGAATGGAGATTCTTTAAGCGTTCCAATGATGTCCCTTTGTAACGAACACAGGACAATCAGCCTGAACTATGTCCGCACTCCTTTCTGCAGGGCAGTTGAGCTGCCTTACAGCGGGAATAATTTCTCAATGGTCATAGTACTGCCGACAGATAAGAGTCTCTCTGAATTCAACATGGAACTTACAAAGGAAAGATTAGACACAATTACCAACGGTTTTCATTCAACCGAGCTGTTTTTAAAAATCCCGAAATTCTCTTTCACTACTGAAACCATAAGCCTGAAAAGAGCACTCCAGAGCATGGGAATGATAAACCCGTTCACCGCCGAAGCAGACTTTTCGGGTATAACAGGCATAGATCATCCGCTGACTATTAGCGACATATTTCATAAGGCTTTTATAAGGGTAGATGAAAAGGGTACTGAAGCAGCCGCTGCAACTGCGGTGGTCTTTGTAGATTCTGCTGTCGTGAGGCCGGATGATCACAATTTTACTGCAGACCGGCCATTTCTTTTCCTGATTCGGGATCGGATCAGCAACACAGTGCTTTTTATTGGAAATATTATGAATCCGGCGCAAATCTGATTTTATGCCGGATTTCAATATCGGGGCATAGTTTTTCTGTACACCTATACCCAGCTTGGTTTAAACATTGAACCTGATACTCATTATATCACCATCAGACACAATGTATTCCTTACCCTCCAGATGAAAGCGACCCTTTTCTTTAATCGCCTTTTCAGACCCCAGCTCTATGAGGTCCTTGTAAGAGAAACACTCTGCGGCAATGAACCCGCGGGCCAGATCAGAATGGATAGAACCTGCTGCATCAACAGCTGTAGCACCATTCTTTATGTTCCATGCCCGAACCTCATCTGTACCGACAGTAAAGAAACTTATATACCCCAGCGTATCATAGGCGATCTTTGTGAGCCGATCTTTTGCTGATTCGGTTATGCCAAAATCATCCATAAACATACGAGCTTCCTGCTCTTCAAGCCTCGAGAGCTCCATCTCGAAATTACCCGCAAACTCTACAGCACTGTACTCTTTTGAAATCTCCTGAATCAGAGCCGTATTTTTTCCATACGATTCCTCATCAGTGTTAATGATTACTATTGCGGGCTTTTTTGTGAGAAACTGAAAACCCCTGATTGCCAGCTCCTCTTCAGGCGAAAACTGGAGCTTCCTTATTGGCTCTGACTTATTGAGCTGCTCGCAGGCTTTCTGCAGAACCTTTTCCTCCATCAGCAAAGCATCATTCTTCTGCCCTTTTGTATATCCGGCTCTTATTTTCTCAAGCCGCTTCTCCACCACGATCAGGTCAGAGAGGATGGCCTCCTCTTCAATTTTTTTAAGGTCATCAAGAGGTGAAGCCGGACCAGCCATATCACTTGCAAATCCACGTATCACAAGCGCCAGAGCATCAGCATTGCGGATAACTTTCAGCATTTCCCCCGCAAAGGCATCCTGCTTGATTGAGTCCTCGGCTATACCTACAACATCGACTATTTCGATTGTGGCATACACCGTTTTTTTGGGCTTATACATATCAGACAGAATCTTTACACGTTCATCGGAAACCTTTACAATAGCAATGTTGGGTTCCGCTTTTGCTGAGGCATAAGCCGACACCGGAGCCTCCGATTTTGTCAATGCATTGAACAGTGTGGTCTTGCCGGACTTTGGCAATCCGAATAAACCGATTTTCATTTTTCCTCCATACAATTAATCAGCGGAACACCTGTATAAAAAGAAACACCCGCAACCGGAGCTGTTCCGGTTGGGGTTATAAGCAGTCATTTATACAAAGTTTTTTTACTTGGCGATTGTGTGCGGTTTGATCTTCAGGTCAATCAATTCCGGACGCTTGAAATGAATGATTGAAATTATTCCTACAAAGAGAAATCCCGAAGCATAAAGCATCAGAAACGGACTGACAAGGAAGTTTGTAAAACCCAGGAACATCTGGAAACTGGCCAGACAATAGATTCCGATAAATATTTCAACAAGACAGGTAAAATCCTTAATCGGCCTATAGGTTGTAACCTTTTTTGCGCCTTTTTTGGGGGTGCGGTGGAAAGGCGAATTCATCTTGAGAAGAGCCTCAAAAACAGCCTTGCCGTTATTGACTGCCAACCCTGTCCCGATAAGCATCATCGCCGGAATAAGCATGATCTGTTTTCTGATTTTATTTCCTATATAGTATTGTGAAATCATATACATCGTTGACGGCCCGCTGGTAGCCAGAACCATACAGAGGATAACACAGCCAAACCAGAATGGGGGAAGATAAACTTTTACATAGTACAGAACCGGCATGGTCAGAAGAGCAAGAAGAAGCATCAGTGGATGAACTATATAATGCGTAAGGTGTAATACTGCCTGAATTATCTTGAATGCAGGAATTCGCCTTTTCAAAAGAAGCGGAATAATTTTCATTGCTGTCTGTATTGAGCCCTTAGCCCAGCGGAACTGCTGATTTTTAAAGGCATTTATATCTTCAGGTATCTCAGCTGGAACCTCAAGCTCCGGTACATACTCTGTTTCCCAGTCAGCCAACTGCATACGGTAAGAAAGATCCATATCCTCAGTGAGTGTATCATGCTGCCAACCGCCACAACTCTTAATGGCCGCACAGCGAAATACACCGGCTGTGCCGTTGAAATTCATAAACAAGCCGTTCCAGCTGCGCGCAGCCTGCTCAATCATGAAGTGCCCATCAATGCCCATTGCCTGTCCTCTGGTAATAAGAGAGGCTCCTTTATTCAAATGGGTCCACCTGCCCTGAACAAGACCAAGCCTGGGACGATCTATAAAAAAGGCCATCGCCTTCTTTAAAAAGTCGGGGTTGGGAACAAAATCAGCATCAAAAATCGCCACAAATTCTGCATCCGTATAGTTGAGCCCGTTCTGAAGAGCTCCCGCCTTGTAACCAGTCCGATCCTGACGGCGAATAACAGAAATATTTACTCCTTGACCTTTCAAACGTTTCACTGTATCATCAACAAAGCCGACAGTTTCATCGTTACTGTCATCAAGAACCTGGATTTCATGTCTGGAACGGGGATAATCAATTGCAGCAACAGCTTCGATTACACGACTTGCAACTGATTTTTCATTGTACATGGGGAGCTGGGTTACTACTTTGGGGTAAAGGCTTTCATCAGTTATACTGTAGAAGTATTTCATCTTTTCCCGCTGGGCAGAGATTTTGGATTTCCTCTTCCGCAGAAAAAGGTAGGTCAGAATATAACATTGTAAACCATATGCCAGCAAAATAGCCGAACACAAGACATACAAAGATATCACAACAATTAGTGCAACCATATTTAATCAGCCTGCACGAGTGATGGGGTTTATTCTCTTAACTTATGTTACTGAAAATGTAGCAGATAATATAATTGTTGCATGGAACAAGAACAAAACAACTTTTAATTATCGCCCATAAGCCGTCCGATTTCTTCCTGCACTTCCCTGAACAGATTCGTGTCATCCAGTATTTCAGCCAGTATCTGATCCCCCCAGCCCGACTGCCTCATTCCCGCCATTTCACCGGGTCCCCTGTACCGAAGATCCATCTCTGCAATTTTGAATCCATCATTCAATTTGCAGAATCCTCTTAACCTCTCTGCGGCCTCGGAAGATGCTCTGGCTGAGCAAAGAAGGAAACAGAATGATTCACCCCCGCCCCTGCCGACTCTCCCCCGAAGCTGATGAAGCTGGGCGAGCCCGAAGAGATCCGCATTCTCAATCACTATTACCGTTGCACAGGGGACATCTATACCGACTTCCACAACAGATGTTGAAATAAGAAGTTTTGTTTTACCTTCCGTAAATTCATTCATAACAGCCCGTTTCTCTTCACTACTCAACCTGCCGTGAACTAATCCCGATCTTACATCACGAAAAACTCCAACAGTCAGATTCTTAAACAATGTCTGGGCATCTTTTATCTCATCCTCACCATCCTCAAATTCATCATCCCGCTCGATCCTGGGTGCCACCCAGAAAACCGATGCCCCCTTGTTTACAATGTGATCGTTTATAAAAGCTTCCATCTGCGGCCTCTTTATCTCCGGCACCATAAAAGTTGAAACAGGTTTTCTCCCTGCGGGTCCTCTTGCGATAGTGACTATGTCAAGGTCACCGTACAGAGTCATGGCCAGAGTCTGCGGAATAGGAGTCGCGGACATGAGAAGAAAATCGGATGCCGGATCTTTCTCCTGAAGAGCGACACGCTGTTTCACACCAAACTTATGCTGCTCATCAATAACCACCATGCCAAGCGATTTGAACTTAACAGATGGTTGAAGGAGTGAATGTGTGCCTGTCAGGAAACGCAGTTCTCCGGTATACAATCTCCGGACGATTTCTTTTCGCCGGGCCCCCGGGGTCCCTCCTGTCAGTATCGCCGACTCAATTCCCAGCGCTGAAAGGTATTTACTTAAAACAAAATGGCTCTGTGCCGCAAGCACTTCTGTTGGAGCCATCCATGCCACCTGTAACCCTTCATTAAGCGCCGGAAGACAGGAAAAGAATGCAACAAGGGTTTTCCCGCACCCCACATCCCCCTGAAGCAACCTGTGCATTCTGTCAGGTTTACAGGCATCACTGTAGAGAACATCTATGGCTTTCTGCTGGTCATCTGTCAATTGAAACGGAAGAGTCCGTCTGAAACGTTCCGGAAGCTCACCGGCTTTCATACGCCTCCCGGGCATCTCAAATTTACGTCTGCTGAAACGCAAAGAGAGCGCTACCCTGTATAATTCCTCATATTTTATTCTTTGCCGGTATAGAGAAAAACCCTCCATCGAAGATGGAAAATGAATTTCACGAATACATCTCTCCAGAGGAGGAAACTGCAGCCTGCTTTCCAGCTGCTCAGGAAGAACCCTGGGATAATGCCTGAGATTTTTGAGAATCCACAAGACTGCTTTGCGGAAAAGTCCTTGCGCCAGACCCGCATCCCTCATTGCAGATGTCAAACTGTACACCGGCACATACTTTACCACTTCCAGCCCCCCGACCTCCGGTACCTTATCGGCCATAGGGTGAACCATCTGATAATGTATATACCTCGAAACCTTCCCCGTTACCATCAGCTTCATCCCCGGCTCAAAGGCATTACGGAGATAACCTGAACCCTGAAACCAAAGCAGCTCTATCTGTCCGGTCCCGTCCTCTATCTGTACCCTGAACTTTTGCCTCCGCCCCTTTTCCAGCCTCACACGCTTTACTGTCCCGCTTACTGTACAACTTTTATCAAGATATTCACCAATAGTGTTCAGCGGAACCACCATGGAGCGATCTATATATCTGCGGGGGAAGGTATAAAGCAACTCACCAATGGTCTCTATTCCCGATTCCTGAAGAGCCTCGACCCTCCTGGGTCCCATCCCCGGCACCAGAGAAACCGGAGAAAGAAAATCCATCATCGCTTCAACACTTCTTTTCACCATAAGATCTTGATTTAAATGTTTAATAGAGAGCCAGACTGGAACATCAAAACAGGAAAATACATACTGCGGTTCATTATTTCAGGAAGGGCCTGTGGAGTAAAATGTCCGGTTGGCTGCAATGAGCCAACCGGACCTACGAAAGAAGTACTACGGAGAGAAGAATAGAAACAAACTATTACTAATATATCTTAAATAAGGAAAAGGCGCTGTGACGGGCGTCACAAAAAACCATTTTTTTTTAAAAAAAAGGTCTATCCGGATTTCCATCCGGTACAGATAAACCGCGGAATACACTGAACACTGAAATTAGATGTTACCAAAAAAACTATTTGTGATAGCTTCTGTGCCGGATAATAGAAACCGCCCTGTAGATCTGCTCCATCAGAAGCATGCGGGCGATTTCGTGAGTAAAAGTCATTGAGGAAAGTGAAAGCAGCAGATTCGCCGATTTTTTTACTGAAGGGCTCAGGCCTGTGGGCCCTCCGATAACAAAGGTAATTTTACCGGTTACCGATGTCACATACTTTGAAAAAGCCACGGAATCAAACTGACGTCCTTCCTCGGAAAGAACAACAGTGTGGCCGGGATCCTTCTTAATGAGCTCTGCGATTTTGCGCCCCTCACTCTCAGGATCACTATCCCTGATTTCAACTACCTGCAATCTGGCATCATGAGAAATTCTCTCGATATAATCCTGCACCAAAGTGATGAGGGAACGATCCTTCATTTTCCCTGTAGCAATGATTTTCAGATTTAGAACAGTTTCGGCCATTCAGTATAGCAGTCAGGAGCGGATAAAGGGTTTTTTGAGTTCCTCAAGAATGCACACTGCCAGCCAATGCAGATAGGAAGCTCTTGCGGGGATAAGCATATCTGATGTTGGTGAATCAAACCCTTTCAGAAGGCTCTCGAATCTGTGGGCCTCTTCCTTGAATTCAGCGAGCGTTTTACTGGTTTCAGGATCGAAAGATTCCGATTTGTCAGTAGACAGAATTGTGATATGATCGATGCAGATGTAGAGGTGCTGTGCATTTTCTTTTTGAGGACAAGCCGCCACCATGTTGAGACATTCAAGAAAATAGTTCAGCAGATTCTGCATTTTGAGGTAAAGAGAGAGATCGGGCGAACTGAAAACAACAGCATCAAGGACGCCGTTCTTCTTTTGTAAAGAACGTCCCGAATTTGTCGGGGAAACCCGGCTTTTCTTTTTTGAGTCCATATTCAGTTAGCAGTTTTTAGAAATTCACAAAATTGCGTCTCTTATTCGAAGATATGATACGGAGATTTAATTTGTCAAATGAATACTAAGCTTTGTTTGAAATAATAACTGAAATTTGAAAATTTCGTTCAAACGATTATTTCTTAAAAATATAGATCTTTTGTGAGTCTGAGGATTTTCTTTCATCACCTTGCAGTGCAAAAAATGGCCCAATACATGTGAAAAGAGTTCGCATGTTTGGAATTAGATTTGCAGGTTCTCAAAAAAAGCTTCTAACAGCTATGTTGCCTATGTTTTTTTCAGCGAGGTCAAAATCGTGAAATTCGCAGATCTGATAAAGCGGGATTTAGTCAGCACTCAATTAGTATCCGATAAAAAAGAGGCTGTCATCAGAGAGATAGTCGGCAGAATAGCTCATGTAAAGAAGATAAAAAACACCGATGTAATTATAAAAAAGCTTCTGAAAAGAGAGAAAGAAAGCTCTACCGGGCTTGAATCCGGAGCGGCTATTCCCCACTGCAGAATGGAGGGGCTCAAAGAGGCGGTCCTTTTTGTAGGTATCTCAAAAAAAGGAATCGATTTCCAATCTATAGACCACAAACCAGCCCATCTGTTTTTCCTTTTTATAACACCCCTTGGAGAAACAGCAACCCATTTAAAGATTCTCTCACGCATAAGCCTTATCCTGAAAAATGAATCACTTGTAAAAAGACTCATTGCGGCACAGAACGATAAAGAACTGTATGAAATAATGCTTCTGCAGCGTACAGACAAAGAAAGCTACATCTCTCTGGATATCCATCAGGTCTTTCAGGAACTTGGAACCGGGCCCGATGGACTAAGTGACTCAGATACTGAAAGCAGATTAAAAGAGTATGGCTTTAATGAACTGAAACAGGGAAAGAAAGCATCGCTACTGGTAAAATTCATTGGAAACTTCACGAATCTTCTGGCCCTGCTTCTGTGGGCCGGTGCAGCACTGGCTTTTGTGATCAATCTTAGTGTTGTCGGATGGGCGATAATTCTTGTGATAATAATTAACGCGCTCTTCAGTTTCTGGCAGGAATTCAAGGCTGAAAAAGCAATTGAGGCTCTCAAGGAACTAATCCCAAGCTATGCCAGGGTAATCCGGAACGGACAGGAAAAAAGGGTACACAGCAGAGAGGTGGTCCCCGGAGACATAGTTATATTCGATGAAGGAGATAACATTCCTGCCGATGCCCGCTTGATTTCGGCCCACGAACTTCGTGTTGACAATAGTGTTTT
>Ga0209723_1002326_pt1 | contig 25752 bp, 19 predicted proteins | sample BiotimSIPDNA_2_FD_185750 | JGI IMG/M metagenome (GOLD analysis project Ga0209723, IMG submission 185750) | Anaerobic biogas reactor microbial communites from Washington, USA - Biogas_R2 time_0 SIP DNA (SPAdes) (version 2) | ecosystem: Engineered > Bioreactor > Anaerobic > Unclassified | place...
TCTATCCTCCATGGCCTCGTCCCGGCCCCAGCCGGGAAGGCGTCCTTTCGGACACACAACACTGTAGGATAGACCCGTTTTCATCGGATTTTCCAGCCTGCTAGCAATGCTGGCTTTTCAGTTTGAGTGATAAGTACGTTGGCGGAACGGGTATCGTGATCCTCACGAAATCGAGCGGTGAGTGGCGAATGACCAAGTTCTTGGACGTATACTGAAACGGTTGCGGTTGTCGCGGCACAATCCTCAGACCGTTCGAACTGGGTCACACTCCGAGCGGCTCGACCAGACTTCGAGATTCGAGAACTCGGCGGTCAGAACGTCGACCAGGCATTCCATGCCGAACCGCTCGCTGGCATAGTGGCCCGGCAGGATCAGGCCGATGCCGTAGGCCTCGGCTTCGAGGTAGGTGTGGTAGCGGGTCTCGCCGAGGAGCATGGCGTCGCAGTGGGCCTCCCGGGCTTTCTCCAAAAGCTCGCCTGCCGCACCACAAGCCACTGCCATCAAACGGACGGACTTGTCCGGGTCGCCGACGATCTGGATGCTTTCCAACTTCAGAAACTGCTTGACCGACTCGGCGACTTCTCCCAGCGGAGCGGGGTCCTCGAGCCAGCCGATCCGGCCGGTTCCGAGTCCTTCCTGGCTGAATACCAGCGGAAACACGCCGCGAAGATCGAGCCCGCGGGCCAGCCGCTGATTGATGCCGTTGGGGGCTGAATCGAAGGCCGTGTGGGCACTGTAGACGGCAATCCGGGCGGCAATCAGGTCGAGCAGCATCCCGCCGGTGGGCGTCTCGGGCGTCAGTCGCTTGACGGCATGGAACGGCATCGGATGGTGAGTGACGATCAAGTCGGCTTTCCCCTCGACGGCCTCGGCGACGACGTTCGGCGTGACCGTCAAGCAGGTCATCACCCGCCGTGCCGGCTGACGGGGATCTCCCACGAGCAGACCGACGTTGTCCCAATCCTCGGCAAGTGCGAGGGGCGCGATTCGGCCAAGAAAGTCGGTCACCATCTCCACGGTCAACATGTCGATTCCCTCTTTCCTGGGGGTGTAATACCGGCTTGATTTCTAAGTATAGGTGAGAACGAAGCTTCCGGTAGACGTGCGGAGAACTACCCCCCCTCAGATCCGCGGCCGTGGCGTCGACGATCGCCTCACCTCTGCTCTCCACAGCGGTGCCGGCGACCTGTGGATGTCTATCTGTAAATGTTTCTGGCAAAACAACTTGTGCAAGGCACTCGGTTTCGAGGTGGGGGGGCTGGGAGGGGGCGAGGGGGTGGCCCCTTGTTTCTAGAAAACCTATAATGACGTTCCCAATTCAAACCATCCAAGACGGCTCTGTCGGCGAGTTGAGAGACTGCGGGAGGACGCTCCTGCTCAGGAATTCCAAATCGGACGGGCGGGCGAAAACCGGGAGGACGGATCGTGGCGCAGTCTGGAGCACACCTGAACAGGAGAGGAACCATGGCCTCATCCGTTGAAGTGCCCGAGGTAATCTGCGAGTTTCCCGAGGCGCTCAAGCCGCTGCGGGAGAGAATCCTCGCCAATCTGGTCATGATTGCGCAGATGCCCGCTCCGACCGGCTATGAGGTGGGACGGGTCCGGTTCCTTCTCGACCGTTTCGCCGAGGCGGGTCTTTCCGAGGCCACCGCCGATGAGGTCGGAAACGCCGTGGGCCGACTGACCGGGAAGCGCTCGGATCGGACGATTCTTCTGGCGTCGCATCTCGACACGATCATTCCCGCGTCCCACGCTCACGATGTGGTGGTCGAGGCGGATCGCGTATTGGGGCCGGGCATCGGAGACAACGCTCTTGGTGCCGCCGTGGTTTCGCTTCTGCCGGCCATCCTGGAACACCTGCAGATCGAACTGAACAGCGATCTGATTCTGCTCGGGTCGACCGGTTCGCTGGGGCGTGGAAACCAGGCCGGCCTCCGCTTCTTCCTCGATCACCTTCCCAGCCGAGTCGACGTGGGGATCTGCGTGGAAGGGATGCAGTTGGGGCGCGTGAACTATTTTTCGATCGGTACGGCCCGCGCGGATATCACCTGTTCGGTCCGCACTCAGACGGAACCCTCGCGCAGCTACGGCTCGGAGAGCGCGCTGGTCGTTCTCAATCACGTCATCAACCGCATTCTCAGCATTGCAACCCCCGCTCGCCCCTACACCCGAATCAACATGGGCAGGATGAATGCCGGGGTGAGCTACGACGTAGAACCGGATCACGCCGAACTCGGTCTGGAGATCGTCAGCCACTCCGACGAGATGCTGGAACAAGTGTGCGACCAGATTCGCGACATTGTCGGCGAGATGTCGGCACGGCACGCGGTGGATGTCAGCTTCGACGTCTTTTTCTCGACCCAGGCAGGCGGGATCCCCTTCTCGCACCCGCTCGTCAAGAGCGTCCTGGAAGTGATGGAACAGTTGCGTGTGGAACCGGACCAGGGACACAGCCCCTCCGAACTGTCCGAACTGATTCGACGCGGGATTCCCGCCGTGACCCTGGGAGTTTCCCGTGGTCGAAAGGCTCGCAAGAGCGCTCCGGACCACGTGATGATCGATCCGATCCTTGTGGGCGTGGCCCAACTGGTCGGCGTGATTCTCGCCATCGACGACGGCGTCTGCGACGGTGCTTGAGACGCCCGCGCAAGTCGAGCAGGCGCGATCGCACCTTGTCTCAGACCAGCGGCATAGGAACCGGCAATGAATTCCGAACAATGGCTCCAGCAACGGACCTTTCACCACTCGAACTTCTGGGACATCAAGTGGCTGGTGGAAGAGAAGGAACGGCAGGGACTCACCATCTCTCTCTGCCTCCCTGCGCTCAATGAAGAGAAGACCATCGGCCAGGAAATCGTCATCCTCAAGGCCGAGCTGTTCGATCGCTATCGGTTGCTGGACGAGATTGCGGTCGTCGACTCGGGAAGCAGCGATCACACCTGCGAGATCGCGGCCGCCTTCGGTGCCGACGTCTACGTCGCCTCCGAACACCTGCAAGAAGAGGGAGACCACCGTGGAAAAGGAGAGAATCTCTGGAAAGCCCTGTACTTGCTCAAGGGCGACATCATCGTTTATGTCGACGCGGACATCCGCAACATCCATCCGCGGTTCGTCTATGGACTGGTGGGGCCCCTGATCCAGCATCCCGAAGTCCACTATGTGAAAGCCTTCTACGACCGCCCCATCGCCCACTCGGGCTTGCTGCGTCCCACCGGCGGCGGGCGAGTGACCGAGATCCTCATCCGCCCCCTGTTCAGTCTTTTCTATCCCGAGCTGGCCGCCATCCTGCAGCCGCTCTCCGGGGAATACGCAGGGCGGCGCTCGATCCTCGAACAAATACCCTTCCCCGTAGGCTACGGCGTCGAGACGTCGATGCTCATCGACATCTACCAGAAGCTCGGCCTTTCCGCCTTTGCCCAGACTGATCTCGACCGAAGAGTCCACCGCAATCAGGAGACCATTGCCCTGGGTCGCATGGCCTTCGGCGTGCTGCGCACGTTCATGTCGCGACTGAGCCGCGAACAGAAAGTGCAGTTCCACGAAACCCTTCCCAGTATCATGCGCCAATACGAAGTGGGCGACGGTGGCTACCGGCAGCTCCAATACGAGATCGAGGAGTTTGAGCGAAACCCGATCATCGAGGTGCCCGCCTACCGGGAGAAGTTCCACCCGGAAGGACAGATAGAATAGACCCGATGAAGCTTGCAATCGTTCATTACCACCTCAACCGCGGCGGCGTCACCCGGGTGATCGAGAATCAACTCCTCGCCCTCGATCGTGTGCTTGACGACGGCGAACCTCACCAGGCACTGGTGTTCTTCGGCGGCCGTTCGGAAGGCTGGCCTTCCCAGTTGGCCGATCGGTTGCAGCGGATTCGGCTCCGGCTCGTGCCCCTTTCTGAACTCGACTACGATTCAGAGCGAACCGGCTCGGCAGACAACCTCGAATTAAGACTTCTGGAGGCCCTCCAGGAAGCCGGGTTTGCACCGGATGAGACCGTCGTTCACGTCCACAATCACTCGGTCGGCAAGAACGCCGAACTGCCCCGGGCCGTGTGGAACCTTGCCGCCCGAGGTTACGGCCTGCTGCTGCAAATCCACGATTTCGCCGAGGATCAGCGGCCCGGCAACTTCCGGCTCCTGATGGAGACGGCGCACGGGCTTCCCGATTGGCACGGACGATTGTATCCCCAAGCCGCCAACGTCCATTTCGCCGTACTAAACGGACGGGATCGCTGCGTGCTCCAGGCTGCCGGCGCCGCCGCGGAACGACTGCATTTCCTGCCCAATCCGGTCCTCCCGGTCGAAGGCCTGCCTGACCGGCCTTCCGTCCGCGCCAAGCTGCACGATCTCTTCTCGGTTCCAGCCGATGCCCGATTCGTCGTCTATCCTGTCCGCGGGATCCGCCGCAAGAACGTGGGAGAGGCCGTGCTCCACAGCCTGCTGGCGCCGGAGGGAACGTTCGTCGGTTTGACGCTGCCGCCGCTCAATCCGGCCGAACAGACTCGCTTCGAACAGTGGAAAGAGTCGGCGCGGCGCTGGCAGCCGCCGTTCCGGTTCGACGTCGGGGCTCCCGGCGGGCTGAGCTTCGCCGAGAATCTGGCAGCCTCGGACGCCATCCTCACGACCAGTATCGCCGAAGGGTTCGGCATGGTCTTTCTGGAGTCATGGCTCGCCGATCGCATGCTGATGGGACGGGATTTGCCCGAGATCACCCGAGACTTCGTAGAGGCCGGCCTCGACCTCGGCGGGCTGTCCAACCGGCTCGAGATTCCCGCCGACTGGGTTGATCTTTCACGGCTGCGCGCAGCGATTCTCGATGCCTATCGAACGACCCTCGCTGCCTACGGTCGCCCGGCGTCTTCCGACCTCTCCGAACAGGCCGATGCGAGACTGAGGAGCGAGACGATCGATTTCGGAGATCTCGACGAGTCTTTCCAGGCCGCCGTGATCGAGCGGGTTGTGTGCCAGCCGCCAACTCGCGGTGAATTGTTGGCGGCGAACCCGTGGATCGAGGGGAAAGCACGTGCGAAGCGTCTGGCACGACAAAGCTTCACCGCCTGTTCACACACGGAGGAACTCGTGCAATCCAACGCCGAGATTGTCCGTCGCGAGTTCTCGCTGGAACCCAGTGGAACACGGTTGATTGCCGTCTACGACGCGATCCTGAACTCGCCCCGCAGCCACGAGATCCTCCCGCTGGCGCGGCCCGGAGCGATGCTCGATCGATTCCTGAAATTCGACCGGTTTCGGTTGCTGAGGAACTGAGGAGCCCATGCACGAACCACCCAGCGACGTTATCCGCCGTCTGAGTCGTCCCCTCGAACCGATTGCCACAGGCTGTCCCGAGCGGCTTGATAAGCTGCCGGGCATTCGCGCGGTGCTCTTCGACGTTTACGGCACGTTGTTCATCAGCGGCAGCGGCGAAGTGGGAACGGCGCGGCAGTCGGCCAGGGGAGACGCATTCGCGGCAGCCCTGGCGGCCGTCGGATTGGCCCCCACGGCTTCGGTCGAGCCGGCACTTCAGTACAGCTTCGACCTGATCGAGGAGCGGCATGCAGCCGGGAGGAATCGCGGCATCGAGTACCCCGAAATCGATATCTTTGAAATCTGGGACGCCGTTCTCCAGCGGCTTCGTCGCGACGGCGCGATCCCGCAGGATTCCTACGATCGGGAAGACCTGAAACGATTGGCCGTCGAATACGAAGCGCGAACGAACCCGGTTTGGCCCATGCCGGGTCTGGCCGACTGTCTTAAGGGCATGGCAGATGCCGGGTTGGCGATGGGGATTATCAGCAACGCCCAGTTCTTCACGCGGGAACTCTTTCCCGCGCTGCTGGGACGCTCGACCGACGATTGCGGCTTTGCTCCGGACCTGCAGGTCTATTCCTATGAGCAGGGCCATTCCAAGCCGGGGGAGGGAATCTATCGGCTGGCCGCCGAACGGCTCGCGGCTCGGCAGATCGAGCCTTCGCAGGCTCTTTGCGTGGGCAACGACATGCTCAACGATATCGCGCCCGCCCACCGCGTAGGGTTCCGAACGGCCCTGTTTGCCGGCGATTCCCGAAGTCTGCGGTTACGGGCGGACGACCGGCGAGTCGGCGGAATCCGGCCGGATCTCGTTGTGACCCGGCTTCTCGATCTGAATGGTTGTATACTTGACTTGGACGCATAAAATGGCGAGGCGTGCTCAATGGCGAGAACTGGGGCCTCCTTTTCGTGAGGCGTTGATCTGTCGTGGGCTGTAACATCGGATTCGTGTCAACTCGTTTTGCCGGCGCAGACGGCGTGTCGCTGGAGAGTGCCAAGTGGGCCCAGGTCCTCTGGCACTACGAGCACGTGAGCTACTGGTACGCCGGGCGTCTCGACCGCGCCGCCAATATCAGCATGGAGGTGCCGGAAGCCTACTTCTACCACCCCGAGGTCGAGTGGATCAACCGGCGGGCCTTCGGCACCCGGACTCGCGACCGCGAGATGACCAAACGCGTCTACGACATGGCCGACTACCTCAAGTCGACGCTCTACGAATTCATCGAGAAGTTCGGGATCAATATTCTCGTCGTCCAGAACGCCCTCTGCATCCCCATGCACATTCCCCTGGGTTTGGCGCTGACGAACCTGATTACCGAAACCGAGTTTCCCACGATCGCCCATCACCACGATTTCTTCTGGGAACGGAGCCGTTTCTCGGTCAGCGCGGTGGACGACTTTCTCAACATGGCTTTCCCGCCCACGCTGCCGTCGATCCAGCACGTGACCATCAACAGTTTCGCCCAGAAGGACTTGGCCTGGCGGACCGGAGCCTCGTCGATTCTTATCCCCAACGTGCTCGACTTCGAGTCGCCGCCGCCCGAAGCGACCGTCCAGTCCGACTTGCGCGAGCGCATCGGATTGGAGCCCGACGACGTGATGATCCTGCAGCCGACGCGAGTCGTCCCGCGCAAGGGTATCGAACACTCGATCGGGTTGGTGGCCCAACTGAAGAATCCCAAGTGCAAGCTGGTCGTGTCGCACGAGTCGGGCGACGAAGGGATGGATTACCGCGATTCGCTGGTGGAGTTGGCAGAACACTCGGGCGTCGACCTGCGGTTCGTCCATGCCGAACTCGCCCCCGCCGCAGCCGGCGAACGAAACGGCGCCTCCGTGGCCTCGCTGGCCGAGGTCTACTGCCACGCCGACCTGATCACCTATCCCAGCCTCTACGAAGGCTTCGGCAACGCCCTCCTCGAAGCCTTCTACTACCGCAAACCCGTGCTGGTCAACCGCTACTCGATCTTCGTGGCCGACATCGAACCCAAGGGGTTCAGGGTGATTACCATGGACGGTTTCCTCACGCGGAGCGTGCTGGAACAGGTCCGCCGCGTGATCGCCGACGACCAGTATCGCCAGGAAATGGTCGACTACAATTTCGAACTGGGCAAGGCCTTCTTCAGCTACTCCGTCCTCCGCCGCAAGCTCCGCTCCCTGATCACGAACTTCACGGGGCTGGACGATCTGTGAGGCTGGTCGAACACGGTGCGGAAGAGAAGAGGCTGTCGTTGTTACGGGAATTGGAGAGGTGGGCTTCATGCAGTTTGTCTATCTTTCCTGGTTTTACGTAAGGGACGTCTTCAGGCGGCATAGCACTGTGTTTCCAGCCATTCCCGCAGCTTGGGAGGCGTGTCCTCAAACGAGAGAACCGTATAAGATAAACCAAATTGGCTGATGGAGGCCCATGTGCTCCGACTGCCGACCGGCATGCAGTCCTGGAGCCCTCCCCTCAAACTTACTGTTTCTCTGTTCGCGAAACGCCATTTTCGAGCTAACCAAAAGCTCCAATAGCAAGCAGCCCAACGAGAATGCAATGAAAGTCACCCCAGGAATCTTCAAGGCGTATGACATCCGAGGCATCTATCCTGACGACTTGGATGAGAAGGTTGCCCACGCGATCGGCCGCGCTTTTGTGACGTTCCTCAAAGTCGACTGTGTCGTCGTCGGACGGGACATGCGTCTTTCGAGCCCGAGCATGTTCGAGGCCGTCACGCGCGGTTTGCTGGAGCAAGGGGCGGACGTCATCAATATCGGGATGGTGAGCACGGACCAATACTACTACGCCTGTGCAACGCTGGACCTGCCCGGGATCATGGTCACGGCTTCTCACAATCCCAAGCAGTATTCGGGCTGCAAGATGGTGAAGCAGATGCCGCAACTGCTCAGCGGCGACGAAGGGATTCAGGACCTACGGCGGATTGTGGAAGAAGAGAGTTTCGCGACCCCCACCCGCCAGGGAAGCATGACCGAGAAGGACCTGAGCGACGGGTTCATCGAGATGGTGCTTGGGTTGATCGACGTCAGCAGCTTGGGTCAGCTCAAGGTCGTCGCCGATACCGGCAACGGGATGGTCGGGCCGATCCTTGAGCGGGTGTTCGCCAGCCTCCCGTCCATCGATCTGACGGGCATGTACCTCGATCCGGACGGCAATCTGCCGAATCACGGCCTGGACCCGCTGCAGCCGGAGAATCGAGCGGAACTGCAAGAGCGCGTACGAAGGGACGGGGCCGACGTCGGCTTCGCCTTCGACGGCGACGGCGACCGTTTCTTTGCCATCGACGACCGGGGAGCGTTCGTATCCGGCGACTATCTCACCGCGTTGCTCGGGCAGTACTTCCTGGAAAGGACTCCCAAGTCAAAGATCGTCCACGATGTGCGGGCATCCTGGGCGGTGAGAGATCTGATCACCCAGGCAGGTGGAACGCCCTTGATGGAGCGGGTGGGACACGCATTCTTCAAGCGGCGGATGTCCAGGGAGGACGCGATCTTTGGAGGTGAGGTGACCGGCCACTACTACTTCAAGGATTTCTTCTTTGCCGATTCCGGAATCGTCCCGGCGCTGATCATCCTGGAGATGCTCTCCAAAAAGGGGGCGAAACTGTCGGAACTGGTGGCACCCCTGGAAGCCAAGTACCACATCTCCGGGGAAATCAACACGCGGATATCCGTCGATCCGCACGACAAGCTGAAGGACATCGCCGAGAAGTTCGGTTCCGGCGACAACGTGGAATGGCTCGACGGTGTCTCGGTGACCTACGACGACTGGCACTTCAACGTCCGTCCGTCGAACACCGAGCCTCTACTGCGCCTGAATCTCGAGGCCACTTCCAAGGCGTTGATGGAAAAGAAGCGAGACGAGGTTCTCGAGTTCATTCGAAGCTAGAGCAGGGCAAGCCCGCAACCCAACCTTCACAAACATGCGCGCACCATGCGCACAAGTACAGCACAAACACACTAAAGCAGCCGCACGCCGCACCCGTTCTCGTCGGGCAAGATCACCCGGCCGCGCTCGATTCGCACCCCCGAGGCGATGTCCTCGGCCAGCAGAAGGGCCCCGTCCATGTCGACGTAGTCGAGCAGCGGGGTGAGCTGGGCGATCGCGGAAATGCCGACCGTCGACTCGGTCATGCAGCCGACCATCGTCTTCAGGCCCATCTTTCTCGCGGAGTCGAGCATCCGCTTGGCTGGCGTCAGGCCGCCGCACTTGACGAGCTTCACGTTCACCCCGTGGAAGCAGCCGGCACAGCGGGCCACGTCGGCCTCGCGCTGGCAGCTCTCGTCGGCAATCACGGGCAGCGCCGATTCGGCAAAGACCCGCTTCATCCCCGACCAGTTCTCCCGCACCATGGGCTGCTCGATGAACTCGACCCCCAACTCGGCCAGGGCGACCGAGTTCTCGACGGTCTCGTCGACCGTCCAGGCACAGTTGGCGTCGACCCGGAACACGGCGTCCGTATGCTTTCGCAGTTCGCGGACGATGTCGATGTCCCGGTTCGTGCCGAGCTTGATCTTGTAGATCGGCCAGCCGGCAAATTCCTCCATCTTCCGGACCATCACCTCGATCGTGTCGATTCCGATCGTGTAGTCGGTCATCGGCAGGTTGTCGGCCTTGAGCCCCCAGAGCTTCCAAACCGGCTGCCCTTGGAGCTTGCCCCAGAGGTCCCACGCGGCAAGATCGAGAGCGCACTGAGGAAACGACTTGGGACCGAATTCCGGTGCCAACTCGGCCCAGAGTTCCACCGGATCGGTCGGCCCCTTGGCCTCCAGAATCGGCCGCACGTGCTCGAAGGCGGCCATCATGTCGGGGATCGAGGCCCCGTAGAAGCTGTTTTCGCCGGCCTCGCCGTAGCCGCAGAGGCCGTCCTGCTCCAGCTCAACGATCAACGTCCGGCTCACCGTCGTTGAACCGCGCGAGATCGTGAACGTGTGCCGGAGCGGCAAGTCGAACTGGTGTACAGTTAGTTTCATGGACTACTCCGATTGGGTTGCACGATATCGCATCGATCGGGCCTGACACGCGTCCGGTAATCAAAGGAACCTAGTCTCCGGGCAATCGCAAGATAGCCTGAATGGCACGATTCAAACTCGGCGAATTCACCGCAGCTATCTCCGGTATCCACGAGCGCGTAATGAAGTCGCAAATCCGTTCATTGTATTTGGGGCCAATGTGCGCAGTGCCGCGCGGCAGCATCTCCCGGTGCCAAGCAGTATGCCCTTTGCGGCGAATGATTCCCAAGAGTTCACGTTTGGGATCCTGCAGCTCGTCGGGCAAGCGCGGGAAATTCGCCGTGGGAATGCGGAGGTGTCGCGCAAACCTGTCGCGATCCGCCATGAGCCAGGCTTCGACTTCGCGAACCGCCACACGGAAGAACAACGAACTCGGCAGTTCGATTGGCTGCGCCGGTCTTATCGCAAACCATTGTCGTATCAATGTTGGTGCGCACTCCTCTTGATCGAGATCCGTCAGGATCAGGGAGTGGAGGTCGTTGCGTGCCATTTCCAGCAGCGGCGGTATGCGCTTCTTGATTTGCCCGTAACCCCCAAGAACCTTGGGAAACCCTGCGCGGAAGCGGAGCCACGTGGACTCCGCCTGTGCATTCTGCATCTGGACGAGCTTCTTGAGCACTTCGGCTGAAGGTTCGTCCTCAACAAACGAAAAGCAGTGGATCTCCGGCATGTCAGATCCTCCCGATTGAGGTAGCCGTCTTCGGGAGAAGGATGTCCGCTGGAGACATGCCCGCTTGGAGTGCCTCCATCTCAGCTTGACTAGGCGCTTCGATGGTCGTGGATTCCCCTTTCTCGCCGGGCTGCAAAACCAGGAAACTACCGTCGATGTCCGTGTTGGAGAGCATCGCCTCACTGTGCGTGCTCACGAATATCTGGCCACCGGCGGTCTTCCGGGAACGCCGGGCTTCGACGATCATGGCAGGAATCTGCCTGACAATTGCCGTATGCAGCGACAGTTCCGGTTCCTCGAGTAGGATCAGACTGTTGGATGCGAGAAGCGTCCAAGTCAAGGCAATCATACGTAGCGTTCCGTCAGAGAACTGATCCTCCCGCTGCCTCGCTCCCCTCGCACGCCAATGAAGATAACGCATTTCCAGATGAGGAGTGCCCTTCACTTCGTCCTTCACGAAACGAAGTTCTTCCAAGTGAGGAATTGCCTTCTTCAGGATGTTCTCGATGCGTCTGAGGCGAGAATCGCGTACCCTCGTCGTTGTAGCTGCGATCTCTTCTAGAAACTGCTGGCCGAAGGGATCGCGTCCTGTACTCCCAACAGCAACCTGATTTCCGTACTTGAGCAATTGGGGTACGAGGTGCAGGTAGAGAACCTGTTCAAAGAAATCCGCTATTTCGCGGAAGTCCTTGTTCATGTTGACCTGCTCGAGGTGTGTTTGTGTGAGCCGTTCCTTGTCCGCCTTGTCGTTCGCGTCTGGCCGTGATCTAATCAGGTCATTTGCCTGGTAAACCTCTTCGCGTTCAACCCACACGCGACGCTTGCCGGAAGGCTCACTTCTCAAGGAGAGAACGTACCGCCAATCGGGTGGAGACAAGTCATCGTCCAACGACTCCCTCAATTCAATCTCGAACTCGACGTTGGGATGCCGCCTTGCAGCCAGCGATCGTACCTTCTTCAAGCCACCACGCGTCCCAACTGCCTGCTGTAAGCCACCGCCGTTCGGGTCGACAATGTCGCGCAGGAAGCGAAATACATCAAGGAAGTTGGATTTGCCCGAAGCGTTAGGCCCGATCAGGTAGACAATTTCTCGGAGCGATACGTCTACGTCTGAAAAATTCCGCCAGTTCTTCAGCTTGATCCGAGACACGAACATATAGCCCCCTCTACTTCTTCATGGCCAGCACCGCCTCCACCAGCTTGTCCGGCCCGTGCCGGTAGACGTCGCAGGCCGGCAGTCCCGTGCGCCGCGTGACGTCCTCGCACTCGGCTGCCACCTGTTCGTCGTTGAAAGCGCGCCCGTTGACGGCCACGCCGATCACCCGGCAGGGGTGCATGATTCCCGCCGTCATCTCGTAGACTTCGATCACCCGCTCCAGCGAGGGCAGGCCGACCTGCATCCCCTGCACCTTCGTGCGGCCCATCTCGTAGCAGGCGATCAGCCCGTCCGGCATGGCCCCGTGCAACAGGCCCAGGGTGACGCACGAATAACGGGGATGAAACAGGCTTCCCTGGCCTTCGATCACGATCACCTCGTGATGCTGATTGGTCAGCACCAGCTTCTCGGCAGCCCCATTGACGAAATCGGAGATCACGCGGTCCACGGCGATGCCGTCGCCCTCGACCATGATCCCCGTCTGGCCGGTGGCCACGAACTTGGCGTCCCTGCCGCGGCGTTTGAGCCCCTCGACCACCTCGACCGCCGTGACCATCTTGCCGCAACTGCAGTCGTTGGCGATGGTGTGGAGCCGCAGGCACTCCTCGCGGATTCCCACGCGGTTGGCCACGTCGCGTTCGTTGTTGTCGCGGACGTCGACCAGTTGAACGCCCCGTTTGGCTGCGGCCGCGACAAACTCGGCGTCGTCCTTGAGCAGATCGTGCAACCCCGACACGATATTCATGCCACGGGCGATCGCCTCCAGCACGATGGGCCGCCAGACCTTCGGGATCTTGCCGCCGGCAGGTGCGATGCCGATCAGGAGCGTGTCGGCCTGGGGTGCGTCGGCCAGGGCGGCCACAACCGGGATCGCCCCACCGGTGCCTACCACCTCCTGGCAGGTCTTGCCGGCCGCCGGCTTATCCAGCAGGGCCACGACTTCTTGCGGTCGATAGCGGATCACACACCTTGCCGTCTTGGCGGTATGCGAATCGGTGTATCCGTCCGTCAGAACTATGATCTTTCTTAATGTGTTTGTCATGCTCAGTAGCGTACCAAGGGATCAGGTCAAGTGCAATCGGCCTTGCCGCCGGATTTGAAGTGGAAAGCACCTGCCGGTTCAGCCGAGTGGGTGAACGCCGAGCTGCTCGCAGGCGGCCTCGACGGTGGCCACGTCGACCGCGTCGAGATTCATGCCGGCCGCTGCCAGAAGGGCCAGATCGGCCAACTGACGCACACGCCGGGGCGTTCCGCCGGCCAGATCGTGCATCCGCCTTGCAGCCTCGCCAACGATCACGGCCGTCTGCCCTCCCGCTAGTTTCAGCGATCGGTTCAGGAAGGCCCGGGTGTCGTCGGCGTCCCAGGCGGGCACGTCGATCCGCAACTCGGCCAGGTCGAGCAGGGTCTCCCCGATCCGGCCGATTCGGTCTGCCCGGCCGGCCAAAATGAGCGTCAACCGCGAATCGGGCGTCAGGTCGTGCTTGGCGATCCTCGCCACCTGCGTCAGGACCTCCGGCGCTGCCTGGTCGGCGTCGTCGAGCAGGAGCACCGTTTCCAACTGCTGGTACCGGTTCTCCCGGAATCGACGATCCAGGGCCTGCCAGATCCGCCAGGCAGGAACGCCCTCGGGCAGGGCAATGCACAGTTCGCCCGCGAGTGTGGCCAGGAATCCCGCCAGGTCGACCCCAAGGAGGGTCGTTTTTGCTGCGACCCGTCCCCACGCCCGGACGCGTCTGGCGATCATTTCCAAGAGGAGCGACTTGCCGCAGCCGCTCGGTCCCAGAAGCAGGCCCAGGCGGCGATGTTCCTCGATCAGAAAATGCATCCTCGCCAGCGCCTCGTCGTGCCCCGGACTGGCAAAGAACTGGCGAGGATCCAGTTGGGGTCCAAATGGCGATCGGCTTAACCCCCAATGCGATGGATACATCTGCTCTCTTTGCCGTCTGTCAGAAAGGCCGCATTCACGGGCAGGGTTGCTACCGCGCAGACCTTGCGCCCGCCGGACAATTCCGCCCCTCCTGTTTCTTCGGTAGAATCGTCAGAGGAACTTGATTCGGAATAACCCGGATAACCGTTAAACTCTATGACCGTCCGCTACTTCGTCGACGAGCCGATCACCCGCGAGACCGCCACGTTGAGCGGCTCCGAGGCCCATCACCTGCTCCACGTGATGCGGGCGAAGCCGGGGGACGAGGTCGTTCTTTTCGACGGGTCGGGCGAGGAGTTCCCTGCCCGGGTCGAGGCCTTGCGCCGTTCTGAGGCCGACCTCATCATCCTCGACCGGCAGAGGGTCGATCGGGAGCTGCCCAGCCCCCTGATTCTCGGCGTGGCTCTGCCCAAGGGCGATCGCCAGCGTTGGCTGGTCGAGAAGGCCGTCGAACTCGGGGTCACTCGACTCATTCCACTCGAAACGGCCCGCAGCGTGGCCCAGCCCGACGCCAAGGCGGTGCAGCGCCTCGGCCGAGCGGTCATCGAAGCCTCGAAGCAGTGCGGTCGGAACCGGCTCATGGAGATCGGTCTTCCGACCGCCTGGCGCGAGTTCGTCGCTTCGGCCGCGGATACCCGAATTCGCCTGGTGGCACACCCTTCGAACCAATCTGCTGCTCCGATTCTTCGTCCTGTTCTTCCGGGGCCCGTCTGCCTTGCGGTGGGGCCTGAAGGCGGCCTCAGCGACGAGGAAGTGGAGCAGGCCGTCCGTTGTGGTTGGGAGACCATCTCGCTCGGGCCCCGTATTCTCCGCATCGAGACCGCCGCTCTGGCCCTGGCTGCTCTGTTGGCAGCGGAACTGGAGGAGCGTGGGACTTGATGGGTTACCTTGGGGTGTCTGTCTGTGGCTTGCAGTCTTGGGGCTGATCGGCCACAATTCTCACGGAACACACGTGCCTCACCGAACGCTCCCCGATGACCGATACAGCGCCCGACAGCCAGGTGCGGACCCCGCCGCGAACTCTGTTGGGCATTCTGCGCCAACTTGGGCCCGGGCTGATTATCGCGGGCGCCATCGTCGGCTCGGGCGAGCTCATTGCGACCACCAAGACCGGCGCTCAGGCCGGTTTCTGGCTCCTCTGGCTGATCATCATCGGCTGCGTCATCAAGGTGTTCGTTCAGGTCGAGTTTGGGCGCTACGCCATCTCGTCCGGCAAGACAACCATGGCCGCCATGGACGAAGTGCCCGGTCCGCGGATTCGGGTCAACTGGCTTCTCTGGTACTGGCTCGTCATGTTCGTCGTCAGCCTGGCCCAGCTCGGCGGCATCGTCCACGGCGTTGGCCAGGCCCTGGCCATGAATCTCCCGCTCGACGGCAGCTTCAACCGCTTTCTCGACGCCCAGGACGCCTGGGACGCCCAATCCGAGGCCCTGCTCAGCAAGGAACCCGAGGGCAACGAAAAAGAACACAAGCAGATCATCGAGTCGCAGATCGGCATCCGCCCCAACGAGCAGATGCCCGAGTTCTTCTGGACCGACGACGTCACCTGGGCGGCGATCGTGACCGTGGCCACGATTGCCATCCTGCTGGCCGGACGCTATGCCGTCATTCAGAATTTCTCGACCGCGATGGTCGCCGCCTTCACGGCCGTCACGATCTTCTGCGTGTTTGCCATGCAGTATCACGCGGCCTGGGCCGTTCACTGGTCCGACCTTCGCGACGGCCTCAGCTTCCGTCTTCCGCCGGTCGTCGAAGGGATGAGCCGCTGGGCCCCCCTGAGCACGGCCCTGGCCACGTTCGGAATCATCGGGGTTGGCACCTCGGAATTGATCGCTTACCCCTATTGGTGCCTTGAAAAGGGATACGCCCGTTTCACCGGCCCCTGCGACTCGTCCGAGGATTGGGCCGTGCGGGCCCAAGGCTGGATGCGGGTCATGCGCTGGGATGCCGGAGTGTCGATGCTCATCTACACCTTCGCCACCGTGGCCTTCTACCTGCTGGGGGCCTCCGTCCTTTATCGCAGCGGGCTCGACCCCAGGGGAAGCCAACTCGTCCGGACTCTCGGCGAGATGTACGTTCCCGTCTTCGGCACCTGGGCCAAGGTTCTCTTCCTGTTTGGTGCCTTGGCTGTTCTCTACTCGACGTTTTTTGTGGCCAATGCCGGCCACACTCGCGTGGCGTCGGACGCCGTCGGCGTCTTCGGAATCGGACGTCGCGACGAGGCGGCGCGGCGCTGGTGGATCAAGGCCTTCTGCGTCTTCTTTCCCGCCTTCGCCCTGGTCACCTGTATCTTCATCCGCAAGCCGGGCGAACTGGTCCTGCTCAGCGGCGTGATGCAGGCGATCATGCTCCCCATGCTGGCCGGCGCGACGCTCTACTTTCGCTACCGCTGTTGCGATTGCCGCATCACCCCGGGCCGGCTGTGGGATCTCATGCTCTGGCTCTCCGCCGTCGGCATGCTCATTGCCGGCGCCTGGGCCGGCATCACCAAGACCTTTGATCTCCTTCGTGGATGGGGATTGTGAACTGTTCACCTGCCTCTCGAAGCGACCTGGAAACCTGACATGATCCGCAACAAGAACCACCGAACCTGGTTGCCTCTCAATCGGCGTTGCTTCCTTGCCGCGGCGGCAGGACTGGCCGGTAGTGCTTCTCTGTCGCCTCTGCTCGGCCAGACGGGCACGGCGTCGGGACCGTACTTCAAGACCCGCGGCATCATCCTCCGCACCGACAACGACCTGCTGACCTGGGGCGATCATTGGCCGGCCCTGGCGGCCGAGGCCGGTCTTACCACGATCGCAACCCACATGTTTCCCGGGCCGGTCGCCGCGTACTTGAAGAGCGAAAAGGGGATCAAGTTCCTGGAGGACTGCCGGACCCTCGGCCTGAACGTCGAACACGAACTGCATTCCATGGAAGCCCTGCTGCCTCGCGAGCTGTTCGACAAGGCGCCGGAGATGTTCCGCATGGACGAGCAAGGCAATCGGGTTCGACAAGACAACCTGTGCGTCCACTCGAAGGAGGCGGTGGCGATCGTCTGCGAGAACGCGGTGAAGTATGCCAGGCTGCTTGCCCCCACGACGTCGCGCCATTTCTACTGGATCGACGACGGCCGGCCCATGTGCCGCTGCCCGAAATGCCGGGAACTGTCCGACTCGGACCAGGCGTTGCTGCTCGAGAATGCGATGGTCCGGGCACTTCGCGAGAACGATCCCAAGGCGACCCTCGCTCATTTGGCCTACCTCAACACGATCAGTCCGCCGAGGTCGATTCGGCCCGAGCCGGGAGTCTTCCTCGAGTTTGCACCGATCCGACGCCGATTCGACCGTCCTCTCAGCGACCCGGAGGCTCGCGCGAGCGACGACACGATGTCGCACGGCGAGACCCTGCAGAAGCTGGACGAGAATCTCGCGGTCTTCGACAAGGCAACGGCGCAAGTGCTCGATTACTGGATCGACGTTTCTCTGCACAGCAAGTGGAAACGGCCGGCCGTCAGACTCCCGTGGAACCGGGAGGTCTTTCGGACGGACCTCCAGGTGTATGCCTCCCGCGGAATCAGAAACGTCACGTCGTTCGCCGTGTATGTCGACGCCGACTACGTCCGGCGGTTCGGCGAGCCGGATTTCGTGCGTGAGTACGGCCAGGATCTGAAGACGTTCGTGGCATTGTAGGGCATGATACGGCCGGAAGGGGACAGTCCCATTTTTGCGGCATCCTGCCACAAAAATCGGGACAGTCCCCCAAAAGCGACTATGGGTGGTACTATCGGCCGCGATTGGAGACGCGTTTTGTTGTCCAAGCCACTGATGCGGGAGTTGGAGAAGGTATGGCAGGCTTCTGCCGCGGATCTCCTCGCGCAGGGGGTGGTGTCGTGTCTGGCCGAAGTCGAGGTCGCAGCCCGGCGGGAAGTCGAACGGACTGCATTTGACATTTTGGCCGGCAAGGGCGATTCGGCCGGCGGGCTTGCGAGCCTTCTTCGTGGGGAGGACGCGCCTGTCGAGGTTCTGGAGACGATCCACCTGCATCTCCTTTCCCGGGGGCTGGAGCGTACCGGCGATGGGAAGATTCGTTGCCGAACTGCTCGCCGGCATCGCCGCTCGCAGGGCATTTACTACACGCCGGACTATGTTGCCGAGTATCTGACGGCCCGTTGCCTTTCGGGTTGGCGCGGGCCGTCGCCGCCTCGCGTCTTCGACCCGGCCTGCGGTTGTGGGCGGTTCCTCGTGACTGCCGCCCGCCAGTTGCTCCAACAAAGTCACGGTGCCGTTGACGTCGCCCACTGCCTTCACGGCTGTGATCTGGACGAAGAAGCCGTCGAGGTTGCTCGGCGGGTGCTCTCGCTCACGCTCATGCCACACGGCTCGAACCCAACCGACCGCGCCGCGATCACCGCCGGACTCGAAGCTAATGTCGTATGCGCCAACGCTCTTGTTGAGGATGTGTGGAAAGGCAATCCCATCCGCGGTGCAGCAAGGGGGGTCAGGGAGGGAGTAGAAGGGACAACGAGCGTTGTTTCTCCGCGTTCTTCCTCCAGTCTCCAGCCTCCAGTCTCCGGCCTCCCATCCTTCGACATCGTTCTTGGCAACCCGCCCTATCGTCGCGAACTGGGCACCAAGGATCTGCTCGACCGGATCGCGGAGAGCGACTTCGGCCGCCGCTACCGTACGCCGCGGATGGACCTCTGGTATTATTTCCTCCACCGCAGCATCGAGTTGCTCGCGCCCGGCGGTCGGCTGGGGTTCGTCGTCGGCGCCTACTGGTCGGCCGGTAGGGGCGCCGCTCGGCTGATTACGTCGCTCCGCGAGACGGTTCACGTCGAGGAGATCTTTCAGCTCGATCGTCTTCAGGTCTTCCCGGGCGTGGCGGGACGGCACATGATGCTTGTTCTGGCCAAGCCGCCGTCGGCCGCTCCGACAACGGTGCGTTTGCCCGTTCTCGACGAGCCGGGCGACGCTCGCCCGTACGTTGAGGGTTCGGCGGAAGTCCGCAGCTTCACGAAGTTGCCCGCTCAGCTCTTCCGCAACGGTCTTCTCGACCTGGAGCCGCCCGCCGAGCGCCTCCTCGACCGGCTCGCTCGTTTTCCCACTCTCGGCCAACTGGGCAAGATCCGCCAGGGAATCGCCGAGAACCCGGCGGCCGTGACGAAGGCTGCCCGACGCAAACACGGCGAGTTGTGGCCACTCGGAGAAGGTGTGTTTGCCCTTACACCGGAGGAACTGGAGCGACTCGACCTTCCGCCGGCCGAGCAGGAGCCGATTCGCCCCTACCATGACCTGTGCGATCTGGGCCGCTACGAGCGGGCCGAGGATCCTTCGTTGCGTCTCATCTATTCCACGCGGGAGACCTGGCCGCGGCTTGGCGATTGCCCCATTCTGGCCGCCCATCTGGCCCGATTTCGGCCGATCATGGAAGCGCGGCGCGAGACGCGCCAGGGGATCCGCACCTGGTGGCAACTGCACTGGCCGCGGGAAGCGTGGATTTGGGAGCAAGCGAAGCTGATTGCCCTGCAGATGGCCCGGCGTCCTTCGTTCGTTCCCTCGCGGGAGGCAACCTACACGTCGTTCAGCACCAACGTCTTCGTTCCAGATGCGGGGGTCCGCGAGGATCTTCACTACTTCGCCGCGATTCTCAACAGCCGTCTGCTCTGGAAGTGGTTTCGCCACCACGCCAAACGCCGCGGCGTGGGGCTGGAGATCAACGGCCACGTGCTGGCCAGGGCGCCGATCCGGCGGATTGACTTCACTTCCCCCGCAGAAACCGCTGTCCACGACCGGCTGGTGGGGCTGGTGGATCGGATGCTGGACCTGTCGCATTGTCGGCGAACTTCGCCCGAGGATGAAATCGAGGCGCAATGGCGAGAGACCGATGGGGAGATCGACCGGAACGTCTACCGGCTCTACGGCTTGGCGAACGAGGAAATCGCGGCGGTTGAGGAGGCATGTTGATCGCGTTGTCGAGGATCGTGGTACGGTGTTTCGCGATGAACAAAGCCTTGTCTATTTGCAGATAGGCGTCGCGATGTGCTGAGAAATCAGGCGAATGTTAAGGGAAAGCGGCGGCAAGTCTCCACACTCCAAATGGGGCCTGCAAGTTCTTCTTATATAGAGGGTTACGACGCCGTTTTTTTCCCGGTTGGCGTTGCTGATTCGAGGCAAAATCGGTATATTACGGGTTTGCTGCCAGTGCCCTCAAACGCCCTGGGCAAAGCCCGATCGGCAGCCGGTCGTAAGCAGCCCTGCGGCGCGTGATCCTCTCCGAAAGGTTGTTCCTTGTCCACCGATTCAAACCTCCCTCCCGACCCCCCTGAATCTCAAGGCGACACCCCCACAGAAGGCAGTAGCGAAGAATCCGCTGGCAGGGTTCTTCCGATGGCCATTGAGGACGAACTCAAGGGCAGCTACCTGACCTACGCCATGAGCGTCATCGTCAGCCGGGCCCTGCCCGACGTTCGCGACGGGCTCAAGCCCTCGCAACGCCGGATCCTGGTCGCCATGAACGACTTGAATCTGGGACCGAACTCCGGCCGGATCAAGTGCGCCAAGATCTCCGGCGATACCAGCGGCAACTACCACCCCCACGGCGAAAGCATCGTCTACCCGACCCTCGTCCGCATGGCCCAGGAATGGAACATGCGCCACGTGCTCGTCGACAAACAGGGCAACTTCGGCTCCATTGCAGGGCTGCCTCCGGCCGCCATGCGGTATACCGAAGCCCGCTTGTCGTCGATCGCCGCATTGATGCTCGAAGATCTCAAGCTCGACACGGTCGATTTCATCCCGACTTACGACGAGCGGCACACGGAACCGACCGTCCTGCCGTCGAAGTTTCCCAACCTGCTGGTCAACGGCGCCAACGGGATCGCCGTCGGCATGGCGACGTCGATCCCGCCCCACAATCTGGGCGAGGTCTGCGACGGCCTGATCCGGTTGATCGACGACCCGGACGTCTCGATCGACGAGTTGCTCGAAATCATCCCCGGCCCCGACTTTCCCACCGGCGGCGTAATCTGCGGGCGGAGCGGCATCCGGCGCGGGTACCACACGGGCCGCGGCACGGTGGTCGTACGTGCCCGAGCTCGAATCGAGGAACAGGCGAAGGGTCATCGTATCGTCGTCAGCGAGATTCCCTACCAGCAAGCCCGCGACCGCATTGAAGAACGGATCGCCGCCCTCGTTCACGACGGCAAGATTCCCGAGATTCGCGCCATCCGCAACGAGAGCGACCTGAAGGAACCGGTCCGCCTGATCCTCGAACTGAAGCGCGACGCCGACCCGGATATCGTGCTCAACCAGCTCTACAAGTTCTCTCCGCTGCAGGACACCTTCTCGCTGATCTTCCTGGCCCTGGTGGACGGCAAACCGCGAGTCCTTTCGCTCAAGGGGCTCCTGGAAGAGTTCCTGAGACACCGAGTCACGGTCATTCGTCGCCGTACCCAGTTCCTGCTGGCCCGGGCCCGCCAGCGGAAGCATACCGTCGAAGGTCTGCTCCTGGCTCATGCCAACATCGACGAGGTGATCCGCGTGATCCGATCTTCGAAGACCCAGGCCGAGGCGAAGCAGCGATTGATGCTCATCGAGTGCCCCGCCGCCATGCTTGCCCGGGCCTTGGGTGACGAAGGCTTTGCGATCTTTCAGGAGGAACGCGGAGCGGCCGAGAACTATACGCTCACCCCCGTCCAGGCCGACGCCATCCTCCGCATGACCCTGGGCCAATTGGTCAATCTCGAACAGGAGCGGTTGGGCGACGAGCACCGCAACCTGCTCTCCGATATCGGCGAGTACTTGCGGATTCTCTCCGACGTGAAGTACATCCGCGACATCATTCGCGACGACCTGCAAGAGATCAAACGCAAGCACGCCGATGCCCGGCGGACGGAGATCAGCGGCGATGAGCTCGGCGACATCGACCTGGAAGACCTGATCGAAGAGGAAACCATGGTCGTCTCGATCAGTTCGAACGGCTACATCAAGCGAACCCCGATCAGCGCCTATCGAGCTCAACGCCGTGGCGGCAAGGGACTCAAGGGAGCCAAGACCGAGGAAGAGGACCCGATTCAGCACCTGTTCGTCGCCAGCACCCACGCCTACCTGCTGTTCTTCACCAACTTCGGCAAGGTCTATTGGCGGAAGGTCTACGAGTTGCCCCAGCTCGCCCGTGACAGCCGCGGCCGGGCCATCGTCAACCTGCTTCAGCTCGCTGAAGGCGAACTGATCATGGACTGCCGCGCCGTGCGCGATTTCGAGAACGAGGGGAGTTACCTGGTGATGGCCACGGCGGGCGGGCTGGTGAAGAAGACGCCGCTGGTGGCCTACAGCCGGCCCATGAAGACCGGTATCATCGCCATCAAACTCCGGGAAGGCGACGAGCTGGTCGACGTCGTCACCACCGAGCCGGGCGATGAACTCGTGCTCTCCACAGCCAAAGGTATGGCGATCCGCTTCCGCGAGTCCGATGTCCGGCCCATGGGCCGAAACGCCAGCGGCGTGAAGGGCATCAACCTCATCGGCGACGACAAGGTCATCGGCATGGTCGTTGCCGACCCCGACGCCTGCCTGCTCACCGTCTGCGAGAACGGCTACGGCAAGCGAACGCCCTTCGGCCCCAACTCGCCGGCCGAAGAGGAGGAATCGCCGAGTGATGAACTCAACCCTGCTCTCGGTTCCGCCGCAGACGCTCCTGCGGAACCGGCGGGCGAGCCGGACGACGCCGAGGAGCATGACGAAGAACCGTCGTCGCAGCGCAGCTATCGCACTCAGCGGCGCGGCGGCAAAGGTCTGCGCGATATCAAGACGACCAAACGCAACGGCCCCGTGGTCGGCATCGTGCGCATCCATGACGAGGACGAGATCTTGATGATCACCGCCCGGGGCAAGCTCCAACGGATTGCCGCCGACGAGATCAGCATCGTCGGCCGCAACACCCAGGGCGTCCGCGTGATGAGCCTCGACGAAGACGACACCCTCGTGGCCGTCAAACGCGTGCCCCACGAAGAGAACGGCGAAGAAGACGAAACACCAGCGAGTGAGACGGCCACGCCGGCCGAAGGTGATGAGGCGGCGCCCAAGTAAGGCAAACGCCGATCATCTGACGTTCACGTGTCGTCATAGCCCAGGCGAGCACGCAGCGGTCCCAAGACCTCCCGGGCAATCTGCAGCAGCTCTTCGGAGAAGTTCTGCGAATCCTTCCAGACCCCCGCTCGGCCGCGGCGTCTGAACTCCAGTTCGCCCGTCTTCTTGTAGTTCGCAAACCGGTGTTTCTCGACGACTCGCAAGGCGACCCTTGGGTTGACCTGCACGGAGACCAGCTCGCCGCACGCCGTCAAACGGGGCACGGGATCGTCGAGCAACTCCTCGTAGGAGATCCGCAGACGCTGCATGAGCGGAAAGGCGTCGAAGGCGTCGACGGCCAGACCCATCGAATCGCGGATGTGTTCCGCCGTTCGCCTCAGCCTGGCTTCGGATGTGGCCGCGGTCGAATCGCCGAAACGTGTATTCCAGCTCCCCGGCTTCTGCAGGTCGAGATAAGAGTCCAGGATGTCGAAGGGATCGCGAACCAGAAGCACCATCCGGCCGACGGGAAACAACCGCTGGAGCCAGCCGTAGAGTTCGGGAGTGTTGACCTCCTTGATCGCGAGGCTGTGCCGACCGAATTGCGGATAGCGGTCGCGAACCATCTTGAAGAACAATTCGCGAATCCCTGCCAGCCAGACGTCCTGATGTTCGGCGGAGAAGAAGGACGAACGACGATCGAGTTCTTCCGGCCGCTCACTGACATGCTTCATGAAGCGTCCGAAATAGGGTTCGTGCCAGCGTCGAATTCTCGGCAGGTCGCCCAGCATTTCGGCCAGCCACGTCGAACCGGTCCGCCCGCAACCGATGATCCAGGCGATCCGGTCCTCCGATGTCCCGGCAACAGACCGTCTCTGTTCGCCTTCCCTCAACTGGGAAATGAGAGTCGCCGCACGATGCTCGTAAAGATGCTCCTTGAGCGTGATTTCTCGTGCCCGGGCCACGCGAGCCAGACGCCCCGGTTCGTCGCCCAGGGCGTCCCGGATTGCGTCGAGGGCCGACTCGGCGTCGTCGAAGTGATAGATCGCATCGCCGTAGATCCTGGTCACCTCTCCGCGCCGCGGTCCCGACAGCAGTGCGGCCTGGCCAAAGGCCGTCACCTCGTAAACGCGCGGACTGGCCGAGTCTGCCGGCGCATCGCTTTGGCGGAACAGGTTGATCGTCAAACGCGACTGGGCGTAGATCTCCCACTTCTCGATGGTCTCGATGGTTCGCTGACGCAGTTCGGTTTGGGTGAACGGCTGAAACGGCTCCGTGCCCCCCAGAATCTTGCCGGCCACGAGGAATCGCTTCCGCTCCTGCTGGCAGAACTCGGCGACTCTCAGCAGCAGGGGAAGGCGGTCCTCGAAAACCGTTCCCAGGAATGAGACGTCGTATCTTGGATTCTCGCTTCGCGGCACGACGGGCAGAGGCAGCGTTGCCGTCGGCAAGTACTGCGTCCCGTCGGTCGCACATTGGATTTCGTTGGTGAAGGTGTAGGTATAGAGCGATTCTCGATCGGGAATCGGTTCGTAGGGATCGTCGGTGGCAATCAACACGGTGGGAATGCCGGCGCGTCGAATCGACCGTGGGACCCGAGCCCGTTTGCCCCGGAAATACAGGCCGTCGACGAAGATGACGCAGTCGATCCGGTTGTCGGCGTCCAGGGCCGTCCCGATGATATCCGAACAGACCGAGTCGATACTGAGGACCTTCAGGAAGGAGAAGGTGGGGTAGGGAATAATCCCAACGCCGAGCAGTTCCAAGGCGTGCCGATATCCGTCCCAGACGTCGCGTGTCGAGAAATTTGCGGACCCCGAGACGAGGAGCACGTTTCCGATAGCCACTCGAATGCTCCTAGCGAGGCCCTTCGTGGTAGGCGTAGGGCAGAATCCCGTCGTTCTTGACGCCGCTGGCCGTCTTCTCTTCGGCCCCGGCCAGCGCGTCCGTCTTCATGGCCACGCTGTACCAGGCCGTCGCGGCGCCGGCTGCGGCGGAATGCTGGAGAAACAATCGGCGGGTCAGTTTGCGTTCTTCTTCAGACATGGGAGGTTACGACTGAGAGGTGATCGAGAAACCAAGCCGCAAGATCATCTAACGCCGAGAAGCTCATAGATACCTTCGATCAGTAGTTCCTTTTTCTCCGAGGCAACTTTGACCGTATCTCCCGTCTCTACTGCAACATCAAATGACTGATCTTCAGCAATCCAGTCACTTACCGCGCTGGCACCACTGTACACCTGAATTGGATTCTCACCTGAATTGAAGACTCGATACGATGCCTTCTTGTTCGGTAGGTGGCGCAAATCGACAATGGGCTGTGGTTGAGCTGGATTGACAATGGACTGACCAGTGCCAGGATTCACGAAATGCCAGAATCTGAATCGACCGCTACGAATCGGATTCCCCTCACCGACGTAGTCATAAACACCTTTCAAGCCTGGATCTCCAGATGTATACACGTGCTTTATCGTGACCATCTTGTCTATGACAACATCGACGGAGCATCGGGAGCATTGCAGTTTCGTAGGAGTCATGCGGCATTGGTCAGCGGGGATGCAAAGGCTTTGTTCGTCAGGACTTGCCAGTGCTTCGATTTGTAATACGCCCGCAACAAGAGCATCTGCTCGGCGTGG
>Ga0209723_1002327_pt1 | contig 25748 bp, 16 predicted proteins | sample BiotimSIPDNA_2_FD_185750 | JGI IMG/M metagenome (GOLD analysis project Ga0209723, IMG submission 185750) | Anaerobic biogas reactor microbial communites from Washington, USA - Biogas_R2 time_0 SIP DNA (SPAdes) (version 2) | ecosystem: Engineered > Bioreactor > Anaerobic > Unclassified | place...
AACACTGGGAAATCCGGTGTTTTTTATTGTCACTAGTTTTATGAAGATTTAGGTAAAGAGTTGATGAGTTAATTTTGGTAATTAAAATACTGTTATATTCCTAAGTATTTATTGAGAGGTATAATTGTGATATTATCACTTTAGGTGTATGCGCGCGAGTGCGATAATATAAGTTGAAATACTAGTAGAAGTGTAAGTAAAAAATTTCAGAATAAAAGAGAGGTGTATATGAGGATAGTTATTGTCGGAGGGGTAGCTGGAGGGGCTTCCACAGCTGCGAGACTTAGAAGATTATCGGAAAAAGATGAAATCGTATTGATAGAGAGGGATCAATATATTTCTTATGCCAACTGCGGCCTCCCGTATTATATCGGAGACGTGATAACCGATAAGAAAAAGCTCCAAGTTCAGACAGTAGAAGGAATGAAAAGGCGTTTCAACGTAGACGTGAGGGTTAAGAATGAGGTTTTATCGGTAGATAAAGATTCGAAGAAAGTATCAGTTAGAGACTTAGTAAATTCCTCAACTTATGAACTTAGCTATGATAAATTAATTTTATCTTGCGGGGCTAAACCCATTAAGCCTAGAATCCCGGGGATTGAAGATGCAGAAAACGTGTTTACTCTTAGGAATATTCCAGATACATACGCCATAAAAGAATATGTTGAGTCAAATAATATAAAAAAGGCCTCGGTTATTGGTGGTGGCTTCATAGGCGTAGAAATGGCAGAAAATCTTGCTCACCTTGGGATAAAGGTTACTTTAATTGAGAAAATGCCCCAGGTTTTAGCTCCTTTGGATTTTGAAATGGCCCAAATTATCCATGCAGAACTAAACAATAATGGTGTAAATGTTATTTTAGGAGATGGAGTAAGCTCTTTTTCTGATAAAGGGAAGAGTGTAAATTTGGAGAGCGGAAACTCGGTTGAAACCGATCTAATTATATTAGCTATTGGCGTAAGTCCTGAAAATGAGTTAGCAAAAACTGCAAAGCTTAAGCTAGGGAAAAGAGGCCATGTCATCACTACTAACTCGTTTCATGCATTATCTGAGGAGGGTAAGGAAGAAAAGGATATATATGCTATCGGGGATATGATAGAAGTAATTAATGCATTGGATGATTCTTCTTATGCCGTTCCCCTTGCTTGGGGCGCAAATAGACAGGGAAGACTTGTCGCTGATGATATAAATGGTATTTCTTTTGAACCAGTAAAGATAATGGGAGTAAGCATTCTAAAAGTTTTCAATCTATTCGCAGCTAGCACCGGATCTAATGAGAGGGTTTTGAGAGAAAAAGGTATTGAGTACCAGGTTGTTAATGCGCATAGAGGGAATCATGCAGGATATTATCCCGGGTCAAGCAATATTGCACTTAAATTAATCTATGACAAAAAAACTGGAAGGATATATGGGGCTCAGGCAGTTGGAAGGGAGGGAACGGACAAGAGAATAGACGTAATTGCCACTGTAATGAGACTTGGAGGAACGGTATATGATTTATCCAATTTAGAACTTTGTTATGCTCCCCCAGTGTCTTCCGCCAAGGACCCAGTTAATATTCTTGGGTATATTGCCGAAAATATACAAGCCGGAGACTACAAAACAGTTACCTGCTATGAAATAGATGAAATGGTGAAAAAGGGTGGCTATCTTTTGGATGTATCCACTGAATTTGAATATGGACTCGGGCATATAGAAGGAGCTGTGAACATAGATATTGACGTCCTTAGAAACAATCTAGATAAACTCCCAAAAGATAAAGATGCTCCGATATATGCTTACTGCCAAGTAGGTTTGAGAGGTTACCTTGCATTGAAGGTATTAAAAGCTCATGGTTATACTAATTTGTATAATCTCTCGGGAGGATATATTACTTACAAGAACTATAAATATAAACCAGGCGGAAAAAAGATAGAAACCATAATAACAGGAGGAGATATGCAAGCATCAAATCATAATGATAAAAAAGAGAAAGAAAAGCAAAATATTATTGATTTAGATTGTTCGGGACTTCAATGCCCCGGGCCTATAATGGCTACATATAAAAAACTAGAAGAGATGAACAGAGGGGAAATCTTAAATGTATCCGCGACAGATGGTGGATTCTTAATGGATATTGAGAACTGGGTAAAAACCAATGGACATACATTGAAGAATATCACTACCGAAAATGGAAAATATATAGCAACCATTGAAAAAGGAACAGGAAAAGGAGCAGAAATTGCTTTCAATATCTCTCAAGAAAATGCGACTATCGTACTATTTAGTGGGAATTTAGATAAAGCCTTAGCTTCCATGATAATTGCTCAAGGAGCAGCAGCTCAAGGGAAAAAGGTTACAGTGTTTTTCACTTTCTGGGGATTGAACGCACTTAGAAAACCTAAGAAAATCAAGGTTAAGAAAAATCTCATAGAGAAGATGTTTGGGGCAATGATGCCTAGAGGTGCAAATAAACTACCGTTATCTAATATGAATATGGCTGGAATGGGTAGTGCTATGATAAAAGGCATTATGAAAAAGAAAAATGTTGATGCCTTGCCAGTAATGATTAAGACAGCGATGGATGCTGGAGTAAAAATGATTGCCTGTACTATGAGTATGGATCTAATGGGCATCAAAAAAGAGGAACTATTGGATGGAGTAGAGTATGCAGGAGTTGCAACATATATCAGTGCAAATGAAAATGTAGGAACTACTCTGTTTATATAATCTAGATTCAGTAAAATTATAATTGATTTAAATCTGCTTAATAAATAAAATATTAGATTCTTATTGCTGTTTGTTAATGTGTTAAATAATTGTAAAACGGCCCAGTGTTGGGTCGTTTTTTTGTGCAATTATTGATTATTGGACTTTTCTTTCCTTGTTGTATATAATAAAAGTCTACCGTGTTTTTCAGATAATGCGTGAAAAAGCTATCTCAAAAAGCCAATAAAGCGTGAAAAAACTATCTCAAAAAGCCAAATGGCGTTTTGTCGGAGGGAAAAATGGTAACGACAGAGTTCTTGGAATTAAAGGAAGAAAAGGGGGTTATTCTTCCCCAATTGAAGAAAAACACCCATGAATTATCAAGGATAAAAAGAGTTATAGGAGTTTGTAGCGGAAAAGGGGGAGTAGGGAAATCTTTGGTTTCTGCCCTTCTTGCTGTTTTATCTCAAAGAAAAGGGTATAATACAGCCCTTTTAGATGCTGATATTACTGGGCCATCTATACCAAAGATGTTTGGACTTAAGGGTGGGCTTGAAAAAGATAAAGACGGAATGTGCCCTAGAACTTCGGCGACAGGGATAAAAATCATGTCAGCCAACTTTTTACTGAAAGATGAAACTGATCCAATAATGTGGAGGGGCCCGATAATTTCCGATATTATTAAACAGTTTTGGAGAGATGTTATATGGGGAGAGATAGATGTGATGTTTATAGACTTTCCTCCTGGAACAGGGGATGTTCCACTGACAGTTTTTCAGAATGTAGACTTAGATGGGATTATTGTTGTAACTTCCCCTCAAGAGCTCGTATCAATGATAGTAAAAAAAGCAATCAAGATGGCCAACAATCTTAAAATCCCCGTGTTAGGTGTTGTAGAAAATATGAGCTATGTAAAGTGCCCAAAATGTGGGGAGATAATCAATATGTTTGAGGGTAATTCTACCAAAAATATATCGAGACAGTATGACATTCCAATACTTGCGAAAATGCCAGTCAGCCCAGAGTTCGCAAAAGCTTGTGATAATGGAAACGTTGAATCAGTCAATACCTCATGCCTGGATGCTTGTTTGGAAATATTAGGATTATAGCCATCGGGTGTTATTAGAGAGATTTTTTGAGGTTTTTTGTAAATATAAGGATTTTAGCCATTTCCTTAAATATGAAAGAATAGATTCCATTTTTTTTACGAATTAGCTTTAGCTTTATTATTCATTTCACAAGGTGTGGGGTTGTTTTTAAAAGGTAATAAGTATAAAATAAAAGAAGCTTATTAAAAATATTTTTGGGAATTTTAAGGAGAAGCAATGATAGAGAAGAAAGGAATACTTGCGAAGATATTTCCATTTTGGGAAAAAATATCTGAGGACGATAGGAGTGAATTACTACAAGGTACATTTGAGAAAAAATTTAAAAAAGGCGACCCGGTAAAAAGCTCAAACTCTGCTTGCTTAGGCGCAATGTATTGTATCTCTGGAAGATTAAGAGCGTACATTTCCTCTGATGATGGCAAGGAAGTAACCTTATATTATGTGAATTCAGGAGATATTTGCATCCTTACTGCCAATTGCGTAATTCCTCCCATTTCATTTGAAATAGAAATAGAGGCTGAAGAAGATACAATTTTGTTGCAGATAGCCCCAACTGCGTTTGGAAAAGTCCAAAGTCATAATGTTGAAGTAGAAAACTTTGCGTTAAGAATTATCGCTGAAAGATTTTCTGATGTAATTTGGTCGCTAGAACAATTCCACTCTTTCAGCATCCCCCAAAGGATAGCAATGTATCTTTATGATGAGATGAACAGAACAAAGAGCATGATTCTGTCTGTAACGCACGAACAGATCGCAAAAGCCCTGGCTTCAGCAAGAGAGGTTATTTCTAGGCAGTTAAAGGACTTCGAAGAGGATGGGATTGTGGAATTGGGGAGGGGCAAGATTGAAATTATGGATAAGGATGCTCTCAAAAAATTGATTTAATAAATTGTTATTAGGGAAATAAAATTAACTTAGATATAATAGACAAAGAAAAGCCGCTGCATATAATGCAACGGCTTCTCTTTATAAGGGGTATATAGGGGATTATTCAACTAATTTTAATAGACCTGCTTTTGGTTGGTAGCCAACAGCCTTTTTATATTGTTTTCCATCTTTAAAAGTAATGATTGTAGGGATGGAATATACTCCAAAACGACCTGCAAGTTCACCCTGTTCGTCTACGTCAACTTTAAAAACCTTGATATCTGTTTTTTCTTTAGCAAGTTCATCGATAACGGGTGCAAGCATTTTGCATGGACCACACCAAGTTGCAAAGAAATCGATTAGTACTGGTTTATCGCTTAATAATACTTCTTTTTCAAAAGATTCAGCTGTTAATTTTTCTACTGACATTTTTATCGCCTCCGATTAATTATAGATTAATTATAATAATTTATATTCTTATTATACGGTTGTTGGTAGGATAATACAGTGATTATATCACAACGTATTAAAAGTATTTTTTACAAATATCATCTCCATTAAGATGTGACGTTTTCTTCCAGTGGTTTAGGGGATTAGATGTTTATTTAAGAAAGAAAGTAGGGTTTCTTCGTACAACTCCGGATTCTTATAATAAGACTGAGCATGTCCGGCATCTTCTACGATAAGTATTTCCTTAGAAGATGTGCAGGCCTCATAGTTGGCTTCACCCATAAAAGTAGGGACAAAAATATCGTGGCTACCATGAATAAACAAAATAGGAACGATAGCTTTTTGTACGCTAACCACAGGAGCAATCTTGCGAAAAGTATATTTTGCATGCATTTTTGAAAAAGACTCAACAAGGTGAATTATAGGGAATGCTCGTAAGTTATACATTTGTCTTATTTGATAACTAAGAATGTCCCATACCCCGGTATATCCACAGTCCTCGACAACTGCTTTAACGTTTGGAGGAAGATCAAGACTTGAGGCCATCATTGCCGTCGCACCGCCCATTTGTACCCCGTATAGAACAATTTCTCCATCTGGGATGAGTTCCAATAAAGCCTCAATCCATTTCAAAGAGTCAATATGATCTAGAACCCCAAATCCGATATATTTCCCATCGCTTTTCCCATGAGCACGATGATGAACAAAAAGAAGGTTATAACCTTGTTGATGGAGAAAAGGGGTAATCGCCGAAAAATCGAATTCTGGCCCAGAATTGTAGCCATGCATACAGATTATGGTCTTTTTGCTTGCTCCTTCAGCCCTATAGAAGTCTCCTCTCAGAGTCAATCCATCATCCGTTTTCACTTCGATTGGCTCTGTAACAAGGGCTTTATGCTGAAGCATTTTGGGCTTAATATAGTCTAAAAAATCCATAGCACCTTCGCCCATCAACGAAATGAAGGGATTGTCCCTGTTCATAGATATTTGTTTTTTAGGCCTAATTAGCAGCTTTAAAAAAGCAATGTAGGAAACAAGAACATATAGTAACACGATAATTAAGATAGCCCCTCCGAGAGAGCCTAATACCACGTATAAAATTTGGTTGATATCCAATGCAGAAACCATTTTACTCCTCCGACCAGATTATTTACACATTATACAATACATGGAGGAGATAAATCAAAAAAACTATGCTAAAGGATTAGAGTTGGTTATTATTTCCCAAAAATGTTTTTTGAGAAGATTTTTTGTGCAAATTGACTTTTACTTAGAAAATTTCAAATTGATTTTTGAAAGAAAGAATATATTCTTTAATGCATTTTTCTTTGAATAGATATATTGATTGAAAAGTGGTGAAATGAGTTGGTTTCGGGTTGACTTAATCCTTGCGCGTGCATATAATAAGTAAGGTGATTCAGACGATATACACCTTTTACAACATGTCGTTAATAATATATTTTCGGAGGCAAAAATGAGTATCAAAATGACCATCGACGGTAATAATGCAGCTTCTTACGTAGCATATGCGTTTAGTGAGGTTGCAGCAATTTATCCCATCACTCCAAGTTCTCCAATGGGAGAATATGCTGATGAATGGGCTGCACACGGCAGAAAGAACATGTTTGGACAAGTTCTTAAGATTGCCGAGCTTCAGTCGGAGGGAGGTGCTGCGGGTGCAGTCCACGGATCCCTTAATGCAGGAGCACTTACAACAACTTACACTGCTAGCCAAGGGCTTCTTCTTATGATTCCTAACATGTATAAGATAGCGGGAGAACTTCTTCCTACAGTATTCCATGTGTCTGCAAGATCAATTGCATCGCATGCTTTGAATATTTTCGGAGATCATTCGGACGTTATGGCTTGTCGCCAAACGGGATTTGCCATGCTTTCCTCAAACTCGGTACAAGAGGCCATAGATATGGCGCTGGTTTCCCATCTTTCTACTTTGGAAACAAGAGTTCCTTTCCTTCATTTCTTTGATGGATTTAGAACTAGTCATGAAATAAGCAAAGTAGATGCCCCTTCTTACGAGGAGATGAAGACGTTGGTAGAGCAAAAATACATTGATGAATTTCGTTCGAGAGCGTTAAATCCTGAGCATCCAGTTCAAAAAGGAACCGCCCAAAACGGAGATATTTTCTTCCAAAACAGAGAGGCTTGTAATAAATACTATGAAGCAGTCCCAGCAGTAGTTGAAAAGTACATGGAAAAAGTTGGGAAACTTACTGGAAGAGAATATAAGCTATTTGACTATGTTGGATCTCCAGACGCTGAAAAAGTTATCATAATGATGGGATCTGGGGCAGAAGCTGTCGAAGAAACAGTCAATTATTTGATTGGAAAGGGCCAGAAAGTTGGATTAGTAAAAGTTCGTTTATATAGACCCTTTGTTGGAGAAAAATTAGTAGCAGCAATACCTACAAGCGCAAAATATATTACAGTTCTTGATAGAACTAAAGAACCAGGAGCACTTGGAGAGCCTCTGTATCTTGATGTAGTGACAGCTTTGTTTGGAAAGAATGTTAAGATTCTGGGTGGACGTTATGGTCTTGGATCAAAAGAATTTAATCCAACTATGGCCAATGCCGTTTTCGATAACATGGATGGAGCAGATATTAATGGTTTTTCCGTTGGAATTAAAGATGATGTATCCTGCAAATCCCTTCCTTTAAAGAAGAAGATTAACGCCGCACCTAAGGGATCTATTTGCTGTAAATTCTATGGGTTAGGCTCAGATGGTACCGTTGGCGCGAATAAAAACAGTATAAAGATTATAGGAGACAACACAAACAAATATGTGCAAGGATATTTTGTGTATGACAGCAAGAAATCGGGAGGAATAACAATTTCTCACCTAAGATTTGGAGATACCAAAATTCAAAGTTCATATCTTATCGACCAAGCCGACTTTATTGCCTGCCATAATCCAAGCTACTTGTACCGCTATGACATGATTTCAGACTTGAAAGAGGGAGGAATTTTCCTTCTAAATAGCATATGGGATCCTTCTGAAATGGACAAAGAACTTCCTGCAGAAGTGAAAAATGCCATCGCAGAAAAGAAAGCTCAATTCTATACACTAGACGGAAATAAAGTCCTTGAAAAAGCCGGGGCCAAGAGAGGATTAAACACGGTTATGCAGGCTGCATTCTTTAAGCTTGCATCAGTAATCCCTTACGAGGAAGCTGAAGCCCATATGAAAAAGGCTATAGTAAAAACTTACGGCAAAAAGGGAGATGCAGTAGTCGCGATGAACATCGCATGTGTTGACGGAGCAATTTCTGAGCTTAAGAAAGTAGAGTATCCAGAAAGCTGGGCTACAACAACTGATGGAGCTCCATTGATTTCGATAGCTCCCGAAAAATATTTCTGCAGCGTTATTAACCCCATACTTAAGCAGGAAGGGGACAAGCTCCCCGTATCAGCCTTTAATGCTGATGGCTCTGTTCCTACCGGAACAACAAAATTTGAAAAGCGTGGCGTTGCAATTACAGTTCCTATTTGGATTCCAAGTAATTGTATACAGTGTAATCAATGTTCATATGTTTGCCCTCACGCTGCAATTAGACCAGTACTCGCGACAGAAGATCAGTTAAAGGGAGCCCCCGAGACTTTTGTAACAAAGGATGCAAACGGCTTTAAAGGATATAAGTTCAGACAGCAAGTCAGTCCTCTCGATTGTATGGGATGTGGAAGTTGTGTAAATGTTTGTCCCGCAAAAGAGAAGGCTATAGTGATGCAACCTATTGCAGATGCTATTGCAAATGATAAAGATAATTGGGAGTTCGCAGAAAAACTTAAGGAAAATGACAAGGTATACAATACCAATTCAGTAAAAGGCTCACAGTTTTCAAAGCCGCTCTTTGAGTTTAGCGGGGCGTGTGCTGGATGTGGAGAGACTCCTTACGTTAAACTTGTGACCCAGTTATTTGGAGACAGGATGATAGTTGCTAATGCTACTGGATGTTCTTCAATATACGGAGGTTCTGCTCCAACATGTCCTTATACAAAAAATGATGCAGGGCATGGACCGGCGTGGGCCAACTCTTTGTTTGAAGATAATGCAGAATATGGCTACGGGATGAATTTAGCTATCGAAAAGAGAAGAGAAACTGTTGTTGAGAATTTGACCGCTCTTAAGGAGAAATCGTCGGACGAAACCTTAAATGAAAAGGCTGATGCTTGGATTTCTTCTATGAATGATGCAGAAGAAAGTAAGAAGGCATCCCTTGAACTCATAAAAGTTTTATCTGAAGAGTCCAAGAAAAATGGAGAAACTAAGGAATTAGCGGATAGGATTCTTTCCCAGAAAGATTGTTTGGTTAAAAAGTCAATCTGGATAATAGGTGGAGATGGATGGGCATATGATATTGGTTTCGGTGGACTTGACCATGTATTGGCAAGCGGGGCTGATATTAATGTACTTGTATTGGATACCGAGGTATACTCAAACACTGGTGGCCAGGCGAGTAAATCAACACCTACTGGAGCAGTCGCAAAGTTTGCAGCTGACGGTAAGAAGGTGAAGAAAAAAGACCTGGGAATGATGGCAATGAGTTATGGATATGTTTATGTCGCTCAAGTGGCTATGGGTGCAAATATGAATCAGTTGCTAAAAGCAATGAAAGAAGCTGAAGCATACAAAGGACCTTCCTTGATTATCGCCTATTCTACTTGTATAAACCATGGAGTTAACATGGGAGCTCCCATGGCTCAAATGGCGAAAGCCGTCGAATGCGGATACTGGCAGCTATACAGATATAATCCGGATCTTCTTGACCAAGGCAAAAATCCCTTTACTCTTGATAGCAAAGAACCTAAGGGAGACTACCAGGAATATTTGAAGACAGAAGGCCGTTATACTTCATTGAAACAGATGTTCCCCGAAAAGGCAGATGTGATGTTTGCTCATAACGAACAGCAGGCAAAGGCCAGATATCAAATTTACAAAAATCTAGCTGATAATTTCAAAACAGAATAGCAGCAAAAAATAATCAGAAAAGGGGGCTAATAGCCCTCTTTTTTTATTAAATAAATCTTTCCAGACAACTTGATATATCACTTTTCTAAAGTTCTTAAATATCGATAATGTGGTAGATACAGGGGATTATAGGAGTGGTTCCCGCTTAGAGGGGACGGTATTCAACTTTAGTTTTTATTATCTATATGCTTTCGTGCGTATGTGCGTATACTCGCGATGTTTGGTATTGACTTGACTTATTTCCAAGTCTATAATTATTAGTATTGAAATTAATTTTAAAGGAGACGTTTTTATCATGAGAAAAGCATTTATTTGTCCAACAAAGTATGTTCAAGGCGAAGATGAGATTTTAAATCTTGGCTATTTCGTTAAAACATTTGGAACAAAGGCGTTATTAATCGCCCATAAGGATGATTCAGCTAGAGTAAAGGATAAGCTAGAAGCAACAGCCAAGAAATATGGCATCGAGTTTATAAAGGTTGATTTTGCAGGCGAAGCTTCAAGAGAGGAAGTAGCTAAATTAAAAGATATTGCAAAAAAGAATTCATGTAATTGCACCGTTGGTTTAGGCGGTGGAAAAGCTATTGACACAGCAAAATGTGTAGCTGAAGGGGAAGCTTTGATTATTGTTCCCACAATAGCAGCAACTGATGCACCAACATCTCACTCAGCTGTTCTTTATACCCCTGAAGGTGGTTTTGATGATTATGCTTACTTTAAACAGAACCCAAGCGTAGTACTAATTGACACAACAGTTATTGCAAAAGCCCCGACTAGATTTTTAGTATCAGGGATGGGAGATGCCCTCTCAACATATTTTGAGGCAAGAGCAAATGTTCAGTCTTATGGTAATGTCAATGCGGGACTACCTTGTGGAGCAAACAGGGCAACCGGTGAACTTTTAGCAAGAGGAACAAAAACAGCGTTTGCACTTGCAACCCTATGTTATGAAACCTTGTTAGCCGATGGATACAAAGCGAAGCTTGCTTGCGACACCAATTTGGTCACCCCAGCTCTTGAGAATATTATTGAAGCTAATATTCTTTTATCAGGTTTGGGATTTGAAAGTGGTGGACTCGCAGCAGCCCATGCAATTCACGATGGCTTGACCGTTCTTGAAGAAACTCATAAGAAATTCCATGGCGAAAAAGTTGCATTTGGAACACTTTGCCAATTGGTTCTTGAGAACGCTCCTCAAGAAGAGATAGATGAAGTTTTGAATTTCTGCCTTTCAGTCGGATTGCCAGTTTGCTTAGCAGATCTCGGCGTAATGGATATAGGGAACAGACTTTCAGAAGTTGCAGCAAAAGCATGCATTAAAGAAGAGAGCATTCACTTTATGCCCTTCCCAGTAACCCAAAAAGATGTTGAAGCAGCAATTCTTGCCGCGGATAAACTCGGAAGCGAAGCAAAATGCGGTTGCGGATGCGGTTGCTAATTCGCATTTAACGGTTTGTATTATGAATTCATGTGCCGTTAGGTTTGCTTAACGGCACATTGTTTCAAGATTATAATTTTTTGGAGGATAACAATGAAGAAAATAATCAACACACCTGAGTCTTTTGTCTATGATATGTGTCACGGTATTGCTAAGGCACATCCAGAGCTGGAATTTGTCGAGAGATACAAGATTGTAAAAAAGAAAGAAGTAAATCAATCAAAAGTCAGTTTGATTTCTGGTGGAGGTTCAGGGCATGAACCAGCTCACGCAGGATTCGTTGGAATCGGAATGTTAGACGCTGCCGTTTGTGGGGATGTTTTCGCTTCACCTTCGCAGATACAAGTGTATAACGCACTTAAATTAACAAAATCCGATAAGGGCACGCTGATGATAGTAAAAAATTATTCAGGCGACTGCATGAATTTTAATAACGGAGCAGGTTTAGCCAAGGATGATGGTATCCAGGTTGATGCTGTTTATGTTAATGATGATATAGCAGTTAAGGATAGTCTTTACACTGTAGGCAGAAGAGGGGTTGCCGGAACTGTCTTTGTCCATAAAATAGCAGGTGCAAAAGCTGAGCAAGGCGCATCTCTTGGAGAGGTAAAGGCTGTAGCTCAAAAGGTCATCGATAACGTTCGTAGTTTTGGTTTTGCTTTAACTTCTTGCACAGTACCTGCTGCTGGAAGCCCGACTTTCAAGATAGGTGACGATGAAATGGAATTCGGAGTGGGAATTCATGGGGAGCCAGGAAGAAAGAGAGAAAAAATCCAAACAGCTGATCAACTTGCAAAGAGAATTATTCCGGATTTAATTGAAGATCTAAAGCTTAAGAAAGGGGAAACTATTGCATTAATGATAAATGGTTTTGGCGGAACTCCTCTTCAAGAACTATATCTTTTAAATAATTCCGTAACCTCAGTATTGGAAGAAGCTGGAGCAAAGATACACAAGACGATGGTTGGTAATTATATGACCTCTATCGATATGGCAGGCGCTTCCATTACATTACTTAGACTTGATGATGAACTTACTAGTCTGTTGGATTATCCAGTTGCGACTCCAGCCCTAACTTGGGGTGGAAGTGTTTCCTCAAGAGCAAAAGCTTGTGAGGATGCAATCGATGCTTTAGCAAAAGTTTTGGGAACTATACCCTGCAAAGAGGAAAAGAAGGCTGAAGTCAAATCCTCTCAAGAAGAAGACAAAAAGGATACACAAACTTACGAAGTAAAAGGGGAACCAGTAATCGCCGATGTAATTAATACTGCGGGAATGACAAAGCTAGTTGAAAAAATGGCCGATGTAATTATTGAAAACGAAGTCGCTTTTTGTGAAGCAGATAGAAACGGAGATGGCGATTTTGGAATGAGCGTTGCTAAAGGCTTTAAACAACTAAAAAAAGATTGGGCAACTCGTAAAAAAGGAAACATCGGAGAGTTCTTAATCAGTGCGTCAGAGATAATTATGGAATACTGTGGTGGAGCATCTGGTCCGTTATGGGGAAGTGCTTTCCGCTACGGTGGAAAAGCCGCTGGGAACGCCACAGAAATCGGAGTAAAAGAACTAGGTGAGATTTTGCAGGCTGCTGTAGTTGGAATTCAAGAGACTGGAAAGAAATCATTTGGTCGAGGAGCTGTTGTTGGGGATAAGACACTAATAGATGCGCTAGCCCCGGCTGCGGATAGTATGGTCGCCTCAGGAAAAGCCGGAGACAAGTTAATCACTGCCATTGATAAGGCAGCTAAGGCTGCTGTTCAGGGCGCAGAAAACACGAAATCTTTTGCTGCTAATCTCGGAAGAGCAGGGACAGTAGGGGAGAGAAGCATAGGATTCCCAGATGCAGGGGCATATGGGGTCGGTGTTATCTTTACCGCACTTGCAGATTTTGCAAAGAAGTTTAAATAACAAAAAAACAGATATTTATCAAAAATATAGAGGTTGCCCTTTGGACAACCTCTTTTTTAAAATTATAAAGTAAAGAAATTTAGCGTTTAATCTGAGTTACTATTAATTGCTTCATCTGCAAGCTGACTGTTGAGATTGAAAGAACCAACCACATCATCCACGGGCAGAGCAATTACTAGCCCATTTCCTTCTGTATGAAGCCCGGCTTTTTCATATATTGCCTTCATTATCTCGCTTCGTTTATCTTTTTTAGCAAGTATGATTATTACATCTTTTTCAGGTTCAATCGTCATTCCCAAAAATTTAACTATTTCATGTTCACCTGTTCCGCGAGCCTTCATGATGGTGCCGCCTCTCGCCCCAGCCTCTCTTGCTGCAGCCATGACCTCATCAGAAAAGCCTTTTTTAACAATAGCCATAAGCAACGAATAAACTCTTTCTTCCATTTTTCTTTCTCCTTCTGTTTCGTAGTTTTCAGGTTTATCCCCACTTCCTCCAATATGGGAAGCAATGATAGGGTCTGCAAAGCTTTTTATGGGCAGAGTAAGGGCCAAACCTGTATTTGGTTTGTGAAACTCAAACTCGCTATCGAGGATCGAAATTACGTAATTGGAACTTCCCTTTGGAATAATGCTCCAAATTACACTTTTTTCTGTCTCTCCAAAACCCCAATAGGACCTAATCTCTGTCGGGGCAGTCCCTTCTGCTATAGAAACATAGCTAAAGGTGAACCCATGCTCATTTAAAAATGCAGACACATCCTCACCTTTTTCCATATCTACAATTACAACTAAGAACTCAAGTGGCTTAAGCTTAATTTCAGGGGTGTCCATATTACTCCTCCGATCCTAAATCGTCTTTATTTGGTTGGATATCATCTCCAAACTTATCCTGAATCACTTCTTTGTTTCCAGTAGTATCATTTTGTTCTTCTTGTACTTCTATATCTGATTCTATCATATTACTATGAGCATTAGTATCGCAAGGATTTATCCCTTCAGGATCCTTGGAAGAGCCAATCGAATCCATTGAGGTAATAAAATCATTTGATACGTAATCTTTGATTGAAGAACTGGTTTCATTGTTTGATAACTTTGTAAGGTCTCTAGAATCAATATTTGATGCAGTCCCTTCACTTAATGAGATATTTGAGCTTTCGGCTGAATCGTCCTTGTCGAAATCTACGATTATTGAGGGAACGCTTTCAGAAGCTGTGGATGAGATATTTGAGCTCTCGGATGAATCCTCCTCCTCATCAAATTCTACAATTATTGAGGGAACGACTTTAGAGGATGGTAGGGAATCATAATCAACGATAGGTTCGGATATGAATTCAGGAATTGGGACCTCTGGAAGTTTCTCGAGTTCGGATTCAAGCTCGGCTTTCCTTACTTTAACTTTGTATATTACTCCAGTAATCATGATTACTAAAATGGGGGCCATTGTCACACTTGCAATTATACCGAAAGCATCGGTAAACACATTTCCTCCGATTGCATTGCATGCACCAATTACAAAAGGCAGGGCAAAAGTGACCGTCATAGGGCCGCTAGCCACTCCACCGGAATCGAAAGCAATAGCTGTGAAAAGCTTTGGCGCAAAAAAAGTGAGTAATAAGCATGATCCATATATTGGTAGTAAGAACCACCATATACTTATGCCGGTTAAAACTCGAAGAAGAGAAATACCTACTGCAATGGACACACCAATGCATAATAGAATTAACATAGTTTTTCGCGATAAAACTCCACTGGTTAGCTCATTAACCTGTTTAGTCAGGGCATGGACAGATGGCTCGGCAAGAACAATGAGGGCTCCCAAAAGTGCTCCTAGAGGTACCAGTATCCAACGATATTCAGAAACTGCAATAATGCCTCCAAGCAATTTTCCTATTGGAAGAAATCCCACATTAACCCCAGTTAAGAAAAATACCAGCCCAAAATATGAGTAGAATAAACCAATAATTATTCTGATAAGATTTCGTTTTTTAATCCTTAAAGCAAAAAGTTGAAAAACAACAAAAATACCTACGACTGGAGCAAGGCTTAACGCAACATCCTTAAACGAAGAAACAAATCCATTTCCGAAAGCGAATAAAATATCTTTTAAGTTTAAAATAGTGTCGTGTATGATTTCCGCTTCTTGAAGCTTTAAACCACCAGATAATGCGATAATTAGAATAATTATTACTGGGCCTGCAGTGCAAAGGGCTACTGTCCCAAATCCCTCATCTCCCTCGGAATCAGTTCTTCCGTGAGCAACAGAGGAGATACCCACTGTGAAGGCCATCAAGAAGGGAACGGTTATAGCTCCTGTCGCTACTCCGCCAGAATCTAGAGCAACAGAAACGAAATCCGGATTGATAAACTGGGCTATCGCCGCAAGTATCAGCATGATACCATAAACAACGATAAATACATATCTCAGTTGTATCTTAAGAAATATTCTTAAAACGGATACTAGCAGAAATAAACCTGTCGCACCTGCGATAGTATAGATTATTACTAAGTTTCGTTCTCCACCTCCAATTTGACCCGATAAAACGGATACCCCTGGTTCTGCGATGGATATAATAAAGCCAAGAAGCAAAGGAATTATGAGTAATAGCCACAATTTCTTTTTATTAACTATGTGAGATCCAATCTCCCTTCCAATTGGAGCAAGTGCAAGGTCCATCCCAAGGGAAAAAAGGGCTAGTCCAACAATCAGAAGAATAGAACCTAAGGAAAAAAGAAGATACATTGGAGGGGTAATATCTGAGAAAAAAAGAGAAATAATAATTACTGACAGGCTAATAGGTAAAGTTGATACGGTTGCATCAATAAATTTTCCCGCCATATTTTTAAACATATCTACTTCCCATAAAACTTTCTTGTATGAATATTACCATATAAAGACTATGGTTTACTAGTTATAGACAGGGTTTTGAAAAACAAAAGTCTTTCTGTAATGTTTGAATTAGAAAAATACTATATTAAGCACATAAGTGAGCAATATAGTAAGGAATAGACTCTTACTGGGATAGAAAAAAATCGGAAATATTACTTCTTAAGCTTTTTTCGGGCGATTCTTTTTTCCTTAAATTTATTTATTTGTGCTTTATGCTTTTCTGAATAAAAATCTTTGATTTCTACCATATGGGACATGAATGAGTCGATTAAATTTGAGGCCAATCGCTTCCGGCCAAATCCAATAAAAAGGAAATTGAAAAGAATGAATAAAGGAATGGATACAAGGGCTATTGGTAATATTAAGTAAATACTTTCCAATGGGAGATCGTTGGTGATAATTATGGTTTGTTGTGTTATGGGTAGAATGAATGAAACTATAAAAGCAATAGCTAAAAGGAAAATCATGCCTATCCTCTTTTTATTTATTGGTATGCAGACTTGGAAGAGATACATAAAGGAAATAAAGGCCATAATAATCAGGGTTGTAGACTGGAATTGGATGTCAGTAAACATTGCTCTTGTCGAAGTGGCGAATATACCCACAAGAGTCATCGCCATAACAGCAAGGAACAGAGAAAATGATCCAGGTAAAGATTTTTCAATTACATTATCGATAAACTGGCCATGTATTCTCTCCTCATTTTTTTCGAGAGCAAGCAAGAAGGAAGGGACACCAGTTGTGATTCCTCCAAGAAGCGTTTGGTGGGATAGTATGTAGGGCAAAGGGGTGGCAATCAGTAAAAATACTATCGCGTTGAAAAGACTAAAGAAGGTTTTTACTAAGTATAGAGAAGAGGACCTAACAAGGTTATTTATTGATTTTCTTCCCTCTCCCACAATCTTCGGCATGCTAGCAAAGTTGCTGTCTAAAAGTACTATTTGAGCAACGTTTTTTGCTGCATCGCTTCCAGCTGCCATAGCAATGGAACAATCGCTTTCTTTAAGAGCAAGTACATCATTCACTCCATCTCCCGTCATTCCAACCGTATGACCCTGTGCCTTTAATGCTTTAACAAATTTAAGCTTTTGATCGGGAGATACCCTCCCGAAGATGGAATAATACTCAATAGCAGAGGGGATATCTTCATCACTAAGAGTTGATGCATCAACATAATGATTACAATCTTCCAACCCAGCTCTCTCAGCCACACTTCTAACGGTAATTGGGTTATCTCCAGAAAGTACCTTTATCTTAACTCCTTGTTTCGCAAAATACGCCAGAGTTTCCGGAGCTTCTTGGCGGATTTTATCCGTGATTAATACATATGCTAATATCTGGGGGTTTTCAATATTGTCATCATCAATTAGGGGATTAGCGGTTCGGGCAAGAACCAATACTCTATAGCCTTTAAGTGCTTGTTTACTAATAAGGTCCCTATCTGTTTCAGACATATTTTTTAATACAAATTCAGGGGCTCCTATTATGTATCCGCCATCTTCAAAATTAGCTGCGCTCCATTTTCTTGCCGAGGAAAAAGAGACTATAGAAAATGGGTCCCTTGATTTGTATCTAAGTTCAGTATATTCCTTTATTGCATTGGCTGTAGTATTATTATCTCCGATTCCCGTTACAACATCTTTCAATATTTGTTCGATCTCAGTAACCGAGTAGCCAAAAGGAATGATTTCTGCTACTTCCATAGTCCCTTCGGTTATTGTCCCGGTTTTATCAATACAGAGTATGTCTACACGTGCAAGCGCTTCTGTCGCAAAAAGGTCTTGTGCGAGGGCTTTGTGTCTGGCCATTTTTATGACGCCCACGCAAAAAACAGCGGAGGTTAGGGCAACAAGCCCTGAGGGAATCATACCTACCATCATTGTTACAGAATCTCTCAAAGCGGTCTTATATCCTATATCCTGGCCCAATAATTTTACACAAAATAGTATTATTCCAACTGGCACTAGTACAAATGTCATTAGCTTTATAAAGCGAATTATATCTTTCATAATAACGCTGTTATTTGGTTTTAGATATTTTGCTCCTATAGATATTCTTGTAGCATAATTATCCTTTCCAACTCTAATTACTTGGGTGACAGCTTTTCCCGAAACAATGTAGCTTCCAGAATAGACCTGATCCCCGGGTCTTTTTGCCACAGTATCACTCTCTCCGGTTATTAGGGATTCATTTACTTCCAAGTATCCATATTTTAATACTGCATCAGAGCAAACTTGATCTCCAGTTTCAAGCTTGATAATATCGTCCATTACTATATCTTTAAGCTCAATTTCTTTTTCAATCTCATTTCTAATAACAGTAACCTTTGGTGCAGACAAAAGGGAAAGTTTATCGATCGTCTTTTTTGCAGTAAGTTCTTGAATAATACCAATAAGAGCATTGCTAAAAACGACTCCCATAAATCCAAGCTGAGTAAAACCTAAATCAAAAATTAAAATAATCGCAGCAAATATTAAAAAAAGTAGATTAAAAAAAGTGAAAACATGTGTACGTATTATCTCGCCCACACTCTTTGTTTTTACATTTTGGTCACCGTTGACTTTCCCATCTTCAATTCTTTGTGAGACTTCCTCATCGGTTAACCCTTTAAAATAGTATTGTCCTATTTCCATCCTTCCCCACACATGGCCGCTACATTTATCATATTAATTATATACTATATCAATTTGTAGGCATAAAAACAATAATTATAAAAAAGTGTATAAGAAAATGCACATAATAATCAGTTAATAACCAATTAGGTTCTAGTGGGTATTCATTTGAACCAGGCTTACGGTTAACTCGTATCAAGAAAGCAATAGATTAATACTAGTGTGGGCTAATTCTTATCAAGAAAGTAACAAATTAAATACTAATGTGGGCTAATCCAGAACAAGAAGATCCAGTTTATCCATAGCCTCTTTATCGAGTTTAGAAAAAGGTCTTCTACAGTTACCCATATCAATATCTTTCTTTGAGAGAAGGTATTTTTCCGAAGGCATTACTCCATATTTTATAAGAACATTTATCATTTCACAGGCTTTGTTCTGCAGAGAAGAGGCCTTGTTGATGTCTCCCTTTAGAAAGCTTTCATATATACCTATTATGGTATTGGGGATTATATTATATGTCGATCCGATCCCTCCGGACGCACCCATTGAAAGACCTCCAAGAAGTACTTCGTCAAAGCCATTAAAAATGGAAATTTCGGGTTTTACTTCTCTGAAATTTCTCAAGGAAAATAAGTCATATGAAGTATGTTTAATCCCTATAAAATTCGGGTCTTTGAATAAATCTAAAACTGCTTCAGAATTCAGGGCATAGTTTGAGGCACCTGGGTAGTTGTAAATAACAAATGGCAGTCCGATTTTTTGGGAAAGGACTCTATAATAATCCATTATCTCCTTAACCTTGAAAGGATAATAGTAGGGAGCAACCGCGGATACGATAGGATAACCAAGGGATTTTGCGTATAAGCCCATATCTATTGCAGTGATGGTAGAGGGCGCTCCGATATGAGCGATAGGTAAAATACTATTATTAGAGATGTTTTCAATGACCGTCTTGAAAAGACTTTTCCGTTCTTCATAAGACATAAGCATGGCTTCACCAGTTGAGCCTCCCACATAAAAACCTTTAAAAGGGAGTTTTTCTAGGTATTTCACCATTTTTTTTAGTTCAGTATGATTTATCTGTTCATTTGAATCAAAAGGTGTCAGAAGTGCAGGATATATTCCATCGTATACGTTAAGACTATTCATAAAAAACTCCTTACAGTAAAAATGAGATGAAAGATAAAAATGTATTATGGGGTGCTAAATAAACTAATTGCCTTCATTACATAATAAATCATCAGGAGATATTTTGACAAACTTAATATCATTATGAGAAAGGTTATCCTCATAGAGAATCCCAAGGCTCCCGTCTCCAAGATAAGTGATAGAGGAATATGCAAAATCACCCTCGGAAAGAACTTTCGAATAAGGGAAAGTTTTACCTCCATCTATGCTGAGGCGAATAGTTCCTTTTTCTCTCTTAATTTCAGAATTAGGGTTTAATACAACAATCATGTTTATACCCTTATGAAGAAAGGACAAGGCACTTATCTGGCATATTGGCTGAGGCAAATCATTATGAAAAAATACTTTTCCAAAAGTTAGACCTCCGTCAGTGCTTTTAGCACACATTACCCGCTTTACAGGATGATGGTTGCGGATGAACGCTTGTATATCACCATTTTCAAGTTCGCATAACTGGGTCTCAGAAAGCCAGCTCCTTTGGGGAATAATAAATGGTTTTTTTGCTGGGAACCGCCCCTTTACTTCGGGAGGGGTTCCAATAGACCAGTTTATTCCTCCATCATCACTAAAGATACACGAAAAAGTAAGGTTTAATGGAAAGGTATTTAATCCGTAATAAATGGGAAAAACAAGTCTTCCAGCATTTGAATTTCTTGTAAGTCTAATTCCCGAACCCGGGCAAGCTCCAATAAAACCCCATCTGGGTGATTTTACGCTATTATTCAAGCAGATAGGAACATCCCAGGTTTGTCCACCATCGTGGCTTTTTGTGAGCATCAAATAAGATGTGGGGACTTCTTTGAATACCGAGGTTCCATCCTTATAGTTCCCGCCATTAGAAATATTTCCGGATGAATCAACATTGATTTTTATTGAGCGATTATTCCAAAACAATTCATTGTTGCGGATTTCGTATTTTCTGTTTTTTGAAACTAGAACCTTATTTCCACTAAAATAACCTGTCGTTCTTTTGCAGTTCAAAATTCCCACGCCAGCTGGAGTATGAGAATAAAGCAAAAAAACAGTGTCTGTTGAGGGGTCATATAGAGTTGATGCATCTATTGCAGCCGAAGATTTATTCTTGGATAATCCCATTTCCCGAACTGCAGTTATTTGATCTCCCCAAGATTCTCCGTTGTCATTACTAATTCTTACTACCTTATCAATTCTGTTAGGGTTGTCTCCGCAACCAAAAAATCTTTCATCTGCAACGGATAGGACTCTGTTATTTTCCATATAACAGATAGAGGGGATTCTATAATTGTCTGCATTTCCAGTCGCTTTACTGAAAAGGACAATAGGCTTATTAGATCTTTCTGTTTCGGTTATGCTTATCTCGTTCATATTTTTCCTAAAAATTCATAGAATATCGTCCACAAAAAATGTAGATTTTTTAATTTGTGACTATAATACTATTTAGTTCGCCAATTGAACGTCTTGAATTAGCATTTCTAATATCTATCAAGATATTTCGCGATATCTTAGTTCCAAATCCCTCGGTATAAAATCCTCCTAGTTGCACAGAGGAGTCATTCAGAAAATCATAGGAGAAACCAATTGAGTTGGATGCGAGAATAGCTCCAGTCATAAAGGTGTAAATTTCAGAAAAATCCCTTTCGTTATACTCCACTGAGGCATCAAAGGGGGAATATGCTCCCAGAAATGATCCGGAAGAAAAATTAATAAGAGAAGGAGAATTGTTGTCAATGTTTGTCTTAATTAATCTTAAGAAATCTGATTTTTCAACAAAAGATAAGTAAGGAGAGGAAAAGTCCCCGTATTTTACAGATTTTTCAGAAAAGGAAGAAATAATTATTGAGGGGCTATACTTTTTGCACATCGATATCATATGGGCAATAAAATCAGCTCCAGGGTCAAAATTAAAGAAAAGGTTCCACAAAATAATAGAAGGGGATGCAATATATCTAAGTATCTTACTAGCAGTAATGGCCTGAATTAATTTTGTACAATCTTCACTTATTGGATATAATCCATTTGGAATAAGTGAGAAAAACAATGTGATTCCGAGTTTATCTGCCAGATATAAAAACTGAGGAGATGGTTCATATCCGCCCAAATCAATTCCATTGAACCCAAGAGCAAGAACTGAGGAAAGGATTTGTCTAATCTTTTGAGAATTAAAGACTCTAAAAGAATTGCCGTTGTTGTCCTTAACTAGCTTAAAGAAAATGTTTTTATTGTTGATGTATATCAAATTATTCCTTATTTCAATTTCTCTGAATGCCGTGTAGGTATGAATGCAGTCGCATAATCCTCCGAGAGAATTTACTAACGTTATTTTTATTTCATAAAGATTGGAATTAAGAATCTGCCAATACTCTATAGGCTCGGGAAGGGGTATCCGAAGGCTTAATGAACCTAAAGCATCATATGTAAAACTAGCTACAACTTTTGATTTTAAAGTAACTTCTGCTAAGATTTGCATGTTCTGAAGAAGGTTTATTATTTTCCCGGATAAGTATATTGATTTATCCGTTATGGATGGTCGAGCGATCAGTTGAGAGATATAAGTTTTTGCTGAGAACTCCAGCCAAATTCTCCCGGTAATAGAGGAACCAGTGAGAGTCGGTTTAGTGAACAAAGGGTCACTCATAACAAAAATACATATTGAGTTTTCACCAGTAACGACATAGTTTGTAATATCAAAGGTAAGATTTGAGGGGGCACCCTTTCTTTTTCCGGCTGGTTTATTGTTGACCAGAACTTCACAATCTCCATCAACTGAACCAATATTAAGAAATACTGTCCCGGCAGAATCTGCTTCGGTCAATACAAATGTTTTTTTGTATAAAGCATAATCATAATTTTCACCTATCCTCGTCAAATCGGGCAGAGATTTTTTACATGATGACAAAATATCATCTTTCCCGTTAGAGAAAGTTGAATATTCCCACTCTCCATCCAAAGAGGTCCATCTAGGTCTAACAAGATTAGGTTTAGGGTAATTTTCTCTTAGCATGCAACAAGTTTAACACAAGCAACTGTTAGAGGCAATAATTGGTGTATTATGAAAAAGGGTACAGATTTTAAAAAGTAACGAGCTACGTACAAGAGCCAAGGTAATCTTTTCTAGATTGACCTAGTTGCGCTGATAATATATTATAAAAGATAGATTAATTGAGGAGAAGATTATGCCAGAAGATAAAATATTCAGCTTTTATTACGGACAAAAAGGCATTATTCCTCTTGCTTTAGTTTTTTTTGATGGATTATATAAGTTTTTTTGTACTATTGAAGGGAAAAAAGGAATATATCTATCTACATCCGCTGATCTAGTTAGTTTTGAAGACACAAATTTGTTTTTAGATGTATCTGCTGTTGGCGGAGCCTCAGCTTTTGTGAAAAATGATAAGATTTATTTCTTCTTTTCAGATAAACGTGGGGTTATAAGGTCTGCATCTTTAGACAGAACCGGAAATATAATTGAGTACCCTTTACCGATGGTTAATAAAAAAGGTCTTTTTGATCCGAAAGTATTTTATGATTCAAATAAGTTTTTCTTGTTGTGCTGTTCATTAAAAGGTACTGTTTTTCTTTATGAATCGGAAAATTTATTTGATTTTATTTATTTTAATTCCTGTCAAGTACCAAATAACTCTTCTTTATGTTGTCCAAGCATGCAAAAAATTGGGGATGAATGGGTACTTATCTATGAGGAAAAAGGGTGGATATATTTTCATAAGGCCCATATTGATTTAACAAATAAAGAGTTTTTTCTAAAAGAAGAAAAAGAATTATTGGATAAAGTCTCTTCTCCAAGAATAGCTACACTTCTTGACGGACGAACGATTATGGCATGTATAAGTCATAAAAGTTTAGTTTTTCGAGAAATATGGACAAAAGATGGTTCAATATTTCTCTTTCCTCTGTCAGAAATGGAAGCTAGAAAGGTTATAAAAGACAATTTCGAAGTGAATGACACAAAAAAAGCCCAGGTTGAGCTTTTTGAAACAAAAAATATTTCAGTTGAGCTTAAGTTGAGTTCAATGAGTAAAAATAAAACCCTTATATGTTTTAGCGAGAATACTACATATCCTGAATACCTTTGGATAAACACAGAGGAGAAAAATTTAGTACTGAGTACTGGTAAACAAAAAGCAGAAATAAGTAGAAGGGAATATTATGAAGAAACACCCGAATTAGTGATTTTTTTTATAAATGATGTAATCGAGGTGTATTTTAAAAAAATTGGGCTAGTGATTTCTTCCTCAAACCCTTATCAAAGTTCCCAAAAGGCGAAGATAAAGATTTTGTCCGAAACACAAATGTCTCCTAAAATAGCAGTTTTTTCTTTATGAGAAGTTTTACTTGAAACCCAAATACCCTTTTGAATTGCAGTTTCCTCTCAATTAGAAGTTTTGGTTGAAACCCAATATTACTACTTCTCTCCTTCCTTTTTTGGGATGGGATAGTTTTGTCCCTTAAGTCATTGTATTATATTATTGATTGACTTATTTATTGAAAAACCATACGATATTCATGTATAGGAGAAGATATGGCAATAAAAGATACCTTTAAAAAGATATATTTTGACAATATAAAAAGACCCGGTGCGGATAAGCTTTTTGAATACCTCGAAAGTACTGATTTTTTCACTGCTCCCGCCAGTACTAAATTTCATTTGGACAAAGAGGGGGGACTTTGTGAACACAGTCTTAATGTTTATTATCGGCTGAAAGATATTATGGATAACGAAAAGAAGGATTGGGCAAAGCATATTTCCGCTGAAAGCATTGCTATTTGCGGGTTATTGCATGACCTTTGTAAAGCTAATATGTATGTGGTCGAATATAGAAACGCAAAACAGCCCGATGGATCCTGGTCAAAAATACCATATTTTACAATAGATGAAGATATGCCATATGGGCATGGGGAGAAATCAGTATACATTATTAACGGGTTTCTGAAACTAACCAGGGACGAGGCCATGGCTATAAACTGGCATATGGGGGGCTTCGATGAGCGTGTAAAAGGTGGAAGTTTTCAAATAGGCAAGGCTTATCAAAAACATCCTTTAGCAGCAGTAATGCATGTAGCTGACCTGCTCGCAACTTATATAGATGAATCGGAGTAACCCTTTTTTGTCCCGTTAAATCATCCGTATTAACCCTTATGAAAAATACATTATATTTAGCACTTTTTGATTGAAAAAAATTTTATTGTGTCATTTAAAAAAGAAAGGAAAATAAGAGTAAAAGCGTGGTTTCATTGTGATTGAGTTTATTCAATATAGCGAGAACACCTGTGACTTTAGTCATGGGATGAATTGCCAACGATTAATTACATATTTCAATTAAAAACACACTAAAAACCCACAAGCCGTTTAATAAGTATCAAAACATATGATAAACTACAAATAAGGAGTTGAAAAATATGGCGGAAATATATCGTTGTAGGGGGTTATGTATATTCCATTCAATATCATATTGTTTGGTGCGTAAAATATAGACATAAAGATTTGAAAATGAATTTAAAAAATTATGGAAAACCCCTCATATTTCATAGCTACTGTTTCAGAAAATACAGAAGACCAAATTAAAAAGTATATAGAAGGTCAAAAAGAAAAATAAAGAATGGAAAAAGCCTACAAA
>Ga0209723_1002328_pt1 | contig 25743 bp, 19 predicted proteins | sample BiotimSIPDNA_2_FD_185750 | JGI IMG/M metagenome (GOLD analysis project Ga0209723, IMG submission 185750) | Anaerobic biogas reactor microbial communites from Washington, USA - Biogas_R2 time_0 SIP DNA (SPAdes) (version 2) | ecosystem: Engineered > Bioreactor > Anaerobic > Unclassified | place...
TAGAGCAGTTGATACACCTTTTATCTGTTTTTTCAACAAACTGCCCCATCTTAAGTCACTTCATTTATTTAAGAATAAAAAAACTCAAAAATGTTTTCTTTTTTTAAATACTACACTCAATGGGTGACTCTATTATCCATCAATCAGACTATACACCCTGTGAAACAGCTTGATTATGTATATTTACGTTTTAAGTGTCTATTTCCAATTTTGATTATTTTAAAAACTGCTCAAGATATTCAATTATTAATTTATAAGCTTCCATGTCTTCAGGTCCAACTCTTGTGTCATAGTAGCTATTGATTAAAACTTCACCTTCATTTTCTCCAACAGGCTCATTGTAACGTATTCTATAAACACATTTTGTTACAGCCTCTGATTCTGCTTGAAAAGTCAATAAAGGATACTTTACTCCAAACAAGTATAAATCGTATACTCCATCATTTCGGGATTCAATTACGAAATCTTTTTCGTCTGCCAGCTTCAAAAGACTATGTTTAAGTGTTCCTTTATACTTAGGAAAATTCTTTTCCGTTTGTACTTCAGTTTTTCTTTTTGCTAGCTCGATTTTTTCAGCTATAGTCTCTATATTCCAGAGTTCTACACCCATATTTTCAGAATAGGAAACTGCGTCATCAGTGAAAAACGTAGTAGCTACAACAATTGATTTGGTACAATCATAGACACGCTGTGCATTCTCTGAAAAATCTAAAATAGCTTTTGTTAACTTATATTCTGAAGAATACTTTCTAGCTAACACCGCGATTTTTTCGCTTTCTTTCCGGACAACAAAATCAAAACCCAGATACCTCTTGTGTAATTCTGGTTGAACTTCATATTCCAATTCTTCAAATAACCAAACTATTAACCTTTCAAATTCCTCATTAGAAAGATAACCTACAGAAGAAGTGTAACAGTTCTTTTTTACCCTATTTTTACTTGAATCTGCCTGTTTCTTAACAAGTTTTTTTACTATTTTCTTCTCTTTTTTTTCATTCTCTGAGCAGTATTTTTGCTTTATTCTATTTGTTAGCTCTTCTGCTTTGTCTAAAGGAATCTGGAGTGCATCTTGAAGAACTTCGGAGCTCTCTATAAGTTGCTGCTCAAGTACTTCTTTTAATATTCCATTAAATTTCTGATAACCCATTCTTGTTTCCCTTAATTATTTTTAGTTGCATGTTTTGGGCATAATTGACTTTTGAATTCGTCTGTATATGAAAGATTAAGTTTTGAAAAAGTTTCTCCACATATATCGCAAAATCCATAATGGTGTATACATACACTTGTATTGTCATAACTGCATTTGTATTCAAGTAGCTTGCTATACTTTTTTCCACATACCGAACATACAAAGCCTGCTTCAGGTTCAATGTATTCCTTTAGGACTGGGTCAAGAGTCAAAGTTGCTTTTTTAGAGTAGATTTTTCCTGTATCAACCGATTGTTTAATACATTTTTCACAAACGTACAATGCGTCCTCTGTGGCATAACCTTCAGAGAAGGTATTTTTGCATATTGGACAATTAATCTCAACTGATTCATTAACACCTAAAGTTAATGATGAATGTACCCTTGAATTATTGCTCAAGTTTGCTTCAAACTTCACTTCAATAGTGTTAACTATCAACAAGTTAACAAGTTTAACCTTAACATTAGTTATGTATGACTCTTCTTCTCTTCTCAAAAGAGACTCATAGTTAGTTTGCCACCTTTGAAAGTTGAAATCAATCTTTTTTGAGATTAATTGCTCACGTCTTTCTCTTCTGAGTCTTTTATCAAAATTTTTTAGTTTGGCCTTTTTCTCTTTAATTAACTGTAAATCAAAAAGAAGTAGTTTTGCCTTAATTATTTCTTCTATTTTTAAATCAGCAACTTTCCTTAAATCATCAAATACTTTAGGTTTAATTTTTCCTTTGACATCATCTATTTCTAATTCGTTATTTTTTACTATTTGGTCCTCGTTTAATTCTCCAATTTTTACAATATTGCTTTTTTCATCAATAAGTATAGTGATTACTTCTTCACTCTTTGGTTTAAGTTTGTTATGGAATGAAATTAAAAAATAAAACTGGAAAAACCTGACTGACTTTTTGTTTAAATTTTTTATTTCTGTAATGTTTCCATTATTAATAATATGATAACATGGTTGAGGTTTTACACATATTCCTATTCCTTTGTTTCCTAAAATCACTTCTTCACAGCCTGCACAGGAAGACGATGAATATGCAAAACGGTTTTTTAGATATGTTTCAATGTCCGGTTTCGGATTAACTATTATCTGAGATAGAATACCGTTTTCTAAACATTCTCTAAGTATCTCTTGGAAAGTAGGGCTTCCCAATGCGATAAGCGGAATTTTTTTCTTTCTTGAAACATCTGGTTGAAAAGTGTATATTATAGGCGGCTTACCATTTTGGAATGTTACTTTAATTACTTCGTTTTCTTGCTGAGTAATGTTGCCTTGTTTAGTTTTTACATATTCTCTGAGAAACTTGAAGATTTTTGTATTGTCCGTTTTCGTATTCAGTCAATTACCCCCTGCGTGAATTTTTCAGCTAATTCCTGTTTTTCTCTTGAAGCATTAAGATCATTAGATAGTCTTTCTAATTCTCTTTTTATATCCAAACGAGAATTGCTTCTAAGCAAAATTTCCCCAATTGTCCTCTGAATATCTTGAGCGCCGTCTTTTAGTTCAGCTAGAACTGTTTCCATCTTGCCGATAGTCATAGTGAACAAATCTATCTTTTGGTATAAAATGTGTAAAACGTAATCATCGATAGTATCTTTAACGCTTAAGTTGAAAACTGTAACGTCTCTGTCCTGTTGAAATCTGTGAATTCTGCCTATTCTTTGTTCGATTTTCATCGGGTTCCAATGTAAATCATAATTAAACATTATACAGCAATTCTGCAGGTTTAGCCCTTCAGCTGCTGCGTCAGTTGCGATAAGATATTTTGTTTCTCCATTTTTGAAGTTTTTAATTGTTTTTTCTCTTTCAATCTGATTCATATCACCCAGATAAGTTTCTGCCTTTCCAAATTCCCTCTCCAAAACTTCTTTGATTTTGTGAGCTGTAATTTTTCTTAAGCAGAAAATAAGAGCTTGTTCACGGGGGATATCCCCTATAATATTCTTAAGCAACTCAATTTTTGCACTTTTAACCTTGGATGCCATCTCAATTAATCTTTCTGCAACATCCGCTTCAGCAGGGAACCTTTCCTGTCTTTTCTTTAAAGATTGGATTGCTGCATATGGAGAACTAGAAAATGACTGTTGAAGTGTAATTGCCTGAAAAACTAGTATAGCGTTGCTTTGGGATAAACTAATTTTTCTAGAAGGGTTTTCTGCAATTAATGTTTCTATTGTCTTAAAATGATTTTTACTCATATCTCGCAGATATTCAGTCGCTTCATCAATGAATTCACGTTCATTTGCTGTAGCTTCAAGAGTTCTAGTCTCTACGCACCTGTTGGTAAATGGAATACCTGTTTGTTCCCTACGAGTTCTACACATTACCTCTTTTATTGTCCGCCTTAAATTATTCACTTCATTAGGTCTGATAACTCTACTTCGGGAGTCTTCTGCAAAACGCGAGACAAAGGCGCGTTCACTTTCAAGAATACCTGGCTGAATTAAGTCTACAATACTATACAAGTCGGTAAGCTTGTTGCATAGTGGAGTTGCAGTTAAAAGCAACAGATGTTTTTTTCTCAGATTTGCTATGCATGTTCTACCTTTGCTGTGAGTGTTCCTAAATGCGTGAGCTTCATCAACTACTATAAGGTCCCATGTTCGATCAGATAGTTGATCAAATTTGGTAAGTAAAAGATTATGTGAACATATTATTCTGTTATCTTTCTTTAGGTTAACACGTTCCCCTGGTTTATTTGTTATGGAGAAAGTCTCTCCAAATTTTTCGTTCATTTCACTTTTCCATTGTGTTACTAGACTTTTCGGGGTTGAGATTAAAATTGAGTCGATTTCTCCTCTAAGAACTAACTCTTTCATTATTAGTCCTGCCTCTATTGTTTTGCCGAGACCTACTTCGTCAGCGAGAATTGCATTTACATTCATCTCATTAATTACTTGAAGTGCAGTATGCATTTGAAAATTGTACGGAGTAAGTTTTGTTCGTATGGCGTTAACGGCTATTAACCGGTCGATTCTATCTGTCTGTTTTATTTGTAGGGCTTCTAAATTAAGCCGAAACTTCTGAAACGTTGAAAAATTGTTTTTCTGGATTAATTTCCTAATATCATTACTGTCTGAATAGGAAAAAAAATATCTGTTTTCGTTTTTTTCCTCTCCAAATTCATAACATAAACTGTTTTTTTCTATTTCCTCATTTTTTTTCTTCACTTTTCGGGACGTAACTTTCAGCCTCTGATATTGTAGAATATTAATCAAAATTTAGGTGCTTCAGATATACTTCGTATTTTTTGTTGAATTTTGTAATTCCGGAATATGATAAAGCGCGTTTGCTATATTCAATTTTAATTTTTACATTCAAAGGCATCCCCGTTTTACTCAAAACATTAATATAAAAACTTAAAGTGCTGAAACTTCTGTTTTAGCCAACCTTTCTTAACTGTTAACATTATAAATACTGCTTTTTAACAACCTAAAATACAAAAACCTTGGGGGTGGGGGTAAAATACACAAAACATACCCCTTCATTTTTTTATGTTAAACAGATATTATGTGGTAGTAAAATGAGGGCTGTACAAGAATATTGAAGTTCTCTCTCCAGTTATAACTTTTTAAATACTTTTTTTACTTCAGCAATAGATTAAATAATAAATGAACATGTGTTGTTCGAAAGTTTTAAACTTCATCTTTATCTATACCCAAATAAAATTTATGTTATCAACTTGATACTAGAGGGCTGATTGTATATTATGTCTTATCTTGATGTGATTCTTACTCGTAGAAGTATACGCCGATATGAAACTAGGGATATACCACAAGATGTATTGGAGAACATTTTTGAAGCTGGTAGGCAATCTCCTTCAGCGGTAAACAAACAACCAATCCGCTTTATTGCTGTAACCGATAAGGAGCTTAAAAAATTTTTTTCTGATGCATTGTTTAACCGTTTTATTAAGGATGCACCAGTAGTTCTTGTTGGATGTGCTGATGTAGAGGCCCTTTTAACAGGTAAATGGGCTGTTGTTGACACTTGTATTGCATTAGAAAATATGGTTATCGCTGCGTGGAGTTTAGGTGTAGGTTCTTGTTGGATAGGTGCCTTTAATGAAGAAAAAATAAAAAAGTTACTGAATATTCCTGAACGTTGGAAGATTGTTGCCTTAGTTACTTTTGGTTATCCTGCTGAACAGCCAAGACCTCGAAAGAAGAAGAAAATTGAAGAATTATTTAGCTTCAACAATTTTTAAAACATCCTATAAAAATGCGCCTTTAATGAGATTCATTTCCTATTTTACACTTGGAACAGCTTTTTTAGCATATACCCTTAATAACCCTGTTGATTGGAAAAAAAGTTGTTTTTTAAAAAAAGTGTAGTTATTTGGTTAGCTCCATCTACCATTCAGATGTTGGGAAGCTTATCCTTCTTAAATATTCTCTCGCAAATTCACGGTCATAAGGTAATTCTTTACTTTTCAGTATCTGTCCTTCAAGTTTATCTAAAGCTAACCTAAAGGTTTGACTTACACCCCACCCCTCACTGGAACTGAAGAATGAACCTTTTACTGTTCTGAATTGCAGTCTGCAATGAAGCAGTTGTTCACCTTTGAAGTTGGTGCCATGTGTCTTCATGTAAACAAACAATGTTCCAGACTCAAGGTTTTTTCCGTATCTTCTCGAAAAAGACTCAAAATCACCAATCATTAAGCTACGTTGTGTTTCATCTATCTCTACATCTTTAGTTGAAAACTGAACTGTCAATCTTCTATCTTGTTTTTCTAATTGAGCTATAGGTTCAAGAAAATCTAGTTTCGTTATAATTCCAATAGGTTTTCCTCTTCCAGCAACTACTAAACATGAAATATCAAATTTACACATTTTATCTACTGCATATCTGAGTGTATTTTTTGGCAAAACTGTAATTACAGGTTTAGACATTATACCCTTAACAGGAATGCTTAGAACTGGAACCTTTTCCCCCACAATTTCGCCTGTTGTTTGACGTTGTCTAGGTTGAAAAACATGTACAATTATATCATGGATACTAAGTAACCCTACAAGTTTTCCATGTTGCACTACAGGTAAATGGGATAAATCTTGTTCTCTGAATAAACTAAGTGCAGCTCCTACTGTTGATTCATCTTCAATAACAATTGGTTCTTGAGTCATTATCTCTTCGATTTTGGTGTTTCCCCATTTTTCTAATACCGCACCATGAATCAAATCTTCATCAGTGATAAAACCGACAAGTTTTTCTCCTTCAAAAACTGGAAGTTGACGAATTCCACTTTCAATCATCAACCGAGCCGCTTCGTTTATCGAGGTTTTAGGAGCTACTTTAGGTGCTCCCTTCATTAAAGTTTTAACTTTGGTGGTTGATGGATCAAGCTTTGACCTTATTATCCACCTTCGAGCAATTACTCCCTTATACTTGTTATTGCTATCCATAACTGCCAAAACAGGTGGCATTTTTGCTTTAAATAACGAAAGACAAGAGGAGAGTGTATCGTTTTCACTGACATTACTATATCCTTTTGAAAATATTTTTTCAACTGTCTTAACCATGGGAAAATACCTCCTATATTCCTTCTCACGGCTTTATTTAAGCCTTAAAACAAAAATTCCTTAGGTCTTAAACCCTACTTTTTATGTTACCTTTAATTTGTTAACTATTCAGCATTTTTAATTGAGACTTTATTATATAAAACAAATAGTTACTCAATAGAGTCATTAACTTTTTAAACAATATAACTACCATTTAACTATTAAATAATTAATTGGGCAATGAGAAAAATGTTGACTCCAAGAGTTAAAATCTTAGTTGCCTTAACCGTATTCTTGGTTATAATATTATCAGTTTTCTTTTATGTTGAAAACTCTAGGTCTCATCCAGATTTATCTCGTCTCGCCCTTGTAGGTGATAGTATAACCCAAATAACCTCTTATCCCGACCAATTACAATCGCTTATTGGATTAAACTCAACAATAGGCAACTTTGGAGCAAGTGGTTCAACAGTGACTTTAAATTCTATTGAACCCTATTTGACCAATTGTTCTATGCAACTATTACAGGATTTTCAACCTACAACAGTTGTTGTAATGCTGGGTACTAATGATGCCCGTTCAGATGTTTATCCTTTTATCGATAGATTCATTGATGATTACAAGGAGCTGGTTTTTTTTCTTAAATCCTTAGAAAGTGATCCACAAATTTTTTTGGTTATTCCCCCTCCAATTTATGATAACAATATCAATTTAAGCAGTGAAAACTTTACTTTGGGAATAATACCTCGAATCGAAGAGGTAGCAAAAGAACTGAATTTACCCATTATAGATGTTTATACGCATATGCTTTACCATCCCGATTACTTTGTTGATGGTGTACATCCAAACCATGATGGGGCAAAAATAATTGCAGACGTAATTTATAGCAAGATAACTTAGCAAGAATTAGCCAATTAATTTTTTTAATATTGGCACTCTTTTCATTATTAAAACCAAACCCAAAGTGACTAACAATATAAAAATTGATGCGAGAGGGACTTCTAATAATGGAAAAATTGTCAAATCTAAGTAAAAACCTAAAAGACCTCTATGTAGCGTTTCTAAAATAATAATGTGAAACAAGAAAATAGGTAATGTATTTTTACTTATCACCCGAACAATTTTTTTGGCCCGTGGGTGATTTTTTCCTGGCCAGTCTGCTGAAAATGAACTCAGAAAGGTGTATAACCCAATAGACATTACCACTACATTCACTGCTAAATAATCAAAAAATACATAGTATTCTTTTAGAGGTTCAAGAGGAACACTCATTACCCAAGTGCTAGCTACAGTAAATATTAGTCCTAAGACTATGAAGGCGTACATGTATTTTCGACGTAATCGTACATTCTGTAAATAGTGACCTAAAAGGAAATATCCAGTATATCCTCCCATAATGAAAAGTCCACCGGGAAAACTGTAATTCGTGAAAACCGGCAATAAAGGTACTAAACTAATTCCTATAAACCAAACTAAAATTAGATATTTGATTAATTTGGGGTCCTTAAAAGCTACACTAGCCCTCAACAATGGAGTAATCAAGTAGAGCCCTGCAATAAGATATAGATACCAAAAATGGTAGTATGAACCTGAAAATAAGCTATAGAATGTACCTTCTAAAATATTAACAAACGTAAATGGGGTTTGAGTGATATAAAAACTCCACGCTAAATATACTGCTGTCCAAAAAACAAACGCTAAACCTATACGTTTAACTCTCTTCTTAAGAAACACTTTAATGGGTTCATTTATCTTGGATGTTTGAAGAAGTAATGATCCAGTAAGCATAACAAACAATGGAACACATGGAAGTGCAAGCGACTTGTATATAGTAAATGTCCACGAAAATGTTCCATTTAATACTGCTTCATATATCTGATTATGAAATGTATTTGTTACATGTAAAAAGATTACCAGAAATATTGCTGTAACACGTATCAAGTCAACAGGAACAGAAAATTTGCCTCTGTTTTCTTCAGTGATAGATTCGAACAGTTTTATAATTGATGCACAGCCTGAGAGATTTTCGAAAGCAAAGAATTACCGCTCTTTTATATATTTAGGCAGCGTTTTTATGATTTTAATCTGTTTTTAAGCTCTAACTGCCTGAATTAGATCTGCGGGAAAACTACTAAGCAGATTCTAGCCAGTTGCGAGATTTACAAATAGTTTTGCCATTAAGTTTTAAACTCAAACAGTCTGATTCTGGGCACATCTCAACACAACGAAGACATAAAGTGCACATTGTTGAGTAGATGTCTTTGTTGCTCTCGTAAACCTCAGTAACTTGAACTGGGCAAACACGTTTACAGATGCCGCATTTGGTGCATTTCTCCTCTTTTTTACTTAGACGCAAAAATGGTATATTTTTAAATCGATTAAACCTGTTTATAGCTGCAAGCGATATACCAGTGGGACAGAAGCGACACCAGAAACGTCTAACCTTAAATGAAATCCCTAATACAATGACGATAAAAATGTATGATAGCAATAAGGCAAATCCTGTATCTTTCAAATAGAGAAAAATTTCGCCTACATATGGAAAAGTTAGGTAGAAACCGCTTATTTCTGCTAAAGCCCCAAAGGGCGGTCTCCATGGTAGAACAAGCGGTTGAAGGGGCTCTAAAAGGAATGCGTATACTGTAAATGGTGGTTGAAGCCATAAAAATTTACTGACGTCATGTAAAGCGGTATAACTAGTTGCTAAGCCAGGTAGAGCTAATGCAATTATGACTAAAGCGATTATATATCGAGTTTTATGTAATACACCATTTAGGGATTCTGGCAAAGACCAGTGACTTATTCTCAATAATCTGCGTAACAATGTCATTATATCCATGTATAATCCCATTGGACAAACCCAGCCGCAGAATAATCTGCCCAAAAAAACTGTTGCAAAAAATATTATTAGTAAAAGGATTCCTTTCCAGACACCCACAATTGATACATAAAAAATTAGCATTAAAAATAATAACTGGATACTAACCCTTATAATGCTGAATCTTTTTGTTTTATCTTTCAGCCAATTCAAGCTTTCGCAACCAAATTTTATGTTTTGTATACGCTCTATTTTTAATTGTTTTTTATTATTCAAAAGATAGATTTTTTCTCATTTTTAATATCTCTTTCCCGATCTATTGTTCAGTCCTATGAAAACTATTATTTAATTTCTATCTCAAAAGTAGTTACGATTTTCATGTTAAAAGTAATAAAGCTTATTTTCTATGAAAACAATTCCACTTGACCACATATGGACACACTTGAAGTTCACAATTTATCAGTTAAGGTTGAAGATAAACTAATCTTAAAAGATCTAAACTTCAGCCTGAAAGAAGGCGCTAGCCACATCCTTTTTGGACCTAATGGCTCAGGAAAAACAACGCTTATTGGTACACTTATGGGCTTACCTGGTTACGAGGTTGTCAGTGGCAAAATATTGTTTGACGGCGTTGACATAACAGAAAAAAGCATCGATGAAAGGGCTAAAATGGGTATGATTGTAAGTTTCCAAAATCCACCTGAAATAACAGGTGTAAAACTTGGTGACTTGCTAAAACTATGTCTAGGAAAAACAGCATCTGATGAGTTTAGTCCTGAAGAATCGGCGCAGATTGAAGAATTCCGATTAACAAATTTTCTTCATCGTGATGTAAATCTGGGTTTCAGTGGTGGCGAAAGAAAACGTTCCGAAATTCTGCAGCTGATTTTTCTTAAACCAAAGTTACTCCTGCTAGATGAACCGGATTCTGGTGTTGATGTAGAAAGCTTACGGATGATTGCAATAGCTATTCAAAAATATGTTGAAAAAACCGGAAGTTCTGCTTTACTAATAACTCACAAGGGCGATATCTTAGATTACATTAAAGCTTTATACGGCTGCATCTTGCTAAAGGGCCAATTCCACTGCTTTAAAGACCCTCTAAGGATATACGAAGAAATCAAAAAATTAGGTTATGAAGAATGTGTTGCTTGTAGAATAAGAACCCGGGAGGGTTGGAAAGTTGAGTAAACCAACTGATTTAACTAAAATTCCTCATAAAATCCTCGAGGAAGCAAAACAGGCAGGTCTTGAAACTGAAGAAAAGAATCGATCTGCAACATTCGTCCACTTAGACCAACAGACAATAGCGTCTAAAGTGAATGAATTATATGAGGGTAAACTAGAGCTGTTGGATATCAAAGTAGCACTGAAAAAGTATCCTTGGCTTGAAGATTATCGCTGGAAACTTGTAGATAAAGATAAAGACGAATATACCAAGAAGGTAGCTGAAGATTACAGTGGAGGTTACTTTATGCGTATTTTTAAAGGCGCAGAAATAGCATTTCCACTACAGTCATGTATGCTTATCTCTAAACAAAATCTGGAACAGAGAGTTCACAATATAATAATTGCAGAAGAAGACTCAAAAGCACACATAATCACTAGTTGTGTACAACATTCTAACGTTCCACAAGCAGCGCACTTAGGTATTTCAGAAATATACGTTAAAAAAGGTGCCCTTCTAAACTTTACAATGATTCATCAATGGGGCGAAAACACTTTTGTAAGGCCTCGAAGTGCTACACAAATTGATGATAATGCCACATTCATCTCCAACTATGTTTGTATGCGCCCTGTACGAGATACTCAAATGTATCCTGCCGCTTACTGTAACGGTGAAAATTCCCGTGTAATATTTAATAGCATAGTATATGGACATAAAAATAGTCTATTAGATTTAGGTTCAAAAGCAGTTCTGACTGGGAAAGGCAGTAAAGCAGAAATGGTAAGCCGCGCGATTACTCGAGATGGCTCAAAAATGATAATCCGTGGTCTAATAGACGGCGATAACTCAGACTGTAAAGGACACCTAGAATGTCAAGGATTAATTTTTGATGATATTTCTTTTATGCAATCAATCCCCGAATTAATTGCCCGTAAAAAAGGCGTTGAAATAACACATGAAGCTGCCGTTGGAAAAATTAGCGAAAAAGAAATTACTTATCTAATGACACGAAAATTATCTCGTGAACAAGCAGTATCTTTGATAATACGCGGATTTATGGATGTAAGTATTCTGGGTCTACCGGATGCATTAAACAAAGAAATTAAGAAAATAGTTGATGCAGCTGCAGGCGCTGAATAAAGCACCTTTTTCCCCTTTTAAATAATAATTTTTTTACTTTTTTACAGTCTTCACTACAAGTTATAGATTTAATATTTCTTCAATTTTGTACATAATTAAAAATCAAATATTGATGGTCTATGGTTGGACTAAACTTTTGCAATTTAGCAATTTATAAAGTTAGTAAACTGTTTTATTGTTTTGGTAGTAAATCTTCGTATTCAGTATTGACCGTGCCATATTTATTTAGCAGTAAATTGTTTATTCTAAGCCACTCGTTACTTATTTTTTCCCACATAGGTCCATTTATGATGCTTTTCTGAACGTATTCGGATAATGATGTTTCACGTTTTATTGTTCTCTCTTTCCAATCTACGCTGATTAGGTTTGAACGTCTCAGATATTGTAGGTTTCTTGCCACTTGGTTGAAGTTTATCGGGTAACTTAGTGCGTGATTAAGGTCGTCGTTTAATGATTCTATTGTAAATTCATCTTCGCTACGAAGACTTATCGCTGCTATCATGTCCTGCATGAGTTTAGCAGTTTTCGTAACATATAACGCTCTTTTGGGCACCAGAACCTGCTCAAGGCGATATGCATGTCTCTTATAGAAGTACCCTTTAATGACTTCCGCTAAGATTACGTAAGCTCCGATGATCAGTATCAAGATTCCAAAGAATAACGGTGGAAGTGGAACAAAACCAAATATTTGTCCAAGCGGGGTGTTGGGTACTATCAAAGCAAATACAATTATTGCTATGCTACTGAATATCAAATATCTGCTTGGTTTGCTTTTCCAGAAGGGTCTTCGTCTAGTTCTAATTACAAATACGACTATTACTGCTGTAATTATTGACTCCACAAACCATGCTGTACGGAATAAAGCTGGTCCAGCGTTGAAAATATACAGCATTATAAAGAAGGTTAAGAAGTCAAATATGGAGCTGACTGGTCCAAGAGAAATCATAAAACGTTTAATGAAGGTCATATCCCAACGTTTTGGGCGTTCAATGTATTCTTCATCAACTTTGTCAGTTGTTATTGTAGACTGAGATATATCGTAAAGTAAATTGTTTAATAAAATTTGGACAGGCAACATAGGCAGGAATGTTAGGAATATAGCTGCTCCTGCAACACTAAACATGTTGCCAAAGTTTGAGCTTACTCCAATCATAATATATTTCATTGTGTTTCCAAAGGTTTTTCGTCCTTCAAAGACTCCTTCTGCGAGAACCGTCAGGTCATTTTTTGAGAGAATAATATCAGCTGATTCTCTAGCTACATCTACAGCATTATCGACAGAAATTCCCACGTCACAATTTTTTAGTGAAGGTGCATCATTTATTCCATCACCCATGTATCCTACAACATGTCCATTTGTTTTGAGTAAACTTATTATACGGTCTTTCTGAATCGGGTTTACACGGCAAAATACATTTGCTTCCTCAACAATTGCCATTAAAGCTTCATCAGTTTTGTTTGCTAAATCGTTGCCTACTGCTATCCCCTTAATTTCTAACCCTAGGTCTTCACAGACTTTTCTTGTGACAAGTTCATTATCGCCTGTTAATATTTTTAATTCGATGCCTGCTCTGGTTAAAAGTTGAAGTGATTGCTTAGCTGTCTCTTTAGGTGGATCAAGAAAAGCTACAAAACCTAAAAAGATCATGTCTACTTCGTCGTTTATTGAGTAGGTCTTTTTCTCTTCTTTGAGTCTTTTGTATGCTACACCTAAAACACGTAAGCCTCTGGCACTGTATTCATCGTATTTCTGTAAAATATTTTTTTGCGCTTCTTCATTGAGATCAGCTATCACTTCTCTCTGCTCGTAATATGAGCAGACTTTCATTATCTCTTCAGGTGCGCCCTTAGCTACAAAAAATCTTTGACCTAACTCTTCTACTACAACTGAAACACGTCTTCGTATAAAATCAAAAGGTACTTCATCAATTTTATTGTATTTAGATACGTCTATCTCTTTATGTTTTAGTATTGCTTCATCTAAAGGACTTTTTAGTCCAGTTTGAAAATTGCTGTTCAGGAATGAATTTAGAAAGACTTTCTTGTCTTCTTCACCTTCAAGGTTTACGTTTAACACAAGTTTAATTCTGTTCTCAGTTAATGTACCTGTTTTATCAGTGCATAATACGTTCATACTGCCAAAATTTTCTATAGCAGAAAGACGTTTGACTATGACTTCTTTTTTGGACATAGCCATTGCGCCTCGAGATAGATTAATTGTTATGATCATGGGCAACAATTCAGGTGTTAGCCCAACCGCTAATGCTACAGCAAAAAGTAAAGCCTCTATAACACCCATCTCTGTTGGATTGCGTAGAGATATCGTCATGAATACAAAAATCACTAGCAAAAAAGTGACTTGCATAATAAGGAAACCAAAACCCTTGATTCCTCTTTCAAACTCGGTTTCTGGAGTTTTCTCCATAAGTTTTTTAGCTATTTTACCATATTCGGTTGCTCCACCTGTTTTAACTACTACAGCTGTTGCTGAACCGCTGACAACAGAGGTGCCCATAAAACAATAATTATTCCACTCGGAAGTCGAGTTTTGTTTACCTTTTATAGCTCCAGAAATTTTTTCAACTGGAAATGATTCTCCAGTAAGTGCAGATTGGTTTATGAATAAGTCTTTTGCGCTGATAACTCTAGCATCTGCAGGAGCTATGTCTCCTGCTGAGAGATATATTATGTCTCCTGGTACTATCTCGGGGAATTTGATCTCTTGTTTGATGCTGTCACGTATTACAGTTGCAGTTGAAGTTACTTTTTGTTTTAATAATTGAGCTGCTTTTTCAGCTTTATTTTCTTGATAGTAACCAAGAATTACACTGACAAAGATAATAACTAAAATAATTATGGTGTTAGCGATTTCACCTAAAAAACCAGAAACTATTCCTGCGATCAAAAGAATAATGACAAAAGGGCTTTTAAAATGCAACAAGAACTCTTTGATTGCCGAATGTTTATGTTGACGTGCTAATTCATTAGGACCGTAATATTCTAGGCGTTCTGCTGCCTGTTCAGAGCTTAAACCATTTTGTGAGGTATTAAAATATTTTACAACTTCTTCACTTGATAAACTAGCAATTTCTTCTGTACTCAGGGCTGGCTTCATGTTTTTTACTAAGGTATCTATAGAATTATTGTTGTTCTGCTCCATCTTAGCCACAGCCCCCTTTATCTTAAACGGTACAATAATCCCGATGCATTTAAAGGAGTTTCTGCGCTCTGTTTGAATTCAATATGCCTTAAAAAAAGATGATAGTTGTTTGTGTTTTTTCGCTGTAGATTTTTTTATCTATATTCTTTTTCAATTTGAAAGTTAGTTGTTTTTTGCAAGAATTTCTTCTCTCTGAAACATTCTCACTCCTGCATAGATTATAGCAACATCTACAACTGCCAATATTCCTATAAGTGCAGCTAACACTAAAGGCCCAAGAATAATTAAGCCTGACATCTGACCAAAAACTAAGCCTAATACTGGCAAAAGAAGTATAACACTTATCTGTTGAGCCTCTTTGAATCCCTTAACTTTAGCTGATATTATCACAGTTAAACCTATACTGCATATAGCTATTACTGGAGCAACTCCAAATATCATTATAAGCCAATTAGCATTTGGTAGCAACAAAATTCCGTTGAATATTTCAAAGGTTATTATATCCACTATTGTCGAGTAGACTGCAAAGGATGCTATTGTAACAATCATTGCTGGAATAAAACTCACCAAGATTTTGCCCATTAAAAGTTCGCTGTTTGATATTGGTGTAGCTAAGAGTGCTTCTATTGTTTTTCTTTCTCTTTCACCTGCGAAACTGTCTGAAGCCATTACACTTGAAGCCATCACTGGAATTATCAAGAAAAAAGGTGCGAAGAAATATAGCACCATAATATACACCATAACTTGGTTAGGTGTCATCTCAGCAAGTAGAGCTTGTACATCAGCGGGCAAGTTGGCTGTTAACAATTGAAAGTCGCCACTGGAAACGTCTTGTGTTGGTGCATTTGAAACTGATGAAATAATGATTGGAAATACTACTGAAAAAATTAGTGGTAACAAAATTATTGGTAAGAGTACTTGCCAATTTCTCTTTATTTCTAGCCAGTCTTTTTTAAAAACTAGCCATGCTTTTTGCATGTTCATTGTTGTTTCCCTTCCTTTATTAGTTTAAGATATGCCTCTTCAAGTGAAGGGCGTAAAAGTTTTACTGAGAGAATCTGCCCTTGAGCTTCAACTATTGTTCGTACAATTTTAGGAGTGTCAACACGAGCATCGCCAACACTTACTGCAATTATGTTTTCTTGGTCTAACACTTTGACTTCTTTAGCATAATTCTCGTTTTTAATCGCATTTAAAACTATAGACGATACTTTTGTTAATTCAATTTCTAAAACAGGTTGAGGATTTATTTTATCACGTAGCTCATTAGGACTGCCTGTCAATATGCAGCGCCCTTTATTCATTATTAAGACTCTTTTGCAAAGTTTTTCAGCATCTTCTAAATGGTGAGTGCATAATAGTATTGTACGTTTCTCATGCTGACTTAATTGAAACATTAAATCTCGAATTTCTTTAGCTGACTCTGGATCTAATCCCGCTGTGGGCTCATCTAAAAATAGTACTGGTGGTCTATGTACAATAGCTCTAACAATGGCTAATTTCTGTTTCATGCCTTTGCTGAAAGTAGCTACTTTATCATTTCTTCGATCCCAGAGATTAAAAAAATCAAGTAACTCTCTGATTCTCTGTTGTCTTTCATCTGATGTTTTAATTCCGTAAGCAGCAGCAAAGAAATCCATGTTTTCATAGGCTGTAAGCCTTTCATAGAGACTGGGGTTCTCTGTTAATATGCCGATTGATTCTCTCACTTTAGTCGGGTCACTTCGGATATCATATCCTGCGACAGTAGCTGTGCCTTCTGTGGGCGAAATCAAGCATGCTAACATTCTTATTGTGGTTGTTTTACCCGCTCCGTTTGGACCCAAGAAACCAAAAACCTCACCTTTTTCTATATTAAAAGAAATGTTGTCTACTGCTGTTATGTTGCGGAATTTTCTTGTCAAGTTTTTAGTTTCTATCATGGTGCCTTTTCCTTTTTCTTTTATTATTTATTGTGTCTTAACGACAAATAGGTATTTAAGTGCGCCGAAAACGTTTTCACTATATGAAACTAGTAAAGATGCTCGATAACAAAGACTCAAACCTAATCTCTGACCCAATAAACCAGGAAATCCTAAAGGCACTAGTAGCAGCAGAACATTCCCCTTCTGAAATTGCCAAAAAATTAAACTTGTCCACGTTAAAAATCTGGCGAAGATTCCAAAAACTCTGTAAAGCTAAAATGATAGAGCAAACTAAAACAAAAAGAGTCGGAAACATAGAAAAGAAACTTTATCGAGCAACAGCCACATGGTATACTCCACATCAATACTTCAGCTTATCACCAAAAAACCCCGCGCTACAAGAAGCCTACATCATATACTCGGATATTCAAAAAGCAATGATGATTAAACTATCAAATTTCAGTGATGTTCCTGAAGGAGTTGATCCAGGCGACTTCTCTTTATATGCTAGCATGAGAGCCACGGTTGAAGTATATAGAAACCCCAAATTTCAATCAAAAATTATTGAACTAGAACAGAAACTGTCTGGTTACCACCTATGAACTAACTAATATTTTCGTTTTACAATTAAATTGTTATATTGCTATAGTACGATGTGGTCATCAAGTTAAGAATAATAAAAAACATTACCTTTTTAGGGTTAAAAAACATACATTGATTAGGTGAACTCTTTGGTTGATTCTTGCCAAAAATACCTTACATTAATAAAAATCAGTCCAAACATGGCTGCCAAACTATATGAACCATTAATGGAGCTCAGTGAGCAACCCCTTGACGGTATAAAACTTCAAGAAGCCTACCAAGTATTTGGGGAATGGGATTTTGCTATCCTGTTTCAGGCAGATAAAAACATGGATGCATTGCGTTTTGTGTCAGATAAAATAAGGTTAGTTGAAGGCGTATTAGAAACTTTTACTGTCCCCCTGTCGCCGATAAAAAACTACTGTAAAAACTAGTTTAACCTTTTTTCTTTTGTATGTTTAAGGTTCAGGTATTTTAGTCAATTTATGTTTTTGTTGTTTTGTTGTAACTGGCCTATTTTTTCCATTTCATTACTAGTCTTGATTAAGCAGAACAAAATTGTTTTCTTGAAATCTACTCAAAATTTGAAACATGCTTTCTTATTTCTGAAAAATCAATCAACATTCTCGAGCATCAATTTACCCTTTGAAAACACTTCTATCTTATAGTTACACTGATTATCACAAAGCTATTAGTATTATTGATATCTTTACGGAATAATTTCTGCTCCGTTATATTTCATATAGTCAAAATCTTCTAAACTAATTTTGCCCTTTCTGATTAATTCTTCAATAGTGGGCACATTTTTTTCTACAGCATCGATTAATCTTTTGACAGTGTAACATACTTTACTGTATTCCTCGTCAGGCCATCTCTTAGTTATATTAGCATAGAGACAACGACCACCACAGACATCCAATATTTTGCAATCATTACAGGGTTTCTGGTTAACAAAAATTTTTTTGAGTGCTAATGGACTAGAATTTTTTATGGTTCCTAAATAATATCTTTTCATACCCCACATTGTTGGGCAAGGAATAATGTTACCATCAGTTTGGATGGCGTAGTTTATCCATCCCGCGCCACATCGCATTAAACTGGTTTTTTCTTTATGTAAAAGTGAGTTTGCTATGCCTAATAACGGGTAAAGTTTAAGCACTACACCATTCTGTGCCATCTGTTCAACCCAAAAATCTGCGAGTTCATCAACACCTAGAATATAACTTGTTTTAGTCCATTCCTCAAAGCTACGCCTCTGATAATCGTTTCCCCAGAAACCAGCATTCAGTTGCCAATGAACCGACGAAAAACAGAATTCATCATTATTCAGTAACCATTTAACCTGCTTTTCAACATCATTTTGCTCCATTACAGTCATACGAGCAATCAATTCACCGTTAAAGCCATTATTTTTTATGATTTTTAAATTATCAACTACTTTTCTGAAGGTACCTTTACCTCTATAATAGTCCGTTACAGATTCTTCCCCATCTATAGATACTAAGATAGTGTGGAAGCGGTTGACATATTCTGATTCAAGTTTGTCTAAGAGCAAACCGTTAGTCTGAATCATATAATGTTCAGGTTCAATCTTATTCATTATCTGACGGATTTTATCCATCTGGAGCAATGGTTCTCCACCATAGAATGTTAACACACATTCAGGGTCTTGACGACAAAACCGTTCAAGCAAAGACAAGTCATAGTTCACGCTATGAGGTAAATTATAGTCTACTTCTAGTTCTTCGCCGAAATCTTCGGCAAAGTCATCTAAACTCTCTCCAAAACAGTACTTGCATTGCAGGTTACAGTCACTAGTTAGCATCAAATGGAAGAACATGTTTTTACCTTAAATTACATTGTACTTAATAGTATTTTTCTGCAAGCTTTTTAGCTTCTTGATATTCATCTTCTTTTTTGTTTTTTGTAATTGGCTTTTTTGCTCCTTTTTCAGCGTCTTGTGCAGCTTTCTTTTTTGCTTTTTCAATATAACTTCTAAGGTCTCTATCTTTCATAATCTTTTCAGGCAACGTTTCAGGTGCATATATCAAAGGTAAAACCGCAAGAAACAGAAAAACACTAGCAAAGGAGAAAATCATCTCTTTCTGTATCCCTGCTAAATAAGGATGAAGAAGTAGTTGCATAAAATATGAAGACACATATGGTAAAACACCTAAAAAGTAAATTTTGTCTGCAGCTTTTTCATTTGCAAGGTCACCCCATATTGTAAAAATAAACAACACATAGAAAATTCCCCAAGCTATTCCATCAGCAACTATGTATATTATACTAGTTAGAAATATGTTTGAACCTGAAAAAAGTCCATTAACTGCATAACCTATCCCTAACATAATAAAACCAATTATGGCTAGTCTTTTACGTCCTATTTTATCAGCAATAAAACCGCTAATTACTGCAAATATGGCTGTGATAACGTACTCTGCGGCCATAAGTGTATTTATATTTAGTTCTGTTGAAAAAATTGAAGTTTGAATTGGCATCGCCATGTAATTTACAAGTGTGAACATGCACCAAGGGATAAAATAAAAAAAGAAAGATCTATTTGACAAAATTGTTGTATATTTAACATTTTCCTTTTCATAAACTGTTTTGCCCTCTTTTCTTAAAAAATAGAATATCACTAAGCCTGATACTCTAACTAATCCCAATATTATGCAACTAATTATTATATTATCAAAAATTATTAATCCAGTAACTGAAAAAATCATTCCAATTATGAGAAAAGCAAAGCCTCCAAATTTTGCTCTTTCTTCGATTTTAGTGGTTATCGCGTGTTGTCCCATTGTTGCTGGCATACCTATTCCGAAATATACCCCAAAAATAAAGGAAATAATTGTGATGTGCATTAAATTTGAAATTTCCAATCCTAAGGGAAGAATTGACAGTATGGCTCCAATTGCTATCCAATAGAACAGGAATTTGCTTCGGCTCTTAAATTTATCAAATAAAAAAGAACCGATTAGTCCTGATATTACAATAGCCCCGGTGTTTATGCCTATTATTAAAAGTGTCTCATGTGTGGTTGCGTTAATATTAGAAAGAGATCCTCTTATCATGTTAAAAGCTATTAGATACCAGATAAAAGCGTTAGCGACTATTATTATGTTGGCTATAGCCGTCGTTTTTTTTGTACCGTTTGGCGGTGTGTTCATCTGCTAACGCATCTACCTGAGTGATAGCTATTGTGCTTCCATCAAATTAAGGATTGAGGATTTTTTGGTGTAATTTAAAACTATTAAAGAACAAAAAAGTTTTAAAGTATGTGTGTACAACAATAATACACGAAAGGTGTGGGCTTTATGAAAAAAAACGGTATAATTCGATTAACAGGTTGGTACTAAAAACCTGTCAAAAATAGTTGAGAGGAACTAGTAAAATTTTTTCTAGTTCTTCTCTGGTTTTTTTGTTAATACTCGTCAATTGGCTAATCGCTTGTTTAGCATCCAAAATCAAACGTTTTTCGAGGTTAACAACTTCTTTAGATTCAAGGACGATGTCTACAATTTTTTCATGAACATCTTTATTCACAGGTTGATTTGCCAGAATTTTTTTTACCATCTTTTTTATTTTTTCATCTTGAATTGCATATATTATAGGGGCCGGAAGGCACTCATTCTTTAACCGGTTATTAAGTTCATCAATTTCTAGAAGGTCTACAAATTCTTCTATCATAATTGAAGTTATTCCATATACTCTACCAAATTGCCCAAGCTTTTCAATCTCCTCTGAATTTCCATTACCTACCGTAGCACCTATTTTCATAGCCAATTCTGGAACAACCGCTTTAAGATTAACTACTTCTCGATATTCTTCGGGTTGTAAATTCTCAATCTTACGAAGCTGAGACTCCAAAACTTCTCCACGGCATATTTCAAATACAGCGTCTGAAACTTCCTTCATAACTTTGCAGGCTTTATCTTGTGAAATCTGTTTGCCAGCTTCACTTAATATCATAATACCCTCAACAAGCAACACATCTCCTGAAAGAATCGTTGTCGTAAGACCAAATTTTCCGAAAACAGTCTGTTTATTTTTTTTCATAATTGAGTTGTCTATTACATCATCATGTAAATCAGCTGCTGCGCTAATTAATACAATAGCTTTTCCCCAAGAATTAATATTTTCTATTCTACCCCCAACTGCTTTACATGCCAGACTAATCAATGCTGGAAAAACTGGTAAAGCATCGCTCAGAGTCACCGAATTGAAGTAGCGTAGTGCCTCTGACAAATCACTGTTATCATTGTATTTTGAAGATATATGTCTCCGTGCATTCTCCATAGCTTCTATTCCTAGTTGATTAAATCTTCTCTTAATTGCCCTAATTTTGCGGTCCGTTGACATACATTAAACCTTAAAACATTTCTGTGCGATAAGCTTATTTGTTTATTTACTATAAAAAAGGAAAAAATATGTGTCTTTGTATGGTTTTTAATACCATCCTGTTAAAGCTGGTTTTGCTTTGATTATTTTTTTGTTCAATTTTTTCACCTCTCCTCTATTTTTTGTTAGTATAATTTTATTCCAAATATCCATTGATCCACTCTTGAACTTGTTGTACATCTAGTCTAGTGTGGTATGATACTCCGCGACAGTTGTCACTTGAAACAAATGCGTTAACAGCTAACACCATTTCTCCTTCATCCGAACTATATATTACTGGTCCGCCGGAGTCTCCAAATGTGATTCCGCCTCTATCTTGGCCGTTGTTGGCTGTTAATTTAAGGTATTTGTCGCCGCCTGCAAAGTTGTTATTCACAAGTTGGACTATTGCAGAGTTCCGTGATACAGTGCCCACCCACGAGTTTTCTGGATTCTTTTTCGGAGTAACTTGGTATTGCAGACCATACCCTATTACGCGTAAATCTGTTTTAGCTGATAAAGTGTCTGCAAAATTTTCTTCAGGTAATAATAAATGGAAATCGGTAAATCCATCGACTTCTTCCTTCAAGATGATTATGCCGATATCGCTTGTGGCGAATTCTTGGTTGCCTGCTAATGTTGGGATATATTTTGGATATACCTCGAATCTGTCTGCTTCATAAATTTTGTCTGCGTCGAAATCCACAATTTTTCCCTCTTCATCAATTTCGTATGGGATTGGTCCATCATCAAAACAAACGCTTACTGCTGCTGTTGGTTCTATTAAATTGTGACCAGCAGTAATCATCACTCTCGAAGAAATCAAAAAACCCGTAGCGTAACCTCTTAGTTCAGTTCTGTCTGTGTCACTGAAAAGGACGACAACTCCGACGTAACCTGTTGAATCAGCGGTATAGTTGCCCGTAATTCCGAAAGTTGTGTTGTTTACTAAAGATGAACAAAGCGCAACCAACAATAAGAATATCATTACCACAAATATTTTTTTCAGTTACGTGTCTCCTTTTGTCGTTGTCAAAGCGATTTTTGTCGTATTATATAAATTAATTAGGTTTTTTCTAATTGTGAAAAAAGTGTTCAACAAATGTACGCCGTCTTGAGAGCAAAACTCTTAATAGCTTAAGTTTTACTCAAAAGGTTCCATGAGCCAAACCAAGGAAATGGAGCAGAAATGGATAGCTAAATGGGAAAACGCCCATCTTTTCGAAGCTGACCCTGACTCAAAACGAGAAAAAAAATTGGTGACCTTTCCCTACCCATACATGAATGGTCCACTACACGTAGGTCACACATTTACTGCCTCTAGAGTAGACGCTTACGCTAGATTTAAGCGGATGCAGGGTTACAACGTACTTTGGCCTTGGGGTTGGCACTGGACAGGACAACCTTTGCTAGGCGCAAGCCAACGTGTAGCACGAGGCGACCAAGCATACATTCGTGTTCTCAGGGAAGTCGATGGGGTACCTGAAGAGGAACTTAACAAGTTTGTTGACCCCCTCTATATGGCTCAATACTATACTAGTGAAGGTCGTTTAGCAGCTAAAAGTGTAGGTTTTTCAGTGGATTGGCGCCGAGATTTTACTACTGTATTACCTACTTATCAGAAATTTATTGAGTGGCAATACAAGAACTTAAAAGAAAAAGGTTTTGTTACACGGGGAACCCACCCTGTTGTATGGTGCCCAAAAGATCAGAGCCCAACAGGCGACCATGACAGACAAAGTGGAGAAGGAGTAACCCCTGAGGAATACACGCTAATCAAGTACAGATTAGACGATCAATCAGTTTTGCCAGCTGCAACCTTTAGACCTGAAACAGTTTATGGGCTCACTAACATCTGGATTAACCCAGACGCAACATATGTTGAAGCTATTGTTAACGGGGAAAACTGGGTAATCAGCCAAGAAGCAGCTGAAAAACTCAAAGAGCAAGAACGCAAAATTGAAGTTAAACGCAATTTCAAAGGCAAGGAACTAATAGGAAAAACATTTGAAAATCCAGTTACAAAACTAAAGTTTCCAATTTTACCAGGTTGGTTTGTGGACCCAAAAACAGCCACTGGTGTAGTGTATAGTGTACCAGCGCATGCACCATACGATTGGTTAGCCTTACGGGATCTACAGCAGAAACCAGAAACTCTATCTCAATTCGGGATAGATTCAGAAATGGTCAAAGCTATCCAGCCTATTTCAATTATCACTGTTGAAGGCTTCGGAGATCATCCGGCAGTTGAAATTGTAGACAAAATGAAAATAAAAGATCAAAATGATCCTGCAGCTGATCAGGCAACCAAAGAATTATACAAAAAAGAGTTTCACAGCGGAATCTTGAAAGCAAATTGTGGCCAATACGCCGGAAAAACAATTCGCGAAGCAAAAGACCTCTTGATCAGTGATTTTCGCAAATCAGGCTTAACCGACAGCATGTATGATCTATCTGAACCAGTATTTTGCAGGTGTATGACACAATGTATCGTAAAGATTCTTTCAGATCAGTGGTTTCTTAACTATTCTGATCCCAAATGGAAAGAACTTGCTAAGCAAGTTGTAGATCAAATGAATATTTATCCTGATTCAGCCAAACCCTGGTTCAACACCGTTATTGATTGGCTACGTGAATGGGCATGTGCAAGAACAACAGGTTTCGGAACCCCTTTACCCTGGGGCAAAGGCTGGATTATCGAAACATTAAGTGACTCAACACTATACATGGCATTTTACACAATAAACAAACACATCAAACAAAATAGCATCAAACCTGAATCACTTACCCCTGAAGTATTTGATTATATTTTCTTGGGAAAAGGTAACCAAAACCAGGTAAGCGCAGATTCTGGTATACATTCTGATTTACTTGAAGAAATGCGTAAAGAATTCCTATATTGGTATCCATTTGACTTACGCAATTCAGCTAAAGAGCTTGTACCCAATCACCTCTCTTTTTGTATATTCCACCACGCTGCACTTTTCCCACCTGAACTCTGGCCAAGAGCCATAGGCGTAAACGGTATGTTAATGGTGGAGGGGCAAGGTATGCATAAGAGCAAAGGTAACTTCATAACCCTAAAAGGCGCTGTCGAAAAATATGGGGCTGACGCTACAAGATGTGCTCTATTGCTGGGCGCTGAGGGTATGGATGACCCTGACTGGCGAGCGGAAAACGTTACTGACTTAAAAACAAAGTTTGAAGCTTTGATGGGTTTCGCCGGAAACATAATATCATCAGCTCAAATTGATGAAAATACAGCTCTTGAACGTTGGCTTACTAGTCGTATGCAATGTCGTATTAAAGAAGTAACATCAAGTTTGGATGAACTTAAAACACGAACAGCACTTCAAACAGCTTTGTTTGAAACTTGGAATGATCTTCGATGGTACATTCAGCGTAAAGGAAACTGTAACACAAAAGCATTAGTGGACGCTGTGAAGGATTGGTTAAAGATGCTTGCTCCTTTTGCGCCTTTCTTATGTGAGGAACTATGGAGTCGAACAGGTGAAGACGGCTTTATCAGCGTAGCTAACTGGCCACTTTTTGATGACTCCAAAGTTGATGCTGCTTCAGAGGAACAAGAAAATCTGATAACAGACATCATGGCAGATACCAACAACATCTTGAAAGCCATGAAGATAACACCAACAAGAATATGTTACTATACAGCAGCATCATGGAAGTGGGATCTGTACCTCAAAATTATAGAAAAAACATTAACTGGAGAAGTAAAAATAAACGAATTAATGAAGGAATTTGCAGCGAACAAAGATTTGAAACCTCATATGAAAGAAGTAGCGAATATGGTTCCACGGGTTATCAAAGCTTTAACAAAAGTGTCAGGAATACGTAAATCAAACATGCAAAAAATACGGATCATAAATGAACAATCT
>Ga0209723_1002331_pt1 | contig 25727 bp, 10 predicted proteins | sample BiotimSIPDNA_2_FD_185750 | JGI IMG/M metagenome (GOLD analysis project Ga0209723, IMG submission 185750) | Anaerobic biogas reactor microbial communites from Washington, USA - Biogas_R2 time_0 SIP DNA (SPAdes) (version 2) | ecosystem: Engineered > Bioreactor > Anaerobic > Unclassified | place...
ACAGCTCGACTGAGCGGCCGATCAATTCGCTCAATTCTTGTCTCCCTTGCTGCAAATCACGGTCGAGCTTGACACAATAGGCATGCAGTCCAAGGAAATAGACGCCTGTCAACGCCCAGGGCCACAGGCAGGACAGTCGCAGGGGTCGGCCATCTTTGCAACCACTGGCCGCGACAAACAGGGCCAACACGCCGATACAGGTTAATAGGGTGCCTGATGTCGCCGTCAGACCCAGCCCGCTAAAGCGGAGCAGCAGCAGTGTCACGAAACAGCCCAGGCTGATCAAGCCAGCTACGGCAAACCGATAGCGTTTCTGCTTGAACAGGACTGGCGTCACTGCCAGGGCCGCGCCCAAGTAGTTGAAGAAAAGGACGACAAAAAGAGTCAGCAAAGGCCATTTTGAAGAAAAATTGCTTCGAATGATCTCATGCAGGGTCCGAATCAGCAAAATCAGGCCGATCGAGAAGGGCAACGCCAAGACTATGCTCAGGCCGATAACGAGCAGAATGGTTAACCAGCCTGCTCGTGGAACTAAATGCAACGGCACCACGTGGACGAACGCCATGGGCAGAATCGCGCCCATCAACACCAGCCAGCTCAGGCTGAAAAGCAGAACGTTTCGGGGAGAATAGCGCTTCCAGAAACCCTCTTGAACGACTTCGACCTCTTTTGTAGCCATGGTCTTTCCTCCTGGGGTTGATTCTTCAAGGCGTAACGATCATTGCGCAGTCGTCCAATAATGTAACGAAAAATTTGCCAAAAAGCAAATTTACAGGCTATTGTTCATCGCCAAAAATCTCTTTGACGGCAATCGGTCAGTCTTCTGTAGTGCCTTTACAAGGCACCACTTTCGAGGCGCACCTATCCCCAGGCTGAAGCCTGGGGTTAAGCATGGTTAAGTGCCTACGGCGCAAAGGGGCATGACTGTAAGCATGATACATTTTTGCGACTGAAGGCATGTGGAGGACGCATGTCCTCGCGCCTCAGTCCGCGAACATCCATTAACGTCCACGTCCACTCACCGCTAAAGTCCACTTCAGTCCACAGTCCATCGTCTACTGATGTCCATTAAAGTCCACTAAAGTGCCTTAGCCTGGGTGCCTGGCACTGAAGCTCACCGGAACTCCGAGTATCAATGACTGACGCATTACCTTTGACAGCTCTCAATCAGGGACACAATCCAGAAAAACATACCGACGTAGAGGAGCAGCAAGAAGACAAAGCCCAGGCCAATATGCTGCAGGAAGGTTAACCAGCCTGCACCTTCGGTGGCAAACTGCAGCAGCATGTGGATGAACACCATGAACATGGCCAGGCTCATCAGCATCACCCAGACCATGCTGACAAGCATAACGTTTTCCGGGGAACAGCGCTTCCATAAACCCCTTAGCATCATTTTACACTTTTTCCTGACCATGGTCTTTCCTCCCTGGACTGACTCTTCAAGGCGCAGCAAACTTTGCACGACCGTTCCATAACCTAACGGAGGATTTGTCAAAAAGCAAATTTACATGCTGTTGCTCATTGCCAAATGGAGCGCAGATGATGGATTTCGAGGTTCTGCGGCTTCACGTATCCGATCAGCGGCGTGTTTGCCCAGCGATGGATGGCGCACCCATACCAGAGTCGTCCTTCGTCCTCAAACAAGGTCATGGTATTGCGGTCGACAAACAAGCGCCAGTGCAGTGTCCCTGCTGCCGGATAACGCAGTTTAGCAGCGCCGATGCGCACCTCTCTGGCCATGCCGTCAAACGCTATGTCATTGCCGTAAATAGTCAGGTACCGCGTTTCACCGCCCGTGGCAAAGCAAAGTTCGTGACAGCCGGTGTCCTCTTCGCAACGCAACACCTTCAGCTCCGGCACTGGCTGCGCCAATAGTGCGCCCTGACGCAAACGCAATTCCACCGGCATGGTCATAGATTGCGAAAACACCTTGTTGCGGACAAAATCCTGCTGCCAGGCCAGGTAGATGACACGGCCGTCCGGGATGTTCTTGAAGGTCTGGCCAGCGTAGATGCCTCGGCCGGTCTCCGAGCGTTGGAAAAAGCGACCGCTGTTGGCGGCGACAAACCGCCCGCCGTCAAAACTGCCTGCCAAGTAGTTGCCGTTGGCTTCCAGGACAATGACCTGACGGGCGCCAGTCACCTCGTCGGTCATCATCAGCATGTCAGGGCACTCGCGTCCGCCTGGGATGGTCAATCGCGATGTTTCCTGCCAGGCGAGCAAATCGTCGGACTGGAACAAGGCGAACTCACGCGACTTGTCTCCCAGGTAGAGCATCAAGCGCCAGACTCCGGCCTTGTCATCCCATATCACGGCTGGGTCGCGCTCCTTGTCCTGCGTCAGCGGCCCGATGACCGGATTGCCGTCATAGCGGCGGAAGGTTGCTCCGCCGTCCGTGCTGAAGGCAATGCCCTGGGTGTGGACAGAGCCGGCAGCTGTGTAGAACAGCAAAATGGGCGGAATGCCGTTATTTTCGCCGAGTCCCGATGTGTTGTGCGTGTCGACGACAGCGCCTCCGGACCAGACTGCTCCAGTCTCGTCCGGCGCCAGGACGGTTCCGAGTTCCTGCCAATGCACTAAGTCCGTGCTGACAGCATGGTTCCAATGCATCGCCTCCCAGGCCGAGGAATAAGGATTATGCTGATGAAACAGGTGGTAGGCGCCATTAAAATAGCACAGTCCATTAGGGTCATTCAACCAGCCGCGGCGTGCGGAATACACCAGTTGCTGGCGATCACTTTCGTTATACGCCTTTTCCATGTCAGACTCCCTGATTGCGTGCCGCCTCGATCACTTCCATGACGCGCCGGGCCTGCTCAAGGGTCACCATCGGTTGCGCCTGACCCAGCAAGGCGTCGCGCAGGTTTTCATAATAGCCCTGCCAGCGTCCCGGGATGGTGGGGACGCGCTCCTCTCCGGCGGCAGTCTTCATCGTCCCGAAGTTGGCCGGGTTTTCCTTAGCCGCGTCGATATCGCCGTCAGCCTGGGCTTTTTCCTGCGGGTCCAGGCCATACTTGATAAACGTTCCCTCAGTTCCACGCAGATAGAAGCGCGGCTTGGTAATCATGGCCATGCTGGACATATCCAGAACCGCAGTCCGGCCATCCTGGAAGGCGATGACGATCAGGGCTTCGCTTTCAGTGTCTGTTTCCGGCCAGTCATAATGACGTCGGCAATAGACATGCGCCACTGGCGCCGGGAACAGCAGCAGCGCCTGGTCAATCAGATGTGCGCCAAGGTCATAGAGTTTGCCGCCGCCCTGTGCGGCCTTGCCGCGCCAGCCACCCCAGGCGCCAAAACCCTGCCAAGACATCTCTGCCCAGCGCAAATCACCCAGCCAGCCGGTGGAAAGCAGATTTTGCACGGTCAGAAAATCACCGTCCAGGCGACGGTTTTGAAACACTGTCAGCAGTCGCCGGCTGGCCCGCGCCGCCGCGATCATAGCGTCGCATTCAGCGAGGTCAAGGCACATCACTTTGTCCGTGACAACGTGCTTGCCTGCCTGCAGCGCTGCCACCGACAACTTGGCGTGGGTCGCGTTCGGGGTGGCCAGGACGATGACATCGACCTGCGGATCAGCCAACGCCTCTTCGAATGCTGCATATGTGCGGCAGTCCCAGTCCTGCTCTGCCTGCTGGCGTTTCTCTGCGCTGGAGCTGACCACGCCATACAGCGTCAGGCCGGACGTCCGGTTAATCAGATACGTGTGGCACTGGCGGCCCCAGCGGCCGTAGCCGACTACCACGACCCGAGGCGAATGTGATAAAACGTCGTACATGAAAATGACCCTTGAATTGCGTGCCGGAAATCACTCCGTGCTATTGTCAGCCAGAATCTCGTTTTGGGTTAATGTGCGAAGTTTTGTGACAGAAAGTGAGACTTGACACAGTCGTTGTGTCTATCAGACGTCTGGTAGTGCCCTTACAGGGCACCCACTTTTGGGGGCTACCTATCCCCAGGCTAAAGCCTGGGGTCAAGCATGGTTAAGTGCCTACAGCGCAAAGTAATGTGACTTTAAGCATGGTGCATCTGTCCCGGCTGAAAGCCTGTGGAAGACACGTTTCGAAAGCTCCACCGTCCACTAACATCCACTAACGTCCACGTCCACTCACTACTAATGTCCACTTCTGTCCACAGTCCATCGTCTACTAACGTCCATTAGAGTCCACTTCCGTCCATTGTCCACTGTCCACTAACGCTCTTTACCCGAAGCACTTGGAACCGCAGCTTGCCGGAACGTTAACCCATTGCTTCTTCTGGGCGGCCTGGTACATGGCGTCCATGACAACGGAACGCAAGGCCGCTTCTTCCGGGGTGACCAAGGGAACCTTCTTGCCATGCAGGGCGTCGAGGAAAAGTTCAAAGGCATGCGGCAGGGCCGACGGCAAGTCTGTCCACGCAGTCACGCCATCAGCGCCCTTGAGTTTAGCGCTGGTCAGATAGAGCTGGTTGCCGATGACGCAGGCGTGTCCTTCGACGCCGCTGATCAGGACTTTCACCGGGTCAGCCACGTCCACCCAGCCGGCTGCCAGGGAGGCTATGCAGCCATCCGGGAAGCGCAGCAGGCCCTCGCCACATTCGTCGCATTGGCCGTAGCGGCCAGTAGCCACGGCGGTGTCGGCAGTCACGCGCTCGGGGGTTCCGCGCCACCAGAGCAAAAGGTCAAGCACATGCGTGCCCAGGTCGCCAAAAGCGCCGCAGCCGGCAATGGCCGGGTCAGCCATCCAGCTCCAGTCCGAGTCAAAATAACCGCGCAACGAGCCGGCATGGCAATTGGACAGACGGATGCGAGTGACCTTACCGAACAGCCCTTCCTGTAACTTCTGGCGCAAGAACTGATAAATCGGCATGCCGCGCATAAAATAGCCGGTCTGGAAAATGACGCCAGACTGGCGGATTGCCTTGGCCATGACCTGGGCGTCTGTCCCAGAGAAGCCGAGCGGCTTTTCCACAAACAAATGCTTGCCAGCGGCAGCGCTGCCATTGACCAGGTCGGCGTGACGATTCGTCTCGGAGCAGATGATCACCGCGTCAATGTCGGAATCATTCCAGATAGCCGAGGGTTCGGAGACAACAGCGGCATTATTCAAAGCCGCAGCGTTCTTAGCCGCGCGCTCGGAGTCGTGGTCCCAGACCGACTTTACCTGGACGTCTTTGCGATCCAGCAAGCGTTTTACAAAACCGGGAGTGTGGATGTGTGCGGCGCCAAGCAAGGCAAGTTTTTTCATGATGACAGACCTTTCTTTGAACTCATCACCCCATGCGTAATACAGACTGGGAACATGGGAACTATGGGACAATGTAATCGAACAACGGAAAAAAACTATTTGTAAATCATGTAGCCAATCCCGGGCGTCAGGGTGATGCTGCCATCTGCATTGGCCTGGACGCGAATGTAACGGCCATTGACATACTCCCAGACCGCAGTGGCTTCGCCGGCGGCAATAGTCACGCCGCCTTCCGGGGGACCGACCATGTTCCAGTCGGGATTCAGCACCACGTCAAAGAGACTCCGAGAGCTGCTCTGCGGAAACACATCAAAGCAGTTGGACTCATCTTGGCGTCGGAAATACCAATAGGCTGCCCCAGTCTGGATTCCCTGCGCTCGGGTATAAATCGCGCTCGCGGCGTCAAGGGAGAAAAGCTGCTTTCTAAGCAAGCGGCGGGAAGAATACTCGTCCGGCTGGAATGGCAGCGAGACCAGGTTCCAGCCTGGCTGCAAGTCGAGAATGACGCGCTCGCCCAGCTCGAAGCCCCAGACAGGGCCGATCGTCGCGCCGCCTGCCGCAGTCGTCGTCACCTGCCAGTAGTACATCTGGTCTGTCGCCAGGCCTGGCGGCAAGCGCCAGCGGTTGGCGGTCAGCTCGTCGGAGCTGGCCACGGGTTCAACCTTTTCCGCATTCGGGTCTGGGTCGCCCGTCCAGATATTCACCACATAGGTCGCTCCGGCAACGGCATCCCAAGTCAGCGTCCCGGTGTCGCCCGCCACATCCAAACTGTCCGCTATCCAATTGAACCAGGCCGGAGAGGTCACGATGGCCGGATTGTGGTCAAACACAATGGACGCCGAACCATCAATGCGACCGCCAGCCGGCGCGTCGTCACGTAGTTTCACCCGGTAGGACAGGTACCCCTCGCCACAATGGCTGTCATCGTTCGGCGGCAAGAAACCAGCGTATGGGTCGGCAGGCCACTCGTCTTCCCGGGTTGGGTCAACGATGCGCAGATACCACGTAGCCACGCCGCTGGCCTGGTCAACGGCCACCTCGGTGCGAACGCGATACTCGGTCTCGTTCAACGGCACCTCGCTCTGGCCCTTCGCCCGACCGGCCAGGCCCATGTCAACCTGGTTATTGAACGCCACTTCCTTGGTCTCGAAGCTGGTCCAGTCCAAGTACGGCGACAAGGAACTGGTGACCCGCACCTCTTGCGCCGCCCCGGTCGCAGTCGCAAGATTCTCGAAATAGATAGTATAATCCAACCACTCGCCAGGCTGCACATAGCGCTGCGTCGCAGGATCGCCAAATCCCAGCGCACCCGACACCTCGTTCGGATCCCAAGACTGCGGCACCGTCGTACCGCCATCACCGCCGCCAGAGGGAGGGGGAGGATAGCAGTCTTGCACCGTGTCACACCAGGTCAGAAACACCACCTGCATGACTACTGCGACCCATGTCCATAACTTGATATTCATCGCAACTGCTCCTTTCATACTATCAATAGGTGTACCGCCTTCAAGCGGTCGGGTCGTTCTTCTCTATAGCTGTCAGAAGTCGGTATATCAACCGCATGACCAGTGACCGTCTTGATAAATGCAACGGAGAATCTCTCCAACCGTCTCCCGGCGACACTGATCAATGCACGATGTTCGGGTCTGTGCATGAATCGTCTAGTCAACTGCCATCTTGCGGCAGCCACCTTCTGCTCGTCCAACATACATCATTCAATCAACGTCGCTTATAGCTTCACCACACACCCTGATATGGCCAGGGAATCTGACTGTTAACAAACTCTTTGGCTGCCTTTGCGACTTCCTGCAGCACCTTCTCTGGAACAAACGCTACCCCTCCTCCAAGAGAACCCCCTAAAAATGAGCCATACGACCAGCCTCCCTCAATTCCACTTTCGGTCGCGGTAACAGACCCCGCAGTGTAGCCAAATCCAAGAGTACCCTGAGCATACCACCCTTCATCCAAATGTCCGTCAGGAGAATACAGCCCTCCGCTACCAGGACCAACGCTTCCTCCGAAGCTAACAGCGACACTACCCTCTGCCGTAGTTCCTGCACACGCATCAAAACCTGCGGGTACAGGCAAGGGGATACTTATGCACACAGTCCACAATCCCATGGGATCACTATGAAACACCGGTTCGTTCCCGCAATACCTATACAGATTCACATCTCCGGCATTGATTCCGATCGGGTCGAGTTGGATAAATCGTCCTTCGCTGGGGGCGTAGTCGCGATTGCGCGTATGGAGCAGGCCGGTCGAGTCTGCAAGCACGCCGAGACCACCGACGTAGCCGAACGGAGTTTCTTCGCCGGTAGCCGTCTTAAGCTGGCCGAAGGCGCTATAGTCGCGGGTGGCGACCACGATGCCGCTGTCATCGGTGAGCAGGCGAGTGCTGGACAGCGCATCGGCGTGGTAGTAGCGACGGGCGCCGTCGGCTGTCTCGTCAGCGGCCAGCCAGCCAGCGTGCAGGTAGCGGCGCACCAGGCTGCCAGCGGCATCGTACTCGGCAGCAAGGTCGGTCAGGCCGACCGGGTCGAAGACATAGCGGCTCACCGTCCCGTTGTCATTGACCTCAACGCGATTGCCGAGCGCATCGTAGGTGCAGGTCCAGGTAGCGCTATCGGGCCGGGTGACGCCAACCAGGCGATTTTCGGCGTCATAGGTGTAGGTCGTTGTCCCGTCAGCGTCAGTGCTGGTGGCCAAGTTGCCATCCGCGTCATACGTGAAGGTGGCGGTGCCAACGGCGGTGTACTGGTTGAGAGCGTTGACCGTGTAGGCCGAGCCATTGGCTGCCAGGCGGTTGCCAACCGGATCATAGGCGAATGACTCGTTTGCACCGTCCGACGAAGTGACGCCGAGCAGTTGCCCGGTGGCGTCGTAGCGATAGGCGTGCGAGCCGGCAGATGTGGTCATGCTGTTGCGCCGACCGTTAACGTCGTAGGTATAGGTAATCTGTTCGAGCGGCGTGCCGTCGGCGGCGTAATGCGCCAGGCCAGTCAACTGCCCGGCCAAATCGTACGCGAAGGTGCTATAGGTGCCGTTGCCGAAGTCCTGGCGGACAAGGCGGCCGACCGTATCATCGTAGGTGTAGCGGATCACGACGTTGCGAGTACCATCAGTGAGCGCGACAAAGCGACCGCGGGCGTCGTACTCGTAGACCAGCTGGTGTCCATCCTGGGCGGTGCGGGAGGCGCGGCGACCAGCGGCATCGTAGGTGTAGGTGAAGCCGCGACCATCGGGATACGTGATCGCGGACAGCCGCTCGGCCGCATCGTAGTCGAGGGTGATGGCGCCGGTCAGTGAATCAGTCGCTTTCGTCAGGTTGCCTTTTGCGTCGTAGGTGTAGGTGAAAACCCGGCCGTCAGGCATCTCCTTGCGGGTGGTTCGGCCGCGGGCATCGTACTCGTAGAAAATGTCCTGGGCGCGCCGGTTGCGGAAGCCGAGAACGTCGCCGTTGTCAGCGGACGTGTAGGTCTCGACGGAACTGTCAGGATAGGTGATTGCCGAGAGACGCCCCCATGGACCGTCATAACGATACTCCAGTCGCTGGCCGCGGGCATCGGTCACGGAAGTCAGGTCACCTCTCCAGTAGTTATAGGTAAACTCGGTAGCGAAGCCCGAGGGATTGACCGTGCGCACCGGGTGCAGGTTATTGTCATAGGTGATGGTCGCACGCTCGCCGCCGGGTGCGGTGATGGCGATTAGCCGATGGGTGGTGGCGTCGTAGGAGTAGCGGCTATGCCGACCGAGCGGGTCGCTGATCGCAAGGACCTCGCCGCGAGCGCCACGCCAGACCCGGGAGACGCCGCCAGCGTTGTCGATAATCGAGTACACTCCGGCGCCCTCCCAGATGTACTGCACGGTCTGCTCCGTGCCGTTGCGGGAAACTGCCTCCACGGCGCCCCAGTAATCATACGCGAAGTCAAGCGTCGTGCCGTCGGGGAAGGCGACCTGGGTCAGGGCCTTGTCCAGCACGGAGGAGGGAGCGTTGTTGTAGGTGTAGCTGGTGACCAAGCCGTCGGATGCGGCTACAGAACTCAACTGCGCCCCTGTGTAGCTGTAGTGGACGCCCCGGCCGGCATCGTCGGTCACCGACGCCAAGCGCCCTGCGGCATAGGCGAACTCAAGGAATTGCCCATCGCTGTGAGTCACACGCGAAAGCAAAGCGCCGGAGTACGTGAGGGTCAGCGTTTGACCCCTGCCATTACTGACGGACAACAGGCGGCCAGACGCCAGATCAAACTGGAACTGACTGCCATCGCTCTCCGTAATGTGCGCCAGCGACGGATCGGACGACTCCCAGTAGCGGCCGCGATCATTGGTGTCAACGGGTGACCAGTATGTGTAAACCGGTTCTGTCAGGTGCGATTCTGAGCGGCGACCGCCGCCGCCGTCCTTCACGTTGGCGACACTGGACCGAGTGCGCCGGGGCGCCTGGTCTATATCAACATAATAAAGGTTCGGCGGTGCCTTCTCGATTTTTTCGAATACTCTTTCGCTGCCGCCAGGATAGCGTATGCGTACCAGCTGGCCATAATTCTGGCGTTCGAGCCGGATGTCATAATTATGTGTCCAGCCATAGCCGAGGATGCCATCCTGGAAGCGCTGGTGGATGGCCGCGCCATACCAACGGCTGAAGGCGACGGCCATGCCGCGCCCGGCGCGACGGGCGTCAGTAGCGGAGGCCAGCGTCGACAGCGGCCCGTCGGCATTGAGCGCTCCATTGATTTCTATCTGCCAGAGCGGCGCCAGGTGCTGGGTCGGCTGCCCCATCTCCGCCAAATAGTCCATATTTGTGCGCATGCATTCGAGCCAGTCGTTCCAAGTCTCGCCGATGCGGTCACGCATAGCCGCGAGGGTGAACCTCCACATCTCGTCAGACATCCAACTGGGGCGCATGGAAGCGGCGTTGGCGTCCCACGGGTACCCTTCCTCGCTGGCGGTGGTGAACGTATAGCGCAGAGACGTCGCGTCAGAGGCATTTGGCACGATGTAGTAGCGAAATTCGACGCTGCGGCTTTCGCCGGGCTTGAGCATGCTGGCCGGCCAGGTCGCTGATCCGGCCATGAACTCGAGACTGCCGGACTGCCAATAGTCCTTGGTGTCGAACTTGACCAGGATGTTGCCGCTCTCAGAGAAAATGCGCACATAGGGCGCGGGCATCTCGGTGTCACCTCGGTTGCCATAGGTAAAGCGTCCGGCACACTCGCGACCGGCTCGCGAGGCATCCTGCAGAACGAGGTCGCAGTACCATTCCGGCCCGCGCCCGGCCGATGTCAACTCAATAGCGCCGACCAAAGTGTGACGGTCAGCGCCTTCCTCGACAACCAAGTCGTAGACCCCGGGGGCACTGCCTTGGACCGCGAATACCAACCGAACCTCGCTGCCCACGCAGACCAGCGACGACGCCGGGATGCTCGCCCCACCTAAAACCAGCCGGGCCGTCGCGGCATTGCTCCAGCCCGTGCCGAAAGTCGTGAAAACCGCCTCGCCCGTGTTCGGGAACTGGTTGCGACTGACCCCGAACAGCTCACGAACCGGCGGACGCACGTCAACGCTGACGTTGACCGGAACGGCCGTGTCATTGACCAAGGCCAGGAACAGACCATCCGCCGCGAATCCCGGTGGGATAGTCAACAGCAGACGCCCATCGCCAAGTTCCGTAGCCGTCCACTGATGGCGGTCAGCGCTGGGCATGTAGCCGGCGGCGGCGAACACACGCACGCCCGGACTGGCTGTCACCATCAACGTGCCGCCGGTGGCTGGCAAGCCGTCCAACCGGAAGCCCGCCGATTCGCCGGGCGCGACCACCACCTCGCTCGTCCCAAGTCCCAAAGCCGGCGAGGCCACGGTGAGCGTCCCCTCCGACAGGCCAATGTTATTGGTGACGTTCTGCGCCTCGAAGACATCACGGTAGGCGTTAACGTGAATGCGGTATTTCCAGAGACCGGGTGACAGCGGCGGCAGCGTGAAGGCCGCCGAGCAGGTCTGCGTCCCGCCCACAGGGACAGGAATGGCAGCGACGTGCTCGCCGAGCTTCACCGTCTGGCTGCCGAGCAGAGGGTCGGCAGCCGCGAGCCAGACCACATCGCGCCGGGGGCCAACCGCTTCCGCGACGCCGACATTCCCGACTTCCCAGTCCACCGTCATCGTCTTTCCCGCAATCGCAGACGCCTCCCCGAATACCGACACCGCGATGAGGTCTGGCCGTGGCATAGTGACCTCGCCTTCGGCTTCATAGATGCCGATGTCCGGGCAAGCACCGTTGGCGGCGAGCGTGCCAGTGTCCAGTACTGTGCGCACATCCATGCGCGGCCGGCCAAAGTAGTCCAACTCCGGCGCGGCCGCGCCGTCGCCAGCGTCAATCAGCGGCGAGCCGTCCTGAAGACGGTAATCGCCTCTCTCTGCGTCCACGAAAAGGGGATTGACGGCCAGATTGCCGTTGCCTGTCCGAGGATTACCGGCTTGCCAGATATTGCAGTATCTCAGCGAATAGCCACTACTCGCGGTATTGGCGCAGCCAATCAGCACGCTGTTAATCGCTGTTCCGGTGCCGACAAGACTATTTTCGCAATCGTGGATGATGCTGTTGATTACAGTGGCAGTTCCGTCCACCCCCCAGCGTCCGTCCCGCAATATGCTGTTCTCAATCTGCACTGTGCCGGCATTGGCTGCCACCAAGCGTAGCAGTGCGCCGCGGAGTTCGCAGCAAGCCAAACGCAGCGTGCCAGATTTATTGCGCACCATCCCGTCGCCCCAGTTGGCATACTGGCCCCACCCGCCATACTGGATGCGGGCGTGTTCAATGGTCACCGCGCCGCCGTTATTGCAAATCGCCCCCCAGTCGCCAGGCTGCGGCTGGGTCAGATTCCCGTCCCCATTGCTGTCACCGCCATACGTGTCATCCTTGATGCTCGTGAAGATGATCGGCAACACCCGGTTGCCGAGAGCCGAGAGCGCACCGCCGCTGTTGACAATGATGGACAGCTTGTCGCCCATCTTGACCACCGCCCCTGGCAGGATAGTCAGCGTCGCGCCGCTGGCGACCGTGATATTGCCGGTGACCTTATATGTGCGACCGGACATCCAGGTCTGATTCGTCGAAAACGTCCCTGAAACCGTCTGGCTGGTGAACCTAAGCTGCGTCGCTGCATCGGTGACCATGTTGCCGGTCAGCGAATAGGCATCCAAAGCCGGCAGGGTTGCGTTGCCATCGCAGTTGCTGTCGCCGCCGACCGAGTCGTCGGCAATATGGGTGAAGATCACGCCGTTGGCAATCGCCGTGCCGCCCGCCTCGACGATCAGCCCCGCACCGTCACAGAATTTGACGACAGCGCCTGGCTCAATATTCAGCGTGACGCCAGCGCCGACAATCACTGGGTCCAGCACAATATGGACGCTGCCAGCAGCCCAGGTTTCATCTGCCGTGATGCGACCGCGATGGAGGCTCGCGTTATTGATCACAAACAAGGTGACGGATGTCGTGTCCACTTCTGCCCCAGCCCCATCAACCCAGGTCAAGGCAAGCGCATGCGCGCCGTTCTCCGTCAGCGTTGTGTTCCAGGAGAAGGTACCGTCCACTCCTTCCGCAACCGTTGTTCCATCAATGCTGACTTGGACAGCGACCGCCCCTTCGCGCCAAGATGCCTCGTATCTCAGATCAACCATTCCCTGCACCACCCATGCTGAAAAAACGTCTCGCAGATCAAGTCGGCAGGGCTGGCTCTCAACGACAACGTAGGCAAGCTCACCGGTGTCCGTCGCCGCCATGGTATTGTCCATAATCCACACCGTGGCGCGGTCGCGTGCGAACGTTGCCGCGTACGGATCTTCCAATTGCACAAAGAAAGTCTCGGTGCGGGGCTTGTTTTCGCCGACTTTGTTCAGCGGTACGGTGATGAACTGGCGTTCGCTCTGACCCTCCGCCCAAGTCAGGACGCCACTGCTGGCGACATAGTCCTGGCCCGCCGTCGCGGTGCCATCCTCCGTGCGCCAGGACACACGAATGGCCGTTGGCGCTGCTGCCGAGAGCGACACCGGTACCTGGACCGTGCCTTCCGTCTCGTCCACCAGTCGGTCGCCGATGCTGATTTGTGGATAACCCGGCACACTTGAGCGATAGCGCACCTGGGTGTAGGGCGAGAGGGTCAGCGTGCCGCGCACATCAAAGTCGTAGTCATCCAAGGCAGGCGCGACATCGCCCACATCCGGATTGGCCTCGCCGCCAAGCGTGGCATCGGCAACGTGAGTAAAAAAGATGGGCGCATCGGTTGTGCCAATAGCCACGACCACCCCGCCCGGCTCGATATGCAATCTTGTATAGCGGCAGAACTTGACCACGGCGCCGGCTTCGATGGTCAGCGTCACTCCGGAAGGCACCACGACCCAGTTGCGCACAATATGCAAGTGGGCGGCATCCCAGGTTTCACTGGCGTCAAGCCGACCGCCGTGGATGACCACCTCCGGATCGTTCAAAATGTCTACGCCGGACTCGACTGCGCCGAGAGCGAGAACATGCGGCCCGTCGGCGTAAGCCGCCGTATTCCAAAGAAAACTTCCACTCGCGACGGTGCCGAGCGCGACGCCGTCGAGAGCCAGCTCGGTACCGGCTTCGGCACCGGTGGTGTTCAACGCCAGCTCGCCCCGAGCCAGACGCCCGCCAAAGCTTGAGCGGGTGTCGAGACGGCAGACGGCTGGCGCACTTGACGCCATGTTGCCGGGATCGAACAAAGGCGCAGCAACGGCGGCCAGAGACGCCATGCCCCACCCTAACATGATGAGAAGGCGGGTCACTTGTCGCTTTCCAGACGCTTGCCGATACGTGCGAAGAGTGTTTCTCATAGCTGATGCTCCAGGTTTCCAAAATGAAGATCAGGCTTCCCTGCCAACCGGCCATAGGCACAACATGGGATGGATTATTGCCCGCAACCTATTTTTTACCACTAAAGGCACGAAAGGACACGAAAATGTTGCCTGGGAACGAGGCAATGAAGCTTGGTAACGCCATCTCACTGACCTGCCGGGAAGAAAGCCAGCCGGAACCCGCAGCTGAAGTTGCGGTACGTCGGGGGGAGGTCGCGGCTAGCCGAACGACAGTCCCGCGCGTTGCTGCCCCCTCTGCCGCCCCGCATCAGCCGGTACGAGCCGGTTGACGCCCCCACCGGATCGGCGCACGGCTCATTGCCTAAACTATACGTGTACCAGTCCAAGCACCATTCCCACACATTCCCATGCATGTCAAACAGCCCCCAGCGGTTCGGCAGATAGCTGCCGACCGCCGTATGATAACCGTTATATCCGCCTTTGCCGTCATTTTCATTTTGAGTGTATCGCCCCACCTCCGCCATATTGGGGCAAGTGCTGGTGTTGGTCAAGTTCTTTCCGGAGTTCAGGGCGGTGGTGGTTCCTGCCCGGCAGGCGTATTCCCATTGCGCCTCAGTAGGCAGGTCAATAAGCAGATTGCAGCGCTGGCGCAGTTTGCCAAGGAACGCAACCGTGTCCACGCGATTGTGGGATGGCCACCTCGCACCGTCGTCCGAGCCGCGAATATCATTGTATGAAACATTTTCGACTGGGCGAGTATCGCCTTTATGGATGCTCGGGTTATTGCCCATGACCAGTTCCCATTGCTTCTGGGTCACCTCGAACACGCCCATATAAAACGGCTTGGTGAGAGTAACCAGATGGAGGTCTTCATTGTTGTATCGCCCCAGCTCATCCACCGGCGAGCCCATCATAAAGGTGCCGGGCGGGCAGTAGCGAAAGACCATACGGGTGGTCTTGTATTCATCCGGAATCGGATCGGGCAAGCTCGGCGCGAACGAAACCGGGTAGGCTCCGGCTTCGGGCCCGCCCGAGAGGTCAATGATCAGATAAAGCGCGTCACCGCGCAAGGCCTCGATGCGGACGGCAAACGAGGCGGCATGAAAGGTCGTTCCCAAGTCCGCGCCCGCATCCCAGACCAGATGATGCGAGCCGGCCTTGACCGGCCCGTTGGCGCCGTCGCCTTCTAAAGTCAGCATCTTGACCGCCAACTGGCGATCCTGATCAAGGCCATTGAAAAACACATGGATATCCGCTGCGGCATCATCGCAGACGACATCATAGCGAATATCAACCTTGTTCTCCCATGGCCATCGCTGCGCCACCGTGACATTGGTCACCGCCAACTCGGCGGTCGCCAGACCGACCGCCATCACCAAAAAACCGAACACGCATGCCTTCAACGACTTCATTTTCACCTCCGCTGCTGATGAGACGATTTCTTGAGCCTTGTCCCAAAACACCTCGTTCATAAATCCTGCTTTTTAATAGTATTTATGGTAATGATTGCGAATGAACAAAATGTGATGACGAAGAGTTGCAGTTGCCGAGCGGAAGCGCCACGTTTTCAAGCAACGTCATCCGCGCACTCGGCTAAAGCGACGCTGCCGCCCCTAGGCTGTTTCCGCTATGTAACTGCGAAAAAGTCCACCCCACGTCCTGTCCCAAAAATTGAAAACTCAGTCAAAATAAAATGCCATCTAGGCTTTGTCAAATACCGCTGTCCATCACCACATTTTGCGCATGTAATGGGTCACTGATTGATAGCGGCTATCCCAACAGCATGTTTTCAGCGCTAATTGTAGCACCTCTCCGAGGTGCCAGTTTTGGAGTATGCCTTCCCCCAGGCTAAAGCCTGGGGTTAAGCATGGTTAAGCGCCTACGGCGCAAAATAATGTGACTTTAAGTATGATGCATCTGTACCGGCTGAAAGCCTGTGGAAACCTGTGGAAGACATGCGTTTTCGCGCCAACGTCCACCAACGTCCGCAGCTACAGAGCTGCAAAAGCCCGAAGGGCGACACATAAAAGCCCAGGGTAAGCCGGGCCGCCAGGCCCGGCGCAGCCCTGGGTGAGATGGCATATATTTGGAGCCCTGTAAGGGTGACACATAAATTAGGTTGTAGATGGATAGTCCACCCTAGGTATTCCGTGTATTCAGTGGTTAAAAACAGCCAAGACAAAAATTTCGTGCCCTTTCGTGTTTTTCGTGGTTAAAAAACAGATTGTGGACAGCACAGTCCACCCTGCGGTCTCTTTTTACTCGACGTCGTAATACGGTTTCAACATCACGTAGTTGAAGGCCAGCTCCTCGCCGGGTGCGGCGTCGGTGTCCTGGAAGGTGATCGTCACCTCAGGCTGTCGAGCCCGGAAGGTGATGTGATGCAGATTGATGCGCGCGACGCCGTCGTTGTGCGCATAGCGGCCTTTGACGCGCTTGTCCACATGGACGTATGTTTTTTCCGGCAGCACTTCCGCCCCTTCGGAAAGCGCGACATTGAGACCGAACCGGCGCGGGTCGATCTTCTTGGCGACGGCGTCCTTGTAGTCGGCAACCACGAATTGGAGAGTGTAGAGCCGTCCAACCTGCAATCCTGACGCCTTCTGGCTGACGCTGTTGACCGGCCCGTTCTGCCGGGTCAGAACGCAGACCGTGTCGCCGACGCCGCCCGTCCCGCCCCAGCGGCCCTGGCTGGCCTTGCCAAAGCCAGCCAGTTTCTCAGTGCGCACCGAGCCTTTGGCCGCGGCATCGACCGCCCAGCCTTGCAAGCCTTCTTGAAAGTCGCAGTTCTGCAAATGACCAGGACGATACGTAAAGCCATGCTGTTCCGACAGCATATCCGTGCGGCCTTCGACGCCATAATGGCGCAGCAGTCGGAAAGACCAGCGGTTGTACTCCTCGTCAGCATAGTAGCTGCCCCAGTATCCTGTCCCTCCAAGCCCAGCGCAGGCCGGGTCGTTGGCAATCAAATGCAACTGCATGTCAAGATAGTATTTTGAATCGACTTCCGGGTCGTGGTCCAAAGACAAAATCGGAATCTGGTTGAAATTTCCAAAGATAATCCCAGTGCCTGCGGCCGCGTCCGGGAAAAAGTCGTTGAACTTCTGGATGGTGTCGATGACATAGCTCTGCAAATAGGTCATGGACTCCTCTTTCGTCGGCCGCGGTCGGCAATAGGCCTCGTAAATCAGCACGCCGCGACCCCGCGACGCATTGAGGCTGGCGCTCATAAACGCATGATGCGCACCGGATAACGACGGTTTGCCGACAATCCAGGTGTAGATCAGCCGGTTGTTCGGATTGTCGTACATACGCAGGCCGTCCGTATAAAGCATGAGGGACGGCTGGCCGAAAAACTGCTCGTCGCAAGTGACGCCATCATAGTGCGGTGCAAACAAGCCGGGGTTTTTCTGGAGACGCACGACCAAGTCTTCCGCATCCTTCAAATTGGTGCTGCCAACGCTGGACAGCCAGACCAACCCGCGCTCCCGCACTTCAGCCCGATTCGCTGCCGGAATTGAGCCGCCATTCAGGGTATTGACGCCGAGCAGCACATGCTTTTTATGCCAGTCCCAGTCGTACGGCGGGTTTTCCGGGAGATGATTGTTAACGCAAGGAGGATAGTTGAACAGAATCGGCACAGCCCGGACAATGAGCTGCCCACCAGCCGCGCCTTTGACGGTCAATCGGTGCGGCCCAGCCGGCAGCTGCCGAAAGGCCTCGCGACGGTCAGTCTTAGCCGTGACAGCGACATCGCCGTCGTTCAGGACGATTTGCAGCCCAGGCAAGTCTGCTCCTCCCTGGCAGGCGACATAGACCCAGCCGTCACGCGGATTGCTGAAGGCAAAGGTCTGTTCATTGGCTCCAGCAACCGGCTGGCGCAACAGTTCAGTGACCAGGTTGTTGAGCCGACGGTGGCCAGAAGTGTCGATGACTGGAGGCTGGACGAGCGTGATGACATGCTTGTCAGTGAACACGGCTGCGCCGGAATCGCGTTGAACCAGGCTGACAGCGAGCGCATAGTCGCCAGCGCGCAAGCCTGCCAAATCGACCGTGTTGATGGTCTTGGCTAAGGGCTTTTTGACAGCAACGCCGTCATTGACAGCATACACGAAATCGTAGTCGGCGATAGCATTTTTCGGGAAGCGGCCAAAGAAATGCATTTCCAGGCGCGGGTCGTTCAGGGGTATCTTATTGAGCAACGGCTTCCATGCCACCAGCCGCGGCGCTGCTTGCGCGAGCATGGCTTCCGAAGGCCGGCTGCCCTGCTGCGCCGCTGGCGTGACCGCCTCCAGGCGAACATCGGCAAAGGAGAGTTCGCCGCGCATGTTGACTCCGAAGACAGCGATGCCGTATTCGTTGACCGACGACTTCATCATCGTGAACGTCGCTTCCATAAACTGCCAGTCGCTGTTCTCAGGAAAAGTCTTCAGTCCGTCTTCAAGATACCAGCCGGAATTATGCACGGTGACGCCATAATGCTTGCTGGCAAAGCCCTTGGTTTTCACCCAGGCGCTCATCTTGTACTTTTCGCCGGCGACCAATTTCAACCCCGGTTGCCGAGCCGTAATTTCGTTGTCCTCGTCCTCCTTGCCACGCAAGGTGATGTAGGGTCGGCCTCCAGGGCCGCCGCTGGCATGATAGGATACGCGCTCAACGTTGTTGCGAGTCCAGAACACCGGGAATTCCACCTGGTCAGCCTCAAGTGCGCCATTCAGAATCAGATTCTCTCCTGGCGCAACTTGCCCCAGCGCCACCATGGCACTGGCCAATGTCAATACAGTCAACAGACGCGAAAGCATACACGGCCTCCTTGCTTGAATGGATTTTACTCAAAATACGGCTTCATCATAATGTAGTTCAGTGCCAATTCCTCGCCCGGGTCGGCGTCAACGTCGCTGAAGGTGACTGTAAACGACTCGGCCGTGGCCCGGAAACGGAGATGATGCAGATTGACGCGCGCCTGGCCGTCATCCTTTTTCCGGCCAGTGTTGCGTTTATCGACGAATATGTATGACTTCTCCGGGATGAGTTCAGCGCCAGCGCCCAGGGTCGCAGTGATGCCGTGCTGGCGCGGGTTGAAGCGCTTATTGAGCATATCTTGGTAGTCGGCGGTCACGAACTGCAGGGTGTAAACCTTGCCGGGAACCAGCCCGGTGGCCGTCTGGCTGATGACGCTGGGCTTGCCATCCTGGCGCGTGAACAGGCAGAAGGTGTCGCCAATCGCGCTGGCAGCGCCCCAGCGACGCTGCGGACCCTTGCCATAACCGGAGAAGGACGCCGGCTTGACCGCCTCGTCAGCAGCAGCGGCCACCTTCCAGCCGTCCAGCCCATTCTGGAAGTCGCAGTTGCGCAAGTGGCCAGGGTTGTACTTGTACCCGTATTTTTCCGACAACATGCTGGTGTTGCCTTCAACGCAGTAATGGCGCAGCAGCTGGAACGACCAGCGGTAGAGCTCCTCGTCGTCATAGTAGCTTCCCCAGTAGCCCGTGGTGGCCAGGTTCTTGAAGGACGGATGGTTGGCGACCAGATTGAGCTGCATATCCAGATAGTACTTGTAGTCCACCTCGGGATTGACGTCCAGGGAGATAATCGGAATCTGGTTGAAGTTGCCGAAAAGCATGCCGGAGCCAGCGGCGGCATTGGGGAAGTATTCGTTGAACTTGTCCATGGTGTCGACAACGCGGTTCTGCAAGTAATCCCTGGCGTCCTTCTCGTCTGGTCGGCTGTGGCAATATGCCTCGAAGATCAGGCGGCCGCGGCTGCGGGAGACGTTCAGGGAGGCGCTGATGAAGTCATTGTGAATGCCGACTATGCTGGGCTTTCCGACAATCCAGGTGTAGATCAGGCGGTTTTTGGGATTGGCGTACTGGCGCAGTGCATCGGTATAGCAGACCAGATTGGGCCGTCCAAAGAACTGCTCGTCACAAGTCAAGCCGTCATATTTCGGCTGGTTCATGCCGGCAGATTTTTCCAGTCGCTCGACCAGGTCAGCCGCGTCTTTCGGGTTGGTGGTGCCCAAGTTCGCCAGCCAGAGCAGACCACGCTGCTTCAGTTCCGGCAGGTGTTCATCTGGAACGAAGCCGCCATTCAGGGTGGTCACCGCTGGGAAGATGTGCTTGACGTGGAAATCCCAGTCATACTTGCCATTCTGGGGCACTTGGCTGTTGGCGCAGGCCGGATAGTTGAAGATTTCCGCGATGGCGCGGACAATCAGCTTGCCGCCAGCTGTAGCGCCGGTCACAGTGACATCATGGCGTCCCATGGGCAGATGACGAAACGCCTCGGTGCGGTCGGTGTTCGCCGTAATGACGACGCCCAGATCGGCGAGCTGCACGGTCAGGTTAGCAGCAACTGCCGGCGCCTGCACGGCTACATAGACCCAGCCGTCCCGCGGATTGTCAAAGGAAAACTGCTGCGCCGGCGCTGCTGCCGCCAAATCACGGGCAAGGACTTCGGTGACCAGGTTGTTTAACGGCCGGTGAGAACTTGCATCGACCGTGGGCAGGTCAACGATGGTGATGGTATGTTCCAGGGCGAAGACCTTCTCGTTGCGGGTGCGGTGCACGATAGCTGTTTCCAGGCGGTGGTCACCGGCGGCAACTCCGGTCAGGTCCAGCACGTTCAGGGTTCTCTGCAGAGCGGTCTTCTGCCATTCCTTGCCGTCGAGGGTGTACACGCAGTCATGTTCAGCAAGAGCAACTGGCGTCAACCGTCCAAAAGCGTGGAAAGTCATCTTTGGATTGGACAGTGGAATCTGGTTCAGCAGCGGCGTCCACGGCGTCAGTCGCAACCGCGTCTGCTCCAGGAAAATCGGGGAAATCGAGCTTTCCGCCAGGGCTTTTTCGCTGATGGCCTCAAGCTTGACACCGGCAACTTGCACTTCGCCGGAAAATTTCTGAGCGAAAATGGCGACGCCGTAGGAGCCGTCCTTGGATGTCTTCAGCTCGAAGGTCTGCTCAAAGTGCTGCCAGCCGTCGCTCGTTTCCGGCCATTGACGCACGCCCTGCTCGCTGAACCACCCGGAATTATGGACAATCACGCCATAGTGATTGCTACGGAACGCATTGGTCTTGACCCAGGCGCTCACCTTATACGTTTCGCCGGCCACGAGGCTCAGGCCCTGCTGGCGTATTGACACGCTGACTTTTTCGCCTTCCGGCGCTTTCATGATGACTGCGCCGGTCGATTGCGGCCCAATCGTCGACTCATAGCCCGCAATATCCCGGTTGGTCGCCGTCCAAAAGGGCGGGAAATCCATCTGTTCGGCTTCAAAATCGCCATTGACCAGGATATTCTGCCCCGGCGCCACCGCAGCTGTCAAAGACCAGGCGCTGAGCAGCGCCGCCAAAAAAATGACACATCTTTTTTGTTTCATAACTTTCAGACCTTTCCCTGGGGACAGTTCAAGAGGCAAATAGGGGGACGAGGAAAACACCCCCTCCCCCGACGGTTGAGTCATGGTGCGCATCCGGTCAGCCGCAAAACTCAAGACGCTGACCGGATTGAGCGTAACTCTTTATTCAAAATACGGTTTCATCATAATGTAATTGAGGGCCAGTTCCTCGCCCGGTGCGGCGTCAACGTCACTGAAGGTGACTGTGAAGGAGTCGGCCGTGGCCCGGAAACGGATATGATGCAGGTTGATACGCGCCAGGCCGTCATCCTTCTTACGGCCACCGTTGCGTTTGTCAACAAACACGTATGACTTCTCCGGGATGAGTTCAGCGCCTGCGCCCAAGGTCGCGACAATGCCGTGCCGACGCGGATTGAAGCGCTTGGTGAGCATATCCTGGTAGTCAGCAGTGACGAATTGCAACGTGTAGACCTTGCCGGGTGTCAGTCCGGTGGCCTGCTGGGTAATGACATTGGGCTTGCCGTCCTGACGCTTGAACAGGCAGAAGGAGTCGCCAGTCCCGAGGCCACCGCCCCAGCGACCCTGGCTGCTTTTGCCATAACCAGCAAAGGACGATTTCACCAGCGAACCCTCGGCGGCAGCCTGCACAGCCCAGCCCGACAAATCCTGGACAAAATCGCAGTTGCGCAAGCAGCCGGGGTTGTACTTGTAGCCGTATTTTTCCGACAGCATGCTGGTGTTGCCTTCGACGCAATAATGGCGCAAAATCTGGAACGACCAGCGATAGAGCTCCTCGTCGTCGTAATAGCTTCCCCAATAGCCCGTGGTGCCCAACCCCTTGAAGGATGGATGGTTAGCGACCATATTGACCTGCATGTCGAGGTAATACTTGTAGTCGACCTCGGGGTTGACATCCAGCGAGATAATCGGAATCTGGTTGAAGTTGCCAAAAAGGATGCCGGAGCCAGCGGCGGCGCCAGGATAGTATTCCACAAAGCTGTCTATCGTCTCAACCAGGCGGGTGTGCAAGTAGTCTTGGGCCTCTTTTTCGTTCGGAAGACTATGGCAATAGGCCTCGTAGATCAGGCGGCCGCGACTGCGGGAGACGTTCAAGCTGGCGCTGATAAAGTCGTTATGGATGCCGCGCAATCCCGGCTTGCCGACAATCCAGGTGTAGATCAAACGGTTATTGGGATTTGGATACGCTCGCAGAGCATCGGTATAGATGCTGATATTGGGCTGAGCGAAGAACTGCTCGTCGCAGGTGAGACCATCATATTTCGGGTCATTCATGCCGGGCGATTTCTGCAAGCGTTCGACCAAGTCCTCGACATCCTTCGGATTAGTCGTGCCCAAGTTCGCCAGCCAAAGCAGTCCGAGCTTCTTCAGTTCCGGCACCTTGGCGTCCGGCACAAAACCGCCATTCAGGGTGGTCACTGCCGGGAAGATATGCTTGACATGGAAATCCCAATCATACTTGCCATTCTGGGGCACCTGGCTGTTGGCGCAGGCTGGGTAGTTGAAGATTTCGGTGATGGCGCGAACCACCAGCTTGCCGCCAGCGGCAACGCCCTTGACCGTGATCGTGTGGCGTCCCATCGGGAGATGCCGGAACGCCTCGGCGCGGTCGGTGTCAGCCGTGATGATTGTGCCGAGGTCAGCGATGTCAACGGCCAGGTCGGCGGTTGCGCCGACATTCTGGACAGCGATGAACACCCAGCCGTTTTTCGGATTGTCAAAGCTGAATGACTGCGCACCTGCCTGCGCGGCCAGGTCTTGACTGAGTACCTCGGTCACGAAGTTATTCAGGCGGCGATGGCTGCTGGCGTCAATCTTGGGCACATTTACGAGGGTGATCGCATGCGTCAGGGCAAAGACTTTTTCGCCGTTATCGCGCTGAACCACTGCGTATTCGAGGGTGTGGTCGCCAGCGGCAACGCCCTTCAGGTCGAGATGATTGAGCTTAGGCTGCAAGGGGGACTTCTGGAACTCTTTGCCGTCAAGCGTGTAGACGCAATCAAACTGGCCGATCTCCTGGTTTTGCCCTGGCCGCCCGAAAAAATGGAAGGTCAGCTGCGGGTTGTCCATCGGGATGGCGTTCAGCAGAGGCGCCCACGCCACCAGCCGTACCTTGTTCTGTTCGACTAAAATCGGTGACGCACTGCTGCCCTCCAGGGCACCTGGGCTGATCGCCTCCAGCTTGACCTTGGCGAAATGAATTTCGCCCTTGAAATGCTGGGCGAACAGCGCGGCGCCGTAGGAATTGTCACTGGAACTGGCAGCTTCGAAGGTGTTTTCCAGCAGCTGCCAACCATCCGTAGTCTCGGGAAACTTCACGACGCCCTGGGAGCTATACCAGCCGGTATTGTGCGCGATTACGCCGCAGTGGCCGCTTTCAAAGCCATTGGTCTTGACCCAAGCGCTCATTTTGTAGGTCTCGCCAGCGACCAGACGCAGGCCAAACTGCCGCACAGTGGCAACGCCTTTGAGTTGTTCGGGATTGCTGAAGATGATAGCCGGGGAAGAATCCGGCCCGCCAGTCGGATTGTAGCTGACCATGCTTTTCGAACCCTGTTCCCAGAACTGCGGGAATTCCAACTGCTCAGCCTCGAAATTGCCATTTAGAATCAAGTTCTCGCCGGGTGCCACGGCCGCCGATGCCGCCAGTGCGCTGAATAAGACGACAACTGCCCAAAAACTTAACTTCTTGCTCATAGTGTCCTTCTCGCTTTTATTGTTCGTGGACATGGTGGACGGCGACTGCCTTTGCGCGGCTGGTTTCCCCGTACAACACACTCTAAAAAAATCTGCGTCATCAGCGTAATCTGCGGATAAAACAACTCACTAAACGAAGAAGCACCCGGTGGCGCTGGCCAGGAAGGTGGTCGGCGTGAAGATAGCGCCGCCGTCATAGTCAAGCTCATCAATCGCCTCGACCTTGCCCGCCAGCAATTCTTCAATCCGGCGCGACGTCTCCCGGAAGCGCTCGATTTGGGCGCCCATGCGAATCTGGAACAGCTCCAGGCCGTAGCTCTTATAGCTTAGGAACCAGCGGCGGCGGAACGAATCGCCAAAGGCACAGAAGCGCGTTATCACATTGTCGACACCGCCGCTGGCCAGGTGCGACAGTGCTTCCCGGTCGCGGCTTTGGTAGGCGGCCAGCAAATTGCGGCGGAATTCAATTTTAGCGATCAGCAATTCCAGCAGCAGGCAGGCATGGCCGATATCGCCGGCGGCATTGTCGTCGCGATGGTCGTCTATTTCGGCCAGGATGCCGCGGTAGTGCGTCAGGACTTCTTCCCAGATGCCGGGGCTGGCCTTGTCCAGGCCGTAATAGCCCATGCCCATAAGCGGATCGTCCCACAGCGTGGTCTTCTCCTTGATTTTCCGCAGGACTGTCCCGTCTTCCTTGTAGGTAGTCAGGATCATGCTGCCGACGGTCAGCTGCCGGTCGTATGCGGTGCCGCAGACCGCCTGGTAGAGACGGCGCAGCTCTAGCCCGTCCGCGCCGCCGTCCGGCTTGTAGGCGTAGTCGGCCGCCATGGCCAGTCCGGCCAGGGCGGAGTCGATATCGCAATGGCCGCCGTCATCTCCCCACAGGGTGAAAATCAGCTCGTCGGCGCCGACTTCTCGGCAGGCGTCAATGCACGGCTTGACCGTCGCTGCCGTCTGTTCATAATCTGTCCACAGCGTACTCCAGGTCCAGACGCCGGAGGCCATGAACGGCCGCGAGTCGTTCAGGTTGCGCGTCTTAGTCAGCATGGTCGCGTAGGTCTCTTTATCGCGGTGGTAATAGTCCCAATAGGACAGCTGCACCTGCGGCGGAATCATCTTGCGGACTTCAGCCGCGACTTCCACGGACGTATCGTAGTAGGACTGGGTCTTGTTGGCAAAGCGGAAGAACATATCCGCCCAGATAATCGGCTTCAGGCCCATCCGGTCGCAAATCTCGCAGACTTTAGCTAAGTGGCGGTTGTAAATGCTAATGGGAGGTTCATAGCCGTTCAAATCCATAAAGCGGCCTCGCCCGAGGTCGTGCGTCTCGTCCATGCCCAGGTGGATGCGCCGTGAATCCAGCGCCTCGCTCCAGAAGCCAATCATCTTCTCTAACAAAACATACGTTGCAGGCTCATCGACCAGCAGGGTGCTGGAGGTGTCCTTGACCTTGTGATAGGCCCAGTATTGCATGATCGGCTCGACGTGGCCAAGAGCCTGGATTGAGGCCATAATCTCAATGCCGAGCTTTTGCGCGTAGGCGTCAATCGCCCGGATTTCATCCTGCGAATACGCGCCCCGCATCAACCCGAAAA
>Ga0209723_1002333_pt1 | contig 25718 bp, 29 predicted proteins | sample BiotimSIPDNA_2_FD_185750 | JGI IMG/M metagenome (GOLD analysis project Ga0209723, IMG submission 185750) | Anaerobic biogas reactor microbial communites from Washington, USA - Biogas_R2 time_0 SIP DNA (SPAdes) (version 2) | ecosystem: Engineered > Bioreactor > Anaerobic > Unclassified | place...
ATAAATTAATTCATGCTCTACTTCAGCCCAGGCATCCTGAAGAATCGTGTTGATCTGAACTTCAACAGTATCGATATCCAGAAGTGGTATGAGTTTACGGATCCGCTCGGGAATTTCCAGCACCAGATGGGTGCAGTTGTATCCGAATTCACCGATAGAGTGGTTTTCACCTTTACGATCCACATCGTGTACGACATACGCCGAACGCAGTTTCTCCTCTGCCCTGGTTGTGTCCTCAAGAAACGGGCACACTACACGAAATGCCAGAATATCGTGAATAGGCTCCACCTGCCCGGTCTTTCTCTTCTTTTCCAGTCGTTTAAGGATTTTTTCGAAATAGCTTTCGAATGACTTAATGCGGCCTTTTACGGTCACATGGGCCTCAAGAGTATCAATTCTGGCCTGAATGTCATTTGATATCTCTGAAACAGCAGTCTGATAGTGGGGATAATTTGCCTCATAGGAGGCTTCAAGTTTTTTGCGCTCGGGATAAGAATCAATATACATGAAATGGCCTCCAGATTGACGGTCCCTGTACAGTCAAGTACTACCGCCACAGGCGGTAGTACTTGACTGAGCGGCAAAGCCGCGAAAGCAAGAAGGCACGATAGTGCCTTAACGAGACATCTGGCTGCACTGGCAGATCCAGTGGTTTCCTTAAAGCCAGAAATCAAACTATAATTTATTACAAACAATCCTAAAAATCCAGTTTACCTAAATTTCCACAGATCACCGATAATTTCGATAAGGACAGTTCTGTTATAAATAGTGTCGGTTAACAATCGCAGTCGTTTTAGAAAACGGGATGGGTCTCTTCTTCCTGTTGCATGGCAGCCGGACCAAAGTTCATAATAAGGAATAATGGGCCTTGATATATGAGTTCTGATAAATATTATATGCATTTTCGACAGCAAAGTATTTACATATCAGAAACGACGCAGATTGTTGGATCGTAGTAAAGACCTATGCACACCGGGTTGCGTTTAATCCTCCTTACATTTTCGAAATATCCTTTCCCGTTTTTGATATAATAATCCACCCAGTATTCCTCTCACCATTTCAAAGTTTTGAAAAGATGCATCGAAGCAGCCAAAGTGACTCTTTCTGGCAAACAGGTTAAAATTGTACCGCTCAATAACAAACGGTAGAGGCTAATATTCAGGTAGTACCAGATTGTTGCGGTGATGTGATGGAAATGAATAAAAGTCCCGATAATGGGTTGCTTTTTTTTACAGCTTTCGTTGAATTGCAATTCGTTCATACGAACTTCCTTATCATCTTTAAAAAAACCTTCCTGTCCTTTGGATCCTGATGTGCCTATTGCTCAGGTGAGGCCATTTGTTTTTCAGGACCTCGGGCTTCAGAAACTTGCGTCGGCAAAGCTTCGGAGGGAGTTTATTATGTCGTTCCGAAGAAAAAAGGTTCGCCAGTAATTATTTCCTTGCGGGAGGACGAGAAGGTGTTATGGAAAACTAAAAATCATTAGAAAATGGGACTTGCTTTAACTGCTCTGTTTCTGAAACCAGGTTGTATTAGCACTTTGGGGTAAGTGATATTTTCACTGAGGGAACGGTTATTATCGGGTCAACCATTCACCTCCGGCTCGCCCCGGCGATACCGTCTTTGATGAATCTGATGAAAACGTCAGGATCGATGTTTTTTCCGCTTACCACAGAATTGAAAAGAAAACCGATGAGACTTGCCAGGATGATATCTGCATTATCCGGACTCAGCGGCAGATCGAAGAGCCTGGAAAGTCCCTTCTGAATTGTAGCACTCCACTCACTGAAAAGATTTTTGAACTTCACCTTCAGCTCACCGTTTCCAGTAGCACCCTCCATCATGAGATGGATAAGAATTCCGTTGTTGCCAAGGACCAGTATTTCAGTGATGAGTTCCCGGAGGGCACGATCGTTTTTTTTCCCCTTTTTAGCACCAGCGGCCAAGTCGAGAAATTGACGGGACCATTTAGAAGCCTGACGTTCTGCGAGATCGAAGAGAAGATCCGCTTTGCTGCGGTAGTAGTAGTGAAGGGTTCCTTTGGCAATGTCGGCAGCCCGGGCAATTGTTGAAAGGCTCGCTGCGACAACACCCTCTTCACGGATGATCCGCGCGGCCGCCTCGAGGATCTTATCCCGGTTTGTAGCAGGTACGGCTGGATTTGTCTCACCCTGGTGTTCTTTATTCTGTTCCATGTGATGACTCCTTCAGCCTGATAAAGATTACCGTGCCCAATTGAAAACTGCATTAAGATAAATTCTGCTCTGCGGGAAGAAGAGACCGATCTTATTATCGTATATATTGCGGATTTCATTGTTTTTTGATGAAAATGCCGCATAATAACCCGAAAAACCCAGATCCATCTCAACAGCATCAGCCGGTTTCCACGATAGTTCGGCGGTACCGATGATATCCCCTATCCGTTTCCCTTCAGTATCATCGTACCCAAAAGGATACAGGTAGACAGCTTCAATCGATGGCGTGAGATTTCCATCAAACAACGACCACTCAGACCTCAGAGCAGCACCGCAGAGAAGCGCTTCGGTGACATATGCAAGCCGGTTGGAAAAGAGGCGGTAGTAATATTTTTCCATGGCATCTCGACTCGATAACTGTGCCAGACCGGGTGTTCCTCCCTGGTAATCATCTGAAAAACGATCATCGTAATCGACAATATATCTTCCGATCTGCTGGATGTTAAGGTAGTGTTCATCAGAACTGCCATAGGAGAAATCGAGTCCCAAAGTCCAGTCAAAAGATGAGTTGCGCACCTGCCAGGAGCTGTTGTCTGTATCTTCAGTAAGTGAATAGCATCCTTCAAACCAGACACCGAAACGGTCGATAACTGTTTTTGCATCGAGTCCCATGCGATGAATACGTCCACGCCGGAGAGTAAGGTTTTTTAGCGACCAGAACTCCGAAGGCACCGCGCTGAGGGCCCCGCTGGGAATAGATGGATCGATTTTTGTTGTGGCGTCAAGCGGAGAGTAGGGCTCCAGCTCGATTTCGGGTGTGAAGTACTGGTCCATATCGTAAAGGTAACTGGCCGAAACATCGAAGGTGCCGCCGCTGAATTTTACCCTGCCACCGGCCAGAAACGAACTCGGGTCAAGATCGGGATCATCGATCCTCACTTCACCAGTTGACATTACAGATTCGATTTCAGGCACGGGACTTCCAGACACAAGGTTAAGTGATGAAAGACGCACACGACGGAATGGCGACTCTGAAGCGAGCTTTTCGGATACCCCGACAGGAAAAAGGTCCGGTTCCTCAAATGGCACATACACAGCCTGCAGCGATAGCCGTTCTGTCAGGTAAAGACGCATTGAAGCGGAGAAAATAGCGAGTTTTTCTGCATTGGGACCAGTAGTGTAATCCCGTGGGTTGATATTGTCGGTCGGGTTGAGTTTGTCTGCTACCCCCCAGGAAAAATACTGGTAACCGAGTGTCCCGCTGAATAATCCCTTTTGGAGTGTTACACTGTTTTCAAGAGGAAACCATGTAAACCGCTGCTGCTGTGACCCCGAGAGCATAAGATGCGACTTGACACGCAAACCCGCATGCAGAGTGATATCCGAACGGTCGACCTGGAGTTCAAGATCGGTTTCAGCACGTGGTTCCTTCATTTCTCCGTCGAAATCAAAGTGCTGACTCGCTGCAGGTATAGACAAGAGCACCCGGTGTTCGCCCGAAAAAGTGACGCTCTCATCCTGGCCCAGGATAGCCGTGGAAAGAAGAAGAGTGATTGAAAGGGGTACGAAAATGGTTTTCATTACCGGATCTCCTTGATGTCAGATTGATTTCCGAAAGGCCGTTGATACAACGGGACCACCCTCTCGCGGTCCCGTACTTCGCTTGATGCTCCAGCCGGTTTGAACGGGGTCATTTTGCTTCAAGATGCTGCATGGTAAAGAACTTCCCATCGATTTTTCCATTTACTTCCACATTATTGAGCACAAGGTCGGTCGACGTGTTATCGGCGACATTTGTCATGCGTACCTTGACAGGAATAATGCATCCATCATAGACACCAGTTTCCAGTACCGACAGTGTCTTGATATGACCACCGGTCGCGCGGTCGTAAAGTTTAAGCTGGTAGACAAAGGAATCTGCGACATCAGCCCAGGCTTCTGCGTGAGAATAGGGTGCCGATTCGTCTTTTGATGTCATCTTTACAACATTGCAGGAACGTTCGCCGAGCTTTTCATCACGCAGATAGGTGTAGGTGTAATCATCAAAATCGCGATCTTCCATATCGTAAAAGGAAAAGTCACTTCCCACAAACCTGCCTTTTTTTCCCGATGATGCAATTAGTCTGACCTTCTTGAGCGCAGGCAGGTAGATGCGCTGTTCGTTGGAACCGTTGTCAAGAGGCACGCTCAGGAAGCGGGTTCCTTTGACGTCTGCAGGGGCCGAGAACTCAATGAAAGATGCGGTTCCTTTGCTGTCCTTCCGTTCATACATCTCCAGTGTACGGCCCCTGGTTGCACCTTTTTTATCGGTGAGTGTCATGGTCGCTGATGAACGGACAGTAGAGGGATCCTTTAGTCCGAAGTAAGAGCGGGCAATCGTTTCACCACGCTCATCAGCATTGGCAGAAGATAATACTGCAGCAAGTGAAAGGGTACCGAATGTAATTGCTTTGACAAGTTTGTTCATATGTCCCTCCTGTTCGGTTTACCTGCCGGAAAGTATCGGCAATTATTAAATGTTATGATTTCACACGTAAAAGAAATTCCGGTTTGAAACGATCAAATATTACCGGCAGCAGTGTCAGCGACACAAGCGCCGAGGTACCCATAGAGAGAAAAATCAGCGCTCCAAGATAGTTGAGCGGTTTGAAATTAGAAAACAGGATGATCGCGAATCCCAGTGCTACTGAGGATGCGTTAAAAATAATGGCTCGTCCACATGATCGGGTAGCTCTGGCCGACACACCTTCCCACTGGTTACCGTTTGCCCGCAGCTCCCTGCTATAGGCACTCATATAATGAATAATGTAGTCGATTCCGATTCCGATTGCGATAGATGAAACCATGGCTGTGGCTATATCTAAACGGATATTAAGAATGCCCATTACGCCAAAGTTGATAAGAAGAGGTATTGCAAGGCAGACTGCACCGTAAAGACCTGCCCATATTGAACCATATGCCAGCGCAATAAGGCCAAATACAATGATGACTGACGAGAGAATGCTGTAGATCTGACTGGTGACAATAAGCCGGTTCACCTCAATTTCAGCATCAGCGGTACCGGCCATTTCGAAGGTATAACCTTCAGGGAGGTTTTGTCCGAACCATTCCGTAACGCTGCGCTGAATTAACTTGAGCGAATCAACCTCGTTGGTGTTCATCTGCAGGAGAATGCGGGCGATCTTTGGTTCGATCCCGTCGTCTGCAAACTGTTTGATATCACCGGTAAAAAGCATCAGGTATTGCGAAATGAGCTGACGGAGCCCCTCATCACCGTCAAGGCCGTATTTTACAGGATCAGTTGGTATCTCGTTCCATTTTGCTGAAGAATCAGCTTGTTGCTCTTCTATATGCATGACATCATTGATGCGCTTGACAATATCGACCAGAGAACCTGTCTTTTTGACATTCGGATGTCTGGATTTAAGAAATATGCCAAATTCGTCGATTTTCTTTAGGATCAGAGGATGTGCGAGATCTCCGGCTTCTTTACCGCGGATAACCACATCAAGAGAGCTCGTTCCGTTCGTATGGCCTTGAAGCCAGGTGTTTGCCTGCCAGACAGAGCTATTCTCCTTGAAAAAATTGATGATTGCATTGCCCACGTGCACTCTTGAGGTACCGGCAATAGCAATTATAACAATGATAAACGTGACCGCAAATGTGGTTTTAGGATAACGGGTAACCTTTATGAATAAATTTACGATCGGATCAATCAGCGGATTGGAGGTGTCTTTTTTCATCTCTCTGGCATTTTTCTCATGCGAAAAGTGCAGCAGCGATGGTATCAGAGCGATAGATACGACGAAGGCAGCTAATACGCCTACAAAAGTGAATATACCGAAATCACGTACAGGAGTAATGGAAGAAGTGGCAAGCGAACCGAATCCGGCCATTGTGGTAAGAGCCGCCAGCATTACCGCCTTGCCAACACTATCCATTGTTGCGCCAAGCAGATGCTCGTGCTCTGTTTCAGAAAGGCTTCTTGACAGAGCCGTGTATTGTGCCGCGTGTCGGTCGTAATAATGTGCCAGGATATGAATACCGTAGGCACTGCCCACTGCAACAAGAAGCACTGGAATCACCGTGGCAATGAGAGTCATTTGTATACCGACAAGTGACATCAGCCCCAGCGACCAGATAATGGAAATGAGCACTGTAAGCATCGGAAGAATAATACCGCCAGCTCTTCTGAATGATACCCACAATGTCAAGAGCACCGTGATAATTACAAATGGAATCAGGCGCACAAGGTCGCTTGTCATGTTCTTTCCAACGAGAATAAAGATCGAAGGCGAACCAGCAACCTGAAAATCGAACTTGTCGCGGTAGCGACTGGTAATGTTCATTGCTTCATGATATATTGCCTCATCGCGCTTCATGGAATTGCTTTTAAGGCGTACGAGGATCAGCGATGTTTTGTAATCATCGGTATAGAGCGTGTTTTTGTAAATATCCCAGTTCCTGAGACGGTTGAGAATCTCCTGCTCCTGTTGGGGATTGACGGGAACATCGGCCGCGATCGGGACCGTTTCGACGCCTCCTTCGACACCCTCCACGTAATCGGTGGTGGTAAGAGCCATCACGCCTTCGACCGAGTCTATTGCCTGAAGCGAATCGGTGATAGCTTTGAGAGCTGCTACATTTTCGGCCGAATAGATAAACCCCTCCTTGACTGTGGCGGCGATGATGATACCATCGCTTTTGTCAAACTCTTCGTTGAGTGCATCGTAGGCAGCCCGGTGAGGGTTGTTTTTGGGAAGAAAGACAACCACGTCGTTGTTGATGACGAGCCTGGGAAGGTGCCAGGCGAAAAAGAAGGTAATAGCCAGAGTGACTGCGATTGAGATTTTAGGGTATTTGAATGCATAAAGAGGGTTTTTCAAAGGTATATTCCTTTCGCGCGTGTTTCGGTCGGCCGGTCGGCCGAATACAAAGAATAATACAAAAAAAAAGAGGGGAAATCAAGCAGTTTTCAGGGACGGACTGATTTTTTCTCTGCCGGTTTCCCGGAAGGGGACGGACTACTGATAAGCGTATTGTAGGACTCGACAAGCGGCAACTCCATAACGGTTTTTTCGATGTTCTTGATTATAGATGCACCGTATTTGTCGGGTTCAATCTTCACAATGAAAGAGATTTCATCCACACTTTTGAACCGTGAAAGCGATCGTACCGTGCAGCACTGGTTTCCTTTGCCGCCTCCCATGTTTGTTCGGCAATCGCGATTTTTTCATATTTCTCTTTAGCCGTTTCGAGGGCTGAGCGGATTCGTGCGGCGAAAGAGACCTTTGCATTCTCGATTGCCTGTGATGCCTGGAACGTGCGCTCCTGCGCCTGGGCTATCTGCGCCCTTACAATTCCACCTCTGAAAATCACATTGAGAACGACGCCCGCGCTCCAGTTCGGGTTTTGCGGGATGAGAGTGTTGTCTTCAAGGTTGAATCCTCCCCGCGCCGAAAGTGTCGGAAGGTATTCAGCCTGCAGGACGCGCTTATCGATAAGTGATTTTTCGTAGGCGGCAATGGCGGCATTGACTTCGGGAGACCTTTCGACAGCGTCGCTTTCGGTGCAGGCGATTCCTGACAACGGCGGCAGTTGCTCGATTAACTCGTTGTCCTTGTCGGAGATTGCGATCAACTCTAAGGTGCCGATAGCCAGCGCAAGCAAATAAAGTTTATTCGCCAGCACTGCTTCCAGAGTGCGCAACTGCCCTGTGCTGAATGGATCTGGGTTTTTATGCGAAGAACATCGAGATTGGAAACTTTGCCGGAGGAATAGAGCTGCTCGGAGAGAGCCTGTTGCTCCTGCAACCGGGCTATGAAATCTTTTTGAATCGTGATTCCATAGCGTGATCGCATCGCTTCGAACCAGGCACGAACCACAGATGTTCGAATGGTGCGTAGGTTCTGTTCGAGCTTTCGGGTTTCCAGAGTGATCTGCTGGTCAACCGACGTGCGTTGATACCGGGATCTTCCACCATCGAACAGCATCTGCCGTGCGATTATATATCGGTGTAGATGTCATCCTGTGATTCACCGAGGAGGTATCTTTTGCCTGGTGGGGTTTCGCCCAGTCGTGATAACTTGCCGATGCGTCAATTTGCGGCAGCAGACTTCCTGTTATCTGACGTTTCTTGTGATGCAATTCAGAGATGCGGGAACGAGCGCTGCGAATATCGGGATTCAGACTGTCGGCAAGTGCCAAAGCTTCATCGAAATCGACGGTGCGCTGTTCAGCCGAAGTGGGGAACGCTATCAGCAGGACTGCAATCAATAGGAGATCACAAACATGTGTAACGGTTGCATATTGGGGCAAATGGCCAAATAATGAGCGTAATTGATTGATATCTTCGATATCGGTCGATTCTCCTGCCTGGTATCGTTTCTGCATTCAAAATCCTTTACACTAAAAATTCAATCCAAAATTGTGTCGCAATATGAGATAAACACCTATTGCAAGCATTGTGATTGCCGTTCCCCGTCGTACCCATTTTTCGATTGCAGTCAATTTCTTGAATGCGGAGCCGATGAGATTGGCTGAGAATGCAAGAATAATCGCAAAAATGATAACCGGCACGGCAGTCCCAATCCCATAGAGCGATGACATAAAGACCGCATTGCCCTTGACTGCAAGAGGAATAAGTGCTCCGAAAAACAGTCCGGCTGAAACAGGACAGAAGGCCAGTGCGAAAACGATTCCCAGAAGTCCCGATCCCCAGAGGCCCATTTTGTCGACTCGCGATTGAAGATTACCGCCCATGCCGCCACCGAAGCTGATATTGAAAATGCCAAGAAGCAGGATGCCAACAATCACGAGCAGCGGCCCGATTGCAAGGTTCATGTATTTCTGAAGGAACATTGAAACGCCGGGGATCATCTGGAGGCTGCGTGTTACGAGTACCGCGACTGCAACATACGCAAGCGCACGACCCAAGGTATAGAACAATCCCGCGAAAAGGACAAGCCGGGTTTTCTCCACTTTACGCCCGACATACGAAATTGCCGCTATATTGGTTGCCAACGGGCACGGGCTGATCGAGGTGAGGATCCCAAGCCAGATAGCCGCGCCGATGTCAATGAAAATTGATTCCATTGTCTTTATCCTTCGAGATAGGTTTTTATTTCTTTTTGAATGTACTCTATGAATTTCCCTTCATTGCCTAAAAGCGTCCAAACCTGATCGAGGTTCTTCCATTTGGCTTCTTTGCCGTCTCTCAGATCTGAAAGAATAACGGATTTCGTATATAGCTTGTAGTCCTCGACAAAGTGCTCGTTTCCGGGCTGCTCTATGTTAATGCCTTTAAACTCCACTCGTCCGCTGGCAAGCAGATCTTTGAAACCGGCTTCGACGGCAGTCTTCGTGAGCTTTTCGATCATTGTGCAGGAATGGCAACGGTACGTCGTATAAAAGTAGTAGACGACAAGTTTCTGCTGAACGGCCTTGAGGGCGGGGGTAGTTGGTGTTGCGGCACTATTCGTCTTTGTATCAGCAGAGGCACCAGTCTTGCCTTTTGGTTTGGAAGCCTGTGTGCCTTGACAAAAAGTTTGAAAAACAGTGAATGCCAAGATTACGCCGAGAAGAATCATTGTTTTGTGCTTGCCCAATTTGGAACTTACCATATAATGGATCCTTTCAATTTTTAAAAATGCTACTTTAATGTTTTGTTAGACACCAAGCAGGGTTAGTTTGTTACGCCTTGGCAGAAAGAATGTGATCATACAATCATAGATTTCAGCTCATCTGGTCGCGGCACCCGCCCGACAACCTTTACCTCCCCATCGACCACAAGCGCCGGAGTCATCATAACACCGAATTTTATGATTTCGTTTATGTCTTCTACTTTGGTCACCTCTGCTTCGATTGAGGCTTCTTTGGCTGCCTGCAGAGCCGCTTCATAAAGTTTTTTGCATTTCGGACAGCCCGTTCCGAGAATCTGGATCTTTTTCATACGTCCTCCTGGTTTTACCTGTCAAGGTGAGATTTTATATCCTTTGTCGTTGTATCTATTTTTGACCGCAGTTCGCGAACAAATGCGAGTGCTTCGTCCTTGTCCGCATCGATGACGATCATTTCTATTTTCATTCTTTCCTGCTTCGAGAGAGTGACTACACATGTATCCTTGCCCATGATCAACCTTTCCCGGCTTAGAAGAAATAACCGTAAATCATTCCTGAAATGGTAGCCATAACTACCACGAGTACAACGAAAGTTACGGTCTTTTTCAGCCCCATGATTCCATTGAGCACCAGCATGCTCGGCAATGACAAAGCCGGTCCCGCAAGCAAAAGTGCCAATGCTGGTCCTTTGCCCATACCACTACCGATCAAGCCCTGGAGGATCGGTACTTCAGTCAAGGTGGCGAAATACATGAACGCTCCAGCAACCGATGCAAAGAAGTTCGCTCTGAAAGAGTTCCCGCCAACAGCAGAGGAGACCCACTCTGAAGGGATTATTCCTTCGTGGCCGACTCTTCCCAAAAGAAATCCCGCGACAAGAACGCCGAACAAAAGCAACGGCAGTATCTGTTTCGCGAATGTCCAAGTCGATGAAAACCAATCGCCGATTTCACCCTTGTCGGTACTGGTGATAACGGATAGACCTATTGATCCCGCAGCGAAGGCGGTCACCGGCAGGAATTCATGAGGGATGGACGGTGGAGCAAGCAACGCAATGCCAGCAGCAGGGAGTGCTACGGCCAGGACCTTCCACCAGGCCATCTTGAACCACGCGATAAGAATCACCCCAAAGATCCCGGAGAAGATTGAAGTTATCAGCCATTTCAGGCTAAAGATCGCATGCCACACTCCGCTATCCTGCATCGGTTTTCCCCAATTAGCAAAAACAAGGATCGCTATCATTACCAAAAAATAGGCGGATGTCTTCCATAGGGGTCTACCGGCTTCCGGTTCAGGCATTGCCATCTGGGTTGCAGCTTTGGTTGCTTCCTCTTTGCGATAAATCAAATGCATCGAAAGCCCGATTACTATGCTGAAGACGATTGCTCCGATGGCTCGCGCAAGCCCCATCTCAATACCCAGAATTCGTCCTGTCAGAACAATCGCCAAAACATTGATCGCCGGACCCGCATAGAGAAATGCCGATGCCGGACCAATCCCTGCACCCATTCGATAGATTCCAGCGAAAAGCGGCAATACCGTACATGAACAGACCGCCAGGACTGTCCCTGAAACCGATGCAACCCCATAGGCAAGTATCTTATTGGCTTTGGCTCCGAGGTATTTCATTACTGATGTCTGGCTTACGAACACCCCGATTGCACCAGCAATGAAGAAGGCCGGAATAAGACATAAAAGCACATGCTCTCTTGCGTACCACTTAACTAACTGGAGTGATTCGAAAACCGCGTTGTCGAACCTCGGGATTCCTACAGGGAGAAAGAACATCCCCAAAAAGACCGCTGCAATGATAAGCAGGGGCTTTGATTCTTTTTTCCAGTCCATTGCTTACAATCCTTTCTTTATCATTTGGCAAAAAAACCAAGTAATAGCAATAAAAAAATTACCCTACCATTGCCAAATGCTCTTTGGCTCTTTCGAGAATTACATTATCGAGGCATGAGAGAAAATTGAGCGTACAAGGCATGATCAAGCTGTAATAGACCATCTGACTCCGCTTTTCGTCCGTTACGATACCAGCATTTTTTAGAATTGCAAGATGCTTTGATACAGTCGATGTATCTGCCCCAACCATTTCGGTGAGCTCACATACACAATGCTCCTGCTTCGACAATTCTTCGATGATCAGAAGCCGAGTAGGATGGGCCATCGCTTTGATGATCGTGGCTTTCGCCTCGTGCTTGGCCATCGTCTGTTTATTCATACTTCTACTCCGTGGTTAATAGGTTTATTGGCAATATAACCAAATGGCCAAAAAAAATCAAAAAAATTACGAGTTGCGGGTTGAAACATTGCATACACGAGTTTTTTCAGGAAAATGGGGGTTAGACTCGGCCATTATTGACTGCCATTGTTCAGAAGGAGGAAGTCCATGCCTAATCGCAAAACCTGCCACGTAACACAATCATCCACTGGTGACTGGCCCCCCCGATCAGGGAACCGTGAAATGGAATGAACAATCAATTTACGATTGGGATGTTACCAAACGCTCACAGTGGCGAGGAACGAGTGTCGGATTTGTATTCCAATCATTTAATCTTGTTCCCTATTTGACTGTCTATGAAAATGTGAGCGTTGGTCTTTCGCTTGCAAACAATGGTACAGCGGTCAATGAAACAATCGATGCTATTCTTGAACAAGTTGATCTCACAGCCAGAAAAGATCACCTGCCCTCTGAACTGAGCATCGGTCAACAGCAGCGTGTTGCGCTCGCCCGTGCTTTGGTAAAAAAGCCACGTCTCATTCTTGCTGATGAGCCTACCGGCAACCTCGACCCGGATACCGGCAAAGAAGTTATGGAGATCATTAAACGACAGCATAAAAGCGGTACAACAGTAGTTATGATCACCCACGATCCGAATATCGCGCAAATGGCTCAACGGATTATCAAAATTGTCGATGGAAAAATTGTCGCCCAGTAACCAGTTTAATTGGAAGAGTGCATGAAACAAAAAGCCGTTGTAATATCCTGCTTAATAGTTGACACCGTCAACCATTATGACCTATTTTGAATGTATGCGCAAAAAAACTCAACAGACAATACCGCAACCAGCAAACAATTCATCCGAGGCGTTTCGATCACTTATTGAGATCGTCTGGCATTTCGGCCCCAAAAGCCTTGATGGCACTTGCTGTGAGAAACTCTCAATGCCGGAGTTTATCGCTCTTCAAAAGATTTCAACTACTCAAAACTGTCCCGTGCAGGAGATCGGAATAAGGCTTGGCTTTACAAAATCCGGTGCTACACGTATAGTGAATAGGTTAGAAAAGAAGGGATTCGCTAAAAAACACAAGTTCCAGAATGATGCTCGTGTTTGTTGTGTCACAATCACAAGTAAAGGGCAACAGGCACTCGAATCTGCTGATACCATTTGCATATCCAGGCTGGAACAAATGCTATCCAATGTGCCGGTTAATTCGCAAAAAAGCATCAAAGATGCACTCGTTGCAATGGCTAATGCACTGAATAAATAGCCCTTTTTTTAGATAATAGTTGACAGTGTCAACCAAAGGAGGAGTTGTGAATACGTTTCTCAAAACAGTAGAATACTTTTTCTTGATAACCGCAGAGCTAACAGCATTGTTTCTGGGTATCAGCACTATTGTCGCATTAGTTCTACAGTATATCCCAGATGAAAAACTAAGAAAATGGCTATCAAAAGGCGGTATCTTCGGGAATTTCATAGGCGCAGGTGTCGGTGCTTTGACTCCATTCTGTGCATGCTCAACTATTCCGATGACGCTCGGATTGTTGAACGCAGGAGCACCATTCGGACCGGTGATGTCTTTTGTGATTGCCTCGCCATTACTGAATCCCATTATCTTGACAATGATTGCTGCATTGATGGGATTAAAAGCATGTGCAGCCTATTTTGTGATAACATTTTTTGGGGCAGTCCTCTTCGGGATAGTTCTGTCTAAAGTAGGTGGGGCGGGAATGATCAAGCAGCTATCTCCAAAGAAATCCTGTTGTTGTTGCGGTGGTGACTCATCAAAGCCTGTTACCTTTCTACAAAGATTGAAATCAGCTTTTTTTTCTGCATGGAATGATTTTAAAGGAGTTCTGGTCTATTTGCTCATTGGTGTAGGAATTGGGGCTGCAATATATGGATACATTCCCCAGGATTTTGTTGTAAAGATTGCAGGCCATCAAAACCTGTTTGCGATCCCAATAGCAGCAACTATTGGAGTCCCTTTATATATCCGGGCTGAAACTGCAATTCCTATTGGATTGGCCTTGATGTAAAAAGGAATGAGTCTGGGAGCGGTCATCGCCTTAATCATTGGTGGTGCGGGAATGGCGATCCCGGAAATCGCTATGCTCGCAAGTATTTTCAAAAAAAGACTCGTCGCTGGTATTGTTGCAGTGATTTGGGTAACCGCAGTCTTAGGTGGATATCTTTTTAATATGATTTGATCGAAATTGCAGAATATAATTCTACAAAGAAAGGTAAATTTGCTATGAATAACCCGAGCGAAAATGAAATCAAACAAGCAGTCCGTGAAAACTATGGGAAAGTTGCGACATCATCAGGATCTTCCGGCTGTTGTTGCGGACCATCCTGCTGCAGTCCAACAAGTACAAGCAACGCTGCAGATGCAAGTGTAAACATAGGTTACAGTAAGGAAGATGTTGAGTCTGTACCCGAAGGTGCTAATATGGGGCTTGGGTGCGGTAACCCACAGGCAATCGCCTCATTGAAACCGGGAGAAACGGTTCTTGATCTTGGATGCGGAGGCGGGTTTGATTGCTTTCTTGCTGCAAAGCAGGTTAGCGATAAAGGTTTCGTCATAGGTGTAGACATGACACCGGAGATGGTGAGTAAAGCAAGAAAGAATGTGGCTGAATCGAATCGTGAGAACATTGACATTCGATTGGGCGAAATTGAGAACCTTCCGGTAGCAGATAACGTCATTGATGTGATCATATCCAATTGCGTTATTAATCTTTCTCCCAACAAGCAGAGAGTTTTTAATGAGGCATTCAGAGTTCTCAAAGCTGGTGGCCGTGTTGCCGTATCGGATGTCATTGCATCAGCACCGATTCCCGAAAGTGTACGAGCCGATCTCGCGCTTCATGCCGGTTGTATTGCAGGAGCATCGACTCGTGATGAAGTTATTTCAATGCTGCAAAAAGCAGGATTCAGCGACATTCGTGTTGCACCGAAAGATGGGAGCAAATCATTTATCAAGGACTGGGCTCCGGGGAGTGGCGCGGAGAATTATGTGGTGTCGGCGGACATTCAAGCTGTCAAGAAGTAGATGACTTTAACATAGCATTGTTTTGAAATTTTGTAAACAGGAAGCTGCGTTGATCCTACGCATAGCTTCCTGTTGCAACATTAGCTCAAGCCGAGATTTCACTATTCATCTTTTCAATATATTGAAGTCTAATAATTTCGGTGATTCGCTCGATTTCTTCCTGCATCACAGGTGTGTCTCCTTTTTTGATTCCCAAATCTCTCATTACTAAATGAGTAAAGCCACTCACACCTGCAGATTCGAGAATTTTCTTTACGCAGTGAATCGGGCAACTATGAGCCCCAAAGCATAGCACTGCTATTTCTAAGATTGGAGTACTTTATTTTCAAAGCAGATTCAATCGGTAATATTCAAGTCAGTTTGGTCTGAAAAAGTTGGTCCGTCCCCTACTCACGTCCCCTACTCACATGCATACCTGTTTGCTGAAAAAGATAGTCCGTCCCCTTTTCCTAATGAGGGCTCCTACCTATATGCACCATCGATCCGCTCCCCAAAAGATAAGCTTCCGCTTCTCTGCAATTTTGACATTCACGAACCTGCTGATCACCAAGAACAAGAAACCTTCTACATGTTCTGGCTGCAAATTCGATATCATGTGTGGCTATCAGAATCGAAGAGGCAAGCGACTGCAGAACATCTGCAAGCGACACCCTCCCCCGTGGATCCAGGGCAGATGATGGCTCATCAAGCAGAATTACTGCCGGATTAAATATAAGCGCACCTGCCAGGGCAATCCGCTGCCGCTGACCATGAGACAGTTGGAAAGGAGAACATTCCGCCAGCTCTTTTGCCCCCAATGTTTCGAGCACAGCCATAGCTTTTTCGTGTGATTCCTTTAATGGAACGCCTTTACGAATGAGGCCATATGCTACATCGTCAAGAACCCGTGGAAAGAGAATCTGATCTTCGGGAACATTGAACAGAAACCCTGTACGGTCACGTACTTTCTGCAATGTTTTCTTCTCAACAGGAATCCCGTCGACAAAAATTTCACCGGTAAACGGCACCAGTCCAACTGCAGCAAGCAGCAGACTCGTTTTGCCGGAACCGTTAAGGCCAAACAGCGCAACTCTTTCATCGGGATGGACATGAAAAGATACGTTACTTATTGTGTCTGTAACCCTTCCGGGATAGCGAATACTCACCGATTTGAATTCAAGTACAGGATTCATAAATATGTTTTCACCAGCATTATAACAGAAATCACCAGAGCAAGAGATGCGGAGCATAGAATCAGCAGATCCGTATTTTTCATCTTAATACGATCACCTTTTGCCGCAGACTCGATCCCATATCCCCGCACAGCCATCGCCGCAGCACTCCGCTCTGCACGAAACAGCATTCGAACCATCCATACTACCGGGAATGCAAAAAGCGCTCTTGTGCCACGAACTCCTGTTGCACCCCGCAATCGAAGTATGCCTGCGATTCGTATCGTTTCTTCAACTAAAAGCATTGTCTGGTTAATAAGTTGTACGATCAGTGCGATAATAGATCGCGGGATCGGCAGACAGACAAGCCCACGGTGAATATCGTGCATGGAAAGCGATGCGATGGTTGATAATGCTATAAAAAGCATGCAGGTACTGCGCATGGCAATGTTACCAGCCTGAACAATCCGATCAGTCACCGGTGATGACGAATACGAATCGATTGTCATCCAGGGGCTGAGCAGAAGAAATGGAAAAAACAAAACAACAGAAGCAATGGCACAGCGAAAAAGCATTTTCCATGGCATTAATGCCAACAATACCCAGCAAAGAGTAACAACTAAAATAAAGATCTGTCCGTTTATCGCCCGCAATGGTACCAGTAAACAGGCAATACCGACAAGAACTGCCGATAAAATTCGTGCATAGGGCTGCAGCGATTTCAGAAATCCGTTTCCGCATCCCCAGAATGCAAATACATCTTTCATTACTAAACCTTTTTGGCAGTTACCAGATATCCCGCATCGTCATCCTGCATTTCTTCAATACTGAACCCGCAATGATCAAGCAATGATGCAGTCTGCTCTGCGGTAGCCAGAAGATGATCATTTACAGCGGCAGAAGCCTCGGAATGAATTCTATTTACGGCACTGCGGGAAATCGTATGCCAGATATGAAGTTTCCCACCGGGTTTCAGCCATCTGTGAAAAAGGCAGGCAATTCTCTTTACATCTGTCAAATGGGGCCAGACCGAATAACAGATGATGCGGTCGAATGTCGCAGGTGCAAAATCCATCTCCTCAACAGCACCACAGTGCCAGTTGACCCGCTGATCATTTACCTTTACTTTTGCCCTGTCAAGCATGACTTTCGACAGATCAACAGCAGACACTTTTCCCAGTGGTGAAAGTTTACGAATTATTGCCTCTGTGAGATTCCCTGTGCCGCATCCGACATCGAGAATGTTCTCATCCGGCGTTACTCCGAATTTTGTCAACCCAGAATCAAGCTGTTCAGAAAGAGCCTTCAAGTCATGTAAGGAATCCCATTTCAGTGCCAGTTTGTCAAAAAAACCAATGCTTGACAATTTGCTATTTTCACACATTTTTATTCTCCTGAATAGAACCAGTAATGCCGATCACCCGTGAAATCCTTAAGATTGCCGGAATGGCCACGATCATAAGAATCACTCCGGGCCAACCGCTGAGCAGTGATGCGCCGGCGACAAAGTTAGAAGGCAATTTCATAAACAGGGCCATCAGGTATATCAGCCCGACCCCGATGACACGGCCAAGAAGCAGAACTGGAATTAAAATCAGCAGTACTTTTTCTTTTAAGAGCTTTTTCCTCAAAAGCCCGATTATAGCGCACATGATCGACAACTCTATACTCATGATGAAGGCCATCGGTGGATAAAAGGGCGGCATACCGGTGATCGCACCTGAAACAAGTGGCAGCAGTAATGCCGTAAGGGCCGAAGGTAGCGGGCCGACAAAAAACGCCAGAGTGACAAGCGGCAGATACATCGGCATAAAAATAGAACCAAGATGAAAAACATGAAAAATCACCGGCAGCAGAATTGCCGCTGCTCCAAAGACTGCACAATAAGCGATATCGTGTGGTTTAAGCATGACTATACCTTTATATTTATCCCGGCACTGATATTAATTGGAGGCATCGTGTACCATTTGATGTATTCATATTCTGAATTAAGAAGATTCCGGATGAAAATGTACGGTTCTATAGTGACACCTGACTGACTTTGTGTTCTGTATCGGAAAGATCCGTCAAGAAAGAAAACATCATCGATCGGGTCTTTGTCTGCTTTGTAGTTCTCCATATATAAACCGTGTACCCATTCACCGCTCACCGATATTTCAAGCATCCCCTTTTTCAGCTGCTTTTTATAACCAATTCGTCCATTGATCTTTGCCTCCGGGTTTTGCTTCGTAAAGCGTCCGACATCCTGCCAGCAACCTGTTAAAAACAGGTCAAACGGGCCGATTTGCTCTATCGAGAAGTCACCTTCAACACCCCAGATCACAAGCTTGTCGATGTTCTCTATAGAAGCTACCGGGTAGGAGCCAAAGTACTTGATCATCTGCATTGCCGTTGTTCTGAAAATTGTACTTTTCAGCCGTAATGTTCCGACATGAACTTCAAACCCGCCATCCAGGTTATAAGCAGTTTCCGGAAGAAGTGTATCATTTGCAACAGGGAAAGGAAGATAAAGCTCCCGTAAAGTCGGCTGTCTGAAATTTTTCGTCCATCTTGTCTGCAAAGACAAATACTTCCATGGTTCCCACTTTAATCCCGCTTTATACAGTGGTACCGCACCATATCGAGTGCTGTAATGCAGCCGCCCACCGCATACACCGACCAATCCATAACCAGGCTTAAGGGTCATCTGACCGTATAATCCAAGTGTCGAGGATGATTCAACGAGAGTATCGGTTGACTTTGCATGCTCTATTCCCAGAATGTCTATCCTGTTATAGACATCGCCATCGACATGTTCCCCTGAAACACCCATTAATATACTTATGCGATCTTCAAAGAGCTCACTATTGCACTCTGCAGTTGCACCGGTATTGTAATCAAGTGAGTAGAAACCGTCATAGAGACGGTGCTCGCCAACATCAAACCACGAAACGACTTTTGCATGAACCATCTCACCGGGATAGTCCAGGCGCAGACTGGCATTGTTTCGAAGCACCTTGAATGTATGGCCAACATAAGGAGTAGTGACAGGCCCGGGGTCAGATCCTTCAAGTTTAAGGACCTTGTCACGGAACATTAATTTAATTTCTCCCGGAAGATTCAGTCTAACCCCAAGTTGACCTGCAATACAATTCCCTCCCGACCAGTCTCGATGACCATCGGTTGAAAAAGCGGAAAATGCGGTAGCTACATCGACCTTTTCTCCACCGTACAATAAAGTCGCCCGTTCGCGAAGAGTGTTAAACGATCCGTACGAAATATCGTTTTCAAGATTAAATCCCGGCAGATCCGGCCAGCGGTTCTCTATGACTATCACTCCGCCCATGGCGTTTCCTCCATAGAGGACACCGTCACCACCCTTAATGACGACCATGCGGTCGATTAATGCCGGAAATATCGCATCGGGAATGGGATGACCGAAAATTCCCTGATAATCGGGAGCTCCGTCTTCTACTATTATGATCTGTGAATTGGGACTTCCACCCAGCCCGCGGATATACACTCCGCCTGATGCGCCGGAAGAAACACCATGCAATCCCATTCCCCTGCTTGTCACATAGACGTCACCCGAGGACTGGGAGAGTTCCTCAAGAGGGGTTAACCGCACCGATTCACGAAGGTTATCACCGGTCACTATCGTGGAATTTGTGGTTTTGTCACTGCTTGCGACGCGCCTGCCTGAGACGCTCATTTTGTCAAGAGAAATGATTGTGTCAGGAATCTCACTATGAATTGAATCACCGGTTGATTCTGCCGGGGTGTTGCCGGAAGCTGTATCGAACTCTCCGGCATACATACACCTCAGCAGACAGAACAGCAGGAACAAACTACAGTGTGTGATGGAAATTTTGTTTTTAATGTCCATATGGCCCCGGTACCGAATAATCCGGTTCCATGTCATCGAGAGTTAATTCGATAACCTGAAAATCGCCATTGCTGATTTCATTCACTGAAATACTCTGATAATTGAACCATAAGGGGCGGATATCAAACATCGCCGTGTCCTCACTGAGCCAGGATGAATCGCACATGCAGATGCTGTCTATGCGGGAGAATTTTGCATGCTCCCGGCAGAAATAATAGAAATCAATTGACTGAAAATGAACCTTCCCTTTGCCGGACATGCAGGTCGAAACTGTTGAGGCCTCGTCATATTTAAGTACGGTTTCCCATATTGTTCCGTTTATACACGGGTTACGAACAAGCACCTCAGGAGCAATACGGTTGATAATAACGACTTCCGGTTCCCGAATCATACATGATATCAGCATCATTACCGGCACAAAAACAAGATACTGAAGCCGGTGAGAGAACTTATGACATTTTATTGACATTGTGGATTCTTGGAACGATTAGCATAAGATTTGAACCCGTATTCCGGCCAGATTTTCAGAATTCGATTGTAAAGTTCCTCAGGAATAGGCTGAACAGCGGGATTAGGCGGACAAGGTCCCTGATGGTTTTCCATGGTTACCGTAATAATGCGTGTTTGTCCTTCAACAACCTCTTCTCTTGCCTTTGTCGCGATGGGCAAACAATTATGTGTACTGCAGGCAGTGTCATCCCAGGCACATACCATAAGCATATAGTCGTACCCGGCGGGAACTTCCATAGGAGCACTGGTATCCCCCCGTACAATTTTACCGAACTTTACACCATTGTAGCTGCAATCGGCAATGGTCCATGGCGGGGGCGTTTTTGTAGGAAATCCGTTTACTATTCGTACGGTTGCGGTCTTCTTTTCCTGTGAATCGGTGAGATTACATGATATAAAGAGACTGCCTGCAACAAGCAGCGCACAGATGCTGACATTTTTGACTTTTACAAAAGACATATTGCCTCCTTTATTAGGTGTTTAATGGTAGCACAAATATAAATCATGTGCCACTTCAGTGCTACTATTTCTATTTTTGTATTACCGATTAACGAACCTGATTTCTGGTAACCCGAGTATCTTCATTTCCCGAATCTAAATGGTCGATGGTAATGTCAGGTGTATTCTGACTGGCTGCCATTTCCTCATGGAAAGCAGTTGATGATGTGATACTGAAGATTATGATGGATTTTTAAGAAAACAATTAACCATATTCTGTGATCACACACGGAGAAGGGAGATGGGTGCTTATGAATAGGAAGATATTTTAGTGGTAACAGGAAGATTCTGAAGACCTTTTCGGCGGCGTTTGTAAACAATCTCAAAGAGCTTCGAATCCCGGGCAACATCTATTTGGTATCCCATTTTCCTGTATGCTGTCAATCTTTTCCTGAACATCGAAACCCCCAGCCCAAGATTGGCATCAACGTAGTCGTAAACAAGTGCTTCGCTCTTATCTTCGCTTTCACGATGTAATCGACCAGCATATTGGATCAATCGTCCTTTGAAAGAAATCGGCATCGCAAGAATCTAAGTAGATAATGAGGGAAGATCAAACCCTTCACCAACTAACGATCCTGTTGAAAGCAGAAATGGGATCTCTTTTTTTTCACACATATCTGAAATTTCCAAAAGTATTCTTTTACGCTCCTTTTTTCCAATATCGCTGGTCAAAATGAAACCTTTACTTTGCACGCCGATATTACTGCATGTTTTTTGAATTTCAACAAGTAATAAATCAAGATGATCCTTACGGTCGGAGAGCACCAGAGGGAAGCGTCCCTCTTTTAATGACAGAGCGACATCATCAGCTAATTGTTGATTCCGTTCAGCATCTTTAATCAAATTTGACCAGACTTCATGAATGGGAGCTTGTGGCGATGAATCTGCAGGCATCCGGAAACGGGTCTCCCGGACAATTGCTTTACGAGTGATCTCAGTTTGGCCCTGGTTTTCACTCATGGTAAACGCCACAGGGCCGCATTGCATGTGGATGATTGATTGCAACCCGTCCTTTCGATATGGTGTAGCAGTCAATCCAATGAAATGAAGTGCTGAAATGTTTTTAAGCGCCGGCTCAAAAGAAGGGGCCGGGATATGATGGCACTCATCAACAATAATCATACCGTAATCAGAGATTATTTCATCTTTATTCGCAAGCTTACTGATCGTCTGAATCATTCCTATGTCAACAATACCTTTCCGCTGATTAAGATTCTTAGAGAACAAACCGATATCTTTCTTGCGCATACCGAGAAAGTTGATGAGATGACTTTTCCACTGATCCACTAATTGCTTTCGATGCACCAGGACAAGTGTAGGCAATTTACGTTCACCTATAAGGGCACAGCCTATTACCGTCTTTCCTGATCCGGGAGGTGCCACAAGAACCCCTGAACCTGCAGATAACAAGGCATCAAGCCCTTTGATTTGTTCTGGTTTTAATTCACCCGAAAATGAGAAAGGTATTTGTGTATAACAGGATTTTCGATTATCTGAGACACTGACTGAGGCACCAGCCTTTTCAAGAAGTTCACGGCAAGACTTCAATTGACCCCGGGGCAGACAAATATATGTCCCTTCCAGCTCTGCACAACAGATATATCGTGGTATATTCCAGGTTGACCGACGCATCCGCTGAGCTTCAAAAAATTCCGGATTAGCGAATGTCACAAGTTTTTTTAATGCTGTAATAAGACTGGATGGAAGTCCGGAGATATCTATCTGAATATTCCGTGAATAATTCAGTTTGATAATTCCTTTATAAATTCCAGCAATCTGGTCAGATTTTCCTAAAGCTCTTTCAGCCTGAATTGATTCGGCATTTTCTTCTTCGGATAGATCAATTTTGACTGCATCAGATATAGAAAATGACTGCAGTATCTCCCGAAGATCTATCGGTGATAACAGTCGAACACTGCCGAGAAATTTCCATTGATCTTCATAAGGCTGAAAACACTCATTAACAAATGCACTATTACCATTCCTTCTAGGTACTCTCTGAAGAGGTAAGGCAATAAGATTGCCAAACCCTTTGCCTGGGATAGTGTCTTGACATGGAAAAAACCGATCATAGCTTTTCATCGAAAGCGAAAATCGGTTTGACATCGCTTTGGATAGAATGTGAGTACCCAGAAGTCGTGCATCTCGAGCCTGTACTGGTTCAGAGAAAAATATCCAGGCATGCCCGCCATTACCTGAGCGGGATCGTTCAACATACACCTCCACACTCAGTTCTTTTGCGGCAAGTTGATATGCTCTGATATCATCCATCCATTGCTCTTTATCGAAATCTGCCGCGAGAAAAATGCATGTGTCATCCAGCCGGATAGTATAAGTGCCAATAGTAATGGTTCCTTCGAGATGATTTCTGACGACGGATTCATCGAGAGGAGTAAAGCTTCTATTCTGGCAATCAGCACACTTTACTTCAGGTTTTAAACAGACACCTCTTACCCACTCATTCTTACATGCAGGCGAGTATCCTTTTACTCCTGTTTTTGAATTTTGCCATAGCTTCGGGAACACGTCAGTACGGCAACAGAAAAGTCTTCTGAAAAGAGCAAGACGTTCTTCAGAAGAAGTCAACGGCGTTAATGATGCAGACAATCCTCTATGAGGAATTTCGGCAGAAGGTTTATTTTCAGCATTTCGAAGACCTGCCAATTCTTTAAGGAGAGCATTTCTTTCAATCTCAATTTCTTTGAGACGAGCAATGATATCACGAGACCGGTTTTCCATATTACTCGTCATTTAAAAAGTTCCTTAAGATGTCTTTTGCTTTAGCAATATCGTCATTGTAGTTCCCACAGATCAGACTCTTTCCCAATTATCGGGATGTTTCCATTTAAGCGAAAAACTATTCCCATTCGAAATAGCATTGACTGGTGGGCCAAGGAAACGCTGGATTAAAGCTACGGTTTGTGCGAAATCTTCTGGAGCAGTTGTCGTCCGGAATCGTTTTCTAAATGATTGCCATTGTGTTTGCTTTAATACTGCAAACTCTGGCGAAAAAGCATCTATTTTCTGCGGAACACTCTTACTGCGCGATTCAAAAGTATTCGAAATCGCAAGTGCAAGCGACGGCCCATCAAAATCGAATTGTCGTGCGAGAGTCCAGATGTCGTGGAAATCTTTCATCCGGCTGTTCAAATCACTCAGCTCAACCATGGCATGAAGTTTTTCGGCAATAGAAGTCTCCATACGGTACCCGATTATATAGGGCGCTTTTTGCCCAAGGATGGTGGGCATCTCCATCTCAATCGGAGGTGGGAATGTACTGTCGCCAAACCCAATATCGATTTGCATGTGAATACGGGCGTTTTCAAGCTTTGCTTGAAAAAGGATCCGAGTTCCAACATAATCAGCTTCTTTTGTTATCTGTTCACTCTTAACACTTTTCGGATCGAATACCAATCCATCACCATCAACTTCAATACCGCATATTTCCTTAAAAGCTGATTCCAAAACCTGGGGATCATTTCCAATTTTTCCAAGCATGTCTATATCCATCGTTGGACGAGAATCCATAACATTCCAAATGCGAAGTAGGAGCGCACCTTTCAAAATGAATTTCTGTCTGTAAGGAGACTTACTCAGCCTGTACAGGAATCTTTCCATAGCATAATACTGAAGCAATTCATCGAAAGGACGATGTTCGTCGTCTCTTTTGTTAAGGAGACGTTGGCGGACGGATGCTGCCACATTTTTCGGTTCTTTTGCTTTCAAAGCGTCGCCTCCAGATAAGGAGTCATTACCCGCTCTACACGACAAATTCGAGCATATTTAAGCAGGTCAGACACATTGAGACGCTTTCTCGAACGATAGAGCTTGAGCGCTTCCAGAACCACATCCATTCCAATTGCATTCCTGAATTTAAAACAATCGGCAAGCGTTTTTTCAACGGAATATACCTTAACCTTGACCCCGTCGATTTCATGTTCCTCTATCCCGCTCTGATAGGATTGACCCGAGAACCAATGAACAGAAAGAGGCAGATCATCAACGCGGGGCGATATCGTTTTTATCGGGAGGGCAATGTAAATCTTATGAGGAATCTGTGTAGTTATCTCATGGAAACTGAGTGCGGAAATCAGACAGAGAACTGCTTTTGGTGAACGTAGCGCAATTATTGCAAGGTCTGGGTTGGAGATGGATGGTAGCTCCTTGAGACGAAAAACCCCTCGCGATATTTTTTCGAGTATGCCATCTTCATGAAGCCCATATAGGACTGTTCGCGTGATGCCTGCATTCACAGCATCAGACATACGGAGCTGTCCGCCGAAGGTTTTCTTGATTGTTTCGATGGCACGTTTTCGATTATTTGATCTGTTCATCGCGGTCTAAACTCAATACAAATTATAGGTATAAAATTACATCTATCTATAATTTGTATTGTTTTCCAAAGAAAATCAAGCCCTATTTTTGGGGGCCAACAGAGGACGGAAAACCCTGCGTACAACTGGAAAAGTGAAGGCCTGATACTACACGAATCCTTCGGCGCTGATTAGATCCGTCCTGTTTATTTACTTTATCGTAATGGGAGTATTTTATAAGATTACTCTATTAAACCTAAATTCCGCAGTTGGATGCGGCG
>Ga0209723_1002338_pt1 | contig 25698 bp, 20 predicted proteins | sample BiotimSIPDNA_2_FD_185750 | JGI IMG/M metagenome (GOLD analysis project Ga0209723, IMG submission 185750) | Anaerobic biogas reactor microbial communites from Washington, USA - Biogas_R2 time_0 SIP DNA (SPAdes) (version 2) | ecosystem: Engineered > Bioreactor > Anaerobic > Unclassified | place...
GGGGAGTGTTTCTGACAGCCTTTTACAATTCTTCCACCTCTACGAGGTGGGGGCTGTAGACCTCCTGTGTGGATGGTCGTAGACCATAAAGCATTGTAGAACAGGATGTTAAAGTGTGAGGATGGCTGTAGGCCATCAAGAATTGTAGAACAGGACGTTAAAGTGTGAGGATGGCTGTAGGCCATCAAGAATTGTATAAGCATGGGCCCCGCCCGCCCGCCTTTTACAATTCTTCCACCTCTACGAGGTGGGGTCTGTAGACCTCCTGTGTGGATGGTCGTAGACCATAAAGCATTGTAGAACAGGACGTTATAGTGTGCGGATGGCTGTAGGCCATCAAGAATTGTAGAACAGGACGTTAAAGTGTGAGGATGGCTGTAGGCCATCAAGAATTGTATAAGCATGGGCCCCACCCGCCCGCCTTTTACAATTCTTCCACCTCTACGAGGTGGTGGTGGGTGTGTTTCGTACATCCATATACAATTCTTCCACCTCTACGAGGTGGGGAGTGTTTCTGACAGCCGTCTACAATTCTTTCACCTCTACGAGGTGGGGTCTGTTGCAGACATCCTTTTACAATTCTTCCACCTCTACGAGGTGGTGGTGGGTGTGTTTCGTACATCCATATACAATTCTTTCACCTCTACGAGGTGGGGGGTGTTTCTGCCATCCGTCTACAATTCTTCCACCTCTACGAGGTGGGGGGTATCTCTGACATCCATCGACAATTCTTCCACCTCTACGAGGTGGGGGTGTTTCTGGCAGCCATATATGAAAATAGTCTGAAGGTTATGGGTTATCCGTGGCCTTTTTTAGTCAGAAGGACTTAAGTATCTGTATGACTCTCCGACCTACCGACCTACCGACCTTCCGACCTTCCGACCTTCAGACCTCAGACCTTCCGTCCTTACCTGAAAGCATTGACAACAGCTTCCGGGTCGAATATAACCGCTTCTTCAGGCAGCCCGGAAACCCGGTTTTTCAAAAACAATACCGGGATGATTTTCTGGCCCTTGACAAATGGCAGATTGACAATCTTTTTCTGAAGAATATCATATTCAGTAATGGGGTTTGTCTTTTCGGTCCACTTTGCTTCACCTATTACCAGCGTCTTTTTATCAGAGGAGCCGGCAACGATATCGACTTCAAGGGGTAGACCGTCTTTGCCCCTGCCCCACCACCTCATTGCAGGAAGAATTTTGTCATCTGAAAACAGGAATGGGACGGCCTGACGACAGAGCTCTTCCCAGGTTGAAGAAACATACAATGGCATTTTTCTTCTGATGTCCCGGATTACCTGTGATGTAAGGCCCAGGTCGATACGGCTTTTATCAGGTGCAACGAACGTAAACCAGAAGTTCAGGAAGGGGTCATCAATTTTATAAAGAGTCTTCTTTGTTGACCGTAAAGATTCACCAAACGGGATTTCACGCCGGATATACTTCAATTCAATGAGAAAAGAAGTTACTCCGGATAAATGAGTGGCAGGCTTTTCCATTCGTCCCGCAATCTCAGACAGCCTGTTGCATCCGGATCCGATGAGTGTAAGCATTGTATATGCCTGAACCGAAGTTCTTATCTCATCCGAAAACAAGCGTTCAGGCTCCTCGGCTAAAAGCCCGTAAGGATTGATCACATTATGTTCAATAGCCTCCTCAAGAGATGAGTGTAATTTTCGTACTTCCCAATAACGTGGAATTCCCCCCCATACGCTGTATTCCCGTATAGCTTCTTCAGGGATTACATCAAGAAACTTCATGAGATGACTGACCGACATAGGATTTACCTTCATAATTTCCCCGGCCCTGCCATAAAGAGGGGCTTTTTTGTTAAGCACAATATCAAGCATCATTTTTTGAGATGAGCCACAGAGGATAATATTGTAATTACTGTGCGCTCCGTCGTCGTGAATATTCTGAATCAGAGACGGCAACTCGGGAGAATTCTTTACCAGGTACGGAAATTCGTCGATACAAAGAGTAACTCTCTCCTTAAGAGACCTGTTAAGGCTTCTGAACAGTGAATCCCATCCGGGATATACAGGAGCGGAAAATCCCGGAACAACTTCTTCAATTCTTTCTGTCAGTGATCTGATTTGTAATGGAGCTTCACTCAGGTCAGCTGAAAAATATACAGTATTGTTGTCAACTATTTGTCTTAAAAGAGTTGATTTTCCTCCGCGCCTTCTTCCATAGATCACAACCAGCTGGGTAGTATTCTGGTTCAGGATCCTTTTTAGCCTGCTGATTTCTGTTTCTCTGTTTACAAACATGACAAGTAATATGTTTTACAAAAATAATGTTACTTAAACATAAATACAATTTTTTTATCGATTATTATTCCCGGGAAATACTGATCTCGCATTTTTCTATTCGGCATGCAAAATTTACTCAATACACTGAGTAACTTTTTAATCAATTATTATTCAGACCTTAAGACCTCAGACCTTCAGACCTTCAGACTATATGACAGAGCATGTCTATATTCAAACAAATTATATTACATTTGCCGCGTAATAATAACACCGTTAGCCATGGCAGAAAAGACACGATATTCGGATGAGGAGCTGGAGGAATTCAGGCAGATCATCATGGCAAAGCTCGAGAAGGCAAGGAGGGATTATGATGTGCTAAAAGCCAGCATAACCCACGAAGACAATAATGACACCATGGACACCTCGCCCACCTTCAAGGTGCTGGAAGAGGGTGCCACCACCCTGTCAAAGGAAGAGGCCGGCCGCCTGGCTCAACGGCAGCTGAAGTTCATTCAGCATCTGCAGGCAGCGCTGGTTCGCATAGAGAACAAGACCTACGGCATATGCCGTGAGACGGGTCAGCTCATCGGCAAGGAGCGTCTCCGAGCCGTACCCCATGCCACCCTGTGCATGGAGGCCAAGCTGAAGCAGAAATAGTCTGAAGGTCTAATAGTCTCAGGTCTGAAGGTCATGGGTTATCCGTGGCCTTTTTTAGTCAGAAGGACTTAAGTATCTGTATGACTCTCCGACCTTCCGACCTTCCGACTTCCGACCTTCAGACCTTCCGACCTTCCGACCTTCAGACCTTCAGACCTTCAGACCTTTAAGCCGAGCGGGCGTTCCTGAAGAAAATATTGTACATGCTGCGGGCCAGGTAACGGATATCGGTGCCCAGCGGGTTCCTGTCCCATGAATCGAAATACCTCAGCTCCGAGTGCTGTATCGCCTCGAGGCCCGTGGGCATATCGGCATAGTACGGCGGCAGCAGCCCGGGCTTGTACCTTATGCGCCGGTCGCGTATCTCATCGTCGTAAAGACTGAAATAGTGCCTTGAGAGAGGTCTCACGCCAAACAGCCTGATATCGCCCTTCAGGATATTGACAATCATCGGCAGCTCATCAAGCCACACACGGCGCGCAAAACGCCCCCAGATCGTCACCCGGAAATCGTCCTTCATCTTGCCGCCATCCTCCACCGAGTGCAGCCCGTACACATAATCCTGGATGTACTCCGAGTAGGGGTGCATGGTGCGCAGCTTGTAGACGTTGAATGTGCGGCCATCCCGGCCGATCCTGGGCAGCGAGATGATCATCCCGTAGTTATTTTCATTTACAGGCATTGGCGCAGAGCGACGTTCGGCCTTGATGCACAGCATGTTACCTGCAAATTTCTCCTGCCTGATGGCGAAGCCGGCGCGACTGAGCCGTCCCAGCGCCTCAGCCCTCGAGAAGGGTGCATTGGCGCCGCCGGTGATGAACTCCCACAGTCCCCTCGTCAGCCGCAGTCGCGGGATGACACGGTTGAGGATGAAATCGGGCACCACTATCAGGTACCACACTGCCGGCGAATATTTCTCCTTGAGTCTCTGTGCCCGCTGCTCCAGCGTCTCCACCGAGCAGAGGAAGAGCCCGTCGTCGCCCAGCCGCGCGTTGACCGTATCGAGGAACCTGTCGAGCTTCCTGATGCCGTTCATCGGCCTGAGGTTGATGATGCACGTATAGTTGCTGTGCTCGAGGTTCTGAATGTTAAACGCCTCCCCGGTAGAGACAATCGCCAGTCGCGCCCCATCCTCCCTGCTGATCATTGATGAGAGCGCCTCGGCACGCACCCTTGAGCACCCCTCCTGCAACCGCACCGTCAGCGCGGGATCAGGGATGATGTCGCCGGCGTCAGCGGGCTGTGAACGTGCAACCATCTCGCGCTCGGTGAGCCTGATGGTGGCGGGCGTTATCAGCGGCGCCTTGCGGAAAGCCAGGAAAAGCGTCCCGAGAACCAGCTCAAGGAAGGTGGCGGTGAGAGCCGTGCCGAATACAACCTGCCTCGAGTAATGAAGATCACGCAGGGCGAAGAGGAGCAGGGCGGCAATACTCGTGGCTATAAGGTTGGCGGTTAGAACACGCGAAAAAAGGGTGCGGAGATTAACGATGCGGCCGCGACCAATCTTGCCGCCGGCCACCGAGACGATGATCCATAACAGCGCCAGCAGAAGAAAGAAACTGATGTGCGACGGTATGTAGGCTTTCAGCCCCGCCGGCTTAAGCATCGACATAAGAATGTAGGATGCTGTAAGTATCAGTATGTCAGCACTCAGTGTGATTACACGAAATCTCCCCCTTTTCATATCCTATAGTTTTTCGACAGTCTGCTGCAAATTTGCCACAAGCATTATCTTTGTGAAAAGCCTCAAATCGTGAACTATTCAACATACATAGTAACTTTATCAACACTACTGTTATTGTGTTGGAGCGCACCTTCAAAAGCCCAGATGATCCCCGAGCCGGTGGGCGATGAGGCCGTTTACCTCTTCCTTGATGAGCTGGCAGCCGACGGCGTGATCACTCTGAACGGGGTGGTTAAACCCTATAGCAGGCTGATGATCAGGCAGAAACTGGAGGAGGCAGCGGGGTGGAATGACCTGGCCGCGAAGGAAGAAGAGGCAGCGACGGGACGGTCTGATCAGGGGATGGCTGGTAAGGCAGAGGCAGCGACGGGTGATGAAGTGACCGCAGTGACAGGAACCACAGCAACCGGCAGCAGGCAGCAGGAGCCGGCAGAGAGGAATGCCCCCCTCACCCGGAGGCAGCAGAAAGAGCTTGAGTTCTGGCTCGGCATATACAGTCCCGGCGAGGCAGACGCCAAACTGAAGCTGTTGCTGAACCCCGCCACGGCATACTACCGCGACTCGCTCTTCAGCGTCACCGTCTCGCCCATACTGGGGCTGACGGCAGGAGTCACTTCCGGCACAACCTCAATTATCCCTGACGGGGGTGCACCGGACGGAGACAGAACACGGAAGAGCTCCATCGCCTGGAAGAACGGGGCGAAGGTCTATGGCAACTACAGGAACTGGGCTTTCTTCGCAGCATTGCAGGACAACCACCAGGATCCGATCATGGGAAATCCGGAATATCTCACCCGTGAGCGGGGCGGCCATATAAAGAACGGCACCGACTTTTCCGAGATGACCGGCGGCATCAGCTACATGTGGAAATGGGGCGATATCGCCTTTCTGAAGGACTCGCCGGTGTGGGGCAGCGGCTATGCCGGCACCAACATCCTCTCCGGCAGGGCGCCATCGTTCATGCACATCAGGCTCCACCTCAAACCTGTCAGCTGGGGCGAGATGACCTGGATACACGGATGGCAGACATCGATGGTGATCGACTCCGCCCGCTCATACTGGGTCACCAACGCCTACGGCACGGAATACCGCGAGCACTACCGCCGCAAATACTTCGCGGCTAACATATTCACCTTCACGCCGACAGAAAAGCTCCATATCTCCGCCGGCAACAGCGTCATCTGGTCCGATCCGCGCATAACGCCATACTACCTCATGCCCATATTCTTCTATAAGTCAGTTGATCACGGCGTCAACGACGGCATCAATAACAGCAACTCGCAGATGTTCCTCGATATCAGCTCACACAATATCAGGCACCTGCACCTCTATGGCACACTCTTCATCGATGAGCTCTCTACAGCGCGGTTCACCACACCCGACTATAACTTCTTCTCGTGGAAGGGCGGGTTCCGCACCGGCAACTACAGCTTCCTGCCCAACCTCTGGCTGACAACCGAGTGCACCTTCACCTACCCCCTCACCTTCCAGCATAACGTGCCGGTAATCACCTTTGAGAACCAGGGTTACAATATGGGCCACTGGCTGCGCGACAACAGCAGGAGCTGGTATTTTGCCCTCGACTGGCGGCCGGTGCGCGCCGCCGGTGTACGACTGTGGCATGAGCGCTCCGAGCGGGGCCCCGACTACCAGAGCATCGGCGGCACACGGATCGGTCTGCCCTACCTGGAGACCATCGAGTGGACTAACATCGCCACCGGGGCAGATATCAGTTACCTGATCACCGGCGGCGTACAGGTACGGGCATCATTCACCGGCCGTAATGTAACGGGAAATGAGTCCTGGTACCCTCCGCATCTTTATGGCCGTACCACCACCCTCAGCGGCGGGATGGTATGGGGATTCTGACAGGCACCCTCAGCGGCGGGGTGGCCGGGGGATTCTGACCGGCATCTGAAGCCGGAGGCTTGTCAAGTAAATCCGGCTACCTCACTCAGCGGCGGGATGGTATGGGGATTCCAGGTCAGGAGGGCCGGATGGAGCTAAGCGTCATACCTTCAACCTAAAAGATCAATTATTGGACAAAATTTTTACATCATTCGTCAAAAAGAAATATTTTCATAATGTTTTTTGTGAACTTTAGACGTAATTTTATGTTGGGAATAGAGTATCAACTTAATATCTAACTAGTATGAAAAAACTTAACATCTTAGCTTTCATCCTTGTAATGGGGATAGCCTTTGTTTCCTGTGACAAAGGCGATGTCAATGACCCGGATGCAACACTTAAAAAAGCAGTAGCTGAAGGTATCAGCGCCCCGGTTTCATTTGAGGGCGTAACTCCTTACATCATCCCGGGTGAGAATCCTGGCGGTAACCGTACCTGCGCTGAGGTTGCAGCCTGGGCTTATGATGAATTTGGCTGGACTGATGGATTTGACTTCTGTGGTGAAAAAGTCGATTATGGCTATTTCGAAACAGGATTCCCTGCCGCACTAAATGTTACTTCCGATGGCAAGACTCTTGCTTTCGATGCAGAGAGCTGCATAATGATCGGTGACAAGTACTACATGGTAGGCGCTGTTATCGTTAAAGGAAGCAATGCAGCCAATGTTTATTTCTATGAGGATGGAATACTCAGCGACAGCAATCTGAGTGCACCGGTGAATGCTAGCGGCAAGCCGGCGGCCATCAGTAATGTTACTTTCTGCTTCATAGAATGTGAAGACCAGCCTGACCTGGTAATAGCATTCAAAGGCTATGTAGCGGGAGGTCCATGGGCATGTACCGCCACTGAAACCATCGGTTTCGTTGCCCCTTATGACTTTAAACCCGGATATGTAGGCGATGTATTTTCAAAACTGGAAGGCTCCTATCCAATAGTAGCTGACTTAACTAAGCCGGTTGGCACCATCACAGTAGATGATATTGATGATGACGGCCTCTGGGAAGTAATTGTTGAATATACTGCCACCCCGGTCATGGGATTCAATGATGGTTATCTCTTTGTAGGTACCTTTGAGGATTACGATGGTCTGGTTTATACAGATTTCGAGTATAAGACAGGCATAGTAACACCTACATCAACCATGATCTTTGATCTGCCTTTCTAGTCAGCATAAACGAGGCAGGTATTTTTCATATAGCATAACAGTGCAGAGAGAGGCTATCTTTAACGGATAGCCTCTTCTGATATTATATACTCTCTGTCTACCTGATGATAATGTCTACAATTCTGTATCGTCTACGACGAACTAATGCCTGTAGGGCATTAAGAATTGTATACCCGTGCTGCCCCGGGTGAAATGGGAGGGTGGGCGGGGACATGGGTTCACTATGCTGTATGGGGGGGGGATGTACGTTGGTAAACCTGTCTACAATTCTTTATCGTCTACGACGAACTTAAAGGTTCTTCATAGCCATGTACAATGCTGTATCGCCTACAGCGAAATTTTATTAGTTTTGCGTTTGATAAAGAGGACCATGGAAGAGAACCAGTCACAGCCGGATGTAACGCCGCCGCCGCCACCGCCGCCGCCGCCAAAGGAACTGAAGAAACCTGAAAAGGCATGGTACGCCGTATATACCAACTCCAGGGCAGAGAAACGCGTCAATGACCGTATCGCTGAACTCAACATTGAATCGTTCCTGCCCCTGCAGAAAACACTGCGCCAGTGGTCCGACCGCAAGAAAATGATTGAGAAACCTCTCATCAGCTCCTACGTCTTCGTCAAGGCACTGCCTAAAGATATCTACACGGTACGCAAGATCGACGGTGTGGTCAAGTTCATCTCCATACAGGGCAAACCCGTTCCCATCCCCGAGGCACAGATAACCAACCTGCGCATCCTCTGCGGCAGCGACGCCGAGGTGCAGGTCAGCACCGACGTTTACGCCAAGGGCGACCTGGTGGAGGTGACCGTGGGCAGCCTCACCGGCCTCCGCGGCGAGCTCATACGCGTGGGCCGCAAACATAAGGTGGTCATACGCATCATCCAGCCCGGGATGAACCTCACGGTGGATATAAAAACAAACTCAATACGTAAACTCGAAAAAAATGAAGATATTTAATACGCCATTCACACGGCCCAAAACTATGACCACAGACCGCACGACCGTCACGACCTTCCGGTCGGGATCTCCGCTGCGCTCCGACAAGACCGCATGACCGCATGACCGCATGACCGCATGACCGCACGACCATAACAGACCGAAAATGAAAAAACTAATTACTCTTTTTGCACTGAGCCTCCTTATGGCAGGTTGTTCCACCCAAAAGGAACTCTCCTACCTGAACAACCTCGACGAGCTCGACGGAGCAAACCAGTTCCCCATGGAGGTGCCCGACTATAAAGTCCAGCCCCGCGACGTCCTTTATGTCAGCGTCAAGGCACAGACCCCCGAGGGCACACTCACCGAGATGCTCAGCGACCGCACCTCGGCCAACATGAACTATATCTCCAACGAGGGTTCCGCCTATATGATGGGCTACAGCATCGATCCGCAGGGCAACGTCACCCTGCCTATGATCGGCGATATCCCGGTGGCAGGAATGACCGTCTACCAAATACGCGATCTCTTCCAGCAGAAGGTGGACTCCCTCTTCCGCCACGCCTACGTGGAAGTACGGCTGATGAGCTATAAGTTCACCGTCATCGGCGAGGTGAGAGCGCCGGGCAGCTACATCAACTACAACGACCAGCTGACGGTGCTTGAGGCTATCGGTCGCGCCGGCGGCATCGCCGAGACAGGCACAAAGGAAAAGATACTGGTGATACGCCCCACGGGCGAACAGACCCTCACCTATCACATCGACCTGCAGGACAAGAGCCTGCTCTCATCGCCTGCCTACTTCATCACCCCCAATGATGTGGTGATAGTGCAGCCCAACCCGAAGAAGGTCTTCAGCGTTAACCTGCCGACGATATCGTTCATTCTTGCCACCATCACCAGCACCATATCCACCACGTTGCTGCTGATTAACTACTTTAAGTGAGAATGAGTGTGGGGGGGTGGTCTACATCTACAATTCTTGAACCTCTACGAGGTTCTGGGGGGAGTGCAGACATGCGTTATACAATTCCTGAACCTCTACGAGGTTCTGCCGGGGTGACTGCCGGTTATACAATTCCTGAACCCCTACAGGGTTCTGGGGGGAGGGCAGACATGCGTTATACAATTCTTGAACCCCCCGACAGCCTTCGGCTATCGGGGCATGGTCTACGGGGTTCCGCCGGCATGTCAGACCTGAGACCAGTAATGGAAGAATAGAAGAAACAATCAAAACCAGATAATGATGGAAAACGGGGAACAGAACTACTATATTCCGGGAAGCGAGGGGATAGACTTCCGCCGTTACTTCTCGCTCTTCATCAGCAACTGGTACTGGTTTGCCGCGGCTCTCTTCATCAGCCTCGCGCTGGCTTACGGGGCCAACAGATGGGGAGAAGAGATATACACCGTCCAAAGCACCCTGCTCATCACTGACGAGGAGTATGGCGGCGGCTACGCCGAGATGGACAAGATCATTCCCGGAGGCGATATCTTCCGCTCACGCCAGAACCTGCAGAACGAGATAGGCATCCTCCGGTCGTTCGGCCTTAACCACCAGGTGATGGCCGACCTCGACGAGTTCCACGTGGTCTATACAGCCGTGGGCAAACGCGGCATAGCCGAGAGTCGCATGTACCGCTCCTCACCGTTCGTGGTTAACTGTGACAGCATCTGGATGCAGCCGGGCAAAAGGGTCGACATAAAGATCCTGTCGGACGAGAAATACCTGATGACCATCGAGGCCGATGAGTACGAGGCAGAACACAGCTTCGGCGAACGGTTCGAACGCTTTGGCTTCGACTTTGTCATAGAACCCCGCTTTACCGGCAGACAACTCTATGATCCCGACTGGTCAAACAAGTACTATTTCTATGTCACCTCGCCGGCATCGCTGGCCAATATCTACCGCTCCAAGCTCTCCGTGGCGCCGATAGACGAGGAGGCCACGCTGGTGACCCTCACCGTCAGCGGACTGGTGCCCCAGCAGGAGGCCGATTACCTCAATAACCTGATGGCTGCCTATATAGACCTGGGACTGCGGTGGAAGAACGAGGCGGCACAACAGACCATCAACTTCATTGAGGAGCAGCTGGGGTTCATCTCTGACTCGCTGGTGAGGGCGGAGAACAGGATGGAGAACTTCCGCTTCAGCAACCGGTTTGTCGATCTCACCGCCGAGGGTAACCTGGTGCTGCAACGCCTTGAGCGCTATGAGACGGAGAAGAACACCCTTAACCTGCAGATGCAGTACTATGAGTACCTGAAGGAGTACCTCACCTCGCGCGATGAGAGCGGCATGATAGTCTCGCCCAGCGTCATGGGCATCTCCAATCCGCTGCTCGTCAGTCTGATAGAAGAGCTCTCCAGCCTACAGCTGCAACAGAAACAGGCAGGGTTTGTCATGAAGGATAACCTCCCGGCCACCGACCTCATCTCGGAAAAGCTGGAGCAGGCACGCAAAGCCCTCCTTGAGAACGTCACCAGCAGCATCAGCCAGCTGCGTCTCTCCACCGCCGACGTTGAAAAACGTATCTCCGAGGTCAACGGGCAGCTGGGCAGGCTCCCTGGCACGGAGAGGCAGCTGATACGCATACAGCGCGACTTCGACCTGAACAGCACCGTCTATAACTTCCTTCTGGAGAAGAGGGCCGAGGCGGGCATAGCCATGGCCTCGAAGGTCTCGGACAACAAGATCATTGACATCGCCGAGCCATACAACGCCGTGAGGATCAAGCCCCGCGCGCGGCAGAACTACATGCTGGCGCTGATACTGGGGCTGCTGCTGCCGGCCATAGCCATCATACTGATAGACCTGCTGAACAACAAGATCATTGACAAGAAGGATATTGAGAAGGCCACCTCGGCGCCCATACTCGGGTTCATCAGTCACAACGGCTACGGGTCGGAGGTGCCTGTGATAGAGAAGCCCGGCAGCACGCTGGCGGAGAGCTTCCGCAGCATACGCACCTCGCTGAAGTATTTCACTCCCGAGGGGCAGCCCGCAGTGATAGCCATCACCTCCACGGTCAGCGGTGAGGGCAAGACCTTTGTGGCGGTGAACACCGCGGCCATCATCTCCATGCTGGGGCGGAAGACGCTGCTGGTGGGCCTCGATCTGCGCAAGCCGCGCATAAACAAGATACTGGGATTGGACAACAGCGTGGGTATGAGCACTTATCTCAGCGGCAACAGCAAGTACGAGGAGGTGGTACAATCGACACACATAGAGAACCTGTGGTTCGTCTCCTCAGGGCCCATACCCCCCAACCCGTCGGAGCTGATAGAGAGGGACAGCATGAATGAGTTCCTGGCCCAAGCAAGGAAGGAGTTTGACTATATCATTATTGACACCCCTCCGGCGGCGGTGGTCACTGACGCCCTCCTTCTTGCCGCCCGTGCTGACGTGACCCTTTTTGTTGTGCGTCAGCGCTACAGCGCGAAGAGCACGCTCAGCCTCATCGACGAGATATACAGGACCAGGGAGATAAAAAATCCCGGCATCATTGTGAATGATATCTCGATGTCAGGGTATTACGGGTATGGTCTCCGTTATGGCTACACCATGGGATACAACTACGGTTACAACTACGGATACAAGTATTACGGTCACGCCCCCTACGGCAAGGGCGCCCGCAACAACGCCGGCTCATACTACAAGGAAGACTAGCCCCGACCAATGAAGGGTCTCCTCAACACTCATTACAAGCAGAAGATTGCATCTCTTCCGCAGAACAAATCACTATTGCCTTCCCTCGTGCCCCCGAGCCCTCATGGTACCACGACTGCAGGACCGCAGGACCGCAGGCGAGGCTCCGCCGTCAGGTGGAGACGAAGTCCCGATAGCGAAGCGTATCGGGAACTGCCGACTGCCGACTGCCGACTGCCGACTGTCGACAAGCATCGCCTGGCGATACTTGTCGACCGCCGCGGTTGGGCATATCATGAGAAGGCTGTGGAAAAGGCAGCATATATTGGCGACGAGTGGCACACCGAAATCTTCTTCCTTGAGGATAAGCCAGATATTGACCCCTCTAAATTTGACTTGCTGTACAATTTCAATCACACCCCGTCTAAATATGATGCGCTTTTTCACGGAAGGCTGATCAAGGGATTATACAGTCACTATTACCTCGGCTCATTTATTCCCTGGAGATATATATATAATATGGTAAAGCATGCCTCGGTGCTTGTTGTTGCCAACAGCGCGCAGGCCGAAGAGATCAGTCCATATTTCAGGAACACGGTGGTGTTGCCCGACGGCGTGGATACGGAGAAGTTTCATCCTGAGCGTGAGCGTACGGGAGATGATATTGTTGCCGGCTGGAGCGGCAATCCCGACCGCCGGTTGAACGGCAGCAGGGTAAAACGATTCTACGAGGTGGTTGAGCCCGCGTGCCGTGCGGCAGGTGTGGAGCTGAAGGTGGGGCGGAACATGGATCGCAATGAACTGCGGAAGATGTACAATGATGTTGATGTTGTTCTCATTGGCTCCCTCACTGAGGGCAATCCGTTGTGCCTGTTTGAAGCCGGCGCCTGTGGCCGCACCGTCATCGCCACCAGGGTAGGAGTGGTACCTGAAGTTATTGAAGATGGCGTTGACGGTTTCATCATTGACTCAACCCTCTCAGACCTTCAGACCTCAGACCTTCTGACCTTCAGACTACGCTGGTGCCAGGAGCATCCCGCGGAAACAAGAAAAATGGGCTTGCGTCTCCGCGACAAAATCCTCTCCACCCGCACCCCAAAAAAAACCGGCGCAGCATTCAATGACCTCCTCAACCACCTGATTACCAGCTAACCCACTACTGCCTACTGTCCCGATCCGCCATACGGCGGATCGAGGATCCTCGGCCCCGGTTTTCGGGGCCGGGACCTACTGCCTACTGCCTATTGGGCTGCCATCAGATAGAAAACTATCTCACTAAAATTGAATGAGCAGAATGTAAAATTTTATCTATATTTGGCAATCTAAGCTGTCCACTGATGGCAGCCCAATCAAGGGGAAGAGTTGACATAAATATAGAGCCGTGAACAAATGATCGGCTCATGCTTTATTTAAAAGAACTTCAGCTTGTTAGGCACTTCACCCGATGTGACTGACCAACCGGAGGATTATCAAAACCCCAGATTCCCGGCCCCCCGGCCAGCAGCAAAAACTATATATTTTAACCATCCCTGACCGCAGGACTGCACGACCGCAAGACGGAGCGAAGCGACAGACCTTCAGACCTTCACCCTTTACCCATGGAAAATACCAAAAAATCCCCCACCCCCCCCAGTGACGACATCGACCTGATGCGCTATGTCTCCCTCTTCCTCAGCAACTGGCTCTGGATAGCCGCAGCCCTCTTCATAGCCCTGGGTGTAGCATACATATATAACCGCTATTCACAGAAAGTATATAATGTGAAAAGCACACTACTGATCAAGGAGGAACAGAACACCGGGGCTATTGCCAACATGGAACAGCTGTTCGCAGGCGACGTGTATAACCCGTGGCCCAACCTCGACGATGAGGTGGCCATACTGAAGTCGTACACCCTTAACTACCGCGTGATAGAAGACCTGCCCGAGGCACACGTTGCATATATCCCCGTGGCCCGTAACGGCATACAGGGACAGCGGACCTATAAGACCTCGCCGTTTGTTCTCCGCAAGCTTAATGACAGCCAGCCCGCCGGAGTGCCGCTGAACCTGCGGTTTACCACTCCGTCAACCCTGACCGTTGAAGTTGATCCTGACGATATCAAACCTGACATAAAGGATGCCCTGCGGCCTGAAGAAATAAGGGAACAGCACGAACTGAAACTGGGTGAAGAGTACAGATATAACGGATTCAGTTTCGTGGTTGATCAACGTGACACCACCAAAGCCATCACTGCCGGAAGCCGGTGGCTCGTCTGGTTTGAATCATCCGCAGGCCTGACCAACACCTACAGGTCGAAACTCAAGGTCGAACCTGTCAATGAGGGAGCTACGGTATTCACACTCTCCTTTGACGGCTACTCTCCCGTGCAGGCTTCCGATTACCTCAATACCCTCATGAGGCTTTACATAGACCAGGGACTGGAGCTGAAAGGCAGGGCTGCCGATAATACTATTAAATTCATTGAGGCTCAGCTGGGACTGATCTCCGACTCGCTCAGGGTGGCTGAGAACTCCATGGAGGACTTCAGGCTCAACAACCGGTTTGTCGACCTCACCCTCGAAGGCACCCTGGTGTTGCAGCGACTGGAGAAGTTCGAGGGCGAGAAGAACATGCTTGGGCTGCAGATACAGTACTACGAGTACCTGTTGGACTATCTTGATGCACGCGACGACAGTGAGAGCATTATCTCGCCAAGTGTCATGGGTGTCACAGACCCGGTGCTGGTTAACCTGGTGGGTGAGTTTGCCACACTCCAGCAGCAGAAGAAGCAGATGGCCTTCACGGTGAGGGATGACCAGCCTCAGTCGCAGCTTATGGAGCAGCAGCTCGAAGATGCACGCCGGGCGCTGCGCGAGAATGTCAACAGTGCTATAAGCCAGCTCAGGCTCTCACAGAGGAACGTGAACCAGCGCATAGCCGCCGTGGAGAAAGAGCTGGGCCGCCTCCCCGGCACCGAGCGAAGACTGATAGGCATACAGCGCAAGTTCGACCTGAACAACTCGGTCTATACCTATCTGCTTGAGCGAAGAGCAGAGGCTGGCATAGCCAAGGCCTCGCAGATAACTGACAACCGTATCATCGATGAGGCCCTGCCGCACAACAGCGCCCAGATAAGACCCAGCAGCATGAAGAACTATGCCATCGCCCTCATGCTGGGACTGCTGGTGCCCATGGCGCTGATTGTCATCTTTGACCTCCTGAACAACAGGATCATCGGCAGACATGATATAGAGACCCTGACAAAAGCGCCTATCATTGGTTATATAAGCCACTCCGACTATCACGTTGAAGATCCTGTGGCAGAAAAACCGGGAAGTACACTGGCAGAAAGCTTCAGGGCTGTGCGCACCTCGCTGGCCTTTTATACCGGTCAGACAAAATGCCCTGTGATAGTTATCAGCTCACCTGTCAGCGGCGAGGGTAAGACCTTCGTATCCGTTAACCTGGCAACAATCATCTCCATGATGAACAAAAAGGTTCTGATAGTGGGACTCGACATGCGCAAGCCGCGCGTACATGCAATACTCAAAGCCGGCAATGGCCACGGAATGAGCCAGTTCCTCAGCAACAGCGCCACCTTTGAGGAGGTGATCGTTCCCACGGAGATAGAGAACCTCTGGTTTGCTCCCTCCGGCCCGGTGCCCCCTAATCCCGCAGAACTGATAGGCTCGCCACGCATGACTGAATTCCTTGCCAGGGCACGATCGGAATTTGATGCCGTGATCATTGACACACCGCCCGTGGGCATTGTGACTGATGCTCTCCTTCTCAGCCAGCATGCCAATGTGACCCTCTTCGTGGTGCGACAGAAATATACCACCAGGGGATCAGTGGCACTGCTTGATGAGATCTACCGGAAAGGGGAGATGAGCAACGTGGCTATCATAGTGAATGATATCTCAACCTCGGGTTATTATGGTTACGGCCTCCGCTACGGATACTCACTCGGCTACGGCCAGCGCTACTATGACCCCGGCAACTACTACACCAAAGGCGGCGGCAAATCCTCCGGCTACTACACAAACGACTAGTTACTCAAGTATTTTTTTCACCCTTGCACGACCGCAAGACCGCAAGACCGCAAGACCGCAAGACCGCAAGACTGCAAGACTGCAAGACCGCAAGACCGCAAGACTGCAAGACCGCAAGACCGCAAGACTGCAAGACCGCAAGACCGCAAGACAAAAATGTAGTTATGAGAACAAACCTCACTCTTTTACTTCTACTGACCTGCATAACAGGAGCCTACGCTCAGCCCGACGAGCGCATTGCAAAATCGCCAAAGATTAACTACGACTGGCGGCCGGGATTCGTGAGCATCACCGAGGTGTCAGGCGCATTTGGCCTGATGTCACAGAGCGCCGTCTATTCGAAATACTATTACGGCATCTCCACCGCTGCCGGGTATCAGTTCACCCGGAATATCAAGGCAGCAATAGGTGCCGGCATACATATCCATAACGACGGGAACCTGTTCCCTGTTTTTCTTGATGCACGCTACAGCTTCAATGCCAATGAGTTTGTGCCTTTTATAGCGGCAACAGGAGGAGTAGCCGTCAATCTCAACGCCCCGGACCAGGAGACACTGAATAACCAGTTCATCTTCCTCAATCCCGGCATAGGTCTGAAATGGGTCGCCGCCAACAAAACGGCTGTGTCGTTCTCAACAGGACTCTTCGTTATGTCAGCCACCAGTAACCGCCACTCGTTCATTAACTTTAAACTCGGGCTTGAGTTAAAAGGCAGGTAGAAATCAGTGCATTTTTGTTAATATTACTGGCATTTAGTTAATTAGCTTGAAAATATTATGTAAATTGTTGCCCATTGTGATTTATCTGCAAAAAACGGTTATTATGAAAAGAGTCTTTCTTCTGGCCTTCTTTTTCGTCATTGCAGCATCGTACGCCTCAGCCCAGGTGGTGACCGAACGGTGCTGGCACCTCGACCATCTGCAATTCCTTGACCACAGGCAGGATTACTGGAGGAGCCATAAGCTCTTCACCACCGCTGAACAGCCATTGTATTCAGGCGGGATGTACAACATCACGGAAGCTCATTACGGTTTTGGACTGGAGATCATTGAGCCTCCCTTTGCGCATCATTATACAGGCGCCACCACGGCCTTCGGCTGGCGTTACCGGGGAGGACTGGCCATAGGGGGCGGCACTGGGTTCTTTAAGTATAATGACGGATACACGGTGCCGCTTTATGCCGACCTCAGGTATTTCATGGGCAGGCAGAGGGTGCAGTTCTTTGTTGCCTTCCCCGTGGGGTTCATGATGAACTTTGAAAACTTCAAGGACTATTCAAAGATTTTTGGCAATCCGAGCGTCGGGCTTATAGTGCCGGTTTTCAAGAACACCCATCTCTCTTTCTCCACGGGATTGCTCACCCAGATTGACCGTGACATCTTTGATGACCCCAGCTTCAGTGCCCCATGGCATGACAGCTTCATCAACCTGAAGCTCGGCTTTCTCTTCGGGTGGTAGTGCTGAAGAAATGATCTTTTATTCATTTTTAGGATATCTAAATAACTATCTAAATAATTATTTGTAAATTGGAACCCAAAGTCACTCAACCGTAAAAAAAGGACTATCATGAAAAGACTTCTAACCCTTGCCATCCTGATCACTGTAACAATATCATTTGCTTCAGCGCAGGTAGTAACTGAACGATGCTGGCATCTCGACAAGGTTCAGTTCCTCCAGCACAAGCAGGACTTCTGGAGAAGCCATAAACTCTTTAGTACGATGGCAAAGGACTACTCTGGCATAAGTGGTGGATTATACAACATTACTGAAGCTCATTACGGCTTTGGTCTCTCTGAGATTGAGCCTCCCTATTCCAATCACTTCGCGGGCCTCACCACAGCCTTTGGCTGGAGGTTCGGAGGCGGCTTTGCCGTGGGTGGCGGCACGGGTTTCCTGAAGTATAATGGCGGTTATACTATCCCGCTATATGCTGATATGAGATATTTTATGGGTAAGCAGAGAGTCAAATTTTTCTTTGCCATGCCGGCGGGCTTCCTGCTGAACTTTGACAACTTCAAGGATTACTCCCGTGTTTTTGGAAATCCCAGTCTTGGAATAACGGTCCCGCTTACAAAACATTCAAACCTCTCTTTCTCTACAGGACTCTTCACACAGATCGACAGGGATATCTTTGATGACCCGGATACAAGTCCTTACTGGCGCGACAGCTTCCTCAACATGAAGCTCGGCCTCCTCTTCGGCTGGTAGCCCCTGTTATTATTCCGTTATACTTTTCCTTACGACTGCAGACGAGGATCCGCCAATCGGCGGAGACAAAGCCCCGATAGCATAGTGTATCGGGAACTGCATGACCGCATGACCGCAAGACCGCAAGACTCATCATCTTTACACATGATCACTCTCGACCTGATTGTGGGCGCCCGCCCCAACTTCATGAAGATTGCTCCCATTATCCGGGAGATTGAACGAAGAAAGGCGCAGAGCGAAGCCATTGATTACCGCCTCGTCCACACCGGCCAGCACTACGACCGTAACATGAGCGGCTCCTTTTTCGAGGAGCTGGGTATCCCCGAGCCGCACGTGAACCTTAACGTGGGCAGCGGCACCCAGGCTGAACAGACTGCCGGCATCATGCTTGGTTATGAGAAGCTTTTGTCTGAACGCAAGCCGGACCTTTGCATCGTGGTGGGCGATGTCACCTCCACCATGGCCTGCTCAATAGCTGCAAAGAAAATGCTGGTACCTGTCGCCCATGTTGAAGGCGGCATACGATCAGGCGATATGACCATGCCCGAGGAGATAAACCGCATCGTGACAGACAGCATCACTGATTACTTCTTCACCACCTCAGAGACTGCCAACAGCAATCTTCGGAAAAACGGAGTAGAGAGCGACAGGATCTTCTTTGTGGGTAATACCATGATCGACACCCTGTTGCATTCGAGGCCTCGTTTCAGGAAACCCCGGCTGTGGGATGAGCTCAGCCTTGATGAGAAGGGCTATATTGTCCTTACTCTCCACCGCCCCAACAATGTTGATGATCCTGCCAACCTGAAACAACTCCTTAATGAGATCATCAAAAGTTCAGACGGCAGGAAGATCATCTTTCCGGTCCACCCTCGTACACGAAAGGTCATCAATTCATACACGGAGCCGCTCTCGGGATCCATACACCTTGCCGAGCCACTCAGTTACCTGGAATTCAACTACCTGGTTGAACACAGTCTGGCAGTGATAACAGATTCAGGCGGAATAACCGAGGAGACCACCGTGATGGGCGTTCCCTGCATGACACTGCGCGACAGCACCGAGCGTCCCGAGACTGTAACCATGGGCACCAATGAGCTGCTGGGCACCAATCCTGATGCCATCGCACCTGCCATGCAACGACTCCTCTCCGGCAACTGGAAGAAAGGCGCCATTCCCCCCCTCTGGGACGGCCACACCTCCGAACGCATCATAGAAATTATTAGTAAAATGTTTGACCGCAAGACTGCATGACCGCAAGACTGCATGACTTTTGTATAAGTATATGAATATCTCCATTGTTGGAACAGGATATGTAGGATTGGTAAGCGGTGCCTGCTTCGCCGAGCTGGGCGCTACCGTTCACTGCATCGACACTGACAGTGATAAGATCAGCAAGCTGAATAACGGTATCATACCCATCTATGAACCCGGACTCGAAGACCTGGTCCATCGCAATGTAAAGGCCGGAAGGCTCTTCTTCTCCACAGACCTAACGGAGAGCCTCAATGATGTCGAGATGCTCTTCATTGCCGTGGGAACACCTCCCGGGGAGGACGGCAGCGCCGACCTCAGTCACGTGCTGACCGTTGCCCGCCAGATAGGTCAAAATCTTCAGAAATACCTCCTGGTGGTGACCAAGAGCACCGTGCCGGTGGGCTCATCAAATCTGGTAAGGGAGGCAATTGAGCAGGAACTGGCAAAACGCGGGAAGAAAATAGATTTTGATGTGGCCTCCAATCCCGAGTTCCTCAAGGAGGGCGCTGCCATAGACGATTTCATGAAACCCGACCGTGTGGTGGTTGGCGTTGAGAGTGAGAAAGCAAAAGAGCTAATGACAAGACTTTATGCTCCTATGCTCCTGAGTAACTTCAGGGTTATCTTCATGGATATCCCCTCGGCCGAGATGACGAAGTATGCTGCCAATGCCATGCTCGCCACACGTATCAGTTTCATCAATGAGATCGCCAACCTTTGCGAGAAAGTTGGTGCAGATGTCTCTATGGTACGTAAAGGCATCGGTACTGACAGTCGCATAGGCAGCAAGTTCCTCTATCCCGGTCCTGGCTTTGGCGGATCCTGTTTTCCCAAGGATGTCAAGGCGCTGATAAAGACAGGCAAGGACCACGACTCCCCTCTGACACTGCTTGAGTCGGTTGAAGCCATTAATGAACGGCAGAAGAAGGTTCTCTTTGGCAAGTTCAGCGATTATTACAAAGCAGATTTAAAAGGGAAGAGGGCCGCTATCTGGGGACTCAGCTACAAGCCCGGCACTGATGACATGCGTGAGGCTCCTGCCCTGACACTCATCAGCCAGCTCCTGGATGCCGGATGTACTGTAAAAGCATATGACCCGGCCGCCATGGATGAGGCAAGACACAGGCTCGGAGACAGCATTGAATATGCCAGTGATATATATGATGCTGTCAGGGATGCAGATGTACTCTTCCATGTCACCGAATGGAAGGAGTACCGCATGCCCGACTGGCAGAAGGTTAAGTCCCTGATGAAACATCCCCTCCTCATCGACGGCCGCGGTGTCTTCAATAAATCCGACCTCGAAGGCATTAACTATTTGCGAATCGGATAGTAGTACGATTATTTTCGTATGAACGGACTGCAAGACCGCAAGACTGCAAGACAAAAAAACTTGACTCAAGTTTTTTTATTTTCTAATTTAGTGATGTCTGATCAACATTACTATTTATGAAGAAGTTAACTGTTTTTGCAGCAATCCCTGTGGCATTCATGCTGATGACAGGCTGTGCCACGGTAAAGATCTACTCTGATGCGGGACTGAAAAACGAGACCGGTCTCCGCTTCTACACTCTCAAACCCTACCTGCTTGTTGAATACATGGCAGAGAAGGATAAAACTATCAAAACATCTGTGGTTTATTTGCCTGATCTCTCCGATCCGCAGTTCATGGTACTGAAACCAGGTGTCGGCTCCAGCGAGCTGAAGATGGCCTTTAAGAACAGTGCCCTGGAGTCGTACGGTGTCGCTACCGACTCGCAATTGCCTGAAAGCATGGAGGCATTTGCTGCCATGCTCTCCAAGAGCGCCTATGCAGCACAGGCCTTCGAAGGGGCACCTCCTTATGCGCCTTCGGACGAAGGAGAACATCCAACTGATCCCGGAGCAACATTCAGGCTCTTTGAGATAATACCCGGACCCTCCGGATCCACTCTGAAGGAAGTAGTATTAGCGGGTGATAAAAACCAGGGGTTATGAAAAACAGGGTCCTCAACCGAAAGATATGGGTCTCGGGTGTGCCTCATAAAGTAGGCACCGGCTGGCTCGCCCCGCAACCTGACCTGCGAGACTACACCCCTGCAAGTAAACAGGTAGCCTCCTTTAACAGAAAACTCAAACTACCCTCACTGACTGCAAGACCGCAAGACCGCAGGACTGCAGGACATGTTGATCTGAGAGAGTATTGTTCGCCTGTGGAAAACCAATTGGATTTGGGAGCGTGTACCGCCCACGCCGCAGCCGGCATCGTGGAGTACTTTGAGAAACGCGCCTATGGAAAGCATATTGACGCCTCACGACTCTTCCTCTACAAGACCACCCGTAACCTGATGCAGGTCTCGGGCGATACCGGCGCATGGCTCCGCGAGGTTATGGGGGCGCTGGTATTATGCGGCGTGCCGGATGAGAAGTACTGGCCATACAAGGTAAAAGACTTTGATAAAGAACCGACAGGCTTTGTATATGCACTGGCCGAGAACTACTCTACAATAAAATATTTCTGTCATGATCCGCAGGGCTCGGAGACTCAGGGTGCAGATGTTTTGGCATCGGTTAAAAGCTACCTGACAGCCGGCATTCCTTCCATGTTCGGATTCTGGGGATTCGAGTCATTTGAGGACTCCGATAAACCAGGCGACATACCTTATCCCTGCAAGGGAGAAAAGGCACAGTGGGGCCACGCAGTCATGGCTGTCGGATATGATGATGATCATAAGATCACCAATCTGAAATGCAACCTCTCAACCAAAGGCGCCCTGCTTATCCGCAACTCCTGGGGAAAAGGCTGGGGCGACGACGGCTACGGATGGCTGCCGTATGATTATGTGCTCAACGGCCTCGCGCTCGACTTCTGGTCATTGATAGACATGAAGTGGATTGACACCGGGCATTTCGGGCTCTAGGCCCTCACCGGCTCGCGTTTGAACATCTGGTCCTGCGAGTTGGTTGCCAGGCACTTCAACAGGTAAGACAAAGCGGCAGAGATACCTGCAATCAGCACTGGCTTGAGATTCACCCAGGTAAATACGGCACCGGTGTCAAGAAGGTTGATGACACCTGTCAGTACAGCAGTCAGAAATGCAATCAGCAGACCTCTTGAAAAGTCTTTCCAGTCAAGTGTCAGAAATTTTGATTTCATAGCTTAATACTTTTAGTTGAACTTTCACAACCATAAAGTTATACCAAACTTAATTAGGAGTCAAGTCACGTTTCGATACTGAGAATAAATCTGTAAAAAATGAGAAAATTCCTGGCTCTGCTGTTTTTCATATGCTCCGTTTTGCCTTCCGGGGCACAGACATGGACTGTCTATACCGATGTAAACACTTCAACACAGCTGCCACACAACCTGGTCTGGTCGGTAAACAATGATTTACAGAATAATTTGTGGTTTTGCACGGAATACGGAATATCAAAGTTTGACGGCTCCAACTGGACCAGCTACCCTGCTGTCAATGGCAGACCTGTGCAGCACGTTTATGCAATGGCTGAAGATGCCCAGGGGAAAAAGTGGTTTGCAACGTCTGACGGACTGCTGACATTCGACGGCTCTTCATGGGAGAGGCTGACTTATGGAATTGAAACCTGTGTCGTAGTGGATTCTGAAAATAAGAAATGGATAGCTTCTCCAGGAGGAATAACTGTTATGTCCGGATCAGCAACGACCAAATATTCTGAAACCGATGGCTTGGTAAACAATGCAGTTACATGCATCGAGATTGACAATTCAGGGCGAAAATGGTTTGGCACAATCAATGGAGTTTCGATGTTTGATGGAACCAGGTTCGTCAATTATACCACATATAATGGCCTGATAAATAACATCGTTCATGCAATAACCTGTGACAGTGAAGGCAATCTATGGTTTGCCACTGAGGGAGGCGTTTCGAAATTTGATGGCACACAATGGACCGGTTATGATAAGGATGACGGACTGCCAAGCAATTCTGTCTGGTCGGTTTTTATTGATGACCAGGGTGCTAAATTGTTTGGAACATGTCGGGGTGTTGCGGTGTTTGATGACGTTAGCTGGAGCTTAATACCTGCCTCAGTCGGACTCGCAAACGAGAATGTGTACTCCATTGCATACGATAGCCAGAAAAATATTTGGTTTGGAACATATGCCGGTGCGACAAAATTTAATGGCTCTGTTTATGATTCCTATTTCAGGGTCAGCGGGTTGTTGTCCAACATTATAAATTGTTCAGCTATTGACAATCATGGAAACATCTGGATTGGAACCAGGCAGGGTGCCTCGCGCTTTGATGGAACCCGCTGGTTCAACCTGACCGTGGAAGAGGGACTTCCCAATAATAATGTTAACTCAATAGCTATAGACAGCAATGATAATGTCTGGATGGCTACGGACGATGGTGCGGCGGTATATGATGGTAGTTCGGTAACCATTTACAATACGTCAGATGGATTGGCCCACAACTCCGTGAATTGTGTGGCAATAGATCCGCAGGGAAATAAATGGTTCGGAACCTACATGGGAGTATCCAGATTCGATGGTACAAGCTGGACCAATTATACTGTGCAGGATGGATTAGCTTCATACGTTGTCCGGACAATTGCCTTTGACACAAAAGGCAATATCTGGTTCGGTTATGGCCTTGATATCAGTACTTATCACAAAGGTGTAACAAAGTTTGACGGGACAACTTGGAAAACATATACAAAGGATGATGGTCTTGTTGATAACGGAGTCTATGTAATCGTTGAGGATAAGACTGGATTAATATGGTTTGGAACCAATGAAGGCATGTCATCTTTTGATGGAACAAACTGGACTTCATATACAACCGACAATGGATTGCCCAATAAGTTAGTATTTTCAATCGCTGTGGATGATCAGAATAATAAATGGATAGGCACCGGCGCCTATTTAATGAAATATGACGGGAAAAACTGGTCAACTCATTATAACTGGGATATCTATGGTCCTGGATGCATTCAGACTATTACCATAGATGAAAGCGGTACAATCTGGATCGGCACATGTGCTGATGGAGTGTGGAAGTATAAACAATAATTACTTCTACCTGATCTAGTTATACGAAATTATTGGTTGCCATGAAGAACATTAAGTGTTTCAAGATTTCCTCCAGAATTTTACTGGTTCTCGGTTGTCTTCTCATTTCAGTATTAGCCAAACCTCAGTACAACATATATCGGTTTCAACCTCCTAAAGGAGAAGTCAATCTTTTTACTGCTTTAGATGATAATGAAGCATCACGAGAATACAATTCGGTTACCACAAGACAACAGCGGGATAGTATTATTGCCAAGAGGCTTGCCGAGGATTGGGTAGACACAATAGAGCCACTGCAGGTCCCCCCAGGCTGGTTGTGCGGTAATTACTCACTACAGCTATTGATTAATTCACATGCTTGGGGAGATGGTGTATTTAATGGAGAGGCAGGACTGTTATATGGAGGTTACCGCGGATTTGATCTGGATTCGATCTATATGAATAGAGGCACATTGAAAGATATGGGCAAACTCGGACTTCCATTGTTTGAGGTTGGAATATATGATCCTGTTACATTGCCTTCAGGTCACGCCTTGAATGCTGTATTGGTTGGCGATGACTTTACAAAGTGGGAGGACTGGAACTTCATTGAGGGGAATTATGAAACAATGAACAATGTTCCTGGAGGAGAAGGCACAAATCTGCCGTTGAATTGTGAGCAGGTCAGCATTGGTTATTACTATATGACAATTAATGATCATGGACAGAAACTGCTTAATGGCGTTTTAGTTCTTGAGTTTAAACTTGTTGACGGTATTCCCCATATTACATACAACGTCAATTATGTGTAATAGTCAGTACTTGATCTGACAGTAGGGGTATTTTTACTAACCATTTACCGCTTCAGCAAAGTTAGCATCCTCTTCGATTCCTGCAAGGCTGGTATGAACGGATGATAAATCATCCGGCCTTG